>Ga0070731_10003143_pt1 | contig 15069 bp, 16 predicted proteins | sample Coa_R1_2_FD_66448 | JGI IMG/M metagenome (GOLD analysis project Ga0070731, IMG submission 66448) | Surface soil microbial communities from Centralia Pennsylvania, which are recovering from an underground coalmine fire - Coalmine... | ecosystem: Environmental > Terrestrial > Soil > Unclassified ... | reverse complement strand
TATCAGGGAAGGCAATACAACGGAATGCGGATCGAGGGCCTGCTCCTGAACTCGCGAATGGTGCAGGGTATCTTCGACGATCTCAACCCTGAGACCCGCGCTCGCTGGGCCTATCCGGACACGAAGCAATGGGACCCCGACCGCAACACACGCGAGTTCGTCGCGGCGATGCCGCAATGGCGGCGCTTTGGACTGCTGGCGTTCACCATCAACCTGCAGGGCGGCAGCCCCGAAGGCTATTCGAAGGTCCAGCCATGGCACAATAGCGCCTTCCGCGCTGACGGTTCGCTGCGGCCCGACTACATGGGGCGGCTCGAGCTCATTCTGAACCGTGCCGATGAGCTCGGCATGGTGGCGATTGTCGGCTTATTTTATGCGGGGCAGGATCAGCGGCTGGATCACGACGAGGCGGTAAAGGCGGGTGTTCGCAATGCGATCGAGTGGCTCGGTGACAAGAGCTATGGGAATGTCCTGATCGAGGTGGCCAACGAATGCGACAATCGCGGCTTCGACCGCGACATCCTCAAAGCACCGCGGATTCATGAGCTGATCGAGCTGGCAAAATCAATTCGGCCGGGCGGACGCCGGTACCTCGCCGGAGCCAGCTTCAACGGCAATCGGGTCCCAACCGCAAACGTCGTCGGGGCCTCGGATTTCCTGCTGCTCCATGGCAACGGCGTCACTGATCCCAACCGCATCGTCGAGATGGTGGAGCAGACGCGAAACGTGGCGGGCTACCGGACCATGCCTGTCCTGTTCAATGAGGACGATCACTTCGATTTCGACAAACCAGTCAATAATATGATGAAGGCCGTCGGCGCTTACGCTTCGTGGGGATACTTCGATCCATATGCTGATGGCTATCAGACAGTGCCGGTGAACTGGGGCATCAACACCGAACGCAAACGAGCTTTCTTCAACATGGTGAAACAAGTGACGGGATCATAAAGCGAACCGCCCGCTCGGTCAAGCGAATGCGGTTCGTCACTCCGTCGGGCATGGTCCAGGCTGTGCCGGGATGCGACAGGCTGCCAACATTGACCCCGGCGCTTCGGTGAGACGGCGAATGGTCGTAACCCAAGTACTGAGGAGGTCGATAATGCGCGAAATCAGGCCGGATGCGCCAGATCTTAGTCTTCCCGAAGTACTCGCATCGGTTCAAGCCGCGCTGCGCGGATTGCCGGAAGCACCGACGCCAGAAAGGATACAGCCAGAACTAGCACCGCCACGCTTGCGAGCGTCGTTGGATCTGTCGCCGAGACGCCGTAGAGCATCCCCGCCAGGAATCGCTTCACTGCAATTGCCAGGATTAACCCGGCGATGCAACCAAGGGATGACACAACTAGCCCTTGCGAAACGAACTGGCGGACGATCCGCAGCCGCAGAGCTCCAAGGGCCAGCCGCAGCCCGACTTCTCGTCTTCGAAGGTGGACGCTATAGCTGAGGCTCCCGTACAATCCCACCGAAGCTAGCAGAATCGCCGCGCCAGCGAAGAAGGAAAGTAGAATCGTCCGCAACCGATTCTCGGCGAAGGCATCCGAAATCTGTTCCGTGAGTGGTTTCATATCGAACACAGAACGCGCAGGGTCTATGTCGTGTAGTTTACGTCGGAAGGTCTCCGACATCAGCGCCGGGTCCCCATGCGTCCGCGCCAGAAAACGTGTCCCGGGCTGGAATGGATAGGTACACCAATAGATCGTTGGCACTGGTTCTTTATCCAGCCCCATTTCACGCGCATCCCCTACGATGCCCGTCACCTCACTCGCCGGAACGTAGATGTTGCCTGGCTGTGACAGATGCCGCCCGATGGGCGAGGACGCAGCGAAATAAGCATTGGCGAACGCGTGATTGACCATCATTTGGCGTACAGTTGCTTGATCGCGGCACATCTCTCCAGCGATCAATGGAACTTTCAGAGTCGTGAAATAGCCCGGCGAAACAGCGCGCCCCTGCGCGAGAATTTTCGGCTCGGTCTCGGCTCGGCCTTGGTCGGTCTTCAATTCGACTTGGTAATCCGAGGGCACGCCTGGCAGCCCTACGTCCACTGTTGCGTTCTCCACACCCGGAACACCGCGCAAGCCATCGAGGATCCGGTCCACACGAGCCATACTCGCTTTGAAGTCTCCCGTTTCCGCCCACGACGTGCTCATCTGAAATGTCAAGATGTGCTCCGGATCGAATCCAGGCGAAACCTGTCCGAGTTGTTGCAGGCTTCGAATCAGCAGACTCGCTCCAGCAAGCAGTGTTACAGCGAGGGCAACCTGCACACCAACCAGCGTGAAACGAAGCCGGTTGCCGTTCGACACCGTTGTGCGGTTGTTGCGGAATGAGCCCGTCAAGTTCTCGCGAGTGCCGCGAATGACCGGCAACAGTCCGCATGCCAGAGCTACCGCCACTGCGCAACCGAGCGAGTACACTGCGATTCTCCAGTCGAGCGTGATCTCTTCGACGCGTGGCAGGTTCCCCGCGAGTGTATGGAACACTTTGGCGGCAGCTGCGGCGACTCCTAATCCCAAGACGGCTCCGGCAATTGCCAGGATTAGAACTTCGGATAGCAGGTGCGCGGCCACGGACGTTCGCGACGCACCGAGTGAAAATCGGACCGAGATTTCCTGCTGGCGAGCGGCAGCACGCGAAAGCAGGAGGGCCGCGACGTTGGTGCACGCAATCAACAACAGAAGCGAGACCGAACCGAACAGAATCCACAGCGAAGTGCGCGCGTCACCGACGGTCGATTCTTTCAGAGACTTGACTACTGGCGAGATTTGCGCGTCCGGCCTGGGATATTCTCGCGCCAAGGCGGCTTGGACGGCATTGAGATTCGCCTGCGCCTGCTCCAACGTTACACCCGGCTTCAATCGGCCGACCCCCGTATACCAAGTCAGCTCACGATTCTGCGCAAATGGCGCATCGTCTGGACTCGGCGACCATAAATCAACATTCCGGACGGGCTGAAAAGACGCTGGCATCACGCCAATGATTGTGGCGGACAACTGTGCGAATCGAAGACGTTTTCCGACGACATTCTGATCCGAGTTGAATCGGCGCCGCCAATATCGATCGCTAATCAGGACGACGCCATGCGCGCCGAAATGTTCCTCGGCCGGCGAGAAGTCTCGGCCCAACGCCGGCGCTACACCCCAGACTTCAAGAAATCGACGGGAAACGAACGCCTGCGTTAGTCGCTCCGGCAGCTCGCCGGAAAGCTCGGAGGAATCTTGAGTGTAGTAACCGGTCATGGCCTGAAAGGTCGTGTTCAACCTGTTCCAGTCGGCCAATCGTACCGGCGCGATCACGGGCTGGCGCGCTTTGGGATTGAACTGTTCCAGCGTAACCAGGCGATCGCTCTGAGGATAGGGTAGCGGCCGCAAGACCACCGCGTATATCGCCGAAAATACTGCGCTGTTCGAGCCGATTCCCAAGGCGAGCGTGACGATGACTGTCGCCGTGAATCCGGGGGCCTTCGCCAGTGCTCGCCCTGCGTGCCGCAGGTTCCGCAGCGCGCCTTCCAGCCACTGTTGAATATCCATATCCCGCGTCCTTTCCCGATACAGTCTGTAGTTGCCCAACTGAATCCCCGCGGTACGCAGCGCCTCTTCACGGCTCATGCCGTTAGCTTGGAGCTCGTCGGCCCGTTCCAATAGGTGAAACGAAAGCTCGCGATCCAGTTCTCGTTCCAGGCGTCCGGGCCGAAGGATGTTCCACAGCCGCACCAGCCACGACATCATCTCAGCTCCAACGAAGCCACCGCGCGCATTACGCGTGCGACACCCTCGGTAAGGCGGAGCCAGCTCTCTTGCTCGACTTGCAGTTGTTTGCGCCCCTTAGGGGTAATCGAATAGAAGCGAGCCTCGCGATTCTTTTCTGTCTTACGCCATTCTGCCCGCAGCCAGCCAGCCTGCTGCATTCTGTGAAGTGCCGGGTAAAGCGAACCTTCTTCAACGCGAAGCATCTGATCCGACATGTGATGAATGTGCGATGTGATGGCATAACCGTGCATCGGCCCTCCGCCGGCTAGCGTTTCGAGGACGAGCAGCACCAAGGTGCCTTGTAAGATGTCGTTCTTCCGCGCGCCCATTCTTTGATGCCTAAATAGCTAGGTATTCGTTGGACGAAGCGAGTTGAAATCGGTTAGGCGCGAGACGTACTGCGAGTTCAGGTCGGGGAGAAGGGATCGGCATAGTTCGCTTACTCGCGCCGTTAATGTCCCACATCAGACCGGGCGTGACGCCGACGTGAACGATCACTTTTATCTCAATGCGATCATCGGATCAACTCCAGCCGCGCGACGCGCTGGCACTAAGGCGGCGCTCAACGCGACCCTCGTAAACACAATTGCCAGGACAGTGTAAGTCGTTGGGTCTGTTGTCCTTAGCTCATACATAAAGGATCCGACGGCTCGGGACGCCCACAGAGCGCCCGGCACCCCTATCGCGATTCCTTAAGGACGAGCACGGGACTTTCCACGGTCGCCTGTTTAGTCCCGCTCAATTCCCAGAAGTTGGACGACCGTCTCCTGCCCCTCCTCAAATTCGAGACGTCCGATTTCCTGCGAGGCGAGACGGATGCCGCGCAGCCACCATCGGCATGCAACGAGGATGGCGATCAGGATGAGCGTAGACGCGCTGGTTTTCGCGGCTAAGCTCACAACGCTGGCACCTCCCCAAACGTAGCAAACGGCGGCGGTCGAATACCTGAGCGTCGTTTCAATCAAAGGCCGACGCCCCGGAAAATACGACGAGGTGAACGGGACTTTCTCGAACGTAAATAAGAGGACTTCGATCAGCACGAGCGAGATAAGCAGGCATGCGAAGTTTGCCAGGATACCGGCGCGGACCCCCAGGAGAATGATTTCAATCGGCAGCGTGAGAAGCGCCACCGGCAGCGCGCCCCAGAAGAAAAGAAACCGCTCGACACCCGCGAGCAGTTCAGCGGCATGGCCCGGCTCAATCGTGCGGAAGAGCCAGTTTGCGCGCAGTTCGACCGGAAGGCGAAACAGATAGCGGAAGCCGGCGAGCAGGAAAATCGAAATGGCGAGAGGGATCGCGATCACTGCTTCACGCATGCCTTTGGTAGATGTCGAGATGGCGTGAAGACCGGCCCCGCCAAGAGCTATGCCCGCGAATCCTTCCGAGATCACCGCGATGGAAATGCCAGCGAATGCAATCAGAATCAGGCGATGCTGGCGACTGCGCACCAGACTCTTGACGATAAAGCTGAACACGGCGAGTGAGCGCTCGCGGGGCAGCAGACGATCGGTCAGAGTGTCCGGCCAATATGCGCGCGCGACGACGCTTTCGACTGAGGGCGATTCGAGAACGCGGATTCGGTGCCGGCGGTAGCTCCACAAATATGCCGAGACGGCACCGATAGCGGAGGAGAGCAGAGCAACGATCGCGACGGAAGCGAGACGCATGGCCGACGAAGTGAGGCCTCCGGTCATCCTTTGCACGATCATTTGATCGATTCCGAAAAACCACATCGGCGGAGCATAACTCGCCCACGGCGGAGGCTGGTCCAGGCGAGTGTGCAGCGCGGGAATCGAAAAGACGAAGGGCAGTCCGCCGAGCAGCGCGACGAGCAGGAGCCCTTGAACCCCGAGTGAGACGCGTGGGAAATGGCGAGTTGGCAGAAGATTCAGTAGCACGCCCTGCATCGCGACCAAGATGAAAAACACAAACAATCCGGCTGTCGAACCCGCAACGAAAATCCCGAGAACATGCCAGCCGCTGCCGTTGCCGTAATCGCCGACCATCGTTGCGGGGACGATTACGCTCGGGGGCAGTGCGGCGCCGGTAATGACCACCATCACGACGGCGAGAAGCGCGGCAAATTTCGCAAGGAAGATCTCGCGCATGCGGACCGGCAGAGATGCGAGCGCAAGATAATCGCGCAAACCGGGAAATAGCGCCGGCCACTGCAATACGGTAAAGAGCGCGCTGACGATCATGACGAACGTGATCAGAAACAGAACGTCGGCGAGCACGGCGCGATGATAAGGCTCCGGCGAAGGGAGTTTGAGCAGCATGCGGTACTTGTGATAGTACGCCTGGCCAAAGATGAGGCTCAGCGAAGCGAGAATGCCAAATGCGCCGCCAGCTACCACCTTTGCCTGCGAAGTGTCGGATATAAATTCGCTATCGAAGAAGCGGATGAAAAAATGGCGCCGCAGCTCGAAGCCCGCAGAATGCGTCTGCTCGAGGTAATCGCGCAGCATGGCTCAGCTCCGAATGGCGGAGATCATCGCGCAGGCGACGCTGTCGGGGTCCTCCCGTTGGGTGAGCTGCGTGAAAACCGCTTCGAGCGACGGCTGCTGCAGAATATTGCGAAGATGCTCGACGCGATCGTAGGCAATCGCGATCCCGTTGCGAAGAATAAGCACGGAGTTGCAGACTTTCTCGACCGTATCGAGAACGTGGGAGCTGTAGAAAATCATCTTGCCTTCGCATGACAACGCTCGAATCAGAGACCTCAGGACCAGGGCGGCGTTGACGTCAAGTCCGGAGAAGGGCTCGTCGAGAATCAGTAGTTCGGGATCGTGGAGCAGCGCGGCTGAAATGAGAATTTTCTGTCGCATGCCTTTCGAGTAGGAACTCAAAAGGACGTGCCGATCCTCCCAGAGAAAAAGAAGGCGGAGCAGGCGATCCATACGGGTTTCCAACACCGGCCGCGGAATCCCACGCAGGCGTCCGACCAGTTGAAGATATTCGCGGCCGGTGAGCTGAGAATAAAGATTCGGCTCTTCGGGCACGTAACCTACGGCGCGCAGGAAGGCGGGCCAGTCCGCACGCACGTCCTTCCCATTAAAGAGAATCTCACCGTGAGTCGGCTCGATTAGACCAATAAGGACTTTGACTGTCGTGCTCTTCCCTGCGCCGTTCGGTCCGAGGCAGCCGAGGACCTCGCCGGGCCGGATGCTAAAGCTTACTCCGTTGACGGCGGGAATTCGCTTATAACGCTTCATCAGATTGCGTACTTCGAGCATGGGCGGTGTCGAGTTTACCACCCTATGTAGATTTACACAATAGGTAGTATAATGATCTGGAAGAAATGACCGACGACTTAAACCTGACGCACACTTCCGCGTTAATCCTCAAGGTGATTAGCGGCGGGTGCAACTATGGGTTCGACATTATGGAAAGGACCGGTCTGCAGAGCGGCACGGTCTATCCGGCACTTCGCAGACTGGAGCAATCCGGTCTGATTCAATCAAAGTGGGAGCCGGGCGAGGCGCAGGAGTTGCAGCGTCCACAGCGGCGCTATTACCGGCTGACCGCAGCGGGAGGTCGCACGCTAGTGAAAGCCGAGCTGCGCTATCCCCTTTTGCAGAACCTGACGGCCGATTAGGACACCACGTGAATTGGCGCGATCTTCTCCCGAGTCCGTGGCGGCGCGCGCAGTACTTGATCCGTGCGGCGGCATGGCTGGTCCCTGCCGCACTCCGCGCAGAATGGCGGCGCGAATGGATGGCGGAACTGCATTATGCGTTCCGGACCATGCTTGACAGGGGCGAAGAAGGCGCATCGCTGGTCGATTTCGCACGGGGAGCGTTTGAGGACGCGATGTGGTATCGGACACGCGGTTGGAGTCGCGAGGAGATGGAGCGAACGGCATGGCGCCGTTCGCAATCGGCTGGATTCGGTAAGACAATTCCCAGCGCTGTCTTGCCCAAATTCTTTGATCTCTTTTCGGTCGAAGAAGCTAGTACCCCTGGAAAGGACCTGGGCTTGGGGCCTGCCGTTGCATACCGCATTCTGTCCTTGTTCGGCGCCTCGGTGAGTCTTGCGAATCAAAATGATCCGCCGGGAATACGACTGATAATATCACTGAGGAACGCTACGCCCAACCTCCCCCGATAGGGGTCATTATCGTCCACTCCCCTAGCGACGTTCTCCGTGGCGCCGGGCTAAGCGAGGGACGATTCGCCCGAAAGCTCGTCAAGGCCCTGCGGGCGGACTCGGATACGCCTGCAGGGCAATCGGCGCAATATTGCGTTTTCGCGGCGGGTAATACCGCGAAACTAGCTGTCCTTCCCCTCCAGAAACTTCGATAGACTTCCGGCAATATGGGCAAACTCGGCTGGAATCATGATCACCGTCGTGCTGTTGTTCTCCGCTCCTACCTCAGCTACCATTTGCATCCGGCGCAATTCGAGCGCGGCCGGATTACCGACCATCAGTTGCGCCGCTTCTGCCAGTTTCTTTGAAGCTTCCAGTTCCGCTTCCGCCTTGATGATACGGGCTCGCTTCTCGCGCATGGCTTCAGCCTCCATCGCCATCACACGCTGCATGTCCTGAGGTATCTCGACATCCTTCATCTCCAACAGTTCCACTGCAACTCCCCACGGGGTCGTTGTTTCAATTACGTTTTTCCGCGATAGAGCGTTGATCTTATCTCGCGCCTTTAATACTTCGTCGAGATCGTGCTGTCCGATCACATTGCGTAAGCTGGTGAGCGCCACCTGTTGCACCGCAACGCGGAAGTTTTCCACGGTGAGCACGGCCTTTTGGGGGTTATCGACGCGAAACCAAAGCACAGCGTTAACTTTCACCGTGACGCTATCTCGGGTGATCGTCTCTTGCTGCTCGATGGGACTGGTTACGATGCGCAGGTCGACGCGGGTTAGACTTTCAATCCCAAGTGGAATCAGCCAGAACAGACCGGGTCCGCGCAGACCAGCATAGCGGCCCAATCGGAAGACTAAGGCACGTTCGTACTCCCTTGCAGTTCTGATTCCAGAGACAAGAATCACGAGGAGCAACGCAAAGACTACGATGGTCATGCCCGCTAGCCTACTACATCATGGGGGGCTCCCAATCGCGACAGGGGTTAGCGCGGCCGCGCGCTAGTTCAGACCGTGGCAAGATGGTTGCGGCTGAGTTGCCGGCAGTCGGGAAGTCATGGTCTGTCTGTACGCAAAACACGCGACTTGCGGTAGCCTGCGGCTGGATGGCTAAATTTCGGATTGGTAGGAATCGAGTTTGACCACGCGCATTAATGGCTGAGACGCGTCGAAACAGTGGCTCCCGTCATTCGTTAAGGGGCGGCCTATTTCCTCCGGGTCCTCGCACGAAATCGTGACCCCACCCCGGTAGTTAAACAAGCCGGATCAATCCCTGTGCTGAATGGTGTGCCGGAATCCTCGGGCTGGCCCAACCGGCCGGCGTCCGCTAGCGGTTGGCTAGAGGGTGGGCACTTTCATGTGGGTCCTCGACCGAATTGGTTGCCGCCCGCTCGTTAACAAACGCAGGCGGCCGTTTTCTTTCGTTTGCGCTGTTCGATCCCGTAAACGTACGTTTGCCGAGTGCTCGATCCGCTTTGGCGCGAATCTACGGACGCTCACTACCGGGGGGCTTACCTGGACATTACGAAATGTGTTCTGGGATTGGCGGGGTCGATCGTCCTGCTTGTCGGGTTGGAGTCTCACCGAAGGCCCGGTGTTGTTCAGGTCGATAGACTGTCATGGGCACTTGTGCGCTTCCCGCCTTGCGCCTGCCGATGTTGCGAGGGTCGTTAAGAAGCTCGCCCTGCGGGCCGGTCTTGATCCGGCGAGACGCCGGTTATTCTCTGCGGGCTGGCCACGCCACGAGTGCGGCTATCGCCGGCGCTTCTGAGCGCAGCATGGGGATTCCGCCGAAGATGATTACCGATTCCGAAGGGAACGCGGTCACTATTCCGGGATGATCCCGGTCAGCCGTCGGAGCGAAGCGACGCTGGTTGTCTGATGTTGAAAGAAGTGATCGGATTCGTCAAGAGCCAATCCGGAGCGCAGCGCAGGAAGAGCGCCGCCAGCGGGAAAAGGGGTGCGGGGAAAGGCGGCAGGCCTTGCCCCGCCGCAGCACACAGAAGCCCCGGAGCGCGAGTAGCGCTCCGGCCACACCCTCGCCTAATAACCGATTGCCATTGCAAGAGTAAGATTGAATAGCAGTCGACTTCGGCTTGCCGGAAGTGTTCAAGCATGGGTGATGAGAGCCATCTGAAACGGGTCCGTTGTGCTGCAGTCGGCCTTTTGCTCCTCGCCTTGCCGGCCATAGCTCAACAGCGTGAAATGAACGGCTATGTTACAGCTCGCGACGGAACTCCGATCGAGGGCGTAACCGTCGTGACGTCCGGATGGGGATTCAACGGATGGGCCGCTTCGAAAGCAGACGGATCTTTCAGGTTGCCCGCTGCCGGAGCGTTTGTGAGTTTTCGGCACGCGGATTACAAGCCATTGCTCGTCCGTTCTTCAGATTTGACTGAACCCGTCCACGTACAGTTAGACCCGACTGACGACACGGTGTGGAAGGTAAAATCGTGCAGTTCTCTACCAGGCAAAGGTGGAACCTGGATAGGCGGCGGATTGCGCGTCAATCCCGGCGACAGTTATGAAGGTCCGGTCTATGGCGAACACGATTCCCACTGGTACGTTCAGCGAGGAAACGACCGGCTTCATGTGGTCGATGGATATGCTTGGCACGCGGGTCTCCCGCTGGAACAGACTTTGGTCCGGTCGGAGAATGTTTTGGTCCACGGGTGGCTTTTCGAGAATATTGTCGGGTTGGATTTATCCGGCCATAACAGCGATGGAAAGTACTGGCGTTGGATCGGGGCTCCCCTGGCTTTAGCAATCGAGTACGAAACGACTAGCCGAGAATCCGCCGATTATTTTGACAAAATCATCGCGACCATGTGTTTTCAATCGGCTGCTCCAGCACGACGCTGACCAAGCTGGATCGCTTAGCCTCCGGCCTTGCCTCGATTCTTTCTAATCGAATCTCCACGCATCTCGATACGATGGGCGTTGTGCACTAACCGGTCGAGGATACCATCGGCCAGCGTTGGATCACCGATCTGTTCGTGCCAGCGAGCGACCGGGAGTTGCGAAGTCAGGATCGTCGAGCGCACTCGATAGCGGTCTTCGCAAATCTCCCAAAAGTCGCGTCGTTCCGGTTCCGACAGCGGAGCCATAGCCCAGTCGTCGATCACCAGAACGTCAATGCGAGCCAGCCGGGCCAGCAGATTGCGAAGGCTCCCGTCCAGCACGGGCCATCGCCAAATCGCGGAACAGCGATTGCGCGCGGGTGTACAGCGCCGAGTAGCCGTCGCGGCACGCCTTCTGGGCAAGCGCGGACGCGACGAAACTCTTGCCGACGCCGGTTGGTCCGAGCACAAAGACGTTTTCGTGCTTTCCTACCCAAGCGGATTCCTGAACGAGGGCGCGAATGACGCTTTTATCCAGGCCACGCGTCATTCGAAAATCGATCTCTTCGACACATGCGTTGTTACGCAGCTTGGCATTCTTCAGCCGTCGGCCGAGCACTTGGTTCTCCCGCCAGTTCCACTGTTGATCTACCAGCAGCCCGAGCCGTTCCAGAAAGCTCAGCTCACGCGAGGTGGCATCCTGTTCTTGCGTCTTCAACGCTTCCACCATGCCGAGGAGACGCAGCGCCAGCATTTTTTCGATCATTGGATAGGACGCTCGAATCTGACGGTCCCTTTGCAGCCGAGCGATCGCATCGATAAACGAGGGATCTCTCCACGGTTCCGCCGTCCCTTGCGTTTGCGCGGCGGCGATGACATCAGTAGCCGCCTCTTCGACTACGCTAAAGCCTTCGAGTTCCAACTGACGGACGACCGCGGTCTTCCCTGCACCCGGCGCTCCGGTGACGATGAACCTTTTCATGACTGTCCTACTCAGAATACTGGGGGAGGCGGACTTCGACTTACCTGATGATGAACGGACGACTGTGATAGTTTTTGAATGTGGAAAATCCGGATTGTGAGGACCGGATTAGACTGTCTCAGGCGTTGGAGAATGCAAATCGAGAAGTTTTCGAAGCGAAAGCGTTTCAAGATCGCGCCCTGAGGGAAAACGATGATCCGAGGCCCTACGGAGAGGCAGTCGCACTGGCAGAACGCGCAATGCGCGAGGCTGTGAACACGCTCGAACAGCATCGCAAGGACCATCGCTGCTGAAGACCCTGGTTTTTGGAATTATCGGCTCCTCCGCGCAACACAATTCAGACTGGAAAAGGGGGAGAGTATGCAAACCGCTCGCCGTAAATTTACTCGCCCCCACATTCATGGGTTGCGTCTTTACGCTGCCTACCGCGGTCCCCAAATCGCGTAATTGTCATACACCGCGTAATCCTCTCGGTACGGCCTTATGAACTGGTAGTACAGGGCATCGTCAATGAAATAGGCCCGATCATTTGGGATGAACGCAATCAACTGCTTCTCCACATCGTTACGAAATGGGTTGCCCATGTCATCGTTGTGATGCACCATGCGGCCGCCCCGATAGCCCGTGGCCCGGACGGCATTGTTTAACTTATGCATCGCGTCAAACAGGAGCGGCGACACATTTCCCAGTTCAGGATCCTCCTGGTATTGGAACTTCTCGAGCCTGCCGTTCACTGCCTTCACGTGGGTGCGAACCGGCGCGCGGCTCAGCGTGTCCTGCTGCAGGGCTGCCACGCGTTTCTTGATTCCGTCGGACACCGTCGGATTCACGCCCGCGAAAATTCTCGCCTGGCGCTCCAGCCCATGCTTCGCCATGCTCGAACCCTTCCTCGGAAATACTCCCCACAAATCGTAATCGCCAGCCACACAATTCTTGGCGGGGTCAGACAGGTTGCGGTCTTCCGGGAGCGCGTTGGTCATCCCCTTAACCATAATCGTTTTGCCCCAATCCTTGATCGAATCGACGCCCGGCTTGTTCTGGTTGACTGCAGCGAGCCGATGCAAGGGTTCCGGAACAACAAGCTTGTGCGCCAGCGCCCAGCAGGCTTCGCCCTTGCCCATCTTCACCAGCCAGAACACCAGTCGTCCAAACGGCCCCTGGCAGGTCACCGGATTGCCGTCTTTCACGCCGCCCACGACTCTAATTTTGTTCATTCGCTCGAGAAACATCAGTCGCGCCTCGGTCAGCCGCAACACGTCCGGATGAGCCATTTCTTGGTGTACGTTTTGATTGTGAAACCCGGTGTGGCCGCTATCCTCAAAGAACTTGATCTGTTTCCGGTAGCGCTCTTCACCTACTTCAAATTTTGAGAATTGAAAGTGACCCATCGCGAAACCCGCGAATGGACCCCAATCGCAGCTCTTGGCCTTGATCCCGAACCCCTTCGATGCGTAGTTCTCCTCGAGCAACTGAATCCCGATTTCCTGGGCGCAACGGGAGACGATAATACGGTCCTGCCTGTCGGCTACTTCTTGAAATGCCTGCCCATGCCGAAATGGGAATCCCGCTTTGCGGTACACATTTTCTACGGTCAGTTGGATCTCCTTTCCAAAGATTCTACGCAACTCTCGGGCCCAAGCGTTCCGCCGCCGGTTCTCGGCTTTGCCCTTTTTGTCTCGAAAACTCGCATACGCTCATGAGGAACGAACATGAGCATCAAGACCGACATAATCGACACCCTGCGTTCTGCCCCCTGTTCCGGGCTTTCGTTCAGACTACTGCATGTTCATATCCGGAGCGCCCAGTACCATCGCCTGTCGCTCGAGATCGAACACGGCCGAGTTCAGATTGTACAGTCCCCGACAGCACTGCCGGCCGGAGTAGCAGCGTACTATAGGGACCACTCAACGATCATGGTCGGTCCCGGCGCCTCCGTCTCGCAGAATCTCATCGTGCACGAGGCGACGCACGCGATTTGCGATATTCAGCATCGGTCGATGAACTTCTATGATTCCGAAATGGTCGCGTATGTGGCGCAAGTGATGTTCAAATTTCTGCAAGGCGGCATACCGCCGTTGTCGCATGCGCAGGCCGTTCCCTTAGCCCAACAATCCTCTCTACTCTGTATCAGTTCGCCCGCCGCTCCTACCTGCAGAAACGCAATAGGCGATGCAGCCGGTGTAATTGCTCTCAGCGTGATGCGCGGGCAACACGTATCTCACAGGGACATCGATCGCCTTCGTACCATTCTCAGGACACATCCAAGATACCGAGCCGGGGGATTTGGTCCGCGAGCATCCGCGGCGCAACACCATCGAGGGATTGGCTTGAAACTCGACGGGCTGGGAGACAAATTCTTAACACGAGAACAACTCAGTCAACTCAACGCGACCGTCCTTCACTGACTGCCTCGCGCTCCCATAGTGAGAATCCCCGCCAGCCCAGAAACGGGGACCCAAGGAAGAAAAGATCCGTTACGGGGTCGTCGAATTTAGGATCAGGATTTGTGTTCCGTCCCGCGGCCCGCCGTGACGTTCTTCTGCGCTTTCTTGCGGTACAGCACATGGCGTCGAAGCGGATGGCCCTCGGCGATGCCAGGATGGTCGAAATCATCAGCAACGTCGCGAGTCAAGCCGATTTTTTCCATCACGCGACGAGAGGGCATGTTGATGGCAGCTGTGAAGGAAACGATCTCGGGAACGTTCAATTCTTCGTCAGCGTGACGCAGGACTTCGCGGGCGCCTTCCGTGGCGAGGCCCTGGTTCCAGAATTCGGCATCGAGGCGCCAACCGATTTCGACGCAGGGATAGATCGGAAGATTCGGTCCCGGGGACGACAAGCCGATGAAACCGATGAAGCGGCCGGTCTCGCGCAATTCTGCCGCATAGAGACCCCAACCACGCTCCTGGATGCGAGCTTCGATGCGGTCGATTAGGGCGTCGGATTCGGCGCGCGTCAGTGAGGCCAGAAAGTAGCGCATCACCAGCGGATCGGCATTCATGCGGGCGAACGGCTCGCGGTCGGCTTCGCGCCAGCGACGAAGCATGAGGTGCGCAGTGAGCAATGGATGCTTCATCGGGCCCGCAATCGGGTGCGAGCGTTTGATGGGGGCACCGCGGCCGTTCCGTGCGTTCCGTCGGACGCGGGAAGGTTGGCTACGCACATGATTTTCTCGCTCAATTATTGCTTTCGCACCGGCGTCTCTGCGGTGGAACGCTTCATTCCAGCGCGTTCTCAATCGCCTGCGTTAGCAGCGCGACGCTGAACACGCCGAAAGTCATTGGTATCAGGTCAGCTCCTGCACGGACCTCGCGGGAGTTCGATCAGTTTCCTGATGCCCGAGGAATACGATCCTCGTTAAACCAAGTCGTCCGGATGCCGCCTCCAAGCCTTCTTGGAAGTTT
>Ga0070731_10003141_pt1 | contig 15079 bp, 12 predicted proteins | sample Coa_R1_2_FD_66448 | JGI IMG/M metagenome (GOLD analysis project Ga0070731, IMG submission 66448) | Surface soil microbial communities from Centralia Pennsylvania, which are recovering from an underground coalmine fire - Coalmine... | ecosystem: Environmental > Terrestrial > Soil > Unclassified ... | reverse complement strand
CGTTGACCAGCCGCCGGGTCTTGTACTCGATCTCGAACGGCGTCAGCCCGTCCTCACGGCGGAGCGGCGCCAGCACCCGGTCCTGCTCGGCAGCAAGGGCGCCCGGATCGCCCGCGGCGTGATCGGTCTCGCTGCAATAGGCGGCCGCGTCCTCGCCGGCATAGGCGCCGGCGACGAAGGCGCCCAGCATGTAGTTGTGCGGCACGCTCGCCATGTCGCCGGCGGCATAGAGGCCCGGCACCGTCGTGCGCGCCCGCTCGTCGACCCAGACGCCCGAGGCGCTGTGGCCCGCGCAGAAGCCAATCTCGGAGATGTGCATCTCGACCATGCTGGTGCGGTAGTCGGTATTCCGACGCGCGTGGAACCGCCCCCGGCTCGGCCGCTCGTTGGTGTGCAGGATCTGCTCGATCTGGGCGATCGTCTCGTCGGCGAGATGGTCGAGCTTGAGGAAGACCGGCCCGTTGCCGCCCTGGAGCTCGCGCCAGAACTCCAGCATCATCTGGCCGCTCCAGTAGTCGCACTCGATGAAGCGCTGGCCCTTCGCGTTGGCGGTGTGGCCGCCGAACGGCCCGGTCACGTAGGCGCAGGACGGGCCATTATAGTCCTTCAGCAGCGGGTTGATCTGGAAGCATTCGAGATTGGCGAGCGCCGCGCCGGCGCGATAGGCCATGGCATAGCCGTCGCCGCAATTGGTCGGGTTCTCGTAGGTGCCGAAGAGATAGCCCGAGGCCGGCAGGCCGAGCCGTCCGGCGGCGCCGCAACACAGCACCACCGCCTTCGCCCGCACCACGAGGAACTCCGAGCTCCGCGTGTTGACGCCGATCGCGCCGGCGATCCGACCGTCCAGACCGGTGAGCAATCGGGTCGCCATGAAGCGGTTGACGATGTTGACCTGCAGCCGCCGCAGCTGCCGGTAGAGGCACTTCTTGACCGAATGCCCTTCCGGCATCGGCAGCACGTAGGTGCCGGCATGGTGGACCTTGCGCAGCTGGTACTCGCCGGTCTGGTCCTTCTCGAAGCGCACGCCGATCTTGTCGAGAAAGAGGATCATCTCGAAGCTGCGCTGCGCATAAGCCATCACCGCCGGCTGATGCACGATCCCGTCATTCGCGATCGTGATCTCCCTGACGTACTGCTCGGGCGTCGCGTGGCCGGGCACGACGGCGTTGTTGAGCCCGTCCATCCCCATCGAGATGGCGCCGCTCCGCTTGACGTTCGCCTTTTCGAGCAGGACGACGCGCAGCGCCGGATTGCGCTCCTTGGCCTTGATCGCCGCCATCGGCCCGGCCGTGCCGCCGCCGATGACCAGGATGTCGGTCTCGATTTCGTGAACGGTGGGGAGTGCAGACATTCACCTGCCTTGCCTCGTGCGACGACCGGAGCCGTCGAAGGGGCCATCCTGCGGCTCGGCCCCGCGCCGAGTGAGCAATTTATTGCCAAGCGTCCACATAATTCCTACTGGACTGGTTTGGTATTTCTGCTCTAATCTCTCTGTCACATTTGTGAATTTGGGGCAGCTTCTTTCGATGGGTGGGCAAATATCACGTCTTATGAATGTTGATTTCATGCCTCCGCGTCACGATGCGCTCTCGACGCTGCCTCGTGCCAGGTAACCGTGCCTTTACGGCCCTGGGCGCCGCTTTCGGGAAGCGCCGGGCGGTCAGTTCTTCCTTCCGGGTGAGGACACCACGATGCGTCTCCTCTACATGGCCGATCGCGATCTCTGGTGCGTCGTCCGCGATGGCACGTGGTACTTGGTCGCAAAGCGGGAGGACCTCCTGAACCTGATGGCGGTAATGCCCGTCGAGGTGGTGCGGGAGAATGAGTTCGGCGAGATCCCCGCGCTGGACCGGATGGTGACGCTGGAAGCGTGGGCCGCAGATGGCTGCGCGCTAACGTTCAGGGAAGACAAGAGCGGCATGGAGGAGCGCGAGTTCATCCCCATGAACGCCGGCATCCTTGGCGAGGCGGCATGGCTGTCGGGCGCTCACCGCGATGGCTGGATCGATACCGATGCCCATCTCCAACTCGACGCCGAAGGCGAGGTCGCGTTCAGCCTCTTCCTGCCCGAATCCTCCAGATTCTCGAACAAGGAACTAGTCGTCGAGATCGCCGGAAACGTCGTGTTCAAGTGCGAGGTGCCCCGGGGCGAGCTTTACAAGACGGCCGCTTTTCCCATCCCGTCCGGGTTGCGCGAGCCGTTGGCACTGGTTGCGTCGTACCCTGAGCTGCCAGGCAATGGAGATGTCCGCGAGCTGGGCTTCCTCGTCAGAAATCTCTGGATCAACGATATCCCGATCGATCCCGGCCTACGGGTCAACTCGTTGAGTTGAACCGTCCGAGATGCTTCCCAATCCGGATGGCGAGCTGCCGGGGCTTGCCAGGCGCAGACTGACAAAAAACATTCTCAAGCTGACCGACGCGCTGGCACGGGACGCCGCCGAGTTGCGTCAGGCCCACGGGAAGATCGCGGAGCTCAAGGCGGATCTCGCCGCGGTCCAGAAGCGTATCACCAACCAGGATCGGCCCGTCGAAGCCAGCCTGCGCGCGGGCCTCAAGCGCGGACGGGCCGTGGTGGTGACCTGGGACGCCGGCCACAACCCGGTCGGCCGCGCCTACGTGCTCTCCGAGCTGCTGCAAGATTCCTGGGACGTCGAGGTCATCGGTCCGTCGTGGACCCGTTACGGCGACGGGCTGTGGGAGCCGCTGCGGGGACTTGATCTCCAGATGCGGCTTTTCCGGTGCCGCGACCTCTCGGACTTCCTCCCGCAGGCTGTCCTCGAGGCGACCCGCCGCACCCACGACCTCGTCTATGTCGGGAAGCCGCGGCTGCCGAGCCTGCTGATAGGGCTTATGATCAAGGAGCACAGCGGCTGCCCGCTCATTCTCGACATCGACGATTTCGAGCTCAGCTTCTTCAAGAACGAGACGGCGGCGACGCTCGCAGAGTTGGAGGCCGCCGGGCTTTCGGCCCTGCGCGAGCCCTACGAGGAGCTGGCGACCCGGTTCTGCGAAGGCCTGGTCGGCTGTGCCGACGCCATCACCGTCTCGAACGTGGCGCTCCAGCAGAAATATGGCGGCCACATCGTCCGGCACGCGCGCGACGAGACCACGTTCCGGCCGGACGCGTACGACCGGCTGGCGACCCGCCGCGAGCTTGGCATCGCGGACGACGAGTTCGCCCTCGTCTTCGTCGGGACGCCCCGGCCGCACAAGGGCATCTACGACGTGGCCCGGGCCCTCCATGAGCTCGACGACCCGTCGTTCTCGTTCCACATCGTCGGCACGGTGACTGACCGACGCGTCGAGGCCGAGTTGCGCAAATATCGCCGCGCAAGGATCCGCCTGCACCCCAACTGTTCTTTCGCGGATCTTCCGCGCCTGCTCTCCGCGGCGGACGCGGTGCCGCTGCTGCAGGACCCGCGCCATCCGATCTCGGCCTACCAGATCCCGGCAAAGATCTCGGACGCTACCTCCCTCGGAACGCCCGTCCTGATGACGGATGTGCCGCCCGTCCGCGATCTGGCCCATGGCGCCGGGATCATCATCGTCACGCCGGAAAACCTCGGCCCGACGCTGCGACGGCTGCGGGCGGAACGCCGGGCGGAGGATAAGACGCGGGTGCGCGAGTTCTTCCTCGGCGAGCTCGGCAACCGCGTCAACCGCGTGCGGCTCGATCTCGCGATCGCCGCCGCCGAGGCGGCGCGAAAGCCCCTGCCTGACGACTACGAGCGGCTGATGTCGTTCGTCATCGACGGCTATGGCGAGATGTTGCGGAGCGAGCAGGGCGATCCGCTGCGGGTGCCGCCGCGGCCGTCGGCGAAGCGGGGTGGGGCGCCGCTCATCGATGTAGCGCTCTTCTGGAAGCAGAACGACACGGGGCTGTACGGCCGCCGGTCCGACATGATCGCCAAGTACCTTCTGAAGTCGGGACGGATCGGCCGCGTCATGCTGTTCGACGCGCCGATGCCGGCGACCGATCTCTATCGGCTCAACCAGTCCGCGACGCTGGGTACGGCAGACCAGGGACCGCTGGTCCTGCGCAACACGCTCGCACGCTGGAAGGGTAAGCTCGACAGCGAGCGGCTGCTGGAGCGAGTCTTCATCCACAGGGCTGGCGACCATCATTCCCTGCTGGGTTCCCGACTGCCGGACGAGGCCGAGTATCTCGACTTCGTGCGCAGCCATCTGGCGCAGGCGGGCTTCGACCTCGACCGAACGATCGCGTGGGCCTGCCCCGTCGTCTGGCATTTTCCCAGCATCGTCGACTCGATTTCGTTCAGGGCGGTCGTGGCCGACCTGATCGACGACCAGCGTGCGTGGCCCGCCAAGCCGAAATACCTCGAACGCCTGGACCGGAACTACCGCGAGACCCTTGCGCGGGCCGACGTCGTCTTCACGAATTGTGAGCCCGTCGCGGACGCGTTCAAGGACTACGCGCCGCGGATCCACGTCGTCCCGAACGGTGCCGAGCGCGTCGACCTCCTCGGCGCGCTCGATCCGCCGCGTGATCTGGCCGGTCTGACCCGGCCGATCATCGGCTATGTCGGCAATCTGCGCGACCGGATCGACTGGGACCTCCTGTCCAGTATCGCGGCCAGCCGGCCCCATTGGACGCTGGTCCTGGCCGGCTCCGCGCACGACAACCCGAACGCCCTGGAGCTCGGAAAGTTCGCCAACGTCCGCTTCCTCGGGGTCGTGCCCTACCACCAGCTTTTCGCCCATCTGCGGGCATTCGACGTCGCGATCGTTCCGCACCTGACGAACCGGATCACGGAGCGGATGAACCCGCTCAAAGTGTACAACTACTTCGCCGCCGGACTGCCGATCGTATCCACCGAGGTGCCCAACGTGATCGAGCTGCGCCGTTTCATGGAGATCGCCACCGGCGCCGACGAGTTCATTGCCCGGATCGAGCAGGTTTTGAACCGAGCGCCGTCCGAGGCGTCGGCGGAGCACGAGAGGCTGCTGCGGCAGATCAGTTGGGAGGCGCGCGTGAAGGACATCCTCGGCGTGCTCGACCGCTTCCTCGCCGCCGCGAGCGAACCCGCGGGCGCTCTCGTTCGCGAGGCGGCACAGTGATGGCAAGGCCCGCCCGCGATGCCGCGCCGAAGAGCAGCGGTGACGCCCCGGCTCCACAAGCCGGCCCGGAATTCCTCGGTACCTGCTCGCTTTGTGGATATGTCCAGATCTTCAAGCCGGCCGGGGTCCACTCGATCCGCGATGAATATCCGTGCAGCCAATGCCACGCATCGGTCCGCTATCGCGATCAGGCCAGCGTGATCATCGACGAGTTCGGCCGCGGGAAGGCACTCACCATCGGCCAGCTCGTTCGAATGCCCGGCACTGCGCGGCTCGACATCTACGAGGCCGCTCTCCACGGCCCGTTCGTCAAACATCTGAGCCGGCTCCCCGGCTACGTCCGCAGCTACTTCTGGAGCGATCTCGCGCCGGGCGCCATCCGGGCTGGTGTGCGCAACGAGGATCTGAGGAGCCTGACCTTCCCCAGCGCGAGCTTCGATCTGGTCATCACCTCTGACGTGATGGAGCACATCTTCGACTACCGGAAGGCCTTCGAGGAGATCCATCGCGTGCTCCGGCCCGGCGGCCGCCATGTCTTCACGATCCCGACGCGCTGGCCGCTTGACCCACAGACAACGGCGCTCGCGCGCGACGTGGGCGGCAACATCGTGCACCTCGCGGCGGAGCGCTATCACGTCGCGGGCGACGGAAGCAAAAGCCTCGTGGTGACTGATTTCGGCGAAGACCTCCTCGACGAGCTCGAGGAGATCGGGTTCCACACAAGCGCCGTCCGGCGGGGCATGCCATTGTTCCCGGTCCACCGGGTCCTGACCTTCGTGTCGCGCAAGCGGGGCTGAGGATGCCTCGATCACTTCGTGTCCCGGCAGGCGCCGGCCGGCCGGCCGATCCGGATCATCGGCACGGGATTTGCCCCATGGAACCCTGCAATATCTGCGGCAATGCGAGATTCAAGCCGGCGCCGCTGGGCCGGCTCACGCCAGCGGGCTTGCCGCCGGCCTGCACGGCCTGCGGCAGCCTTGAGCGTCACCGGGCATTCCGCTCAATCTTCAACACCTATCGGAGCCCGCGCTTCAAGGAATGGTCATGCTTGATGTTCAGCAAGGACCCTTCGGTCGCGACCGGCTGGTTTGGTAGATTCGAGTACAGCATCTTCGGCACCGCCACCGGCCTCGACGTGCAGGCGATCGATCGCCCATCCCGCAGCTTCGACGTTGTGGTCTGCAATCACGTCCTCGAGCATGTGTCGGACTATCGCCGGGCACTCCGAGAAATCGGCCGTATTACGACGCCCGGCGGCTTCGCATTCATCAGCTTCCCCAACCCGAAAGCCCGGGCGCTGACCGACGACTGGGGCTATCCGAAGCCCGAGCAGCACGGCCATTACAGGATCTTCGGCCGCGACGTGGAGGAGGTCTTCAAGGCCGAACTGCCCGACTTTCACGCACTCCGGGCGAGCGGTCGCGACCCGAGCACCGGCGAGACGGACATCGCCTACATCCTAACCCGCTCGGATGATCGGTTCGCGGAGGTCTTCGAGAGGGGCGTCGCGGCAAAGGTCGCCGCGATCCGCCAGTCGGGACCGGCTGCGTCGTCCCGGGAGAGCTCCGGCGGGCCTGACCGCCGATCGATGGACGGAAGGCAAGCGGCGGTCGCTACGGCGATTTGACAATCGCTCCGCGAGCTACGGAAGGAGGCGTCTACTGCTCCGCTCTCCGATACGATCGGTTGGCGAGCAGCGCCGCCGTCCGCATCAGGTTCCCGCCCATGACCGGATCGGCGGCCGGAATGTCGGGAGATCCACAACGACGGATTCGTGCATCCCCAAGATCGCCGGCAAAAGCGACGATGGGACTCAATTCCGTCGGGGGGACGGGCTCCTGCTGCGGGCTGCCGGCTGCGCGGGCCATGTCCGCGGGATCGCAGAGAGCCTCGACGACGCGGTCGGACAGTCGTCGGAGAGCGGCGATATCCTCCGGGTTTGCATGATCGCCGGCGGCTTCGCGGAAGGCGCGCAGCACGAGGAGGGCCGAGAGCTCGTAGGCATGGTAGACCAGCGCCCGACGGCCGCGTGCGAGCTCGCTGGCGATGGTGCCGTCCGGACGAATGAGCCCGATCGCCTGGGTCCATACCATGGCGGCGTAGCGTGCCGCATCGTCGTCGTGCGCGAGGAGCGCGTAGGAGGAAGCGGCGACGCCGGACCAGACAAAGAGATTGTCCACTTGGTTGCGCTTGTCGAAGTCAGCGATGACCGCGTGGTTCAGCCGGCCCAGCCAGTCCAGCAGCGGGGCGCTGTCGACGCCTGCAGCATGGAGCTTGAGGGCGACGATGTTAAGCGCGATCGCGAAGCGCTGGCGCTCGCGGGTCGCCTCGAAGCTCCGCGGCGCCTCGAGGAGCGCTCCTCCCCGCGCCCAGCTCTCCATCAGCCGCGCGGCGCAGGCTCGGTCGTCGCGATCCGGGCTGTCGGCACGGCTGCTGGCCTCCGTTACGAATGCACGCAGCGGCGCGATCATCGCCATGTCACGCCGGAGCTTATCCTGGTCGACGATGGAGCCCTGCACATCGCTGTAGAATGCCTCCCCTTCGACGCGCGACGGGACGGCGGGCTCGGGGCAATCCGTGGCGCCAGCGGGCATGGCACCGACTCCGAGGGCGATTCCGCCGGCCAATAACGAGGCGGCATGACGGCGAGTTACGAGCAATGGACAAGCCTCGAAGCACCGGAGACGGTCGGTGACGAATCCTCGATTGCTGAAATATGCCAGATCCAGCTATGGCAATCTGCGATCAAATCCGCAGCATCAATTCGCGGCGAGCCATGCCCTGAAGGCGTACCGGTCGAACGCGATCTACACCTTCATTCCCAAGGTCGCGTGCTCGACGCTGAGGTTTTCGCTGGCGGTCAGCAACGGCTGCATCGGGGGTGCGGCGGATTTCCAGTGGATCCACAGCAACAACGACGCCTTTCGGGCGAGCCTTGAGGATCTGGCCTGCGCCCGCTACGCCTTCGTCGTCCTGCGCGACCCGTTTTCCCGGCTGGCAAGCTGCTTCCTCGACAAGATCGTGGGGAAGAACCTGCCGGCCTGGGAATTCGTGCGGGCGATGCATCTTCGGGACCAGGACCTGGATGGGGTAACCTTCGAGGCCTTCGTCGAGGGAATACGGAACGGCCCCGTGCTGAACGCCGACCACCACTGGCGGCCGCAGTCCGATTTCCTCGTCTACGAGACCTACGACGACTATTTCGCGCTCGAGCGTTTCGAGGATGCCGTCCCGACGATCGAGGAGAAGACCGGAATGACGGTGCGGGATGCTCGGGCGCAGACCGGGCACGGCCTTGGGAACTACCAGATCCTACCGGCCGATATCGATTTCGCGGCGGTGCCCGCCTCGGAGATCGCCCGGCTCAAGCACAATGGCCAATGTCCGCATCCCCGAAGCCTTTACACCGAGCGGCTCGTCGAGCTCGTCCGCGCCCGCTATGTGGGGGATTTCCGAGTGTATGCGGAGCGGATCGGCCTGCCCGTGATGTTTCCGGAGCGCGGAAGCGCGCCGTGACCGCCGAGGCGGATCGGACGATGGCATCCGATGGGCTCGCGGTCTCCATCGCCGCTATCCGGGGTCTGGTTCGCCGCGGCAGATCGGCCGAGGCCCGCCGGGCGATCGCCGAGACCATGGCGGCGCTCCGGGCCGCTCCCGCCGAGACGTTCGATCGCGGCGGCTATGAGGCGCTGGCCGAGCTCTGCATGGCCGTCGTCGAGATGACCGCGGCCGCGGAGCTGCTGAAGGCGGTCGAGCAGCGCTGCGGTTCCGACCGCATCCTGACGCTGCAGATCATCGAGGCGCTGGCCCAGTCAGCGCCCAATCAGGCGGTGGAGATGATAGCACCGCTGATGAAGACGATCGAGCTCTCGGCGGAGACGTTGCCGCATCTCGTGCGGATCCATGCCGCGCTCGTCCGGCGGGAACACAAGGTTCGTTATCCGGGCCTGGTCCGCCGGACGCGTGCGCTCGAAGACCGGTGGATCGCCGTCGACCCGGGCAATCCGGCGGCCTATCTCGAGGCGGCCCGGTGCAGCCTGTGGCGGAAGGACGAGGCCCGCGCCCGCCGGCTGCTGACGCGGGCGGGCGGGCGCGCCGCCGCGAGGTCGTCCGAGGATTTTTGGCACCTCGCCCATCTCCATGACCTCCAGCTGCAGCAGGGTCTGGCGGATGCGGCCGCCCAGTCGGCCACGCTGTGCCTGAACCTCGACCCCGAGCACCCCGCGGCCTGGACCCGCGTCATGGCCGCGCAGACCGCCGGAATCAGAAATGCGCTCCCGGTCGCGGAGCTCGACGCCCTGGCCGAGAAGATCCTCGCCCGTGACAGCAAGGACGCCGATTACTGGCTTGGTGCCGCGAACGCGCTGGCGAGGGCCGGGCGCATCGAGGCCGCGCGGGCAGCGATCGCGCGGTGCCTCGAGATCGACCCGCAAAACACGCTCGCCCGGCAGGTACAGTTGGGGCTGACATCCGGATTCACCGGTTCTCCACCCGGAACGGTCGCTACCCGCAATCGTTCGCCGTGGCATCGGCTGCTGGCGACTATGCGCAGCCGCCCCAAGGCGACTTGACCGCGCAGTTTCCACCGCTCCCGTAGGCGGCCGCGGGCGCCGCCACAGGCTCGCCGTCGCCGGCCGCCGGGAGATCGGACGGATTTTCCCACCGCCCACGCCGCCGACCACGTGAGCGACGATTCACGGTGCTGGCATAATTCCTACTGGACCAGTTCGGAATTTTCGCCCTATTCTCAGCACGCCATCTGTGAATTAGAGGCGATATCCCCGAATGCGCGGGCCAATATCACGCAACTGTATTGTTGATATAGGATCCCTCCGCAGGGCGGCCGCATCGCCCTTGCTTCTCTATGAATCGGGGCCGCAGCTCGCTGGCACGCCGGATATCCTGGCGGGGCTGAGCCCGAGCGAGCTTAGCCGCGTCGTCCAGGCTGGCCACAAGCTGGCCTTCGCCGCGGGGGACGTGATCTTCCGGCAGGGCGACCGGCATCGCGGCATCTTCGTGCTGCAGGCCGGCGCCGTGCGCAGCTTCTATGTCGGGCCGACCGGGCGGGAGATCACGCTCGCCAACTGGGGGCCGGGGAACTTCGTCGGCGGGCCGGACATCTTCGGCGACGGCCCCCATGTCTGGTCGGGGATCGCCACCGCGGCGGGCGCGGCGATCCGCGTGCGGGGACAAGCGGTGCGGCACCTCATGCGCGAGGTCCCGGCCTTCGCTGTCGGCCTCGTCGAGGGGCTGGCCTTCAAGGGCAAGTGCTACTCGACCCTGCTGCAGATGCTGGGCACGCGGTCGGTCACCGAGCGGCTGGCGCTGGTGCTGGTGAACTTGGCGACGTCGCGCGGCCGGTCTGACGGCGGTCGTGTCGTCGTGGCGCCCGCGCCGACGCATGAGGAGCTTGCCGGCACCGTCGGGGCGACCCGGCAATGGGTGTCGGCGACCTTGGAACGGTTCAGGGCGGCGCGGCTGATCGAGGCCGGCGACCGTCGCGTCGTGATCCTGAACGAACCGGCGCTCCGCGCCGTCGCCGAAGGCGGCGGGACAGGAGCTCCATGACATCAACAAGCCAAGAAAGGAATGCCGAGATGCGGTTCCGTCCGGCTTTGATTGCCCTCGCCGCCTCGGCGCTCCTTGCGGCACCGGCGCTGCCGGCCCGCGCCGCCGACCTCGACTACGGCAAACCGGGCGACCCGGTGCATCTGACGGTCGGCTACCAGCCCTACTACACCCAGGCGTGGTCGGGCGTGGTGATCAACGGCCTGCAGAACTGGAAGAAATACTTGCCCGCGGGATCGACGGTCGAATTCCAGGCCGGGCTCCAGGGCGCCATCGTGATCAACGCCATGCTCGCCGGCAAGGCGAACATCGGTTACGTGGGCGACATGCCGGCGATCGTCGGCGCGACGAAGCGGAGCGTCGCCGATCTGCGCATCCTCGCGTCGATCGGTCTCGGTGAGGAGCAGTGCAATATCTTCCTCGTGCGCAACGACGCGCCGAGCTTCGCCGACCAGAAGGCGGCGCTGCAGTGGATGAACGGCAAGAGCGTCGCCGGTCCTAAGGGCAGCTGTGCCGATCGCTACGCCCAGGCCGCGTTCCGGGCGGAGAATGTCACCCCGGGCGAATATCTCAACCAGAGCATCGAGGTGATCACCAGCGGCTTCCGGGCCGGCAAGCTCGACGCCGCCACTGTCTGGGAGCCCACCGCGTCTCGCCTCGTCGTCGAAGGCCTGGCCCGCCGGGTCGCCGGCGGCTCGGCGATCGGCGATCATGACGGCGCCTTCATCGATATCCGCAACGACCTGGTCCAGCAGCGGCCGGACGTGGTCAAGGCCTGGCTTCAGACAGAGCTCGACGCCGAGCTCTATCTCGGCGATCCGAAGAACGCGGCCAGCGTCGTGGGCTTTGCCAAGGCGCAGACGACCGGCTTCACCGACAAGGAGCTGTGGTATGCGCTCTATCACGCCTACCCGGCCGAGATCGGCGGGGTGCCGGTGCGCCTGTCGTTTCCCTTCGCCTTCACCGACGAGATCAAGGCGCTGATCAAGCGGGACACGGCGTTCCTGCACTCGGTCAAGAGCATCGACACCGAGCAGTTGCCTGACGATGCCGTGCTCACCAGCTTCGTCGCCGACGTGCTGAAGGAGCGCGGGCTGAAATCACCCGTCGCCGAGGTCAAGACACTGCCGGATACCGTGTCGGACTGAGCCGGTCGGCAGCAGGATGGGCCTCGGCGTGCAACCGGTGGGCGTGGTGCCGGCGGTGACTGCCGATACGCCGGCCGGCGCTGCGCCGGCGCGGCCCGAAAGCACGGGCGGCGACCGGGTGATCGGCCACGGGGGGCCGGCCCGGTTCCTCGCGCTGCAATGGCTGGCGAGCCCGCAACCCTACTTGATGCTGATCGGCTACGCGCTGTTCCTCGGCTCCTGGTACTTGAGCGTCGAGGTGCTGAAGCTGCCGCGCTTTGCCGAGATGCCGGGGCTGACCACTGTGCTGCGCGAATGGGTCAGCACCGATCCCACTTACGGCCTGTCGATCCACACGCCGATCTACTACCAGCACATCCTGGTCAGCCTGCGCCGGATCGCGATCGCCTTCGTCCTGGCCACGGCGCTGGGCGTGCCCACCGGCCTGCTGCTGGGCTGGTCAAGGCGCTTCCGCGACTATGTGTTTCCGATCTTCGAGGCGCTGCGGCCGATCCCCATCCTCGCCTGGGTCCCGCTCGCGATCATCATGTTCAAAGGGTCGGAGACTCCGGTCGTGTTCCTGACCACGCTCGCCTCGTTCTTCGCGACTGCGCTGAACACGATGCTGGGGGTGCGGGCGATCGACCGGACGCATGTGCTGGCGGCCGAGTGCCTCGGCGCCTCGCCGTGGCAGGTCTTCCGACACGTCGTCGTCCCCGCCGCGCTGCCCTACATCTTCACGGGTCTGGAGATCTCGATCGGCGTCGCCTGGTTCTCGCTGGTCGCGGCCGAGATGGTCTCGGGCCAGTTCGGCCTCGGCTACGTCATCAACACCTCCTACACGACGGTCGAGTACCCCAACATCGTCATCGGCATGCTGACCCTGGGCGTGGTCGGCTACGCCACGTCGGCGGCGGTCCGCTTGGCCGGGAACCGGCTGATGGCGTGGCGGAAGCGCGATCTTGCGCTGGTGGGCGGCGGATGACCGCCCCGTCTCCCGCACGCGGCGCGATCTGCATCCGCGATGCGGTCAAGATCCATGGCACGGACAGTGCCGGGGTCGCCGCCGTTGAGAGCTGCTCGTTCGACGTGGCCGCCGGCGAGATCTGCATGATCGTCGGTCCCTCGGGGTGCGGGAAGACCACGCTCCTGAACGCGATCGCCGGATTCCATGGGCTCGAAGGCGGCTCGATCCATCTCGACGGCCGGCTTCTGTGTGGACCCGGACAACCCAAGGCGCCGATCGGCCCCGACCGCATCGTCGTGTTCCAGAACGGCGCGCTGTTTCCCTGGAAGACCAATCTCGAGAACGTCGCCTTCGGTCCCATCGTGCAAGGTCGGCTCGGCCGCAAGGCGGCGCTGGAGAAGGCGCGTGGGCTGATGGCCGAGGCGGGACTCCGCGGCTGCGAGGACAATTATCCCGGCGAGACCTCCTCAGGCGTCCGCCGGCGCGTCGAGATCGTTCGCGCGCTTATGAACGAGCCGGTGGTGTTGCTGCTCGACGAGCCATACCGCGCGCTCGACTCGCTCACCAAGTCGGTCATGCACGAGGCGCTGCTCGATATGTACTACCGCAACCGGGTGACCATCATCTTCATCACCCATGACCTGGAGGAGGCGATCTTCCTCGGCCACAGGGTGGTGATCATGACCTCGCGGCCATGCCGGCCCAAGAAGCTGCTGGAGGTCGATATCCCGCACCCACGCGATTACGCGGTGGTCACCTCTCGCCGCTACCGGGAGCTGGTCCACGAGACTGCCGAGGCGGTGCATGAGGAGGCGCTGAAGGCGTTCGACCTGGGCGAGCGCGAAGCCGCCGAGGGCGGGCGGTTCGCCGCATGACCGACGTTTCGCTATCCTCCCAGGCGGCCGCCGCTCGCTTCTTTTGGGTGCCGAAGGGTGTCTTCACGGAAGGCGGGCGGCGTGCGCTGATCGCCTATCTCGTGGTGCTGATCGTCTGGCAGCTTGGTTCGACCAGCGAGGACTGGCTCGGCACGAAGCTGCCGGTGCTCGGCAACGTCCCATCGCCCGCCTCGGTGATCCGGGTGTGGGCGGCGCTGATTCACGACCCATCCTACTGGATGAGCTGGGCCATGAGCATGTTGCGCGTGCTCGAAGGCTTCTCGGCCGCCGTCTTGCTCGGCGTGCCGTTCGGGCTGCTCATGGCGACCAACCCGGTCGCCCGCGGCATCTGCCTTCCCGTATTCGAGCTGCTGCGGCCGATCCCGCCGCTCGCCTGGGTCCCTGCCGCGATCATCTTCTGGCCGACCCAGGAGCTGTCGATCGCGTCCGTCATCTTCCTCGGCGCCTTCTACACCATGGTCATCAACGTCGTCGGCGGCGCGCGCGCGCTCGACGCCCGGTTCGTGCAGGTGGCCGGCTCGATGGGCGGGTCGCGGTGGAACATCTTCCGGCGGATCGTGCTGCCCGCCGTCCTGCCGTCGATCTTCGTCGGCATGGAGGTCGGGATCGGCATCACCTGGGAGGTCGTGGTGGCCGCCGAGATGATCTCGGGCGGCGGGGGCGGTCGTGCCGGCGGCGGGCTCGGCTTCTTCATCTGGAACTCCTATGTCGGCGGTTCCTACCCGCAGATCATCGTCGGCATGATCTCCATCGGCATCGCCGGCTCGCTCTCCTCGGCGGCGATCCGGGCGCTGGAGCCGGTCTGCGCGCCATGGCTCAAAGCGCGATGAGGACGCGGCGATGACCGGCCGTATCGAGCTGCGCGATGTTGCCAAATCCTACGGCGCCGGACGGCTGTCGCGACGGGTGGTCGAGGACTGCTCCTTCACGGTCGCGCCGGGCGAGGTCACCGTGATGATCGGCCCTTCCGGCGTCGGAAAGAGCACGATCGTGCGGCTGATCGCCGGATTCGAGCGGCCGACGGACGGTGAGGTCCTGATCGACGGCAGGCCGGTGCGCCGACCCGGTCCGGATCGGCTGGTCGTGTTCCAGGAAACCGCCCTCTTTCCCTGGATGACCACGCGGGAGAACATTCTCTACGGGCCGAAGGCGCGGGGCGAGGGCGGCGAGGCAAGCCGGCGCCGGGCGGCGGGGCTGCTCGACCGGGTCGGGCTCGCCGCCTTCCAGGCGCGCTATCCGGCGCAGCTTTCGGGCGGGATGCAGCGCCGGGCGGAGCTGGCGCGGGCGATGATCAACGACCCTGCGGTCATGATCCTCGACGAGCCGTTCCGCGGCCTCGACGCCATGACCAAGAAGCTGATGCTCGAATACTATCTCGGGCTTTACGAGGCGTCGCGGCGCACCAGCCTCTTCATCACCACCGACATCGACGAGGCGAT
>Ga0070731_10003140_pt1 | contig 15083 bp, 12 predicted proteins | sample Coa_R1_2_FD_66448 | JGI IMG/M metagenome (GOLD analysis project Ga0070731, IMG submission 66448) | Surface soil microbial communities from Centralia Pennsylvania, which are recovering from an underground coalmine fire - Coalmine... | ecosystem: Environmental > Terrestrial > Soil > Unclassified ... | reverse complement strand
GCTTTCGTCAATACACCGTCAATCGCACAAAATCAGAAATATGGAGACAGGCGGGACGCCTGTCCTACGTAATTGAAGCGAGAATTTTCTCGGCGGCAGCGCATGGGTCTTCAGCCGCGTAGATGGGGCGGCCGATCACGAGCCAATTGGCCCCGGCGTCCAATGCTTCACGAGGTGAGAGCGTGCGCTTCTGGTCATCCGCTTTTTCGGCGCCCGTGCGGATGCCTGGAGTGACAAGTTGAATGTTCGTGGGCAAAATCTGCCGGAGGCCGGCAATTTCCAACGGCGAACAGACGAGTCCGCGCAACCCCGACTTCGTTGCGAAAGTCGCAAGGCGCTCCACTTGCCGCGCGACATTGGCGTCGCTGCCGATTTCGCCAAGGCTGTTGCTGTCCATACTGGTGAGGACCGTGACGCCGAGAACGAGGGGCGCATTGCGTCCGGACTGCAGCGCGGTGCTCTGGGCGGATTCTTCAGCAACGCGCATCATTTCCGAGCCGCCGCTCGTGTGAACCGTCAGCATCTGAACATCAAGGCGAGTGGCGGATGCGACGGCTTTGGCAACGGTGTTGGGAATGTCATGAAACTTCAGGTCGAGAAAAACCGCGGCGCCCGTTGCGCGAACCTTTCGCACAATCTCAGGTCCGGCGGCGGTGAAAAGCTCGCCACCGATTTTGAATGCGCCAACAGCAGGAGCGACCTGTTGCGCCAGTTTCAGGGCGGCGTCAGCGGTGGGAACGTCGAGAGCAACGATGATTGGATTATGCACGGGGGAAATATCAACTCCCGAGGCGGAAACGAAAGCTAAAATTATCCGAACTATGGAGTGGAAACGGCTCGGTAGAAAAGTTGGGGAGCGTTCGTCGAATTGTCATCCACGAAACTGAAAACTCCATTTGTGTCCGTGGTGTTGGTGAACACCGGAAACCAGTTGGTCAGGTCCGGAGAGGATTGGATGACGCAAACACGATCCGGGCCAGTCGAAACGGTCAATTGAAATGGGCTGCCATTCGTGCCGGGCGCAACACTCAGGTCAATGGGCGGGCTGAGTGCCTTGAATAAATTGAGCCGTCCACCCGTTACACACTTGCCCGCGAGCGCGGGCACCGGGTCGGTGCCTTTCAATATACGCGCGATGATCTGTCGATAATTGTCGGCAGGATATTTTGCGATGACCATCGCCGCCGCGGCGCTGACGAGCGGAGCAGCAAATGAAGTGCCCGAAATGCCTTGTGATGGAGTCGAAATGGCATAGTCGCTGTCCGAATTGGTATAGGTCGTACTGATCTGATCTCCGGGCGCTCCGAGGTCCACGGTTGTTGGTCCGAAATCGGAACGCAAACCCAGCGTGTCATTTCGAGTGGTGCCGGCAACCGAAATGATGTTGTCCATCGGATAACAGGCCGGGTAATTCGGAAGCATGTCCACATTGACGTTAGGATTAAGGAAGTTTCCGTCTCCGCAGGCGGCCACCACGATGATTCCAGCCTGCTGGGCAGCAACAATGGCGTTGGAAATGGCCAGCGAAACCCCGGCGCCGGCGATGCTGACGTTGACGACCCTGGCACCGTTTGTCTCCGCAAAATCAAAGGACGCCACCACGGTTGAATCGCTGCCCCCTCCGGCGGAATTCAGGCATTTGCAAATCATCATCTGCACGGTCCAGGCGGGGCCTGACAATCCTTTGCCGTTGTTGCCCACGGCTCCGAGCACGCCACAGACAAGGGTGCCGTGTCCGTTGTCGTCATCGATGTTATTCGTCCCTGTGAACGCGTTGAATCCGTGGCTGCCATCCAACGGGTTGACCCACATATTGGAGGCCAAATCTTCATGGGTGTAACGAACTCCGGTGTCGAGCACCGCCACCACGACGTTGCTCGCGCTGGTCATGAAATTCCACGCATCCAGCGCATCGATGTCGGCATGGGGAGTGCCTCCATTTTGGCCGGTATTATTGAGCCACCAGGCCGTGCCATCCGTGAACAGCGGATCGTTCGGAGCAGCGGCGGCGTGGACGATGTAGTCCGGTTCGGCAAATTCAATCAGACCGCTCTTTTGATATTTGGAAATGAGGCCCGGCACAGTTTCACCCTGGGGAACTTTTACAACTTGCAAATGGCGGAACCTATGAAATGTGTGCAATACCTCCGCCCGATGTGTGGTGTGGAAATTGGCAAGTGCATCGGAGTCGACACCTTCTTTGGGCTGAATGAGTATTTGGTCCGGACGATACTCAGCGTTTGGCGCAACGAGAGGAGTCTGTCCCTCGCTGGCAAGGGCCAGGCAAGCGAGAAGGAGTGTAAGTGTGACAGTCACGCACTGCGAGACGCAGCGGCCAACAGACGAGCGTGTATTCGGAGACATATAACCCGGTGATAGTATCTCAAAAACGCGGAAAAATGGAAGCAAATTTCGGCAGACGACTATTCATTTTGCGAGACCATTGCTTTCGTGAAATGAGGTGCTAGGTTGCGTTGGATATCCGCGAACTTAACAATAGATATGAAAAAAACACTGGTTTTGGTAACGGATCTTGGAGGCTTCAAAGCGTATCATCTCGAAAATAATCAGCCCATCAGCAGTCCCAGACTGGAATTGCTGGAAGAATATAAGGATGCAGAGGCGCACCAACGGTTGGTGGAGCAGGTTTCTGATTTATCGGGGCGTTTTCCGCGGCGTACGGGCGCCAGAGCGGCGGGAGCGATGTCTGATGGCGAGCGGCACAACATCCAGCTGGAGCGGCGCAAACGTGGTGTGCGCAAGCTGGCAGGCCGGCTGGACTCCCTGATGCAGAACCCCGAGATTGAACAATGTTTCCTGGCAGCAAGCCGTGAAATTATGAATCCGCTGCTCCAGGAGCTAAGCGCTGGAGCCCGGTCAAAAATCGGCATAAATATTCCCGTTGATCTGATGAAGGCGAGCAAAGTGGAGTTGCTCCGCCAGTTCAGGGTCTAAACGCTGTTCACAACTTCGGTGCGAGGGCAGTTGCTTTCCAGGACGGGAGCACGGTAGTCTTTCCGTCATGATAAAGACGGAAAAAACGACCGACCCCGAATTGAAACGTCGGATCGAGGAACTGATTGAGTTTAAAGGCGGCGGTTACAACCAGGAGCGCGTTGCAGACATTATTGAGAGCGCTCTCAAGATTCTCACTGATATCAAGGATAGTGGAGACGTAAGGGTTATCCAAACGGCCCTGCGCGAGCTGCGGTACGCGTTCCGGTTGTTTGCGCCTTATGCCGAGGCGCGGAAAGTGACCATTTTTGGCTCGGCGCGCATGCAGTCCACCAAGCAGGAATACCAGCAGGCGGCTGACTTCGGTAAGAAGATTGCCGAGGCCGGATTCATGGTGATCACGGGCGCAGGCGGAGGCATCATGCAGGCCGGCCACGAAGGCGCCGGACCAGAGAAAAGTTTCGGCGCAAACATACGCCTGCCGTGGGAGCAGAGCGCCAACCCGGTTATTCGCGAGGACAAAAAACTCGTCACCTTTAAATATTTCTTCACACGAAAGCTGATCTTCATCCGGCATTCGGATGCCATCGTGCTTTTCCCCGGCGGCTTCGGAACAATGGACGAAGGTTACGAAGCGATCACCTTGATGCAGACTGGAAAGAGCCAGCTGATGCCGCTCGTGCTCATAGATCGCCCCGGAGGGACTTACTGGAAGACCTGGGACAAGCATATCCGCGAGCATCTGCTTCGGGACCAATTAATTTCCCCGGACGATCTCAACCTGTATCGCATCACGGACAGTGCCGATGAAGCGGTGAAGATCATCACGCGTTTCTATCGGAATTTTCACTCGAGCCGATTCGTCAAGGACCTGTTTGTCATTCGCCTGAAGCACGCGCCAACGGCTTCGGCCATTGAAGCGATGAATGAGGATTTCTCGGATATTGTTGTCGGGCCGCCCATTCAAAAAATCGAAGCCACGCCGGAAGAAGTAGAGGACGATGACAACGTGGCTTTGCCTCGAATTGCCTTTGGCTTCAACCGGCGTGATTACGGCCGGCTGCGTCAGTTATATGATGTATTGAACAGCCTTTGATAAGGCAATCACCCCATATTTCCTCCTTTCTAAAAGAGCATAGTGCCTTGGGCGTTGTGAGGCTCTTCCCCGCTTTCAGCGCTCGGTTTCTAACCAGGATGCAGTGACACGCCCCGGAGTTGGAAGCTGTTTGATGTGTCGCCGCTGATTAATTTGAGTCCGGGAAATGAATAGTGAGAAAGGAAAGCCGATCTCGACCAAGGCTGACTCAGGAATGTCCGCCAGGACAGTCATTCATCGAACAATCGGAAGCCATACCAAATCGCTTACCGTACGTGAGAGGCAGGAAAGAGCGCGATGAAATCTCGCGAGCTCCCCATTCAACGCAAAATCATGGCGGTCACGATGTTGACGTCCGTGATTGTGCTGGTCGTAGCACTCGGAGCGTTCATGGCGTACGACCTCTCAACGTTTCGGGCAACAACGGTCAGAACACTGACGGCCTTGTCTCAGGCAACCGCCGAGAACAGCACGGCTGCTCTCGCGTTCGGAGATCAAGCTGATGCATCGAGGACCCTGGCCTCTTTGCGCCTCGAGCCACAGGTCGTGGGGGCTGCGCTATATGATGGAAACGGAAAACTCTTTGCCCGGTATCCAACCAATGCGCCGGCCGATTCGTTTCCCGCCAGGGTTTCGGGTTGGGGCCATCGCTTCGAAGACGGAGAACTGCACGTCTTTCAACCCGTAATGCGAGACAGCAGCGTGCTGGGTGAGCTCTACATGAGAGGAGACCTGCGATTTTTCTATTCGCGCGTAAAAATTTATTCCGCCATGGCAGCATTGATTATGCTCGGCTCATTGATTGTTGCGCTGGTGCTTTCGAATCGGCTGCAGCGGCGCATCTCCGATCCCATCATCGCACTGGCAGGAACCGCCAGGACAGTCTCTGAGCGGCGCGATTATTCAGTGCGCGCACCGAAGGCGGATTCAGACGAACTGGGTGTTTTGACGGACGCCTTCAATGAAATGCTGACACGCATTGAGCAGCACGCTATTACGAACGCCTTTCTTTTGGCGATCGTTGAATCATCCGATGACGCAATTATCGGCAAAGACTTGACGGGAAAGGTCGTCAGCTGGAACGCGGGCGCGCAGCGCATGTTTGGCTATGACGCTGCTGAGATGGTCGGTTCGCCAATTGAACGCCTGCTGGCGCCGGACCGGCCCGATGAAGAGCGACACATCCTGGAGAATGCCAAACGCGGCGAGAAACGGATTTATGAGACGGTGCGTGTTCGAAAGGACGGAACGCTGGTTGATCTGTCATTGGCAGTTTCCCCCATTCGCGATGCTCAAGGCGAGATTGTCGGTGTCTCGTCGATTGCCCGGGATATCAGCGAACGGAAACGCGCCGAGGAACAGATCCTGCGGCTGAATGCGGAGTTGGAGCATCGCGTCCAGGTGCGCACCGCCGAATTGACAGCCGCCAACCAGGAACTGGAGGCGTTCACGTATTCTGTGGCTCATGACTTGCGCGCGCCGCTGCGGCATATCGATGCTTTTACCCGCATTTTGCAGGAAGACTTTGCAGGGTCTTTTCCGCCGGAAGCTGCGGAACTCCTGGAAACTATACGGCATGGCAGCGAAAACATGAGCCGCCTGGTCAATGACCTTCTGGATCTCGCCCGCGTGGGGCGGCAGGAGCTGAAGAAAGAACGTATTTCGCTCAATCTGATCATCGACGAAGTTATTGCTGAAATGGCCCGCGAGACGAAAGATCGGCAGATTGATTGGCAAATCTCCCGATTGCCTTCGGTCGAAGGAGACCCGGGGCTGCTGAAACAGGTCTTTGCCAATCTGCTGTCCAATGCGGCGAAATATACGCGGCCGCGTGATAAAGCCGTCGTCGAAATCGGCCTGCAGACGGTGAACGGCAGACGGGCAATTTTCGTGCGGGACAACGGAGTGGGTTTCAACATGAAATACGCCACGAAATTGTTCGGTGTGTTCCAGCGTTTGCATCGTCCGGAAGAATTTGAGGGCACCGGCGTAGGATTGGCGATCGTCGAACGGGTTGTGAAACGGCATGGCGGACATGCCTGGGCGGAATCAGACGGGAGTCACGGCGCGACATTTTATTTCACGCTGGATGGCCTCAAAGACGAAAAGCTGGAGCCAAAGCGAGAACCTGCTGAAACAGTGGAAACTTCCCCGGCCGGCTGAAAGTCAAGCAGCGACGCGGTGTTCCCCTTTCTTTACACGGCGCAGTCCGGCGAATACCCTGTACCGCTGAATGAATTTGCCCGTGCCTAAGCCAAGACTCCTGGTGATAGAACTCTGGCAACTGGGCGATCTGGTCTTAGCCACACCGTTCCTGCAGGCCGCCACCGAAAAATACGATGTAACCGTTCTCGCAAAACCGTTCGCGTTCGATCTGCAGTCGCGACTATGGCCCGGTGTCAAGGTATTGCCATTTGTTGCGCCGTGGACGGCTTTTACAGCGAAATACCGGCTCCTCACCTGGCCATGGAAGGAAATGTTTCGGTTGGGCCGAAGCATTCGTGCAGCACGATTTGACGTAGGGCTCTCGGCCCGGCCAGGAGACCCGCGAGACCATTTCCTGCTGACATTTGCCCGGGCGAAAACGCGGTTTGGCTTCCCACGTGTAGGAAGCCAGATTTTTCTGACTCACCCTCTCCAAAGCGCCGACCCCGAAGCGCATCGCTACGAGTATTGGCGAATTTCGGGCCGGGCAATGGGCCTGGACCTGCCGCCAAGGGACCGTATTCCGGTTCCGCACCGCCGGGGCGACGGCCCCGGCAAAATAGTCATCCACACGGGCGCTCGGGCATCCGTGCGTGTCTGGCCATTGGAAAATTATCGGAAGCTCGTCCAGCGCCTCCGCCAAAAAATGTATAGCGTTGAAGTGGCCTGCGATCCGGATCAGCATGACTGGTGGCTGAAGGCCGGAGAATCCAACGTGGCAACGCCACGGACGGTAACGGAGTTGCTGGCCATCATAGATCGGGCCTCCGCATTTCTAGGCAATGATTCCGGCCCGGGCCATGTCTCGGCGTTTCTGGGTGTGCCGACGTTCACCATTTTCGGCCCGCAATTGCCCGAGTGGTTCGCGCCATTGCATCCGGCTGCAGAATGGATCGAGGGAAAAGCCTGTCCGTACAAACCTTGCAAGGACTATTGTCGATTTCAAACGCCACTGTGCATAGACCGAATCACCGAAGAGGAAGTCTGGGCGCGAGTCGAACCTTTTGCCGCCGCCGCTCTATCGCGGGGAATGTCCACACTCGCTGTTACTTAAAGAGGCCGATAAAAAATCCGAGGAGGAAGATCAGGACGCATGTGATCGCGAGAGTAATTTGCGTGATCGTACAAATCCTCATGATCCTTTTGCCCTGGATCTCACCCTGACTCATATCATAGGCGAACATTTTATCGGCGGCAGCCTTGACTGCGCTGTGCGCCGGGAGAAGCGCTTTTGAGTACAGCGCAAGGGATTCCTGTCGCTTCCCGGAGCTGGCCAAATCGAGAACCTGGTCACGTGTTGAGACATATTGGGCCCGCAACTTTTGAAGTGTTTCAAAGTTCTGCTGGTCCTCCGCTGAAGTAACTCGTGTCCCGTACTCCTGCAGGTATGAGGTCGTTCGCCGGCTTAACTCCGCGATTTGATCGCGCAATTTGGCTCGCTCGTTTGGATCATCGGTGGTTACAAAATACAAGGTACGCGATGCGTCGACGATATAAGCATTGGCCTCGCCCGCATACGAGAGAGCCGGCAGGGTGCTATTTACAATGTTGTCCGCCTCATTTTTAAGCTGGCTGACGGTCAGGAATCCTAAAAGACCAATCAAAAGCAACGCCGCGGCCGCGAGTACCGAACCTGGAAGAGACAGTATTCGACCCAGGGTTAACCTGTTGTAAGCGATCACCGGCCGGGTTGCCGCCTGCGCCAGGGTGTTTTGGTACACGTCGTTCATCTGCTCACCCTTTTTGTCCCAATCGTAGTTTTTCAGAATGCTTTCGCGCGCCGCCTTTCCGTGCAATGCCAGCATTTGTCGGTTTTTATCGTACTCACGAATAGCGGCAGCGAGGCCGGCTACGACCTCCCGGCGCGAACTCACCGGTACTTTGATTCCGCAACCGGATTCGACAGCCACAGGCGGGCCGCCGCAATCCAGGCAGATCACAGGCAACTCGTTGAACATTGCTTCAATGACGGCATAACCGCCGGTGTCGTGGAGGCTGGGAAAGAGTAACACGTCAAAATCTCTGTATAGCGCAAGCACTTCCTGGCGCGTTACCTGTCCACGAAAGACGACGCGTTTCTCAAATCCGAATTTCCTGACCATCCGCATGGCTGAAGCCTGGTAATTTCCTGTGCCCACCAGGGTCAGCGTGGCATCGGTTTCGGAATCATTCAGGGCTTTCAAGGCAAGATCGATTCCCTTGAGCGTGATAATTTTCCCGACAAAGAGAATCCTGAGCGGTCCACTATGAGGAGTGCGCGGTTGGAAAGGGAGTTCCCCTGTCTTCAATCCAATCGTCGGCATCAACTGGCTTTGAATTTCCAGCCTTGCAAGCGTTTCCTGCATTTCCCTGGTGGAAACAAGAACCTTGTTCGAAGCCGCGGCCCGTTTTGGCAGGTCTCTGTAGGGCGCCGCTTGCAGGAGATTGCTTAGATTTCGAAACACCTCCTCGACTAACGAGACCGGATGATCCCACGGCAACAGCGGCACCGGTATCGATTCTATCCCGCCAATCGGTCCCCAAATACAGGGCACTCCATGGCCCCAGATCACCGTCGGATAACGAAAGGCAGCGAATGTGACGTGATGAAGAAGATCAAAGGGTGTTTCCTGATTTAATTGTTCAACGGTCTCCCAGGCCCATCTTTGCCAAAAAACATAATATATCCGGAGACCGATTGAGAATTTTCGCAGGTTCTGCACCGACTTGGGCAGTTCAAAATATACGAACCGGGGCTTTGGTGCGGTCTCTCCAAGGGCACTCAAGCCTCTTTCAATGGCGGCTCGATTCTTGGTCTGGGTCAGAACGGTAACATCGTGAAAGCGGGCGATCTGCAGTGCCCATTGCCAGCCGACCTCCGGCTCTGAACCTTTTTCGGGTTCGCAGGCGAAGGCGGAGACGAGAACTCGCATCCGGCGTGACATCCGCGCCATTATGTTTGGCACCCCGGAACATGGCAAGGGGCGTTCGGCTTTTTCGGTTGAAGGCGTGCGCGGTTGCTGAAATCATTTCGAGCATGCCGCATTGGTTGCTGAAGTCCGCCATCCAACGAACGATATCTCTTTTGCCAGGCAAACACCGCTGGAATGAATTACTGCAAACAAAGGTTTCCAAATCAGTGGGCCTGACACCGGGCCGATTTGAACAAAAGGTGGAATATTGCGAGCGACACCTGGCACGGTTTTTCGAAATGAGACCGGCCCCCGATGAATTTTCCGTGCTCGAGCTGGGGACGGGATGGTATCCGGTGGTTCCGGTGGCTCTTTATCTGAGCGGAGCATCGGAAATGCACACCTTTGACATCACGTCTCATCTTAACCCTGAGCGGATCCAGGATGTGCTTCGCATGTTCTCCGATTACGGGAAGCGCGGGGCGCTGAAGGCGTTACTACCACGGCTTAAACTCGAACGCTTGAACAGTTTGGATGCCGTGCTTGGTCAAGCAAAAGCCGAAGATGGAATGGCACTGCTTGAAAAACTAAATATTCATGCGCTCGTTCGTGATGCCCAACATACCAGTCTTCCAGCTGGGTCCGTGGATTTGTTCATTTCGAATGCGGTGATCGAATATATTCCCGCTCCGGTTCTCGCCGGTATGCTTGCAGAATTCAGACGGCTTGCCCGACCAGGTGCGGTGTTGAGCCATTTTATCAACCTCAGCGATGAATACGCGCAGTTCGATCATTCGATCTCCGAATTCAATTTCTTGAAATACCCGGATTGGCAATGGAAGTTTTTGGATAGTCCGTTCACCCGGAAAAACCGGCTCCGAATAACCGACTACCGCCGGATATTCGCGCAGCAGGGTTGTCCTTTCAGCAGCGAGGAAAATCTGAAGGGCAATCCCGCCGAATTGGACCGCATCCGAATCGCACCTGAGTTTGCAGGGTATTCAAAGGAAGATCTGCTCGTGCTTCGGACCTGGATTGCCGCACGTTTTTCAGATTCTTCGCCCCAACAGGCTGCATGAATTTGTGTTCAGGTCTCGGCCTTGGTACCACCCCTCGGAGTTGCCGAGCGCATCCGGCTCCACCACGAAAGCGGCATGCGCCGGAAAAGGAACTGTTTTGATGCGTCAATGCCACGCCAGCACTTCCAGACGCAGCGATCGGTCACCATTTCCACCGGCCCGGGCCTGTTGATATCCGCTTGCACGACCAGCGCGCGCGCGAATCCCAGCTGTGAAAATCTTTCGCGCCAGAGTTTCGCATAACGCTTCCCTTTCCCAACAAATGGCAGAGGCAGGATTTCGTCAGCCTGCGCCGTTCTGCCAATGACTCCCGACCGCACCCCCTCGTGATGCGCGCCCGAAGGCACACTGGATACATCCGCTGATTTCAGATCCAACATGGAGGGCGCGAATGGAATCCCTAAAAACTCACAAACCCTCTGCAATTCACGCTCGGGATTTTCCACGACTTCGTCGTATACAACTTCGCAAACAGTTCTCTTCTCGCGCAGCAGGCACTCCGCGCCTTCAGCGAATATTTCTGCCCCCAGCAGCATTCGCTGAATCATTCCGCGTTGCGCAAAAAAACGGTTCCCACGCGCGGCCCGGGCGGCGCTGCGGCAGCATTCAAGCGGGTCGCGCCAGATAATTAGAAATCGCGCTTCCGGAAATAATCTGGCGAGCAAGGGCAGCCGTTTATAATAGGAAGGCGCTTTCTCGCCCATGATCGCCGCACCGCGCTTGCGCGCGTACTCGCGATACAGCGCCAGTGCGCCCTCGCGGCCTGGAGGAATTGACGCGAACGGTTCCTGTTGCAGTTCGTGCCGCGAAAAAGTTTGGTTGTAAAATTCCAGCCGCTGCGTCCAGTCCTTTGTCCGAGCCGCGCCGGCGCCCTGCGGCCACAGTTCCACCGGCTCGGTCTCATACATCAAAGCAACTTGCGGATGTCGATTGAGCAAAGCATGAACCAGCGAAGTTCCCGAACGCCACATTCCGACGATGAATAGGAGCCGTGGCGTTTGTTCTGATGGAGTCGCCGGCACGTTCTGCATCGGCGCGCAGGTTCCCGGTTGAACCGGTGGCAGTCAATTCAGAATGTCGCTCTTGCCGAACTTTCAAACGCTTCACATCCCCGGGCGAATCGGGCAGACTGCGGCCATGGCGGACTGGCCAGGCAATCTCGTCTTTTTGGGACGTGCCCAGAAGAAACTGATGGCACAAGGCACCGCCATTCTTACCTACCATAAAATTGGCGAGCCCCCGAATAAGTCCCGCGACCCCTTTCTTTATACCGAAACGAAAAAGTTCGACGGCCAATTGACAGCACTTCACGATTTCGGACTTTGCGCGATACGGCTCGGTGAAGCGTTTTCGGCAACTGAAGACATGGCCCGAAAGTACGCGGTCACCTTCGACGACGGATTTCAAAACGTCTTTGATCTGGGGCTGGAAATCCTTTCGCGCCATCAGACACCGGCAGTCCAATTTATCGTTTCCAGCTTTGTCGGAAAACAAAACGCCTGGGACATTACCAAAGGTGATGCTCCTGAGTCGCTAATGGACGACGCGCAAATCAAGGACTGGCTCGCCGCCGGCCACGAGATCGGCTCGCATTCCGCAACTCATCGCAACCTCAAAACACTGAACAGTGCCGAGGCTAAAGAGGAAGTGTTCGCGAGCAAGAAATCTCTGGAAGACAGGTTCGGTGTTCCAATCCGGCATTTCTGTTACCCGTTCGGGGGGTGGACGCCGCAGGTGCGGGAATACGTGATCGATGCCGGGTATCAGACAGCTTGCGGAGTCGAGTTCGGTGTAAATTCTTCCGACATCGACCGTTTCGCTCTGAAACGCATTATCCCCCTTTCGCGGCGGGATTTATTACGCAAAATCCTGCACCGTCTCGCGGCTAGAACTGGATTTTCGAGCTGAACTGGAGGCCGGAAAAGGACCTGTGGCAGTTCGGTCCCCCGAGGGAACAGTTCAATTCATCCATTTGCCAAATAAAATTCGCTGTCGTTTTTTGGCCAGTTGATTACTTTAGCCTAAGTTTATTGAGATGTAATGAGTAAACTACTGTTAATCGACGACGAAACCGACGTGCAATATTCTTTCCAGCGGATCTTTGATTCGCCGGAAATTGAGCTTACGACCGCATCTTCCGGTGAGGAAGGGCTCAAATTAATACCGAAGGTAAAGCCCGATCTGGTACTCATGGACATTCGCATGGGGGGAATCAATGGGATGGAGACATTGCGGCGCATCCGCCAGATGGACTCCAAGCTCCTGGTCATCCTGATGACCGCCTACGGGACGACCCAGACCGCCATCGAAGCGATGAAATTGGGGGCTTATGACTATCTGCTGAAGCCGTTCGACGTCATTAAGCTGAAGGAGATTGTTACCAATGCGCTGAAGGCCGCCCACGACATGCGGCAGATCGTTTCCTATCAGCCCTTGCTGGAATCGGAGGATTATGAAGCTGGGATCGTGGGGCGCAGCGAGGTCATGCAGCAGGTATTCAAAATGATCGGGCAGGTGGCAGCCACGGATGCGACGGCGCTCATCACCGGCGAAAGCGGTACCGGCAAGGAATTGGTCGCGCGGGCAATTTACCATCACAGCAACCGCAACACACAGCCGTTCCTGGCGGTAAACTGTGCGGCCATCCCGGAGCAATTACTCGAAAGCGAACTGTTCGGCCATGAACGCGGCGCTTTTACGGGAGCGACGCTGCAACGGATTGGAAAGTTCGAGCAGTGCAATGGCGGGACGCTTTTCCTGGATGAAATCGGTGACATGACACCGGCGACGCAGACGAAGATTTTGCGAGTGCTCCAGAGCGGGACGTTCGAGCGCGTGGGCGGCAACACACCTATCAAGGTGGATGTGCGGATCATTGCCGCAACGAACAAGCCGCTGGAAGAAGCGGTCGCAGCGCGCCAATTTCGCGAAGACCTGTTTTATCGGTTGAACGTCGTGCGTTTGCATGTGCCGCCGTTGCGCGAGCGCCGCGAGGACATTCGGCTTCTGGTGAATTATTTTCTGAAGAAGTTCGCACGGGACCAGGAGACGGCGCCCAAATCGATCTCGAGCGGCGTAATTAAGGCGCTGGAACAATATCACTGGCCGGGCAATGTGCGCGAGTTGGAAAATATCGTGCGGCGCGCGCTGGTAGTGGCGAAGGGCGACGCGATTCTGCTGAGTGATCTGCCGCCGGAAATTGTGGGCACGGCGCCGTCGGCCACAATCACCGCACCGGCATCGGCTGCGGTTACCACGACGGGCGATACTGGAGGGAACGATGTAACGTCGCTGGCGCGAAGGCTTTTCCAATGGGCTCGAAAGGATCCGAAGCTGAAATTGATTCCGGCCGTGGAACGCGAACTGGTCCTGCAAGCGCTCAAAGAAACCAGTGGAAACCAGGTGCAGGCCGCAAAGCTGCTTGGCATTACCCGGGCTACCTTGCGCAAGCGGATCGAGAAATTCGGCATCCAGAGGGAGTTGAGTTTGAAGTAGGCGCCTTTGCTTCTTGGCGTTTGCGTGTCAAATCTGCTAATCATAGGGCGTGAGTAGTCCGAGTTTGTTGTTGTTAAATCCCGCGTATAACGAAGAGCGCCGCATTGAGCCAGTGCTGCGGGACTACGCGCGTTATTTCAAAGAGAATTACGACGGAAAATTTCAACTCGTGGTGGTGCTTAACGGTTGCCGCGACAATACCCTCGGCGTGGTTCAGCGCGTGGCTGCGGAGTTTCCCTCAGTGAGCTGGCTCGAATTCAAGGATCCGATCGGCAAAGGCGGGGCGTTGATCGAAGGGTTCAAGCTGGCCGCGACCGCTGACCTGATCGGTTACGTGGACGCGGATGGGGCAACGCCGCCGTCTGCCTTCCATGATCTGGTGAAGCGAATGGACGGGACGGATTGTGTCATTGGCTCGCGCTGGCTGCCGGGCGCGGTGCTTCACCAGGAGCAAAGTCAAAAACGCCAGTTCGCCAGCCGGGTGTTTCATTCGATTGTGCAATTCCTTTTCCAAATGAACATCCGGGATACGCAATGCGGCGCGAAAGTCATGCGCTGCGCGGCGGTGAACAAAATCCATTCGTCCTTGCGCATCGCGGACATGGCATTTGATATCAACCTGCTTTATTCTCTCAAACGCGCCGGCTACCAAATTACGGAAGTGCCAACGGAATGGACTGACAAAATGGGCTCGAAAGTGAAACTCGGTTCCACGTCACTGACCATGTTGTTGTCGGCCATCCGCATCCGGTTGATTTACTGGCCGAGGATTTACAAAATGCTGCGGCCGCTGAAGCCGTTGGAAGAATGGGTCTACACAAAATTGCGCCAGCCGCCTCCGTTGTCCAGCCAGACGGTATCCCCGCAAGATTCCAAATCGGGCCATCAATCAAGCTAAACCGCCTGGGACGTGATTGGCGCGGGGGTTTCGTATTTGACTCCCCAGGTAAAGACTGCGCAAACCAGAAACAGGAGCAGGTTGAAAACGCCAAGTGTCTTCAATGCAACAGTCATATCCCCTTTCTCGTGATTGAGAACCAGATTAACCATTTCAGATCTGGTCACCTTGTCCTGGCTATCGGTGACTTCCTTGAGATTCATATCGGCATTGATGAGATTTTTGTCGCTCGAATCCTCGAGATTGTGGTCTCGAATATAGTCCGACAGCTTGCGGGTGACCTCCGATTGCGGGACGGCCTCGCTACCGACAATTGCAGCAAGTTTTTTGTCCGGTTGGACCGGTTGATGATTCAACATGTAGGGCAGCGTGAAAGCATAGCCGAGCGCAACCAAAATCATAAACGGCACCACCTTGAATCGTCCCCGGGCCAGCAAATCGTTGGCAAGCACGTTGCCAAGCGC
>Ga0070731_10003138_pt1 | contig 15090 bp, 14 predicted proteins | sample Coa_R1_2_FD_66448 | JGI IMG/M metagenome (GOLD analysis project Ga0070731, IMG submission 66448) | Surface soil microbial communities from Centralia Pennsylvania, which are recovering from an underground coalmine fire - Coalmine... | ecosystem: Environmental > Terrestrial > Soil > Unclassified ... | reverse complement strand
CGGTGGGAAATCGACTTGTCGCCGGGAACGCCGATGTGCCCGTCGATCCGCGCAGCGGGCTCGACGTTCACAGATCCACCGCGCCGGACCCACCCGGTCCGCCGCCCGAGACGGGCCAATGGACATGTCCTTTCGGCCCATGACCGCAGCCGTGCCCCAGGGGACTCCCGTCTCCCTTCTTGAACCGTAGCGGCGGGCGCGCGCCACGTTCGTGCCGACTGTGTGCCGATTCGTCCACAGGCGCCTCAGGCCTCGTCGAGGATCGCCGAGACGACTGCCGCGTAGCCGCGGGCCTCGAGCAACGCCGCGCCGCGGCGCGCCTCGTCCGCGCCCGCGACGAGCAGCGTCAGCGTGCCTCCGAGCTCGGGCGAGATGTGTTGCATCTCGAAGTCTTCGATGTTGATCCGCTCCGCACCGAGTGCCTGCGTCACCTCGGCGAACGCGCCCGGGCGGTCGGGGATGTGCACACGCAGCTGGTGCAGGTCGCGTGCGTCCGGGTAGGCGCGCTCGAGCATGCGCCGCCGGTTCTCGGCGGCCTCGCCGACCCAGCCGGCGATGTAGTCGGCGTCGTCGCGCGCGAGCGCAGCCTCGACCTCCTCGATCCGTCGGCGGTGCTCGGCCAGCGCTTCGCGAACGGCGTCGGCGTTGTCGCGGAAGATGTCGACCCAGATGCGCGGGTTGGCGCCGGCGATGCGCGTCATGTCGCGCAGCGACCCGCCCGCGGTCGCCAGGGGCTCGTGCCCTTCGACCCGCACGGAGCCCGCCTGGTTCACGACCACGTTCGCCAGCACGTGCGGCAAGTGGCTCGTGAGCGCGACGAGCCGGTCGTGCGCAGCAGGATCGATCGCGGCCGGCACAGCGCCGAGCTCCGAGACGAAGCCGTGGACGAGCCGGTAGCGGGCCGGGTCGGTCTCGGCGGTGGGCGTCAAGAACCAGGTCGCGCCGTCGAAGAGGGCGGCCGCGGCGTGCTCGGGGCCGTGCGCCTCGAGGCCGCAGATCGGATGACCGCCGACGAAGCGCGGCGAGCGCGCGGCCGCGACCACGCTCGCCTTCGTCGAGCCGACATCCGTCACCGTGGTCGACTCGACCGAGGCCGTCAGCACCGCGGCGACCTCGCGGGGCAGCGCTCCGATCGGCGCGGCGACGACGGCGAGGTCGGCGTCCCGCAGCGCACTCTCGACCGACGGCGCGGGCTCGTCGAGAGCTCCCCGCTCGGCGGCGACGGCGAGCGCACCGGCGTCGGGATCCCAGCCGCTGACGTACGCGCCGGCGTGCTTCGCGGCGAGACCCACCGAGGCCCCGATCAACCCGGTGCCGACGATCGCGAGCCGCGAGACCACTAGTGCCTCGTCCAGGGATGTTGCCGTGCGTCCGGGTCGTGAGCACCAAGCGGTACAGGGACGCAGGGGGCGGCGATAGTGGAACGATCGGCGTCCCTGAGGGCGCGGCAACGCGAAGCGTGATGGCGGGCCGGAAGCCCGGATGACATTCCTGGGCGAGGCACCATCTACCGGCGCATCAGCTCGGCCAGGCGGAACGCCAGGTCGAGCGACTGGCGCGCGTTCAGGCGCGGATCGCAGAGCGTCTCGTAACGGCGGTCGAGCTGATCCTCGGAGACGTGCTCGGAGCCCCCGAGGCATTCGGTCACGTCCTCGCCTGTGTACTCGAGATGGACGCCGCCGGGCCAGACTCGCTCCGCCCGGCACGCGCCGAAGAAGGCCTCGAGCTCGGCCATGATCGCGTCGAAGTGCCGTGTCTTCCTTCCCGCGGTGACGAACACGTTCGCGTGCATCGGATCGCACGTCCAGACGACCGGGTGCTTCGATTCGCGCACCGCACGCAGCAGCGGCGGCAGGAGCTCGGCGGCGCGGTCGGCCCCGAGCCGCGTGATCAAGGTCAGCCGCCCCGGGATCCGGTCCGGGTTGAGCCGCGCGCACAGCTCGACGACCTCGTCCGGCGACGCGGTCGGCCCGATCTTGACGCCGATCGGGTTGTGCACGCCGGAGAAGAACTCGACGTGCGCACCGTCCGGTTCGCGCGTCCGGTCGCCGATCCAGAGCACGTGCGCGGAGCAGTCGTACCAGTCGCCCGTGAGCGAGTCGCGCCGCGTCAGCGCCTCCTCGTAATCGAGCAGCAATCCCTCGTGGCTCGTCCACACGTCGACCTGATGCAGCTGCGGCGTCGCTGCGAGGTCGATCCCGCACGCGGCCATGAACGCGAGCGCGCTTTCGATTTCCGACGCGAGCTGTTCGTAGCGCTGACCCTGCGGCGAGCTTGCGACGAAGTCCTGGTTCCATGCGTGCACCTGGGTCAGGTCGGCGAAGCCGCCCTTGGTGAACGCGCGCACGAGGTTGAGCGTCGCGGCCGAGAGGTTGTAGCCCTCGAGCATCCGGCCCGGATCGGCGACGCGCGCCGCCGCGGTGGGTGCGTCGTCGTGGATCATGTGGCCCCTGAAGACCGGGATGTCGCCGTCCGGCGTCGTCTCCGTCGGCGAGCTCCGCGGCTTCACGAACTGCCCCGCGATCCGCCCCACCTTGAGCACCGGGAGCGCGGCGCCGTAGGTGAGAACGGCGGCCATTTGCAGGAGAATCTTCAGCCGCTCGCGGATCGCGACCGCCGCGTACGCAGCACCGGTGTCGGTGAGACGCTCATAGTCGTGGAACGACTCGGCACAGTCACCGGCCTGGAGTAGGAACGCGCGGCCGGCGGCGACGTCACCGAGGGCGGCCTGCACCTGGCGCGCCTCACCGGCGAACACGAGCGGCGGCCGCGTGCGCAGCTTGCCCTTCACCTCCTCGACGCGCGCGTCGTCCGGCCACTCCGGCTGGTGTCGCGCCTCGCGCCCTCGCCAGGACGACGGGGACCATGCCTGATCGACCACGGCCATGGACTCAGTGTAGGCGGGCTACGCTCCTCGAGATGCGGATCTTCTCCGGGATCCAGCCGACCGGCGCGAAGCACTTCGGCAACTACTCGGGCGGCTTCCGCCAGTACTCGGCCACGCAGGAGCTCGGCGAAGCCTTCTTCTGCGTCGTCGACCTGCATTCGATCACGGTCGACTACGACCCGGCCGACCTGCGCGAGCGCACGCTCGACCTGGCCGCGATCCTGTTTGCGACCGGCCTCGACCCCGAGCGCTCGACCGTCTTCGTGCAGAGCCACGTGACCGCGCACGCCGAGGCGGCCTGGCTCCTCGCCGCGGTCGCGAGCTACGGGCAGCTCGGTCGAATGACGCAGTTCAAGGAGAAGGGCGAGCGGCAGGAGTTCGTCTCGGCCGGTCTCTTCGCGTACCCCGTACTGATGGCGGGCGACATCCTCCTTTACCAGACGACGCACGTGCCGATCGGGGACGACCAGCGCCAGCATCTCGAGCTTTCGCGCGACATCGCCGAACGCTTCAACGCGCGCTTCGGCGAGACGTTCACCGTCCCCGAGGGCATCTACCCGGAGATCGGCGCGCGCATCATGGATCTCCAGGAGCCGACGAAGAAGATGTCCACGACCGGCGGGACGTCGCAGGGGACGCTGCTGCTGCTCGACCCGCCCGACGTCGTCCGCAAGAAGGTGAAGAGCGCGGTGACCGACTCGGGGTCGGAGGTCCGCCGCGGCGACGACAAGCCGGGCGTGACGAACCTGATCGACATCATGACCGTGGCGACCGGCGACTCTCCGGGCGCGATCGAGGAGCACTACGACAGCGGCGGCTACGGACAGTTCAAGGCCGACGTGGCCGACGCGGTCGTGGCGCTCCTCGAGCCGATCCAGGGCCGCTATTTCGAGCTGCGGAACGATCCCGGCGAGCTGACGCGCATGCTGCGCGTCGGCGCCGAGAAGGCGCGCGAGGCGTCCGCACCGACCCTCGAGTCGATGTACGAGCGGATGGGCTTCGTACGGTCGGACCCGCGGGAGTAGACTCGGCGCGTTGAAGGGAATCTGGGAGCGGCTCCTTGGTCGGCGTGAGTCGTCGGACTCCGATCCCGCGAGCCCCGAGCGGCGCCGGTTTTCGGGCGAGAGCCTCGAGGACAGGCAAGCCGACGAGTTCGTCGAGGAGCACCTCGGCAGCATCGATCCGAACCGGCTCCTGCCCGACGACGAGCCGTCGCGGGACTAGCGGCAATCTCGTCTCGGGCTGCCCCGCCGACCGCGGCAGGGGCGGAGTGCTCGAACGGCGCGCGTCCCGGTTTAGTGGTAAGAGACGCCGTCAACCCGCGATTGGAGGAGAAGCGATGTCGGTGATCATGACGCTCCGGGTGCAGGGCGACCCGGACAAGCTCGAGCGGCTCGCCGATGAGAAGCGAGACGTGCTGCAGAGCATTGCCGAAGAGGGGAAGGCCGCCGGGGTGATCGCGCACCGGTTCTACGGCACCGACGGCTGGATCATGGTCGTCGACGAATGGCCGGACGCTCAGAGCTTCCAGAACTTCTTCGAGAGTCAGCGCGAGAAGATCGACCCGATGATGCGCGAGGTCGCGACCGGAGAACCCGAGATCCTCTTCTGGCGCAAGCTCGAGACGCACGACGAAATCGGTTGGGACTGAGCCGCCTCACCGGAGCGGCTTGACGAGCAGCAGCGACCGCGTCCGGTACCCCATCCGGTGCTGCCAGAACGGCGCCGACGACGGACTCGTCGCGTAGGTGCTCGTGGTCGCGACCGTCGCGCCGCGCTCGCGGCCCCAGCTCTCGGCGGCGTCGACGAGCGCGGTCGCGACGCCGCGCCGGCGATGACGCTCGTCGGTGACGAGATAGTCGATCTGCAGCTGCGTCTCGCCTAGTGCCGGATTGACCTCGAAGTGCGCGTCGGCGGACGGCGGGACGAGACGCGCGAAGACGGCGCCGACGACATCGGCCGCAACCTCGGCGACGAGCCACAGGTCGTCGCCCCGCTCGAGATCGGAGCCGCAGTAGTCGACGAGGCCGACTTCGTCCGGCACGCGGAAGTCGTCCGGTGCGAGCTCGACGTAGTAGCGGCCGAAGTCGCGATGCATACGCGCGAGTGCTGCGGCGTCACCGGGGCGCGCCGGCCGAATCGCCGGCTGCTCGTTCACACTCGGGACTGTCTCACAGGCCCGCGCTGCGCCGAAGCGCCTCGGACTCGGCGCGAGTCAGCTCGCGCCACGCGCCCGGTGAGAGCTCGTCGACAGTCAACGGGCCGTAGCGCGTCCGGCGAAGGCTGCGGACCGGATGACCGACCGCGGCGAGCATCCGTTTCACCTGGTGCGTGCGCCCCTCGTGCAACGTCAGCTCGACGCAGCCGGGGCCGAGCCGCCTGACACCGGCGGGCGCGGTCGAACCGTCGTCGAGCTCGACGCCGCGGGCGAGCATCGCGAGCGCTTCGGCGGAGGGGTCGCCCTCGACCTCGGCGACGTACACCTTGTCCACCTCGTACCGCGGATGGCCGAGGCGGTGCGCGAGCTCGCCGTCGTTCGTGAGCAGGAGCGCGCCGGTCGTGTCGTAGTCGAGGCGCCCGACCGGGACGATTCGCGCCGCGTGGCCGACGAGCCCGATGACTGTCGGCCGGCCCTGGGGATCGCGCGCGGTCGTGACGACCCCGGCCGGCTTGTTGAGCAGGACGTAGGCGAGCTGCTGCCGCGTGAGCGGCCGGCCATCAAGCTCGACAAGGTCGCGCGCGCCGACGAACGTGTTCAGCTGCCCGGCGTCGCCGTTGACCGTCACGCGGCCCGCTTTGATCAGCTCGTCGGCGCCCCGCCGCGATGCAACACCGGCGCGGGCAAGCCAGGCGTTCAGACGCATTGCAGAAGTTTCGCTTTCGTCACGACCCCGTGACGGACACGACCCACGATCCTCGCTACCGTCCATGCCAGGGGGGCGTTTGCCCCCTTTGGGGTACGTGCCGGGCTGGCCGCCCGCCGACCACGCGGCGACCCGCCCGCGCAGCTTCGGCGGCACCCGCCCGCGCTCGACGCGGACGTGGCGCCCGACACGGCCGTCACGCAGGGTGGTCACGCCCGGTTCCGACCTCGCCAGCCGCTCGACGTTCACGTCGGGGTCGGACGAGCTGACCAGCTTGTGGCGGAATACGTCATCCGAGACGGTCTCCTCGGTAAGCTCGCTTCATCGCCCCGGGTCGGGCCGGGTCGTCGACGTCGTCGCCTCAGCTTGCCGCCGACCCTCGCGGCGAGACACGGTCAGGGAACGTACGCGGCGCCTTCGAAGTTCCAGTTGCTCCTGGACTCGAGGCTCGTGTGGAGTCGCGTGGCCGTGAACCCTCGGGCCACCGGCCGCACGACCCAGAACCGCGCCAGGCCCTTCTCGCCGCCCACGAGCACGTCGCCCGCGTACTGCGTGATCTGCGCAGCTGACAGGAGATACACGTTCTTCGTCACGGTGTCGCTCACGTAGAAACCTGGCTGCGCCGCGCCTTGCGGGGTGTCGCCCGCCGCCAGGACGACGATCGGATTGAGCCCGTGCGCAAATCGCGCGAGCAGTCGTACCGAGCCGTCCGGAGCCATCGCCAGCAGGCGTCCGCCCTTGCTGCGCGCGTCGATTGCGAGCAGGAGGTCGCCGCTCGCCGAGCCGAACCGCGCCGGCGCGAGCGCGATGTTGTCGGTGCCACCGGGATGCGGATACACGCCGACCGTGCTGATGCCACCGTTCGGCCCGACCGCGTAGACCGTTCCGCCCTGCTCCGCCGATCCACCCGACGAGGCAAGAAGGGCGTAGCCGAAGCTGCCGCCCTCGTCGAACGCGAGGGCGCCGTCCTGGAGGCCCGTCGCCGGCAGGGTCGCGAAGCGCAGCACGGAGCCGTCGGCGCCGATTTGCCAGATCTCGCCGTGCGGCCCATGGCAGAAGAGCTCGTGCGCAGGCCAGCCGTGCGCTCCAGGCGAGATCGCGCAGCGCACCTCTTCGAACTCGGCGGGCAGCTTGGCGAGCTTGGTGACGTGCTTCCCGTCCGGACCGCTCGCGTCGAGCTCGCCGGTTCGCTCGGCGACGTAGACGAACTGCTCTCCGGTCCAGACGACGTCGCCGAGCGGAAGCGAGGTGCGCGCGAAGACCGTGAACCCGAGCTGTGTAGGCGACGCGGCAACCGCAGCGCCGACGAACACCACTGCGAGACAGGCGGCGAACGCGACCCGAAGAACAGCCGAAACGCGCCGTACGGCGGGATCCTGCGTCGTCAGTCCCGCCGATAGCCCCACTGTCGGCGCTCCCTGCGTCCTGCGCTCGCACTTGCGCCGACGCGCCCCGGCGACAAGGCATGCGCCACCAAGCCCTTACGCCGTGCGCTGCGCCGCGACCGTCTCGAGCCGCGAGCGAATCTCGTCCACGTCCGCGCCGAGGTCGTCAAGTCGGGGCAGCGCTGCGAGCGACTCGAGGCCGAAGACGCGCTCGAAAAGCGGCGTCGTCCGGTAGCGGATCGCGCCGAACTCCTCGCCGCGGCCGGACTCTGCGATGAGTCCGCGCTCGGCCAAGCCGGCGACGACGCCGTCGACGTTGACGCCCCGGATGCGCGCCACCTCCGGCCGCGAACAAGGACCGAGGTAGGCGATCACAGCGAGTGTCTCGAGCGCCGCCTGCGTGAGGCCGCGCTCGGCCGGACTATCGAACAGCCGTGCGCAGGCCGCTGCCGCATCGCCCGAGGCGCGAAACGCCCAGGCGGCGGCCACGTGCTCGAGCACGATCCCGCTCCGGCCCTCGCGGTAGCGGTCGCCGAGGAGCTCCAGTGCTTCCTCGATGCGCGTCGCTTCGTCCTCGGTCGCGGCGGCGAGGTCGTCGAGCGAGAGCGGCTGCGGCGCGACGACGAGCAGCGCCTCGATCGTGCGTGCGAGCTCGTCGACCGGGCTCGCGCTGATCAGCCGGAGCGGACGTTCCATGCAAGGCTCCTTTCTCGTTCCGGACGCGAAATCCTTATCGGGGCGAACGGAGCGGCTTGCGCGAGGGCGAGCTCGTTCTGCTTGCGGAGCTCGAGCAGGGCCAGGAACGCGACGGCGATCTCGGCGCGCGAGAGGCCCGCGACCTCCTGATCGAAATCGAGCAGCGAACGACGCCTCAGGAGCGCCCGCCAGCGCTCGAGGAACTGCGCGACGGGCGGGAACGCGAGTGCCATGTGCGCGGTGGACGGCGCCGGCGGCGGCACCGCGAGGAGACGCAGCGCAGCGGCAAGCTTCGCCGGCTCCTGCGCTGCGATCTCGGGTTGGGGCGGCGCTGGAGCGAGCGGGGACGGCCCGAGACGGAAGAAGCGCGGCTGCGCGAGGCGCTCCGCGAGCCAGACGGCGGCCTCTTTCGCGCGGCGGTATTCGGCCAGTCGCCGTGCGAGCTCCTCCGCCGCGACATCGGGCTCGAGCTCCGAGAGCTCGGCCTCCTCGTCCGGAAACAGGCCGCGCGCCTTCAGCTCGAGCAGCGCCGAGATGAGGACGAGAAACTCGCCGCAGGCCTCGAGGTCGAGCTCGTCCCGCTCGGCGAGAACTGCCACGAACGCGATCACGACCTCGGCCAGATCGACATCCCCGAGCGACACCTCGTCGCGGAGGACGAGCGACAGCAGCAGATCGAACGGCCCTTCGAACGCCTCGAGGTCGAGCTCGAGCTCGGTGACCGCGACCACCGTCGCAGGCTAGCTGCGGTAGCGGACGCGCCCGCGCGGGATCGCCATCTTCGGCCCCTCGGGGATCGCACGCGGCTTGACCTTGCGCGGCCCCGTCGGCCGAGGCGGCGGCGGCGACTCCCAGCCGTGGCCGAGGACCTGCCACCAGATGAAGAACCCGGTCGAGCACACGAAGACGACGATCGAGACCCAAGCGTTCAAGCGCAGCCCGAGGAAGTGCTGCGAAGGGTCGATCCGGAGCAGCTCTTCGAAGAAGCGGCCGAAGGTGTAGTACGAGACGTAGAGCGCGAAGAGCGCGGGCGGTCGGATCCGGAAGCGCCGGCCGAGCCAGAGGAGCAGAAGGACGCCGACGAAGTCCCAGATCAGCTCGTAGAGGAACGTCGGCTGGAAGAGCACCCGGTGGCCGTGGACGAACTCGACCTGCGCCGGATTGACGTAGTGGCTCGGGTCGATCTCGAGGCCCCACGGCAGCGTCGTCACTTTGCCGTACAGCTCCTGGTTCCACCAGTTGCCGATGCGGCCGATGCCCTGCGCGAGCAGGAGCCCGGGCGCCGCCGCGTCCATGAAGAGCCGCGCCGAGTTGCCGGAGCGGCGAATGACGACGACGCCTGCGAGCGTGCCGAGCAGGATCCCGCCCCAGACGCCGAGGCCGCCCTTCCAGATCTCGAAGATCCCCTCCCACTTCGGCGACGGCACCTCATGCCACGATGTGATGTCGTGGTAGGCGCGGGCGCCGACGATCCCGAACGCGACGCCCCAGACGGTGACGCGAACGACGAGGTCGAAGTCGCCACCGAGCCGCCGCCAGCGCACCGCCGTCAGCCATACGCACGCGAAGATCGCGAGCAGCAGCATCAGCCCGTACATGTGGATCGTCAGCGGGCCGAGGTGGAGGACGTTGCTGTGCGGCGAGGGGATGGACGCGAGCACGGGCCCCATTCTGCCTGTGCTCGCCGCCGGGCACGGCGACTAACCCACCGCGATCGTTGCGATTCCGTGAAGCTTGCTCAAAAGGTCGCGCACGCGTCGCCTTGCGCGCCTCGGGGCCGCAGGCTACGGACGCGTCGCCGCTAGAGCAGGATGCGGAGGGCGACCTCGGGGGCGCAGCCGCGCTCGACCATCTCGATCGCCCGGTGGAGATCGACGTCGTGCCGTGCCGCGAGGAGGGCCGCCGAGTCGGGGTCGTACCCCGCGCTCTCGAGGGCCTCCGTCCGCCACCGTTCCACCCGCTCGACTTCCGTCTCTTGAATATGTACTTCAGCCGCAGACATGAGCCTTATCCTCGTTCGTGGGAACCTTCAGCCTGACATTCGGTAAAACGAGCGTCACGGTTTAGCCAATACCCTCGAAAGTCAAGATTTACTGAGCGTTAACGCGTTGCACTGCGAGAGGGTGACGGGGAGGCGCCGGCGCGCCGCCTACGCGAGCGCGGATTCTCCCAGCAAAGCGCGCACTTCGGCGTAGAAGTCCGGCACCGGCTGGACGCGGTACTTGGCGCCCAGAGCGAGCACCTGGGAACCCGCCGACGTGAGGCAGTCGACGTACACCGGGCTCTCCCCGGGAAAGTCGCGGATGACGGCGGCGAGCTCGCGGATGATCCCCGCGCGGGCAGCGCGCGCGTCGATCCGGAGCCTGACCTCGCGCTTGATCGGCACGGCCTCGAACGCCGACACCTCCGATGCGATCAGCTTCGTCTCGCCTTCCTTGTGGTCGACGCGGCCCTTCACGATCAGGATCCGGTCGGCGACGCAGAGCTCCGATGCGGCCGCGTACGTCGAGTTGAAGACGACGCACTCGATGCCGCCGGTGACGTCGTCGAGGCGCAGGAACGCCATCGGCTCGCCGCGCTTCGTCGTCAAGTGCTTGACCTCGCTGACGATCCCGCCGACGACGACGGTCTCGCCGTCGCGTCGGCGCTCGAGCTCTGCGATCGTCGCGTCGGTCTTCGCGCGCAGCTCGCCGCGGATCGACGAGAGCGGGTGCTCGGAGACGTAGAGCCCGAGCGTCTCCTTCTCGAGCCGCAGCAGCTCGCTCTTCTCGAACTCCTCTGGAGGGACCGGCGGATGGTGGCGCGGCCCGGCATCGGCGCTCGTGTCGCCGAGGTCGAAGATCGAGCCCTGGCCGGCGAGGCGGTCGGCCTGCTGCTTCTGCCCGTAGGCGAGTGCCTGCTCGAGCACCGCGAGCATCCCGCGCCGCGAGCCCGGCAGCGCGCCGCACTTGACCAGCGACTCGAGCGCGCGCTTGTTCACGACCGACGGGTCGACGCGCTCGGTGAAGTCCCAGATCGACTCGAACGGTCCCCCTTCCTCGCGTGCGCGGATGATCGTGCGGCACGCGATCTCGCCGACGCCCTTGACCGCGTTCAGCCCGAAGCGGATCTTGCCGCCGACGACCGCGAAGTCGACGTGGGACTCGTTCACGTCGGGCGGCAGCACCTCGAGCCCGAGCTCGTGGCAGGCGTTGACGTAGAACGGCACGCGATCCTTCGTGTTCATCACGGAGCTGATCAGCGCCGCCATGTACTCGCACGGGTGGTGTGCACGGAGCCAGGCGGTGCGGTAGGAGATCAGCGCGTAGCAGGCGGCATGGGACTTGTTGAACGAGTAGTCCTGCGCCTTCTCCATGTCTTCCCAGAGCTGGCGGGCGACGGCCTCGGTCGCGTGGTTCGCAACGCAGCCCTCGATGAACTTGTCCTTCAGGCTCGCCATCAGCTTGTGGTCCTTTTTGCCGATCGCGCGCCGGAGATCGTCGGCTTCTGCGAGCGTGAAGCCGGCGACCGCCTGCGCGATCTCCATGCTCTGCTCCTGGTAGACCGCGATCCCGAACGTCGCGCCGAGGATCGGCTTCAGGCGCGGGTCGACGAAGGTGACCGGCTCCTTGCCGTTCTTCCGGCTCGCGTAGGTCGGGATGTACTGCATCGGCCCAGGCCGGTAGAGCGCGCCGAGCGCGATGATGTCCTCGAACGCGGTCGGCTTCACCTGCCGCAGCGCCTCGCGCATGCCCGACGACTCGAACTGGAAGACGCCGGTCGCGTCGCCGCGCGCGAGCATCTCGTAGGTCTTCTTGTCGTCGAGCGCGACCTGCGCGATGTCGAGCCCGTTGCCGACGAGCTCGACCGCCTTGTCGATCACGTCGAGGTTTCGCAGGCCGAGAAAGTCCATCTTGAGCAGGCCGAGCGCTTCGACGTCCTTCATCCCGAACTGCGTCACGAGCTCCTGGTCGGCGCCTTTCTGCTGCAGCGGCACGACGTTCATCAGCGGCTCCGAGCCGATCACGACGCCGGCGGCGTGAATCGAGTCGGCGCGCGTGAGGCCCTCGAGCGGCCGCGCGAGGTCGACGATCTCCTTCGCGACCGGGTCGGAGTCGACGGCGCGCCGGAGCTCGGCGCTCGGTTTGAGGCACTCCTCGAGCGTCTGGCCCGGGCCTTCCGGGATCAGCTTCGCGATCTTGTCGACGACGCCGTATGGGATCTCGAGCACGCGGCCGGCGTCGCGCACGGCGGCGCGCGCGGCCATCGTCGAGAACGTGATGATCTGCGCGACACGGTCCCGCCCGTATTTCTCGGTCACGTAGTTGATGACGCGCTCGCGTCCGGCGACGGCGAAGTCGAGATCCATGTCCGGCATCGACTTGCGCCCGGGATTGAGGAAGCGCTCGAAGAGCAGGTCGTGGCGGATCGGGTCGATGTCGGTGATCTCGAGGCAGTAGGCGACGAGCGAGCCGGCGGCGGAGCCGCGGCCTGGGCCGACGCTGACGCCGTTCCGCTTCGCGAACGCGATGAAGTCCCAGACGATCAGGAAGTAGTCGGTGAAGCCCATCTCCTTGATCGTCTTCAGCTCGTACTGGAGCCGCTCGGTCAGCTCGGGCGTGGCGGCGCCGTAGCGCTTCTGCAGGCCTTTCTCGCAGAGCTCGACGAGGTAGTCGAACGCGTCGCGGCCGTCCGGGACCGGGAACTTCGGCAGCAGGAAGTTCCCGAGCGCGAGCTCGACGTTGCAGCGCTCTGCGACCTCGAGCGTGCGCCGGAGCGCGTCCTCGTGACCCGGGAAGTCGGCGGCCATCTCGTCCGGCGACTTGAAGAAGAAGTGGTCGGTGTCGAACTTCCACCGGTTCTCGTTCTTCAGCGAGTCACCGGACTGGATGCAGAGGAGCGCCTCATGCGCGCGCGCGTCCTCGTGGCGCAGGTAGTGGACGTCGCCCGTCGCGACGGTCGGCAGGTGCGCTGCGGCTGCGAGCTCCGCGAGCTGAGGGACGATCCGCTGCTGAACGGGCAGGTGTGCGTTCTGCAGCTCGACGTAGGTGTTGTCGCGCCCGAAGATCTGCGCGAGCCGGTCGAGCTCGACGGCGGCGTCGGTCGGGCGGTTCTCCTCGAACGCCTTGCAGACGCGGCCGGAGAGGCAGCCGGAGAGCGCGATCAGCCCGGCGCTGTGCCGCTCGAGGAGCTCCCAGTCGACGCGCGGTTTGTAGTAGTAGCCCTCGAGGTAGCCGAGGCTCGAGAGCTTGATCAGGTTCCCGTAGCCCGTGTTGTCGGCTGCGAGGAGGGTCAGGTGCGCGTAGCCCTTGGCCTGCGCGCGCCGGTCGTCGGCGACGTAGACCTCGCAGCCGATGACCGGCTTGACGCCCTGCCTGCGTGCCTCGGTGTAGAGCTGGACCGCGCCGGCGAGCGAGCCGTGGTCGGTGAGGCTGACGGCCGGCATCTCGAACTCGGCGGCGCGGGAGACGAGGTCCGGGATCCGGCAAGCGCCGTCCAGGATCGAGTACTCCGAGTGGACGTGCAGGTGGACGAACTGCGCCTCGGGCATGCGTCGGCCAAGATATCGGGGGCGCAGGACCGCACCCGCGTACGCGGCTCAGGGAGTCAGCTCGGAGCGGGGATAGCTTCGCGCGACGGGCTTGTCGGCCCTGCCGAGGGGTAGGTCGCGGGACGCGGCGAGCCTCGTTTGAGATCGGCCGCGCGCCTCTCACCGGAGCTCCTCGGCGAGCCGAGCCGCAATCGCATTCGCGAGCTTGTCCGCTCCCCGGACGTGGGGCCGCAACCGGTTGCCACGGCGTGCCGCGACATCATGGAGCCGTGGCGACGGATGCCCCTCTTCGATCCGCAGCCGCTCGATCAGCGCTGACGCCTCCACGCGCGTCTCCGGGAAACTCTCTTCGGCCTTCGCGCACAGCACCGCCGCGAGCGCATAGATCTGCCTGACCGTCGGCGGCGCCTCATTTCGCATACCGACGACTGAAGCAGAGAAACCGTCATGTGTCTGTGCCGTCTCCGTGCCGAATGTGAGACATCGGGATGGCAGCTACAACTTGCTCCCTATGCCGCCCTCCAGTCGCGTCCGCGAGGCCGAGCAGCCGGACTTCTACGCCGCGGCGATCTACGGCTCCATCCTCTCGGCCGCCCTCCTCGCGCCCTTCCACGAGGAGCACGTCGCGGCGGCGGACGCGCTCGCCGTGCTTCTTTCGACGGCGGCGGTCTTCTGGCTCGCGCACGCGTGGTCGACGATCGTCGCGGAACGTATCCACTTCGGGCTGCCGTTCAGCCTTCGCCGCGCGCTCGAAATCGCGCGAGCCGAGTGGCCGCTGATCGAGGCGGCGCTCGCGCCGTCGTTCGTTCTGCTGCTCGGATGGGCGGGCGTGGTCGCGAACCAGCGCGCACTGTCGCTCGCCATCGCCGTCTGCATTGCGCAGCTCATCGGCTGGGGGTTCGTCGTCGGCTACCGCGCCTATCACCGCGGGCTGCATGCGGTCGCGGCCGGGATCGCGAACGGCGCGCTCGGCGTCGGCCTCGTGGCGCTCGAGGTTGCCGTCGTGCACCGGTAGCGAGCCGGGCGCGTGCTTAGACTGGCGCAGCGATCGCCGCGACAACCGGCGGTGGCGGCGGCTCGGTCGCGCCGGCGTCGAACCGGAACGGCGGGTACTCGGGCGTCATGAACGCGGCATAGGCGCCGGTGCGAAAGACGTAGCGATTCCCGCCCATGATCAAGTCGAACACGTCCCGCCGGTAAGTGTTCTTGAAGAGGAGCAGGATCGCGGCCACGAAGACGAGGATCCCGACGAGCCCGCCGCCGGAGCGCCCGATCCAGGCAATGCGGCCCCCGGCCAGGACGGCGCCGATCGCGTACTGCGGGATCCCGAGCAGCCACCAACCGATGAGCCGGAACCCACGTCGCTGTTGCTCCGGGTAGTCGATCTCGATCCTCGCCGGGTAGTCGGCCACGACGGCCCGCGTGAACGGTGGGTAGCGGTCGGTGCCGAGCGCAGAGTAGGAGTAGAACGCGACGCGCCACGTCCAGCGCAGCACGCCGAGGTTGAAGTCGAAGATCCCGCGCGGGTAGCGCCCGGTGAAGAGGATCACGAAGAATGCCGCGATCGTCGAGAGGATGAACGCGATCCAGAGGAAGATCAGGATGATCCAGTGCGGGATCAGGAGGAACCACTTGACGAGCCAGAGCCAGCGCGAGAGCGGCTGCTCGAGCTCCCCTTCGACGCGGACCGGGTACGGGGTCATGGCGCGAGTCTCGCACGTCGGGGGG
>Ga0070731_10003137_pt1 | contig 15090 bp, 13 predicted proteins | sample Coa_R1_2_FD_66448 | JGI IMG/M metagenome (GOLD analysis project Ga0070731, IMG submission 66448) | Surface soil microbial communities from Centralia Pennsylvania, which are recovering from an underground coalmine fire - Coalmine... | ecosystem: Environmental > Terrestrial > Soil > Unclassified ... | reverse complement strand
ATTCAGTCGGCCGCCGAAAAGAGGCTGTAACCCGTGTGTTCCTTAGCCGCGGCACCGGCAAGATTATGATAAACGAGAAGGATTACAAGGAGTATTTTACTTTGCCCTACCTGCAAAACCAGGTAGAGCTGCCACTGAAAACGGCGGAACTCACCGACAAGTTTGACGTAGTCATCAACGCCACTGGCGGGGGCGTCAAGGGGCAGGCGGAGGCGGCTAAGCTCGGCATTGCCCGCGCCCTGCTTCAGATCAACGCGGAACTTCGCCCGGCGCTGAAAGCTGCCGGACTCCTGCGCCGTGATCCGAGGTCAGTTGAACGCAAAAAACCGGGACGAAAAAAGGCACGCAGGAGCTACCAGTTCAGCAAGCGTTAACAGCCGCGGTACAAATTCAATAACACAATTATTCAAAATACACACATGGAACAAAACACTTCATTACAACAACAACTACTTGATGCAGGCGTACATTTTGGTCATTTGCGTAAGAAGTGGAATCCTAAAATGCTACCCTATATTTTCGCTGAAAAGAAAGGCATTCATATCATCGACCTGAACAAGACGACGGAGAGTCTGCAGGAAGCGGCATCTGCGCTAAAGCAGATCGCGAAAAGCGGCAAGAAGATCATGTATGTCGGAACCAAGAAACAGGCAAAAGAGATCATAACCGACTGCGCAAAAAAAGTGAACATGCCTTTTGCCACGGAACGTTGGCTGGGTGGCATGCTTACTAATTTCAATACGGTGCGTAAGAGCGTGAAGAAAATGCTGAGCATCGAAAAGATGCTCAGCGACGGGAGTTTTGACAGCATTACCAAGAAAGAACGTCTCACGCTCAGCCGGGACAAGGATAAGATGGAAAAAGTGCTGGGTGGGATTTCGCAGCTTGGACGCGTGCCTGCGGCGCTATTCATCGTCGATATCGGCCATGAACACATCGCGCTCGCTGAGGCGATCCGGCTCGGCATAACCACCTTCGGCATGGTGGATACCAATTGCGACCCCAACAAAGTGGATTTTCCGATACCGTCCAACGATGACGCGACCAAGTCGATCGCAATTATCGCAAACTATATTACGGCAGCGATTGCCGAAGGACTCGCCGAGAGACAGGCAGCCAAAGAGGAAGAAGTGGAAGAAAATACTTCGGACGAGAATGAAAGAAAGGCAGCTCGACTGATGGCTGAAGCAGATAGCGAGAGCGGCAGGGGCAAGGGAGACAAAAGGCCTGTGGGCACCGGAGCGCCAAGGCGCAGAATCGGGGGTGGCGGAGGAGCGAGGCGTCCGGGTGGCCGCTAAGGTCAATGTGTAGATTTGAATTCGTACTAATTAGGAGAATAATAAACAGAATATATGTCAATAGCAACGATTACGGCAGCAGATATAAATAAGCTGCGTCAGACGACGGGAGCAGGGATGATGGATTGTCGCAAAGCCCTTATGGAAAGCGATGGCGATTTTGAAAAAGCGATCGACTACCTCCGCAAGAAAGGTCAGAAAGTCGCCGCATTGCGCAGCGACCGCGAAGCTAAGGAAGGCGTGATAGTCGCGCGCACAACGACAGATCATAAGACAGGATTTATTATTACGCTGGCATGCGAAACAGACTTTGTTGCAAAGAATTCAGACTTCGTGGAATTTGCAAAAAGCATCATGGAACTAGCGATCAAAAATAATTTGCATTCACTCGAAGAATTGCTAGCCGCAAAGCTGGATGGCGCGACTGTCGCCGACAAGATCAACGACCAGGTTGCCAAGATTGGCGAAAAAATCCAACTCGCGCGATTCGAAAGACTCGATGCAGAAGGAGTCGCCGCTTATATTCACGGTGCGCACCGCATGGGCGTGCTCGTTGGCCTTACCAAAAGTTCGAGCCAGGTGCTGGAAGCAGGCAAGGATCTTGCAATGCAGATCGCGGCAATGAACCCGGTTGCTGTCGATGCGGATTCCGTTCCTGCAGAGACAATTGCGCGGGAAAAGGAAATCGTCACCGAACAGATCAAGAACGATCCAAAGATGGCAGGCAAGCCCGATGAAATGATTGATAAGATTGCAATGGGCAAACTGAACGCATTTTTCAAAGAGAATACGCTGCTCGCACAGGCTTATGTGAAGGATGCGTCCAAGACTGTCGGGGATTATCTCAAAAGTATTGATCCGGCGGCCAAGGTAGTTGCCTTCAGGCGGGTACAGCTAGGGAAATAAAAATGGTAAAGAGAGTTGAAAACTCTCTTTTTTTGTGCACGTTTTTTTGAGTAAAAATCTTTTCTTTGCAACCATTGTGTATTATAAATGCCAACGGGCAATTACCACGACAAATAAATCCTAAATAAAGTTATGCTGCCAAAATACAAGCGGGTATTGTTGAAACTCTCCGGGGAAGCGTTGATGGGCGATAAGAGTTTTGGTTTCGACAATTCCGTGATCGCGCAGTATGCGCAGGATATCAAAAGCGTGGTGAACCTGGGCGTGCAGGTCGCTGTCGTGATCGGCGGCGGGAATATTTATCGGGGGATGAACGAAGCCGACACGGGCATAGAAAGAGCACATGGCGACTATATGGGTATGCTCGCCACGGTGATCAATGGCATGGCGCTTCAGGCGGGCCTCGAAAAAATCGGTGTTTATACCCGGCTCCAAAGCGCGATCAAAATGGAACAGGTCGCCGAACCCTATATCCGCCGAAGAGCCATCCGGCACGTAGAAAAAGGTCGTGTGGTGATCTTCGGGGCAGGGACGGGCAACCCCTATTTTACAACAGACACGGCAGGTTCGCTGAGGGCTATCGAAATAAATGCCAACGTGATCCTCAAGGGCACACGCGTCAACGGGATTTATACCGCTGATCCCGAAAAAGATCCCACGGCAAAAAAATATGATGTTGTCAGTTTCCAGGAATGCATTTCGAAGAACCTTCGTGTAATGGATATGACGGCTTTTACGCTCTGCATGGAAAACAAGCTTCCCATCATTGTCTTCGATATGAACCAGCCCGGCAATCTTTTGAAGGTGATTGGAGGTGAGAAAGTAGGAACCCTCGTAAGAGATTGAAAATCCGCAAAAAATCTTCCGGACTTATTTGTATTTATCCCATAAGCTTAGTATTTTAGACACTCCAATCCACCTGTGCAAGGTGGATTTTTCATACCTGTGTTTATTATCCACTGAAAGCCATAAAGTTGAACGTATTTTTCAACGTGTTTTCTTTAAACACTCCGAACCGTTATGAATATTTATTCAAATCTACTTGAGGTCCAATTGAGCCTGGGTCTTCCGGAAACCATCATTTTCCTGGTGGTTGCCATTATCCTTGGTTTTTGTATTCACTTTTTCTGGAGCGCCAGAAAAAAATTTCGCATTGAAGAAACGGGACCTGAAGGAATCAGTGAAAATGATAACTGGAAACTTAAATATTACAATGATATGGACATGCAGGAGCGCGCACAGCAACAACTGCGCGAACGTCTTGCAGAAGCTCGAGAAAACGAACAGATCCTGAACATCGAAGTGGAAGAACTCAAGAAGGAAATCACTTCTGCCAAATATCGCTCCTCGTCGATGCCAGCCGAGCACAAGGCTTCCGTCGAAATGCCCACGGTGCAGCTGCAGACTGAAACGGCTGACTATCTTTCGCAGCTCAAATCAGCACAGGAAAATTTTGCAGAGCATAATAAGCAGATCTCAAGGTTGCTTGAACAGATCGACATGCTTAAGGAATTTGAGAAAAAGTATTTGGATGTGCTCAAAACGAATGCGCAACTGAACGACCAGCTCTCGGACATGAGGAAAGTCCTTTCGGAAAAGGAAAATGAGATCAATCACCTGCGCCACCAGCATCGACTTACCGAAGAAATGGCCAATCGTCTCGATAAAGCTTATTCGGAATTCAACCTGCTTCAGGATAAACTCCAAAAGATCGAAAGCAACGTAGTGCAGTCGCGCTCAGGAAGCGACTACGAGGAACTGCAGCTTTCATATTTCAAGCTGACCAAGGATTTGGACGATCTCCGTGGGCGAGATGCTGCGCTCTGGGAAGAGAACCAGCGTCTGAGCAGGATCCTCGCCGACACCGAAGACAAGCTCAAGGAAGCGAATTTCCAGCGCCAGCAATTGCAGAAAAAAGTAGCTTTCCTGGATGAACTAAACAGCGACCTTCAACAAGTCTCAGAACACAATAAGAAACTGGAAAGCCAGCTACGGCGCATCTCTGAAATGGAAACGCTTCTTGCCAAGTCAGGCACGGAAAAGAGCGGCTTCCAGGGAGAAACAGGACAATTTTGATTCAAGCCCAACCGCCAATTCCTTTTTGGTAAATTTGTTTTTCAATTAGAACAGATGGACGCACCAGCCTCAATGCGCAAGGATTACCACAAGCGCCAATTGTCCGAAGACTCAGTCACTGCCGATCCCTTCCAGCAATTTACTATTTGGTGGCAGGAGGCCGTCAGCGCAAAAATTGAAGAACCCAATGCAATGACGCTTGCCACTGCTTCGATCGATGGTCTGCCCGCAGCCCGTACGGTTCTTCTCAAAGCCTTTGACGTCAATGGTTTTGTTTTTTTTACAAACTACGATTCGAATAAGGGTAAACAGATGCAGGAGAATCCGCAGGCCTGCCTTTTGTTTTTCTGGAAGGAGTTGGAACGGCAGGTTCGCATTACCGGGATAGTGATCAAGACGAGCACAAAGGAGAGCGATGAATATTTTTGCAGCCGACCTGAGGGAAGCCGGATCGGGGCATGGGCCTCACCGCAAAGTCATGTCATCGAGAACAGGCAATGGCTGGATGACAATGAACAGGCATTCCGAAACAAATTTGGAAACGAGCCTCCGTCGAGGCCGGAGAACTGGGGTGGCTATCGCGTGATCCCTTCTGTCTTCGAATTCTGGCAGGGAAGGTCAAACCGGTTACACGACCGCATTCAATACAGTTACAACGTCAATGCGTGGATCATCGAGCGGCTTGCACCATAATTTTTTCTAACTACCGGACTCTTTTTTTGGCGCTGATTTATTTCTCCGTTTTGCCGGTCTGCTTTTGCCAAATGATCCCTTGAATATTTTGCCTTTTTTTGTTTTCTTGTCTCCCTTGCCCATGATTTGTTATTATGATTGAAAATGAAAAGCTCCGGCACGCAGGCATCGAAACTTCTGTTAAAAAATTAAGCTTTATAATTTGGCGGCCAGCTCGGTCCCTGCTTTGAATTTGGCAACTTTTTTTGCCTTGATCTTAATCACCGCGCCGGTCTTCGGATTGCGGCCATTGCGCGCCTGCCTTTTGGTTACAGTAAATGTGCCAAATCCGACAAGCGTTACCTTTCCTCCACCTTTAAGCGTTTTGGTTACGGCCTCTATAAATGAATCGAGCGCAGCATTCGCCTGCGTTTTGGTGACACCGGTATCGTCGGAGATTTTGTTGATTAACTCAGCCTTGTTCATCGTGTGATTTTTTAAGAATTTTAAGGGAGGACAAATATAGACGCTTTTTGAATCCAACAAAATTTATTTCCCCACGCTGCAGGCTGGAACCCACGTTGGGCAAGCATTACAGAAGTTTTATCCTGAGCGCAGTCATTGCATTGCAGGACGTTGGCATGTTAGATTGCAATAAAAAGTGTGGGAGAAAAAAATCTTTTTAAAAGCATGTGAATAATAACCTATTTGTCCAGCTCGAGATAAACAGGGCAATGGTCGCTGTGTTTGATGTCTGGATATATTTCTGCGTCTTTGATATGTTTTTTCAGCGCATCCGTTACGTTGATATAATCGATGCGCCATCCTTTGTTTTGGAGACGCACACTAGGAAATCGCTGACTCCACCAACTATAACGGTGGGGTTCGGTGTGAACGACGCGAAATGCATCGGTCCATTCATTCGCAAAGAATTTGTCCATCCACGCACGCTCCTCAGGGAGAAAGCCCGAAGAATTTTTGTTGCCTTTCGGGTCATGGATGTCAATTTCGCGATGAGCGATATTATAGTCGCCGCAAAGGATAAGCTTTGGATGCTTCTTTTTGAGTCCGTGCAGGTATAGAAGAAATTCTTCGAGCCACTGGTATTTGAACGTCTGCCGGATATCTCCGGAGGTTCCCGACGGGAAATAAGCATTGATTAGGCGAATGTCACCAAAATCCATCTGAATAACGCGTCCTTCTTCATCGCTCACCTTATGTCCCGTTCCGTATTCGACGTGATCAGGTTTGATCTTGGTAAATACCGCCACGCCGCTATATCCCTTCTTTTGTGCACTGAACCAATAATCGGCATAGCCCAGGGCGCCAAATGCTGCATGATCGACGTCTTCCTTTTGCGCCTTTGTTTCCTGGATGCATATAATGTCGGCAGGATTAGTTTTCAACCAGTCCATGAAACCTTTTTTCATGGCAGCCCGGATCCCGTTCACATTATAGCTGATGATTTTGAATGTGGACATAAAATGTTGAATTAATTTCGGCAGGCAATTTACCATTTGTATCTAATCTAACTTACATTATGGCGCAATCCGACAGGATTATTCCGGCAAAGCCGCCAGTATACCTTCAAGGGCCGAAGAGCCGCACATACGAACTGGGATTTATCATTCGCGTTCTTTTACAGCTTTTCCGGGGAATCAGGACCCTTCATTTTGTAGGTCCCTGCATAACCGTTTTTGGCTCGGCCCGTTTTACCGAAGAAAATAAATATTATGCTGCCGCCCGTGAATTTGGCAAACGAATATCAGAAATGGGATTTACAACGATGACGGGCGGAGGACCTGGCATCATGGAAGCGGCAAACCGAGGCGCATTTGAAAATAAGGGCATGTCCGTTGGTTGTAATATCAGACTTGCCTTCGAACAGAAGCCCAACCCATACATGAATAAGTGGCTGACCTTTGATTATTTTTTCATCCGAAAGACAATGCTGCTTAAATATTCTTATGCGTTCATCGTCATGCCGGGAGGCTTCGGCACCATGGATGAATTTTTCGGTACGCTTACACTGATTCAGACCAAGAGCATCACCCAGTTTCCCATTGTATTATTTGGCAAGGATTACTATGCGCCGCTGATGCGCAATATCGAATTTATGGCAGAGCAAGGAACGATATCGAGAGCAGACCTGGCGCTTTTGTTAGTCACAGACGACATCGATGAAGCGATGAGCCATATCCGCACTTTTATCAGCACAACCTACAAGGTGCGAGTCAGAAAATATTTCTGGGAGTAAACTCAGTTGATCTTTTTTCCCGCAGGAAATACCAGCCCAAGGCTTAGCATCATCTCGTAAGTTCCAAAAGCCTGGTGAGCGGTTCCTTCATAAAGCCCCAGGCCCGAATAGCGGGCATAATCAAGCTTGTTGCCGTATTCGAGGTAAACATAGCGGAAAAAAGTCGCCCTGATCGCCGCTTCGACACCCGTGTTCCACCCGCCGATCTGAAAATGCGGAACATTCGTATGCCCGAAAAGCTCATTGTCTACATGCGGAACGGTGAAACCAACGCCGAACTTAGCGAGAAAATCCAACTTGAATTTCTCGTCCCTGGTTTTGTACATGTGCAGCCGTTTGACGATGTCAAAAAGAAAGAAGTTGGCACCGTTGTTCAGATAGTAGTGATAACCGTTGGCCTGCGTGAACATGACCGTGGTATCCACTGGTTGCTTATTCAGCCGACCGGTTAGGTGAACGTTTCCTTCATTGACGATGAATTTTGGATGGTCATAATTGAGCTCGAAGATCCAGCCATTTTCTTCGTTGAATACGTAGCCCACGCGCACGTTGAATTGGGGAACGGTGATGCCCCGGTTAAAAATCCCCTCGTCCCAGCCGGGATGATCGCGCGCCGTTATGCTGTTAAGCTGGTAATCGTTTCCTAAATTAGGCTGTGAAATGTGGATCGTGCTGTGCGTATACCACTCCTCGTTATAGCCCCACGAAAAGTAGATCTCGTGTTTTCTTTTGGTCTCCTTTTTTTGTGCGAGAAGGAAGACCGGGGAACAGAGGAATACAATCAGGGTAAGTGACAACAGCTGCGTCTCATTCCATTTTATGTGTTTCGGCATAACCAGGCAAAGGGTGCAAGTTAGGAATTATTAGCAAGCTTTTAGGCAATCAGGCATCGTATTCGAGGATAGGCCTAAGCCATCTTTCGATTTCTTCGACGGGCATATTCTTCCGCCTGGAATAATCTTCCACCTGGTCCTTCTCGATTTTGCCGACGCCGAAATATTTACTTTCCGGATTAGCAAAATACCAACCGCATACTGAAGACGCCGGGTACATGGCAAGCGACTCGGTGAGTACGATGCCCGTATTTTTTTCCGCATCCAGCAACTTGAACAGTTTACGTTTTTCAGTGTGGTCGGGGCAGGCAGGATAACCAGGCGCCGGGCGAATGCCGGAATAAGCTTCGCGGATCAATTCCTCGTTGGAGAGTTGCTCATCTTTAGCATATCCCCAAAACTCTTTACGGACCCGTTCATGGAGCAATTCTGCGAAAGCCTCTGCAAGCCGATCGGCAAGAGCCTGCAAAATGATTTTGTTATAATCGTCGTGATTGCGCTGGAAACGTTCGATGTGGCTTTCAATACCCTGCATCGTGACCGCAAATGCACCGATGTGGTCGGGCTTCGCTGGTGGCTGGCCTGTCAGCTCCGGCCTGATAAAATCAGCCAGCGACATATTTGGCTGATTCGCGGCTTTTTTCACCTGCTGCCGAAGGAATTCAAGACGGCACTCGTGTGAGCCGGATTTGAGGATAACGGTATCCTTGCCATCGCTCGCAGCTCCCCAAAAACCAATCACGCCGTTTGCAGTAAGCCATCTCTCGCTGATGATTTGCTTCAAAAGAACCTGTGCATCCCCGTAAAGTTTTTTCGCCTCCACGCCGATCTTCTGGTCCTGGAGAATCTGGGGAAATTTTCCGTGCATCTCCCAGGCGATAAAGAACGGTTGCCAGTCGATGTAGGCGGCAATCTCGCTTAAAGGATAGTCGTTGAACGATTTATTTCCGGTAAACTTCGGCTGTACAGGCTCGAATTTCTCCCAGGCAACGGGTGCCTTGTTTCGCTGAGCATTGGCAAGACTTAAATATTGTTTTGTGGATTTCTTGTTGCTAAAGTCTGCCTTGAGTTTGGCATATTCATCACTGATCGCGTGGAGAAAACCCGGGCGTTGTTCCCTGTTAAGAAGCGAACCCGCCACCGTCACGCTGCGCGAAGCGTCCAATACGTGAACAACGCCGTGATCATATTCCGGGGAGATCCTGACGGCAGTATGCATTCGCGAAGTCGTCGCCCCGCCAATTAGCAAGGGCACCTCGAACTTTTGTCGTTTCATTTCGCGCGCCACGTGCACCATTTCATCGAGGGAAGGCGTGATCAGGCCACTGAGACCGATAATATCGACATTTTCCCGGCGCGCTGTTTCCAGTATCTTGTCAGCGGGCACCATAACGCCGAGATCAATGATGTCATAACCGTTGCAGCCAAGTACCACACCGACGATATTTTTGCCGATGTCATGGACATCCCCTTTCACTGTCGCCATCAGGATCCGGGCAGCCCCGCCTGGCGAGGACTTGGGATTGTTTTTTTTCTCCTCCTCGATATACGGCGTCAATATCGCGACGGATTTTTTCATAACGCGGGCGCTTTTCACCACCTGGGGTAGGAACATTTTCCCGCTGCCGAATAAATCGCCGACCACATTCATGCCAGCCATCAGCGGACCTTCAATCACATCCAGGGGTTTGGGATATTTCAACCGGGCTTCTTCCGTGTCGTCATCAATATATTCCGTGATACCATTGACCAGCGCGTGTTTGAGCCTTTCCTCGACAGGTGCATTGCGCCAGGCTTCATCCCTGGCGGCCGTCTTATCTTTTGCTTTGACGGTTTCCGCAAAGGCAAGCAGCCGGTCGGTTGCATCGGTGCGCCGGTTAAGTATGACGTCCTCGCAGAGACTACGTAACTCAGGTTCGATTTCATCATAGACGACGAGCTGGCCGGCATTTACGATCCCCATATCCATGCCAGCGCGGATAGCGTAAAATAAAAAGACGCTATGCATAGCCTCGCGGACAGCTTCGTTGCCGCGAAATGAAAAAGATATATTGCTGACGCCGCCACTGATCTTGACAAGCGGCATTTTTTGCTTGATGATGCGCGCCGCCTCGATAAAATCGACCGCATAATTGTTGTGCTCTTCGATTCCTGTGGCAATGGCGAAAATATTTGGATCAAAAATGATGTCTTGCGGATCAAAACCCACTTCGTCCGTAAGGATTTGATAAGCTGTTGAGCAGATCGAAACGCGTTTGTCAAGCGTATCTGCCTGTCCTCTTTCGTCAAAAGCCATTACAATGACCGCAGCACCGTAACTTTTGCAAATGATCGCCTGCTCGACGAATTTTTCAACTCCTTCCTTCATCGAAATTGAATTGACGATGCACTTGCCCTGAACGCACTTTAGCCCAGATTCGATGATCGAAAATTTTGAGGAGTCGATCATGATAGGGATTTTGGCAATGTCCGGCTCTGCCTGCAGAAGGTTCAAAAAAGTCTGCATGGCCTTTTCACCGTCGAGCAGGGCGTCATCCATGTTTACATCCAGTACCTGTGCACCGCTTTCGACTTGCTGCCTGGCCACACTCAGTGCTTCCTCATATCTGTTATCACGAATTAGCCGCGCAAATTTTTTCGAACCTGTGACATTGGTTCGTTCGCCTATGTTGACAAAATTTGTCTCTGGGCGGATCACCAATGGTTCAAGCCCCGACAGCCGCAAAAAAGGTTTTATTGAAAATTTCTCTGTCATGTCGATAACTCAGGCCAACTCCGTTTCTTCTACCGGCAAGGCCCTGGGAACGATGTCCTTTACATGTTCAGCAATGTGGCGGATATGTTCAGGCGTCGTTCCGCAGCAGCCGCCAACAATGTTTACAAATCCTGCCTTTGCCCAGTCTTCCAGGAAATGAGCTGTCTGTTCCGGCTTTTCATCATAATCTCCCATGGCGTTGGGCAATCCTGCATTTGGATACGCCGATACATAGCAGCCAGCGAGGTGCGATAACTCTTCGATGTGAGGACGCATCTGTTCAGCGCCCAACGCACAGTTGAGACCAATGCTGAGCGGCCGCGCGTGCATCACTGACGTATAAAACGCTTCTAATGTTTGTCCGCTCAGGGTTCTCCCGCTGGCATCCGTTATGGTCCCGCTGATCATAACGGGCAGCGGCTTTGTAGAAGTGTCACGGAAAAATTTCTTTATGGCATAGATTGCCGCCTTGGCGTTTAATGTATCAAATATGGTTTCAATTAGTAAAAGATCTACGCCGCCGTCAACAAGACCCCTAACCTGTTCATAGTAAGCATCGGCTACTTCGTCGAAACTGACGGAACGAAAGCCGGGATTATTGACATCTGGCGAAAGAGAAAGAGTCTTATTCATGGGACCAATCGCGCCGGCAACAAATTTTGGGCTGCCGCCAGGGTGGCTCGTCGTAAACGTACCGACTGCCTCGCGAGCGCAGGTTGCTGCAGTCACGTTCAGTTCATAAGCAAGCTCCTGCATGCGATAGTCGGCCAGCGATACTCGCTGCGCATTGAAAGTATTGGTTTCAATAATGTCTGCGCCCGCTTCCAAATATTGCATATGGATTTCCCTGATAACCGACGGCTTCGTAATGCTTAGCAGGTCGTTATTTCCTTTGAGATCACATGGCCAGTCCCTGAATCGCTCCCCGCGGTATTCAGATTCGCCCAGCTTGTATTGCTGGATCATCGTGCCCATCGCACCGTCAATGATCAGGATTCGTTCCTGCAGGCATGCTTCTATTGATTTCATGATTCCAAATTTTTATACCCGCGCAAACCTCTGCTACCTGGTAAACCAGGAGAATTCTGCGTGATGATGCTGACTAGTAACGAAAACTTGCAGTGTGGGTATTTGCTGAAGTGTGTCGTTTATTAGTTCAGTTTTTATTTCCAACAGGCTGAACAATAAACAAATCCGCCTGTTGCGCTGCAAAGATAGCACATTCCCCCAAAAAAGAGAAGACCGGTTTTTTTTCAAAAATTAATTAAACGTTTGTTTAATTCAAACATTTGTTTAAATTTGCCGCGTAAACCAAGCAAGATGGCAGACAAACGTGAACAGATCCTGACAGTGGCAGAAAAGCTTTTTGGCGACCATGGCTTTGACGGCACCTCCGTCCGCGACATAGCGCAGCACGCCAACGTAAACCTCGCGATGATTTCATATTACTTCGGGTCAAAGGAGAAAATGCTCGAGGCGCTGCTCGAAATGCGCGCGAATTACACAATGCTGGAGGCACTCAACAAGGATGAATCGCTTACGCCCTGGGAGAAGATGGACAAGGTCATCGATTTTTACGTGGACAAGATCATGGGCAACCTCTGTTTTCACAACATCATGCAGCAAGGCAACAACAGCCGCTCGGAAGACATCAAAGAACTGATCACGCGGATTAAACTGAGAAATTTTGAACAGATCAAAAAGATTCTTCTGGATGGCCAAAAGAAAAAAATTTTCCGTAAAGTGGACATTGAACTCACGGTCGGCACGGTAATGGGAACCATTTCCCAGACGACCCTTGCCCGACCCTTTTATACCACCCTGCTCAACGTGGATAAAAATAACGACGAAGCCTACCGAAAAAAAATTACGCCCCGGCTGAAAACGCATTTGAAACAATTATTGCACGCTCATCTCGACATTAAAAACGAAGAATAGATCTTAACCGACAGGCAATAACGGAAGCCCCACCGCCAATCAAATGAATCGCGGTTCGGGCCACGCCGGTTATTCCAAGCAAAAAGACAAAAACCAAGTTATGAAAAGGCAAGTATGGATTTTTTTTCTACTGATCGCGTTTGCCGTTGCAACGGAAGCACAGACCCGAACCCTCGGGCTCGCGGAAGCTGTCCAGTTGGGCGTGCAGAACAGCAAGCAATTGAAACTTTCACAAAGCCAGGTCGACCACGCGCTTTCCCATTTTGAACAGGTCCGCGATGCGGCGTTGCCAACAGCCAAATTAAGCGCAGGTTACGATCACGCGCTCATGCTGACGCGAACCCTTCGGATTCCTGGCGATACTGCCAAGTCCGGTTCAATTCGGCTTCCTTTTGACAACCCGCTTTACCAGGCGACCTTATCTTTTAACGAACCAATTTTTGAAGGCAACCAGTTCAAATATGCGAAGAAGTCCGCCGACCTGTTAATCAAAATGACGAAGCTCGATGCAGATAAGGACAAGGACGACGTGGTTTATACCGTGATCAGCGCGTATCTCAATTATTTTAAGATTAAACAAAGCCAGGACATCGTGGCGCAGAACCTGCAGGATATACAGGGAAAGCTGGACGAGATCACCAAATACGAAAACCAGGGGCTTGCAACGATGAACGACGTATTACGCTTCCAGTTGCAAAAATCAAATACGCAGCTGACAGCAATGGAGCTCGAAAGCAATCGCAAAATCGCCAATTACAATCTCAATGTTTTGCTTGGACTCCCCGACAGCACGGATATCCAGGTGCAAGATGTGTCTTACAAGTTGGATACGGATGGCCCCTATGAACAGTACCTGCAGCAGGCGTTGAGAGACCGAAGAGAATTCGGGTCGCTCACTTATCAGGCGGAGACGGCTGATATCAATGTCAGAAAGATCCATGATGAAAAACTTCCGACTGTTGGCGTTAGCGGCAGCCTTTACTATTTCGATCTCACAAAATCGCCAATTCCGAGCAGTGGCGGGTTCATTGCGCCTTTTGTCGTCGGCCTTAACGCCAGCTGGGACATCGCATCTCTTTATAAAAATAAAAACCGGGTGAACACCGCAACGATCGAGCGTAGGCAGGTCGAGATCAACCGTGACATGCAGGTCGACAAGGTCAAAACGGAAGTGAACCAGGATTACCGCGACTACGAACTGGCGCTCGATAAAATAAAGGTATTGCAGGATGCAGTTACGCAGTCAACAGAAAATGAACGTGAAATGGAATCGAAGTTTCACAATAACCTTGCGACGACTACCGACCGGATCGATGCACAGACCCTGCTTTACCAGGCGCGCATCAATCTCGAACTGGCTAAATCGGATGCGACTATCGCTTACTATACTTTGTTAAAATCTACCGGTCATATACAACCGTAAATATAAAACCCAACTCATTTTAAAAATAAGACTAAAAGAATCAATTTATGAACGAGACGCAACCCAAAAAAAGCAGGAAAATCATTTTCCCGATCATACTCGGGCTGGTACTGGTGGGCGCTTTGATTTTTACGCTGAAAGAATATCTCTACTATCAGAATCACGAGACGACGGATGACGCACAGATCGACGCTGATATCAGCCCTGTTGTCTCCCGCGTTAGCGGCTATGTAACACAGATCCGCTTCAAAGATAACCAGCATGTCAGAGCAGGCGATACGCTGGTCGTGCTCGATGATAAAGACTTTCTGATTAAACTCGAACAGGCTGAAGCTGCGTTGGGCTCGGCCAGGCAGTCGGTCAATGTATCGCAATCAAATGTGGTCGAGGCGAAGACCGGCATCACGACGGCCGAAGCCAATGTCGAAGCGGCCAAGGTGCAGGTCTGGAAAACCACCCAGGACTTCGAGCGTTATCAAAATCTCTATAACGATCACGCGATCACCAAGGCGCAATTTGATGACGCCAAGGCGGCCAAGGAAGCTGCAGATGCGCAGCTGGTGGTAGCGCAGAGCCAGGTTCCGGTGCAGACAAAGCGCGTAAATGCCAATCAGAGCCAGGTTGGCGCGACAGCTTCAAACATTGCATCGCGGCAGGCGGATATCGACTATGCGCGATTGCAACTTTCCTATACCGTGATCGTGGCTCCTGTCGATGGCATCGTGTCCAAACGTACGATTCAGATAGGTCAGCTTGTGCAGGCGGGACAGAATCTCTTTGCAATCGTCCACGAGAATGATATATATGTCACTGCAAATTTCAAAGAGACACAGATGGAACATCTTAGGGTAGGTGACAGTGTGGACGTGACAGCGGACGCATTCTCCAATGAAAAGATACAGGGCATCGTCAATTCGTTTTCAGGAGCGACA
>Ga0070731_10003136_pt1 | contig 15092 bp, 15 predicted proteins | sample Coa_R1_2_FD_66448 | JGI IMG/M metagenome (GOLD analysis project Ga0070731, IMG submission 66448) | Surface soil microbial communities from Centralia Pennsylvania, which are recovering from an underground coalmine fire - Coalmine... | ecosystem: Environmental > Terrestrial > Soil > Unclassified ... | reverse complement strand
CGGAGCGTGGCTGGTTCGACCACGTCCTTCATCCGGCGCTCTTCGCCGGCAGTCAGATCTACTTCATGCTGCCGTCGCTGTTCATCGCTGCGGCGCTCATGTGGCCACGACCCAGTGCGCACGGTGAGATCGCCGCCGATGCCTTCGACCGGCGCATCGTCACGCTTCTGGCGTTCGGTCCCGGCACCGCTACGATTGCGCTCGCCGCTGTCAGCGGACGCGGCGCCGTGGCGATGTGGGGCTTTCCGCTTTGGCTTTTTGTCGGGCTCTGGATCGTGATGACGGCGCAGCCCTTGCTCGACCGCAATCGCATCGGGCGGGTCGTCGCGGCATGGGGCATCGTGTTCACGATCTTTGCCGTCGTCTTTCTGATGAACTACACGCTGCTGCCTTTGCGCGATCACCGCTATCGCGCGGTACTTTTTCCCGGCGACAGGCTCGGCGAGACCTTAACGCAACGTTTCCACGCCGCGACCGGCGCGCCGCTGCGCTACGTCATCGGCTCGATGTGGGACGGCGGCAATCTCGCGCATTATTCGCCTGACCAGCCGCAAGTGCTGATTGACGGCGAACCGGCCCGCGCGCCGTGGATCGACCTTGGCGATTTGCGCAAAAAGGGCGCCATCGTGGTGTGGACGCAGAGCGATGCCAATGTGCTGCCGCCGCAATTCGCCGCAATCGCGCCGACCGCCAAGATCGGGACACCGTTCGATCTGCCGATGCGACGCGGCTACGGCACGGTCCAAGTCGGCTGGGCGATTATGAAACCTGAGCCGCAATAGAACTTTGCCCCAACAATTCCTGCCCTTTTCAGCTGGAACAGATTGGTGTCCGCGGTTTTCCCTGCGCTGAAAGGCGACGGCTCAGGGAGAGAACCCCGTCGCGCAAAGGATGGGGACGCCCGGGGCGGAGATCATGCAACGGCCCGGATGACACGCGCCACCTTCGCAAAAATCTCCCCGATCTGCGCTTCGCTGACAATGAGCGGCGGCGACAGCGCGATGGTCTCGCCGGTGACGCGGATCATGACGCCTTCGTCGGCGAAAGCGCGTTCCATCGCCTGATAGGCGCGCAAGCCGGGGCTGCCGGCACGCGAGGCGAGGTCGACGCCGGCCGTCAAGCCGACCGTGCGAATGTCGAGCACGCCCGGCAGACCTTTGAGCGTCATTGCCGCATCCGCCCATTTTGGCTCCAGCACCTTCGATCGCTCGAACAGCTTTTCGTCGCGATAAAGGTCGAGCGTTGCGAGACCCGCAGCGCAGGCGAGCGGATGCGCCGAATAGGTGTAGCCGTGGAACAGTTCGATGACATGTTCCGGCCCGCGCATGAATGCTTGGTAGATGCCATCGCGCGCGATTACGCCCGCCATCGGCACCGCGCCCGAGGTGACGCCCTTGGCAAAGACGATCATGTCCGGCGTCACGCCATAGCGCTCGGCGGCAAACGCGTAACCCAGCCGGCCGAAGCCGGTAATAACCTCGTCGAAGATCAACACAATACCGTGACGGTCGCAGATCGCGCGCAGCTTCTGCAGATAGCCTTTCGGCGCCGGCAGTACGCCGGTGGAGCCAGCCATCGGCTCGACAATGACGGCGGCGACGGTCGAAGCATCGTGCAGCGCGACGATGCGTTCGAGCTCGTCGGCAAGATGCGCGCCCCAATCCGGTTCGCCCTTGGTAAAAGCCTGATGCTCGCGGCTATAGGTGGCCGGCAGATGGTCGACGCCCGCCAATAGTGCGCCGAAATATTTGCGGTTGGCGACGATGCCGCCGACCGAAATGCCGCCGAATCCCGTGCCGTGGTAGCCGCGCTCGCGGCCGATCAGGCGCGTGCGTCCGCCGTCTCCGCGCACATTGTGAAAAGCCAGCGCGATCTTGAGCGCGGTGTCAACCGCCTCGGAGCCGGAATTGCAAAAGAACACCCGGTTGAGATCGCCCGGCGCCAGCGCCGCGATGCGGCTTGCGAGTTCAAAGCTCTTCGGATGGGCGAACTGAAAGGCCGGCGCATAATCGAGCTCCTCGGCCTGCCGCGCGATCGCTGCGACAATGGGGTCGCGGCAATGTCCGGCATTGCTGCACCACAGCCCGGCGGTGCCGTCGAGCACGGCGCGGCCCTCCGGCGTATAATAATGCATGTCCTTGGCGCGGGCGACGAGCCGCGGCGCGCGCTTGAAGGCGCGATTGGGCGTGAACGGAATCCAGAAGGATTCCAGGTCGTTGGGCATCGCCGCAGTGGCAACCCGTGCTGTGGACATGGGACTCTCCGCCGTCATGCCCGGCTTTATGCCGCTTTATGCCGGGCATCCACGTCTTTATTATTGCAAGATGGAAGACGTGGATGGCCGGGACAAGCCTGGACGAGCCCGGCTATGACGCATCGACTAGCCTTGTCGTAGCGAACCGCCGCTGCTAGCACCCGCGCATGGCCGACAAATCCGAAAAAGCGGAAAAGTCCAACAAGCTAAAGGCCCGGCTGCCGCGCGGGTTTGCCGACCGCACGCCGGGCGAGATCGCCGCGACGCGGGTCATGATCGAAAAAATCCGCGCCGTCTACGAGCTCTACGGCTTCGAGCCGGTGGAGACGCCGGCCATCGAATATACCGATGCGCTCGGTAAATTCCTGCCCGACCAGGACCGGCCGAACGAAGGCGTGTTCTCGTTCCAGGACGACGATGAGCAGTGGCTGTCGCTGCGCTACGATCTCACCGCGCCGCTCGCGCGCTTTGTCGCAGAAAATTTCGACACGCTGCCGAAGCCGTATCGCAGCTATCGCGTCGGCAATGTTTTTCGCGACGAGAAACCCGGCCCCGGCCGCTTCCGCCAATTCATGCAGTTCGACGCCGACACTGTCGGCAGCGCGTCGCCCGCCGCGGATGCTGAAATGTGCATGATGGCGGCGGACACCATGGAGGCGCTTGGCATTCCGCGCGGCTCATACGTGGTGAAGGTGAATAGCAGAAAAGTCCTGGATGGAATGCTCGATGCCGTCGGCTTAGCCGGCGAAGAACATCTCCACAAGAGACTTACCGTCCTGCGCGCGATCGATAAGTTGGATCGGCTCGGCTCTGATGGTGTTCGCGCCCTGCTCGGCAAAGGGCGCAAAGACGACAGCGGCGATTTCACTAAGGGCGCCGGGCTGAACGAAGGCTCGATCCAGTTTCTGCTGAATTTCCTGGACCGGCCGATTTATGGATACAACGTGGAGCGCAGCGAGGTACAACGCCCTTATCAAGATATGGAGTTGATCGACCCTGCTCATGGCGATCCAAACGAACCCGGTCCGAAATTTATCGACAATCAAGGTACATTAGCTCATTGGACCGGGACGATTGGGCTCGTCAAAGCCGGAATGGCGGGCATTCAAGAGCTGCGCGAATTTGTTTCGCTCTGTGAATCGGCCGGGTACGGAAGCAAAAGAATAAAAATCGACCCGTCCGTCGTCCGCGGTCTCGAATATTACACCGGACCGGTCTTCGAAGTTGAACTGACCTTCGCGACCGACGGCAAAGACGGCTCGCCGCGCTTCGGCTCGGTCGGCGGCGGCGGACGCTACGACGGGCTGGTGTCGCGCTTTCGCGGCGAGCCGGTCCCGGCGACGGGCTTCTCCATCGGCGTGTCGCGGCTCCTCGCCGCGCTGGAATACCTCGGCAAGGCCGATCTGAAGACTGAACGCGGCCCGGTCGTCGTCACCGTGTTCGACAGGGATCGCATCGCCGATTATCAGAATATGGTGGCGGCGTTGCGCCATGCCGGCATCCGCGCCGAGCTTTATCTCGGCTCCGGCAAGTTTGGCCCGCAGATGAAATACGCCGACCGGCGTAATTCGCCTTGCGTCGTCATCCAGGGCTCCGACGAAAAAGGCAAAGGCGAAGTCACCATCAAGGATCTGATCGTCGGCGCCGAACTCGCCAAGCTGGAGAGCGGCCGCGATGAGCATTTGCAGAAACAAGCGCAGGCACAGCGCTCGGTTCCGGAAGTCAAGCTCGTCGAGGCGGTGCGCGAAGTGCTGGCGCGGCACGGAATCGGGAATCGGTAGTCAGGAGGTCAGGTATCGCGAGCCGATCGACGTCCTGATCCCTGTGGCTCAGTGCTGCAAGAGCGGAATTGAATAGACCGTTTCACCTACGGCGTTGCGCACGATGAGACACAATGCCGGGTCATCGTATCCGCCGGCCTCGCGCAGCTCGTGGATGATGCGGCGGGCATAGGCGAGCGCGGCTTCGTCGTTGGGCATCAGCGTGCCGCCGCGATCGTCGCGCTCCTCGCCATAGCCTTGGATATCGAAATAATACGGAAACACGTTATCCTCCCGGCACTGTTGTTGTGGGAGCGTAACGCGCGCGTCCAATAGCTGGTTCCGCGGATTGCCTGGTTTTGGGCTACCGCAGGCGAAAAGAGGGAACTCTGACCGCGGCTACATTTTCATGTGGCCCATCGGCATCGCCGGCATATCGGCAGCCGTGACGCCGAACGTCGCTTTCTTATCATTGACGGTAACGGTGACGCTGTAACGTCCGGCAGGCATCGTGACGTTATTGCCGTAATGCGTGGACAGTGGTCCTTTGCCAATCGCCTGCATAACGACCACGGGAACATCGACCGCCGTTCCGCTGGGTTTGCCTTTGGCATCGAGCGGGACAAAGGCCATCGCCACCTTCGCGTCGGCAATCACCGTGCCGGTCTTCTTATCGAAAACGTGCACGATGAGATGATGATTAGGGTGCGAATCCGCGTCTGGCCCGACCGGAGCGGCGCCACCCTCAATCTCCATGCCCTCCTTGACGTTCTTGGCCGCCACGTCGGCCTTGCTGAAGAACGGCTCGGCGGAAAGGACATAGAGCTCGACACGGTAGCTCCCGACCGTTTTGGTGTGCATGGCGTCCGCGGCGTGCACCGCGACCGCGGCGGCGATGGCGGCCACACCTATCGCAGGCACACATGCGGCGATAAAAAGCCATTTCCCAAATGTGCGCATTGCTTTGCCTCGTATTCGCGGACTTCACACATGAAAGCCGCGTGGCGGCATCATGCCATGGCGAGAGGCAGATGCGGAATGGCGATTATCGACAAACCTTGACCCAGACGCAGATCTTCTTGAAGTCTTTCCAATGGCACTGCTGTTCCATGCGGCAATCTTTGCCCTTGGGGTCCTGTGCCGCGGCAATCCGGGGCGTGGAGATCGCGATCAGAGCAAGAATCCCGCAGCAACCAATCAAAGAGAGTCCACGCATTGCCTTCTCCTTCGCATAGAGCCGAACGTTTCTTTCTCACGCCTCAGGTCATTGCGCGATGCTGTTTAGCGGCATGCCGACAGTGGGATGCCGATTGAGGCTTTACGTTGCCCCTGCAAGCAACCGTCTTTCCAGGTGCCTTGCACGGTTTCGCTGCCTTCGATCAAGCTGCCGACGCCGTTGGGTTTACCGTCGCGGAATTGACCTTCATAGCGAAACTTTTCGAACGTCAAGACCCCTTCGCCGTTCGGCAGGCCGTCGGCGAGTTCCCCTTCGTAACGACCGATAGGCCAATTTTGAATGCCTTTGCTGACCTGCCGGCCGTCACGCCACTCGCCTTTGTCGGTCTCGATTGAAACGTTGCGTTGCAGCCATTGCACGGTGCCAAATCCATCAGCATGCCCATTGCTGCACCCACCTGACCAGGCAACCGATTCATCCAGCTGTGGGTTGGGGTCCCAAACTTGGCACCCGGTTTTGGCGTCGGCGAGCCACTCGCCGGCATAAGCTCCGGGAACCGCAGCCAAGAAACAGGCCAGCAGCAGGCCGGCCCCGACGCTGCGGCGGAATTTTTGGCCGCGAGGCACCTCTCCCGGCCTTTGCGCCAATCTCAGCTCCAAATCTTTACTCAGTGTGGTAACAGCGGAACGACGAGGCGGTTCAACAATTCGTCGCGCACGTCGATCATACGATCGCGCACCTTGCCGTCGGCATCGATGATCCAGGTGATCGGCACGCCGTCAGGCTCGCCGAAGCCGTTGTCGGTCACGTCCTTCAATATCGCAACCGGGTACGCAAGCGATTCCATGACCTTGCGGACTTTTGGCAAGTCACTATCGCGATCGACACTGATGCCGATCATTTCCAGATTCTGGCCTTGATAGCGGCGATAAAAGGCGTCGAGCTTCGGCATGTCTTTCTCGCAGGGCGCACACCAAGTCGCCCAGTAGTTCACCAACACGACCTTGCCCTTGAGCTTGGCGAGATCGAAGATCTGGCCATCAAGCTCGGAGACGACGAGTTCCGGTGCGGCCTTGCCGATCTCCGGTGCCGCGCACGCCGAGTCCAATGTCGGTGCGAGGCACAAAATTGCGGCGGTCGCCGCCACACGGGCAAGCGCGACCGCCGGGGATTTTGCCGCAACGGCTGACATCATGCCACCTTCCGAGCCGCGCGCATTTAGCCCGTTGATTGTGGCGCCATCGGAACTAGATTTCAGTCCGATCAGGATCGCGGCCATCGGCCGGCCTTCGGTCGCGGCAACCAAGGGGACATGATGTTGAAGATATTCGCAGCCATGCTGCTCGCGACATCGATTTACGCCGGTACGGCGAGCGCCCGCGGTGGCGGCGGCGCGGAACCGATGCCGAGCATAAACTTCACCGACATGCCGAATTATCCGGCCAAGCGCGTGAACCAGACCGACCTCCCGCGTAAGAATGTTCGATGGCACCGAGGCTTCGTCCGCGATCACTGACATCCTAAGGCCTTTCATGGGCCGGCGTGCCGCTCGGGGCGCGTTGGCAGTTTGATCGCTCAGAAGTTGTAGCTCGTCACGATCCTGATCAAGTACGGCGCGACAAGCTGCCCTTCCGTCCCGGCATTGTTGGCGGCATTGGCGCGGTAATAGACCGGAACCTCAATGTCGAAATAGGTCTTGAGCACACGATTGTTGGCCTCGTCGAGAACTTTGGTGAACTCGATGCCGGGCGACAGCATCACCCGGTCAAATCCGCTGTTGAACGGATCAGCGCCGGTGCCGCTGTCGGCATTACGGTGCGATATGATGACCTGTCCGAGCGGGGTGATCTTGTCGAAGCCCAGCACATGGTACCAGTTGTTGTAGAGGATGCCGGCGGCGCCATCGACCTGCATGCCAGGGTGGTAACTTTGCATGACGCCGGCATTGCCGTCGAAGAAGCCCTGCGGGTCAGCGGCGTCCCGATACAGGAACGGCTGTCGCCACATCACCTGCGCGAAATATTGCCAAGCGTTGTCGCCGGTGAGCAGGCCGCGATGGAAGCCGCCGAGCAGAAGGTCGGTGCTGCCCGTGCCGATTTGACTGTCGCGGTCGAACCCAGGGGCGGCATAGGGCCCGGTCGGAAACTTCAGCCCGAACATGACGCCGGTTGACATATCCGGAAAAAATCCGGTGTACATGCCCATAACCTCGATATCGCCGATATCTGTGGACCTGAATGTTTGAATCTGCCCTGGGAACGAAAAATCGGTTTCGGTAGTCAAGGTGCGGTTGGTGGTCGGCACCCGCACCATCACCCCCCAATCGCGGTTGAAATTGTAGCTGAAGCCAACATTATACCACTGCGTATTGATTTCCTTGTCGGTATTCAACGCTGACGAGGCTTTCGAACTGCCGACATAATTTTCGGTCTGATCGCCGCTCCAGAATTCAAAAAAAATGCGGCCGCCGTGGTCTTGCTCCTGCGGCGTATCGAGGCCGCCGACATCGAACACGCTGCAGCCGCAGGCGCAGGCGAATGCTGCAGTCGTCGTAACTCCGACCAATGGTACGATGGCCAGAACGGTTGGGACAAGGAACGTCATCAGCGCAGCGGCGATCCGCCCATATAGGCGACGCGCCAGCGATGGCGTGTTTGCGACGGTAGTAGACATGGCATCTCCGATTCGATGCGCCCGTCCCAAGGCAGCCGGATGACGGCGCTGGCGCGGGCGGGCAATGACGATGAAATTGAAGACGGGTTCGGACATGGCGGGCTCCCAGCGCTCAGAACTTGAAGTTCATGCCGGCACGCGCGACCTGAAGTACGAGATCAGCGGAACCGCTCAGCGGATTTGATCCGCCAGGCCCGCTGATCACGCCAGTCGCGCTCGTCGTCGGGAACGCCGCCAACAAATATTCGAACCGGATCAGCCAATGATCGGACAAGGCATATTCCCAGCCGGCGCCGACGGTCCAACCGGTGAGGAATTTCGAGGCGGTTGCACCGCCGATACCGCCGCCGCTGTCGGAGTAGCTCTCGGTGTAGCTCGCGTCGGTGAAAGCGACGCCGCCGGTGACGTAAGCGAAATTGCGGTCCGCGGCGATGCCGATGCGCGGCCGCACGGTCGCCAAATAATTGGTGGTCAGCGATTGTCCGACGACGAACGCATTGCCGTTGGTCGGCAGCGCATTGGTATTGTTGTAGAACGCCGACGTGCTATGAAAATCGTCGAAGTCGCCTTCGAGGCCGACAACGACCGTCCCGCTTTGCCAATTGCAGCCGGCTTGACCGCCGCCAAGAAAATTCGAGGTATTGGCCGATCCGGTTCCGTCGTTAGTCACCTCACCGGGATCGTCAACCAACAAATAAGTTCCAGAAGCGACCGTGGTGGTTAAATTCGACGCCCCGGCGCTGCCACCGCCATTGAGTCCGACATAGCACCCGGACCATTGATACACTGGCGCGGGTGAAGGTGCGGGGGCGGCCTTCATCGGCATGTCGGCTGCGGCGGCGAAATTGACACCACAAGCGAACGGCAATGTGGCTGCCAGCAGATAAGCAGCCAAAGCAAACAGTCGTGGGTCGGGCCGCGCTTCGGTGAACGGATTGGGCATAATTCTCTCCCGAGAGCGAGAGTGGATATTTGCGCTTTTGCGCGCCGCTGTTGCCTCGCGCGACAGCGCTCGGCGTTCGGCTGATCGGCTGAATGAAAGGGCCAAAGCCTTCGGCCCGCAGGATGCGGCGGCCTTAAGCCGCCGGCCGGTCAGGCCGCGGCGGGCGGGCCGCGCGGCCAAGCGCTTTCATTAACAAAAAGCGCAACTAAACGCGGCGCCAAAGACGGCCATACCGCGCCGACGAGAACAGCTTCGCTGGCTTGAACGGCGCAAGGCGGTGCGCAGTTCACATAGATGGCGCCGCCGATACAGAAGAGGCAATGAACGTTGCCGATCGGACCTTGGGTCGGCGCTCCCGGCACTGCCGCCCCGGCGCCGCCGTGACTGCACAATTCAAATCCGGCCCATGCCGCACCATTCGCTGCGGCGATGGCAGGCCGGCCGATATCGAGTGCAAAAACAAAACCCTGTATGGCAAGCGCATAAACCAGAACACAGGCGAAAACGCGCCGCCACGTTCTATGTGGAACCCTCGCCATGATTCGACGAACCCATCCCCTTACATATCAAGGCTAGGCGCGCGCCCGGTTTGAAGCAACTTCTTTCTAGCGGGTTAGATGCAACCAGTCCTGTCCTGGCCTTGCTCTCCCACCGGATTAGACTCGCCGTCTGTTCGGCGCCCGACCCGTAAACACCGGGCTGAGGGATCATATTCCGATCACGATGCTGCAAAATATTATGAGGCGGCAGAACGCGCCGGTCACCGGCATTCCTGGCATCGGCATATAATAGACCGCCCGGGACTGATGGCTCCGGCGATACAAGGGTCATCGCATGCGAACGTTCTTCATCATCGCGTCGATTTTCCTCATGCCGCTGGACCCGCCGGCCGCGCAAGCGCACGCCTTCCTCGATCATGCGAGCCCGCTGGTCGGGTCGACGGTCAGCGCGCCGCCGCACGAACTTTCGCTGTCATTCACGCAGAATCTCGAGCCGGCTTTCAGTACCGTCGAAGTGACGGGGCCTGACGGCGCCCGCGTCGACCAGGGCAAGCCGCAGATCAGCGGCAACAGCATGCGCGTCGAGCTCAAGGCCGCTGGCCCGGGCACCTACCACGTGCACTGGCACGCCCTCTCCGTCGACACCCACACCACGCAGGGCAGCTTCACCTTCCATGTCGGCCAATAACGGCGGACCGCGGCCTTGAACGATCCGCTGGTCTATGTGCGCTTCGTTCACTTCGCCGCGACGATCATGGTTGCAGGTGTCGTCTTTTTTGCCGTCTCGATCGGCGAGCCGACCTTCCGTAAGGCAAAGCACGCGCCGCGCCTGACGGCCGTTATTCGCTTCCGGTTCGCTTGCATTGCGTGGATCGGTCTTGCCTTCGCGTTGCTCTCTGGAGCGGCGTGGCTCATCTTGACCGCCGCGGCGATGAGCGGTCAGCCAGTCGCGCAAACGTTCTCTGGCGGCGTGCTTTCCGTCGTGCTGCTGCAGACCGAATTCGGCAATGACTGGCTCGTGCGCTTTGCCTTGGCCTGTTGTCTCGCGGCAATATTCTTTCCATTGTTCTCGGCGCAAAGCGCCAAGCCGGGTTGGATCGGAATTGCCGCCCCGATTTTGGCCGCCGCTTTCGTCGGCTCATTAGCCTGGGCGGGCCATGCCATTGGCGGCCAAGGCATCGAAGGGATCGTCCATCCGGCCGCCGACATCTTGCATCTTGTGGCCGCGGCGGCGTGGGTCGGTGCGCTCATTCCGCTGGCGCTATTGCTCCAAGCGGCCGCACAGGATTCCGACACGCTTGGGGCCGCGCGGACGGCCACGTTCCGCTTTTCGACCCTCGGTATGGGCGCCGTCGGTACGCTGCTCGTCACCGGCATGATCAACAGCTGGTACCTCGTCGGCAGCGTTGCGGCGCTGATCGGCACCGATTACGGCCGGCTGTTGCTGGCAAAAATCGCTTTGTTCGCGATCATGGTTGCGCTTGCCGCTTTCAATCTGTTGCGGCTGACGCCACGCATCGCCCAGCGCGAAAGCGCAGGCACCGCCGCGCCGGCGCTGCGGCAATTGCGCAGGAACGCGGCGATCGAGGCGACGGCCGGCGCGATGGTCATCGCCGTCGTCGCCGTGCTTGGCACTTTGCCGCCGGCCAGTCACATCCACCTTCACGGAGCGGCCGGCGCTATTCCGGCCGACGCGTCGTTCCAACACATCCATACCGAAAACGGCATGGCGGACGTGACGGTCGAGCCCGGCCACGTTGGTATCGCGGGTGTGACAATCCGTTTGTGGGACGCTGATGAGAATCCGCTTGAGGCTAAGGCAGTGACATTAACTCTCACGCCGCCGGCGCCGGGCGGCAAACCGATCACGCGCTTTGCCGCGCTAAACGCCGACGGACTCTGGCAGGTCGACGGCATTAAGCTTTCGCAGCCGGGCAATTGGACGGTCACGGTGAGCGCCATGCTCGGCTCCGGCCAGCGTCTCGTACTCGCCGCGCCCATTGTCATCGACGCGAAATAGCGCTTCATGGGCTGCAGCGCAGCACGCCGTTGATGTCGCAATAACCGCGGCCGAGATGGCAGCAGCCGGACGAGCCTTCCGAACAGTAGAAGAATTGATAGTCGCTGCCGCAATGATTCGAGCAATATGGCCGGCCGGTGAAATATTCGCTGCTGCAGTGGTTGCGATATCGCGGCGGCAGCGACTGCGGATATTGCCAATCGACAAGAATGACGGAACCGCGCACTGGCAAAACCTCAGGGTCAGTTCCGGCGCAGGCTCGTGCCGACGCGGCGCAAAGCAAAAACGCCAGGGCAAAGGCTCGCTTCATGCGTCCGCCGTTGCGATCGCATCGTCATGCAATCGCTCCTTCATGGCCACACCGACCCGGCGCGGCAAACGAACGGTGAAGCGCGAGCCCTCGCCTTCCGTGCTGTCGACCTCGACGCGGCCGCGATGCAGTTCGACCGCGGTCTTCACCAGGTAAAGGCCGACGCCGGTACCGACAATGCCGGACACGTTGCTGCCGCGGTGATAACGCTCGAACAAACGCTCGATGTCGCGCGGCGGAATGCCGATGCCGCGATCGGCGACGGTGACGGCGATCTCATCATCCGCACTCCGGGACTCGACTTCTATGGCGCCGCCGCCAGGCGAGTATTTGATGGCGTTGGCGATAAGATTTGAAAAAACCTGAAACAACAGCTTGGCGTCGCCGACCATGGGCATCGGCGTAGCGGCAAAGCGTTCGGCGATGTGCGAGCCCGGCACCATTTCGCGGTGCAGCTGGCAGACCTCCTGCAGCAATGCCGTCATGTCCATCTCCGCCGGATCGAAATAAAGGCCGGCCCCGCCGTCGATCAGGCGTGACGAGTTGAGGAGATTGTCGATGAGATGCGTCATGCGCAGCACCGCGCTGCGGATTTTGCCGGCGCGCTCGCCGATCTCGGCGGGTTTCACGGCATCTCTGACCTTGTCGAGCCGCCGGGCGTGGCCGTCAATGATGGTCAGCGGAGTGCGAAATTCGTGCGAGGCCATCGAGACGAAATTTCGTTGCAGCAAAGCCAGCCGCTGCTCGTTCGCCAATTGCTCCTCAAGCAGCGCCGCTTGGCGCGCCAGCGTGGCTTGGCTGCGCATCAGCTCGATGGCGTTGTTGCGGAACACCACGGTCGCCCCCGCCATGGCGCCGATCTCGTCGTGGCGGCCGGTTTGCGGGATATCGACGGCGGTGTCGTTGGCGGCGAGCCGGCGCATGCGGTCGGCGAGATCGAGAAGCGGCGCCGAAATCGACCGGCTGATATGAACGAGCGCGGCGACCACCAGTACGGCGGCAATCACGATGGCGAGCAGAATGAGCCAGAACGCCTGGCGATAGGCAACGGCAAGGCGGTCGCTCGCCACTTGCGCGCTGGCCACGGCCTGGTCGGTCAACTGGCCGAGCGTATCGCTGGCGGCGTTATAGGCCGTGCGCGACGAGCTGCCGTAGATTTGCAGCGCCTCGGCCTTGCGATCGCCGCGCGCCAGCACCAGCATCTGGTTGACGATGCTGCGATATTCGGTCCAGTGCGCCTTGAAGCTGTGGTACAGCGTGTTTTCCGCCGCGTCATGACGGATGACCTCGAACTCGCGCTCGGACTCGGCGATGGTGCGATCGAGGTCCGCCATCTGCTTCTCGTTGGCGGCGGCCTCCGACGCGTCTGCCGACAACAGCTCGCTGCCCTCGAAAGCGCGAAAATCCGAGGTATAATTGTTGAGGTCGCCCAGCGCTCGCGTCGTCGGCAGCCAAACTTCGGCAACGTCGGCGGATAGCGCGTCGAAACTCGACAGGCGCCACATGCTGAACGCGCCGAGGATGACGACCAGCGCAAAGAACAGCAAGAACACTGCCGCCAGGTGAAAGCGGATCGATTGCGGCTGCCACATGAAGATATCCGTCGAAGCTACGTGCCGGGCGTGCGACAATAACCATATCGCAAAGGCCCAACTACAGGAAACCGGATTGAGGTAAATTGTCGAAAACCGGCGCCTTGCCTTCGGCCCGGATGGCGCTAGCTTTCCGCCGCACCGATGACCAGCGCGCAAAAGAAGATTCTTTGTATCGAGGACGACCGCGAGACCGCGGCGCTGATCGCCGAGGAATTGGTCGATCGCGGCTACGACGTGAGCCTTGCCCATGACGGCTGCGAGGGCCTTGCGGCGATCCTGAAAATCATGCCCGACCTCGTCTTGTCGGATATCAGCATGCCGGCGATGTCCGGATTCGAGCTGCTGGAGCGGCTGGTCGCCCTGGCGCCGCGCTTCGCCAGAATGCCTTTCGTGTTTTTGACGGCGCTCACCGACCGTGACAATGAGCTGAAAGGTCGGCAACTCGGCGCCGACGACTACGTCACCAAGCCGATCGATTTCGAGCTGCTCGCCACCATCATCACGGCGCGGCTCAACGGCGTCGCCCGCACCGGGCTGTGGCCGAAGACGATCGGCCTCAACGATCGCGAGGTCGAAGTCTTGACCTGGGTGGCGCGCGGCAAGACCTCAGCGGAGATTGCGCAAATCCTCGGCCTGACCAAACGCACCGTCGATTTCCATACCGACAATGCGCGCGCCAAGCTCGGCGCCGCGACCCGCACCGAGGCCGCGATAAAGGCGGCGGGCGGCCGGCTGATCGAGCCGTAGCAGCGCGGGCTTTCGCCGCGCTCACCAAACGGCGAACAGGCAGATCAGCGCAAACGGCACCGCGACCAGGCCGAGATAGAGCCAGGTCCGACAGCCGTGTACGTCTCTTGGTCCTTGGAACAATAAAATCGCAAACCAGACGCAAAGCGCAAAGCCTAAAATCATCCGGATGAGATCGGCCGGAGTCTCATAGGCCGACCAGATCGTTTCGCTCTGCGGCATGCTGACGCGCAGCGTCAACACCACCAAGGTACAAACGAATATCGTCCGCAGCAGGATCGCCGAAATACGCAACGCCGCCGGAACGTCTGTGACCGGCAATTTCGCGTCAGGGTGATTCTCCAAGTTCGCCATTTCGCTCGCTCCACCCGGCAGCCATGGCAGTCACTTTCGGCACTCACTCCTCACTTCTCGGCGTTCGAGCCTTATTCGGCTCGCGCAATGCCGACCGTCTGAGTCTCCCCCTTTGCAAATATATACATAATTCCGAACAGTAAAATGCGTGCGCGCTCGATCTCAGCCCCGGTCGCCATATCCGCGGCGACAGCCAGGATCAGCGCTTGGGCCGAAATGCCGTACCGTTGATGCCGGCGGCCGTTTTTGCCGGTCCCCCGAGACCCGAGGGCGCAACGGATGGGCGAATGAGCCCGGCGCCATCGATCTTGCTACGGTTTGGAATACGAACGCCGGCGACGGGGTGGACATCTTGCCGCCCGAAGTCGGGATTGCCGGTAGAGATAAAGGTGACGGCAGTGTGCGGCGCGGCGATGACCGCGGGCGGCGGCGGCCCGAAATGTTCGCCAACGGCCAAGCCGCCCGCCGGTCGGGCGACAGGCACTCCGAGTGCGTCGCGCACAACAGCAGTGCCGGCTTCGGCCCGGCGGGCCGGAAAATCTTCCGGCTTGGCAATCTTGAAGCTCGGCTTGGTCTCGCGAGCTCTATCGGACGGGAACACCGAACGCGGCGGTAGCGGCGTGACACCGACATCGATGGCGTCGGTCGAATTTTTGCCGACGGAGTTTGCAGCTTTCGTGTTCCCGCTTTGACCTGACGGCGCGGCTTTGGCACTTGCGCGATGTGCCTGATGGCCGTGGGCCTTTTTGGCGAAGCTTG
>Ga0070731_10003134_pt1 | contig 15097 bp, 15 predicted proteins | sample Coa_R1_2_FD_66448 | JGI IMG/M metagenome (GOLD analysis project Ga0070731, IMG submission 66448) | Surface soil microbial communities from Centralia Pennsylvania, which are recovering from an underground coalmine fire - Coalmine... | ecosystem: Environmental > Terrestrial > Soil > Unclassified ... | reverse complement strand
CGACAGCGGCGGGATCGACTTCGCGCGGACGAAGAACCACGGCTCCAGCTGGATCGGCGCGGGGACGAGCGCGACGCCTCCAATCGCGGCCACGATCACGGACGGCTGTTACTACCCGGAGATCAACGTCAGCGACGACGGCACCGTGTACGTCGCCTCGATCTCGGGCAGCGATATCCATCTGCACGTCTCGACGGACGGCGGCGACACGTTCACGGCCAAGCCGCATCCGGCGACCGGGATCACGCCGCTGGGTGCCTCTCTGCCGTACGCGGGAGGCTTCCCGATCTTTCCCGGCGGCAACTTCCGCGTGCTCACCGACCCGACCGCGTGCGCCTTCGGTAGCGCGGTGACGGTCGCGTGGGCCGACTACCGCGAGGGCGTCTCGCGCATCTACTTCGCGCGCTCGGCCGACGGAGGCAACACGTGGGAAACGGGGCCTTCGGGGGAGCCTCTGCTGACCTCGGCGATCTCGTCGAGCTTCCAGCACTTCCATCCGCAGATAGTCACCGATCCGAACGGCGTCATCGGCTGCACCTTCTACGAGTTCGGGCCGAAGCCGTCGACGTATCTGATCGACGTGATCATGGCTCAGTCGTACGACGGTGGCGGGACGTTCAACCACTTCACCGTCACCGACGCGCCGTGGAACCCGACGGTCGATGCGCCGTGGTCGCACGGCGACTCGAGCGTCACCTTCATCGGCGACTACTTCGGGCTCGACGCCGTGGCCGGCGGGTTCATTCCGCTGTGGACCGACACGCGTACCGGCATTCAGGAGCTGTTCACCGCGATCGTGCCCGAGCGGAATCTCGAGTTCGTCGTCAACCGGAGCACCATCGGGCAGGACGAGGTCGATGCCCGCCGGCAGTTTGCGGGGCCGAGCGCCGTCATCCCCGATGCATTCCGCGTCGTCGTCGACGGTTACGCCGCCGCGCAGATCGGCGTGACGGGACCGTCGTCGACGCTGCCGGTCGCGTCTCCTGTCGTCGGAATGAACATCAACTGCACCGGCAACGTGTCGTCGAACGGCGACTACGGGCCGGAGGTGCAGCGGTTCACGTTCATCTACGACCTCGACTTCGGGACCGACACGCACGATCCGGCTTTCTCGTTCGGAGGAGCGACGGAGTTCGTGACGTTGAACGCAGCGGTCGCCGACGTGTCCGGCTCGGGAGAGATCGAGCTGATCAAGCAACCCGATCCGTTCATGCTCCACGGCGATCCAGCCTGGCTCAGTATCGACCTGCGCGTCTTCGTCATGCGGCCCGGCAACTCGAAGTTCGGCCACACGATGGGCTCGACAGCCGCCGACGCGAACGACTTCATCCAACAGGTGGCAAAGGATCTGTCGGCCGGCAACGGGTCGGCCGCCGGCCAGTCGTTCGACGACCCGTCCGTGCTCTCGCCGGACGAGGAGGGATCGGCGCTCTATCTCTTCCCGGAGGACGACACCCACACCCCCGTCTTCAACTTCGCACTCGCGCGCGTGCGATACATCGGCCTGATCGGCGCGGCTCAGGTTCGAGTCTTCTTCCGGCTCTTCCAGGCGCAGACGACAAGTGGCGCCTATGACTACCCGCCGGGCGCGTCATACCGGCGCGCGACGAGTAATCCCGACGGCCAGCCGATCCCGCTCGCCGGCATCAAGGGAAATGAGTACGTGACCTTGCCGTTCTTCGCCTTGCCGCGGATCGACACCGCATCGCTAGGCATGGACAAGCAGACCGACTCGCGCACGGTCGGCGGCCAGGTACTCGGCAATGTGCAGCACATCGCGGCCCACGCCAACGGCAGCGAGGTCGACACGTTCTTCGGCTGCTGGCTCGACATCAACCAGCCGACTGCGAACGTCATCCCGGCAACGCTTGACCCGGTCCACCCCGACGGGCCCTATCAAAGCGTCACCAACCCACCCCTGCCGATCCAGCAGGCAATCCTGAAGAGCCTGCACCAATGCCTGATCGCCGAGGTCGCCTTCGACCCGGTCGCGATTCCGCTCGGTAAGGATCCGGGCAACTGGGACAAGCTCGCCCAGCGCAACCTGGCATGGAGCGACGTCGGCTCGGCGGTCGCCGTCACTCCGTTCGAGATCAAGCCGACCGCGGTCGGTCTCCCCGGCGGACAACCGGCCGACGAGCTGATGATCGACTGGGGCGAGACTCCGGATAGCAGCGTCGCAACGATCTATCTTCCTGCTGTCAGCGCCGACGAGATCCTCGACCTCGCGTCGCGGATGTATGTGTCCCACCATCTGACACGTCTCGACGATCACACCCTTCAATGCCCCACCGGCGGCATCACCTACGTCCCGATCCCGCCCGGGAGCGGACCCGACTACGCCGGCCTTCTGGCAGTGGAGCCCCCGCAAAGCCTAAGGACGCGGGAGTTCACCGTCGTCGTGCGTCAGGTCACGAACGCGTCCTCCACCCGTCTGCGGGAGAAGCGGGCGCAGGAAGCGGGCGCGGCGAAGAAGAAAGGCAAGAAGGCGGTCACGGTGGCCGCCGCGGCGCAGGAAGGCCCGATGGGCCGGAGCGAGTACGACTACCTCCGGTGGCGGCGGGTCCTGGGCGCGTTCCAGCTGACCGCGCCCGTGCAGCCGAAGGAGGCGCTGCTCTTGCGCGAGCAGAGATACCTCTCCGTACTGCGCTGGATCGCAGAGGCGACGCCACCGGTCAGCCGCTGGCACCCCGTCCTCGAGCGGTACGTCGACGTGATCGGCAGCCGCGTGATCTCTTTCGGCGGCGACCCCACCCGGATCGAACCGTCGCCATACGGCTGGCCGAAGCCCGACCACGAGCCGCATCCGGGCCATGTCCCGCCCGGAGAAGAGCGCAAGCGGCACAGCGGCAAGATCGCCGGCCTCCTCTTCGACCGCTTCGGCGACTTCGAGGGCTTCGTCCTGGAGACGGCCGAGGGCGAGCGCCGCTACTTCAGCCGCGAGCGCGACGTCAAAGGACTCGCGGAGCGGGCGTGGCAGGAGCGGCTACGCGTCACCGTCTTCGCCGAGCACGACGACCCGCGACATGCGGCGTCGATCGCCATCAGTGAGCCGCCGGTCCACGTCTAGACGACCTTCAGGCTCAGGCGCTAGAAGTACGCCCGGACGCTTTCCGCCGGACGCTTCCTCACGCCCTGCCACCCGCACACCCGGCAGACGTACTCGCTCGACGTCTCGTCGATCTTCCGCACCTCTCGGAGATAGCCGGAGTGGTCCAGGACGTACGTGCAATACCAGCGAGGCCAGCGCGGCACACGGAACAGCTCCCTCACCCGCTGAGCGTAGATCGGCCCGAATCGACGGACGACCCGCGAATGAGGGAGTTCGGCTCAGTCCGCGAGCCCGAGCCCCCAGCCGCCGTCGATCACGATCTCCTGCCCCGTCACGTACTCGGATGCGGGCGACGCGAGAAAGAGGGCGAGCGGCTTGATGTCGTCGGGCCGGCCGACCCGGTGCATGGGGATCTCCTTCGACATCGCCGCCTGCGTCTCCGGATTGTGCGCGTGCCCGCCGCCGATGTTCGTGATGAAGAAGCCGGGCGCGATCGCGTTCACCGTGATGCCGTCGCCCGCAAGCTCCAGCGCGATGCACCGGACGAAGTGGCGCGCACCTGCCTTCGCCGCCATGTATGCGGAGCCGACGGCAGTCTCGACCTTCGTCGCCGCGAGCGACGTCGTGACGACGATCCGCCCGAACCTGCGTGCACGCATGTGGCGCGCCGCAGCCCGCGTCGTCGCGAAGATCCCGTTCAGGTTGACGTCGATGACGCGGTTCCAGCGCTCGTCCGTATAGCGCTCGAGCGCGCCCTCGGGCACGCGGGGCCGCTCGCTGCCGGCCCACGCGCCGAGGAAGCCGGTGCCCGAGTCGATGCCCGCGTTCGCGAACGCGACGTCGAGCCGTCCGTACTCTTCGGCCGCGCCGTCGATCGCGCGGTCGAGCGCGGCGTGGTCGGTCACGTCCGCGACGGCGCCTCGGACGTCGAGCCCCTCGCCGCGAAGCCGCTCCGCCTGCTCTTCGACACCGGCGGCGTCGACGTCGATCAAGGTCACGCGCGCCCCGTGGGCCGCGAGCACCTCGCCGTACGCGAGCCCGAGCCCGCTCGCTCCGCCGGTCACGACGACGCCGAACCCGGCGACCTCGAACCGCGAGGAGACGTTCACGCGCCGACCATCGCGGCTCGGAGTGCGAGGATCTCCCAAGCGACGTTCGACGCCGCGAGCGCGGTCGGCGATCCCGGCCCGTCGTAGGAGGGAGCGACCTCGACGACGTCGGCGCCCACGAGCGTTATGCCGCGCAGCGCGCGCAGGCACGCGATCGCTTCCGCAGTGCTGAACCCCGCCACCTCGGGTGTGCCGGTGCCGGGCGCGTACGCCGGGTCGAGGAAATCGATGTCGAACGAGAGGAAGACGGGACGCGAGCCGACGCGCTCGTGGACGACGGCCGCGTATCCCTCCGGGCCGAGCGAGCGCAGCTCGTCGCTTCCGATGACGTGGAAGCCAAGCGCGCGTGCGTCGCCGAGGTCGTCCGCCGAGTACAGCGGGCCGCGCATGCCGGCCTGAACCGAAGCAGCGGGCTCGATCACTCCCTCCTCGGCCGCGCGCTTGAACGTCGTGCCGTGGAAGTAGCGCTGGTCGAAGTACTGCTCCCACGTGTCGGTGTGGGAGTCCAGCTGGACGAGGGCGAGCGGGCCGTGCACGCGTGCGAGCGCACGCAGCTCGGCAAGCGTGATCGAATGGTCGCCGCCGAGCACGAGGGGAAAGACGCCTGCGTCGACGAGCGGCGAGAGTCCTTCCTCGACGCGCCGGTAGGTTCCCTCGGTGTCGCCGGGCGCGACCGGAAGGTCGCCGTAGTCGACGATCGAGAGCGTCTCTATCAGGTCGATGCCGAAGCCGACGTGGTAGGGCCGGAGCAGCGCCGAGGCCGAGCGGATCGCCTCAGGCCCGAAGCGCGCGCCGGTGCGGTAGCTCGTCGCCGTGTCGAACGCGATCCCGGCGACGGCGGCGTCCACTCCATCGAGGTCGACGGTGTGCGGAAGCCGCATGAACGTCCGCACGCCCGCGAAGCGCGGGATGACCTGCGCGTCGAGCGGCCGGTGACGGGGCCGGGACACGTGCGGAGGATAACCCGGCGCTCTCGGCGCTACTGCTCGACGAGGGCGAGGAACCGCCGCGTCCGCTCTTCCCTCGGCGATGCAAAGAACGCCTCCGGCGCGGCCTCTTCGACGATCCGGCCGTCGTCCATCATCAGCACCGAGCTCGCGACGTGATGCGCGAAGCGCAGCTCGTGCGTGACGACGACCATCGTCATGCCCTCGGCGGCGAGCGACTCCATCACGTCTAGCACCTCCCGGACGAGCTCGACGTCGAGCGCAGAGGTGGGCTCGTCGAAGAGCATCGCCTTCGGACGCATCACGAGCGCGCGCGCGATCGCCACCCGCTGCTGCTGGCCGCCCGAGAGCTCGTCCGGGTACTGATTCGACTTGTCGGCGAGCCCGACCCGCCCGAGGAACTCGAGCGCGCTCTGCCGGGCCTCCTGCTTCGGCAGGCGTCGCACCTCGACGAGCCCGCACATGACGTTCTCGAGGGCGGTCATGTTCTGGAAGAGGTTGAAGCCCTGGAACACCATCCCGACCTCGGAGCGGTGCGGCGCCAGCTGCTTCTCGGGGAGCGCGGTCAGCCGCTCGCGCTCGAGGAACACGTCGCCCGCGTCGGGCGGCTCGAGCATCGCGAGGCAGCGCAGGAGCGTCGACTTTCCCGACCCGGACGGGCCGATGATGACCTTCACCTGTCCACGGTCGACCTCGATGCTGACGCCGCGGAGCACCTCGAGATCGTCGTAGCGCTTGTGCAATCCCTCGGCACGGAGGACGACGTCGGCCATCAGCGGGCGTCGTGGGCGACGGCGGGAACGACGCGGCGCCGGCGGCGGGCGGACGTGAAGGTGAAGCGCCGCTCGAGCCGCGACTGCATGAGCATGAGGATCGAGACGATGAACAGGTAGTAGAGCGCCGCCCCGCCGAGGTCTTCCGGATAGTTGAAGTCGACCGAGCCGCGATTCTCGGCCGCCGTCAGCAGCTCGCTCACGGAGATGACGGACGCGAGCGAGGTGAGCTTGAGCAAGGTGATGAACTCGTTCCCGGTGGGCGGGATGACGATCCGCACCGCCTGGGGCACGATCACCTTGCGCAGGATCTGCCGCCGACGCATCCCGAGTGCGCGCCCCGCGAGCTCCTGGCCCGGGTCGACGGACATCAGTCCGGCACGCACGATCTCCGACATGTACGCCGCCTCGTTCAGCGCCAGGGTGATGAACGCGGCGAGGAACGGCGAGAACCAGGTCTCCCTGAAGACGCCCCAGACCGCGGGGAGCGCGTCCCAAACGAACAGCAGCTGCAGCAGCGTCGGCGTCGCCCGGAAGAGCCAGTTGTAGAAGAAGACGAAACCGCGCACCGCCGAGTAGCGGCTCGCCCGGCCGAGCGCGAGGAAGAAGCCGATGACGATCGCCGCAGACATCGACACGACCGTCAGTGCGAGGGCGAGCAGCGCTCCCCTCCAGTACGGACGGGAGGAGAGCGCTTGCCAGAAGATGTGGCCGCTGAACGCGAGCACGGCCCGGCGGGGCTACTTCACATCGCCGGCCGGAATCTTGTACTTCGCCGCGAGCTTCGCCAGCGTCCCGTTCGCCTTGAGCTTCTTGATCGCCGTTGTGATCTCGCCGCCGATGGCATCGCCTTTGCGGTAGTAGACCCCGAACTCGTCGGTCTGCGGGAAGAGGTAGCCGATCGCCACCTTGCCCGCATGCTGCGTCTCCTGGTAGGCCGCCTCGGTGTCCTGCGTCAGTACGGCGTCGGCCCGACCGACGAGGATCTGGCCGATCGCGTCCGTGTCGCCGGGATAGCTGCGAAGCGTGAAGCCGATCTTCTTCTGCAGCCCTTGCAAGTACTGCTGGTACTTCGTCCCGGCCTGGACGGCGACGCTCTTGCCCTTCAAGGCGTCGGGCGACGTGATGTGCTTCGGGTTCCCGCCGGCGACGACGAGCGCGCGGTGGGAGTGCATGTACGCGACCGCGGGAAACTGCTTCGTGCGATCGGGCGTGATGAAGATGCCGCTGATGACGACGTCGCAGCGCTTCGCGCTCAGCGCCGGCAGCAGGCCCGAGAACGACGAGAAGACGTACGTCGCCTTCCCGCCCATCGCCGTTGCGAGCGCCTTGGCGAAGTCGATGTCGAAGCCGACCGGCGTCCCCGCCTTGGTCGTCGACTCCATCGGCGGAAACGTGGGGTTGTCGCAGAACTTGAACGAGGTGCCCGCGACGGCGTTCCGGCCCGCTCCGGCCGGCCCGCCGGCGGCGAGTGTCGCCGCGGCAGCTGCTACTACGATCACCAGCCCGACCGTCTTGCGCATTGGACTCCCCTCGGTTGCAGGTGGGGCAAGGAGCCTAATCCGCGCGTCTCGCGATCGCAACGAAGCAGGCTCCGCGAGCCTGACTCCGTGGCCTGAGGGCGAGCGGCAGGGTGTCCTCGAGCGCGATCGGGAATACGCCGTTTTCGCGAAGCGTTTCTGCCGAAACAGAGGCCGCAGGACGTGAACCGGAGGCGTTGGTGATCGAGCTCTGCAGCGGCGGCACTTCGAACGGCGAAGACTCGGCTTGCCACCCGTTCTCCTCTGTGCGCGTCGCCGACGGGCTCGTGTTCCTGTCGGGGCAAGGTGGGTGGGCTGACCACAAGCTCGTCGAGGGCGGCGTCGCGGCCGAGACCGCGCAGATCTTCCGCAGGGTCGGCGCATTGCTCGAGAGTGTCGGCGCGTCGCTCGACGACGTCGTCTCGTGCCTCGTGCATCTGGCAGTTTTCGACGATTACACCGCCTTCGAGGAGGAGTACGCGAAGCACTTCCCCCGCGAGAAGCCGGTGCGCACGATCGTGCGTGCCGACCTTCCCTTCGGCATGCACGTCGAGATCACGGTCATCGCGAAGCAGGCTTGAGCTCACCCGACGGGACCTCGTGCCTCCCGCGAACGTAGCCTTTTGCGATGGCCGGCATCGGCACCGTCGTCGGTCTGCCTCTCGCCTGAGCCGGCGTTCCGGGCCGTCCCATGTCGACTCTCATCACGCCAACGCGGGGCTTAGGCTTCCTGCGGTGGCTGAGAGCCGCGACATGCTGATCGGGGACGTCGACCGCTCGACGGCCGTGGGCGATCTACGTCATCACTTCGAGAGCGGACGGCTGACACTCGAAGAGTTCGAGGCTCGACTTGCGGAGGTGAACACCGCACGCACTCGCGGCGATCTCGAGCACGCCTTCCGGCAGCTTCCATTGCGGGAACCGCCCGTGAGCCTTCGGGTGCGCGACATTCGCTGGAGCTCCCTCGCGCTCCAGTACGGCCTGTGCAACCTCGTCTGCATCCTCATTTGGGTCTTCTCGGGAGCTCAGGGCAGCTTCTGGCCGAAATGGGTCCTCGTCGGGACGCTGATCGTGTATGTCCGCCGCCTCCGCCACCGCTCCACCCCCGTGCGCGAACTACCGCGGGCCCATCAGCAGAGCGACGAGAACACCTAGCCCGCTTCGCCCAGCATCGCTCACCGGCCGACGCGGTATCGCACGTGCGTCGCGAGTGGCGAGTGTATGACCTCCACCGGCTCGAGGCCGGGATCGGCGACGCCGTCGAAGAGCCGCTCACCGGAGCCGAGCAGGACGGGGACGAAATCGAGGACGAGCTCGTCGATCACGCCGGCCGCGAGCGCCTGGCGCACGGTCGACGCGCCGCCGGCGATGTCGACTCCACGATCACCGGCGGCTTCCGAGGCGCGCGCCAACGCGGAGTCGAAGCCGTCGCCGATGAAGTAGAACGTCGTCCCGCCCGCGAGCTCGATCGGCTCGCGTTCGTAGTGCGTGAGGACGAAGACCGGAGCGTGGTACGGCGGCTCGTCGCCCCACCAGCCGCGCCAGTCACCCTTCCACGGACCGCGAATCGGCCCGAACATGTTGCGTCCCATCACGTACGCGCCGCGTGGGCGCAGCAGCAGGTCGCGTGCGCGGGCGTCGGCGTCGTGCAGCGGCTCGTCGAGATGCCAGTGATGCAGCTCGATACCGCGACGGCCGAGCGGGTGCTCGAGGCTCTGGTCCGATCCTGCGACAAAACCGTCGAGCGAGATGGACATATGACACGTGGTTTCGCTCATGCCCCTCGGTTCAGTGGTTGTGGAGAGGGAACCCGCACGCTTTCGCTGCCCGCGTGAATGCCGGGGACTGGGTGTCTACCGACGAGGACGGGAATACAAACACGGCGCCGTCGATGTTGGAGATGTGGCCGCCACCACCAAGGACCGTTGGCGACGGGACAGTGGTGGCCGGGTCGGGGAAGCTCGGGATGCCGTGGCGGCGCATGCACTGCGCCGCGGTCACCATCTTCGCCAGCCACTTCGGGGACGGGTGTGTCTCCGTGCCGGGCGCTAGGCCGCTGCCCAGATCCATGTACTTCTGACACTTCACCTGTGCCGTCTTGAACCCAGGCGACGAGGGATCGACTCCGGCACTCGGGTTGAGCAGGAAGCCTCCGCTGCTGGTCGGATCGGGGAAATTGGGCACGCCGTTGGCGCGCATGCATCTTGCGTACCCGAGCGCGGCCTGCTGGGGTTGCGTCTGACTCGCCGACGAGCCGGAGCCGGTCGCGCCGCCGCTGGTATTCGTGTGGGCGGCACCGACGGTCGACGTCGCCGCCGCCACGCTCGCGACCGACGGCGGCTTCGAGCCGCCGCACCCCGAGGCCGTCAACGCGAGACCCGCAAGGACACCAGTGAGGGAACGGCGGCGAGGCATGACTGTTCGATCCTTTGCAGCAGACGGACGAGACCTTCAACAGAGATACCAGCGACCTGGTAACAACTCGGTAACGGCGCGACTGCGTGCGGCCGACTACTCGGGGTGAACCGAATCGTGGATGAGCATGAGCCGCATCGACCAGAGCTTGGGCCGAGGCTCGAGGAGTTCGTGCCGTGCCAAGAGAAGGCCGGTCAATGTCACGGGGACGGTGGTGAGCCAGATGATCACCCCGGCAGCCAGGACCCAGGGCGTCGATCCGAACGCCAGCGCAATGAGGCCCGCGATCGCGAGAGCCAGGCCGAGATACCCCACTCGCAGCGCCCAGATGGCCATCCTCCAGCGTCCGTTGCGCTGCAACTCCGCCCGCTCCTCCATGTCAAGAATCGTACGCTCACCCCACCCCCGGGGAGGGGGTGCGACGGCGGGCTTAGTCGCCGGTGTCGCTGCTGGCTTCCACGAACATGTATCCCGCCACGTCGAGGAACTGCGGCTCGCTGTCCAAGTCGACATTCTCGGCCTGCAAGTGGGGCATCAGCTTTTCCGCGAAGGCCTGCTGCTGCTCGCGCGACTCCCAGACCTCGCTGACATGGAGGCCGCCGCGCCCCGCGTCGAAGCACACATGGGCCAACAACCCCGCCGGCGGCCAAACACCGGCCTCCTCATTCAACTTCCGACCGACGCTGTTGTACTGATCCAACGTCATGCCACTCGGGGTGTAGCGGACGAGAACCGGCACCTTGTCACCTCCGTGTAGGAAGACTCGACTCTACGGGATCCGCGGATACCCGGACGCCGGTGTTCAGTAGACCTTGACGATCCTGACCTTGCTGCAGACGAAGGCTGAGCCCTTGGGCTGACAACTGGGGATCAACTCGAGTTTGTGGTTGGCCGAGCCGGAAATGCGATAGCTCGCATCACAGCTGCCTTTGCACGAGGAGTCGATCTCGGCCTTTACACGGTAGAGGCCGCCGTTGTCGAGGAGAACAGTGAGGGGCTTGCTCGGCGTGGCGAGGGCTCCGGCAGGAGCGCCGCCGTTCTGGCTGATCAGAACCAACACCGCAAGCTTCTTCTCGGCCGCCGGGACCAAGTTCTTCTTGACCGCCACGATCAGCTTGTGGACCACCGCCTTGTTCGTCTTGGCCGCCGCCGGCGGGACTGCAGTCGCGCTCGAGAGGAGCGCGAGAACGACGACCGCTGCAAAGAGAAAGCGGCGGAACATGCACTAAGGGTACGGCGCCTTGTCCAGCGGCTCGCCAACGGAGTTCGCGCGCGTGCTTACGCTTGCACTCGTTGATCGGGCGACAGACGCAGCGCATACTCGGCGCTGCGGTCGAGAGCGTCGAGCGCTTCGTCGGTCCTGCCCGCGTCGCGCAATGCCCGCGCCCATGCTCGCGCCGACTCGGCCGCCTCTCGCCAGCGGCGATGTTGTGCGAGCAGTTCGACGCCGCGCCTGAACGCGGCGTTCGCTTCGTCGATGTCGCCTTGGAGAGCCAGGCCGTCGCCGAGCGCCCAGTGCGCGGTTCCAACGGTCGCGTTGTCGCCGTTGTCGAGCAGCGCGATCGCCCGCGCCGCCATCTCGACCGCCTGCGCGCCTTCTCCGAGGAGCGCGTGCGAGCGTGCCTGCTCGACGTAGAGGATGGCGAGGTCGTCGACGCTCGCCGCTCCGCCGAAGAGACGTTCCGCCTGCTCGAGCTGGCGTCGCGCGCCCTCCGGATCGCGGGCTGAGTTCATGATCCAGGCTGCAAGCAGGTGCGCACGGGCGCGATGGAGCTCGTCCTCGGTCGCCTCCAGCAGCGCGATCGCGCGCCGGGCGAAGCGAAGTGCCGCCGTCGATCGGCCCTCCATCTCCGAGAGGCGGGCCAACGACCAGTACAGACGGATGCGCATCAGCGGATCGTCGGTCTCCTCGTTCTCGGACAGCGTCTCGCGCAGCACCGCTTCCGCCCGGCCGAACTGACCCGTGTCGCTCAGCGCATAGCTGAGCAGGATCCGGTAGCGCGCCAGCTCGGAGGAATGATCGCCCTCGACCTGTCCGATCTCCTCGAGGCACTCCTCGTAGAGGGTGATCTCGCGCTCTGCCTGCCCGAGGGCGTTGTAGGCGCGGCCGAGGGTCACGTAGACCTCGACCCGCTCCAGCGGCGACGGTCGCTCCAGCCGAAACGCGTCCTCGAGCCCGGCGACGGCGCCGGCGTGGTCTCCACGTTCGTACGCCGTGAGCGCGAGCGCGATCCCCGCCCGGGCCGCGATGGTGCGGTCACCCGCGCCCGCCGCGTCCCGGTACAGCGCACTGAGCGTCGCTTCGGCTGCGGCGGCGTCTCCGAGCCGCAGCGCAAGCTCGGCGTCGACGAGACGCAGCTCCCGCGCGCCGGACGGGTCGAGCTCCGAGCCGGTCTCCAGATAGTCGGCGCCGACGCCCAGCTTCCCCGCGATCTTGCGGAGGGCTTTCACCGATGGCTGCCGGGTTCCGGCTTCGATCCGGCTCACGTAGGCGTACGAGACGCCCGGCTCGGCGAGCTCACGCTGGGACATGCCGCGCTCGCGGCGCAACCGCTTGATCCGCTCCCCGATCGTCTCTTCTCGAGCCACCCGCTGATCATTACCCGAACTCAGGACGGCGTCAAAAGGAAACACTCCAACTTGACAAGCGGGGGCTGGTCCTGCGTGGGTAGCCCTGACCGAGAACGCTCGCCCGAGAAAGGAGGTGTCCCATGCGCAACCTGCGACTCTTCATGCTTGCGTCGGCGCTCGTCGCCCTCGCGATGCTGCTCGCCGAAGGCCCGATCGGGCCGTGGTAGGCGCTGCTCCGGCCCGCCGCGGTGGGCAGGGGTTGACAAAGTAAGGTACAATTGGCAGCAGAGGACTGCGGACCCGCCCCACGACGCCGCAAGCGGGGTGGCGGGGGATCGCCGCGGCAAGGATTGCAGCGTCCCAGTCCTGACTGAAGCGGCCCGCCTCTTGGACAGCGGGCCGCTTCGTCTATTGAGGGCCGGCGGGGGTGTGTGCTATTTGCGCGCGCGCGTGAAACGAGAACGGGCCGCGCGCTCATCCGGGCGAGGGCCGGCGGGCGAAGAACACGAGTTCGCGGCCCGGCCGGTCGGGAGCGTCTCGCACCTCGTCGACGACGTACCCCTGGGCTCGTAGTGCGTCCTCGATCTCGCCGCGCTCACGGAAGCGAAGCGTCGAGTCGGACGTCAGCACATCGCCGCCGGGAAAGACGTAGGTCCAGCGGAAGCTCACGAGCGGCCCCTCCACCCGGAGCAGATCGACCCACGTCTCGAGCGGCCCGATCCCGTCGATCTCCGTGACCCTGTGCGAGGCGGCTCGATTCCATTCCAGCCATGCTCGCCGCGTTGGGACGCGCGTCTCGAAGACGAGCCGGCCACCAGGCCTCAGCGCCTCGTACACGCCTCGCAGCGTCGCCTGCCAGTCGCTGTCGTCTGTGATCGCCTGTGCGACGTTCCCGGTCATGGTCGCAAGGTCGATCTGCAGCGGCGGCAGGCGCGTCGCGTCGCCTTCGATCCAGCGGACCCGCGCAGCGCCTGGCTTCGCGCGCGCCACATCGAGCGAGGCGCGAGCCGGGTCGACCGCCGTCACCACGTGGCCACGCTCGGCCAACAGCAGTGCGAACGTCCCCGTCCCGCAGCCGACGTCGAGCACGCGCGACGCATGGAGCTCGTCAGCGACAGCGACGTAGACCTCGAGATCGCGGCGGTCGGGATCCAGCGCATCGTAGATCGATGCCAGCCGCGGATTCCCGAACCCTTCGTCAATCACGAGCCGACGCGTGCACTGCACCCCGAAGAGGTAGCGACGCGGACATCGTAGACTCGGCCGATGGCGAGCCTGTCGATACTCGAGACGGCCCTGTACGCATCCGATCTCGAAGCGGTGGAGCGCTTCTACACCGAGGTGCTCGGACTCACGCTCGATTCGCGGGTGAGCGGTCGGCACGCCTTCTTCCGCTGCGGCGACTCGATGCTCCTCGTCTTCGATCCGGACGCAACCTCCGCCACGGTCGGCGAGGTGCCGGCTCACGGAGCCCGCGGCCCGGGTCACGTCGCCTTCGCCGTCGGCGACGACGACTTCGATTCGTGGTCGACCCGGCTCGCCGAGCACGACGTCGAGATCGAGGCGTCGATCGGCTGGCCGGCAGGCGGCCGGTCGATCTACTTCCGCGATCCCGCCGGCAACAGCGTCGAGCTCGCAACGCCGGGGATCTGGGGGATCGGGCCGAGGTAGACTCGGAGAGCGCCGCGAGGGCGCATCCGGTCCGCGGGCAGGGCTGTGCCCACCTCGACAGCAACGACTCGGCAGCACCAAGCGATCTTCTTCCCGCCCGACGCCGCGGACCGCGGGCCACATGGGAGGAGGTCGTGGTGAATCTCGAACAGCTTCGGAAGCAGGCGAAGGAGCTCGCCCGTGCAGCGCGCGCGGGTGAGGCGAGTGCCGTTGCACGTCTCGGCGAGCTGCCGCCGCGGCTTGCGAGCGCACAGCTCGTGCTCGCGCGCGAGCAGGGCTATTCGAGCTGGCCCGCGCTCGTGCACGAAGTCTCCGAGCAGCTGTTCCACACCGATCTCGACTACTACGAAGGACGCGCGTACGGAATCGCGTCGGTGAACGGCATCTCACTCGCGGATGCCCGCCGCGATCTCGCGCAGCGGCACGGGCTCTCCGGCTGGACCGAGCTGACGCGTCGCGTGCAGGCGCTCGCGAGCGGCGAAGAGCCGCCGGCGCCTTTCATGCGCGCGTATCGCGCAGTCGAGGACGGCGATCTCGAGCGGCTGCGCGCGCTGCTCGACGAGCATCCGGAGCTCGTGCGGCAGCGCGGCACGAACGGCAACGACCTCTTCGGCATGGCCGCCGACCGCGACATGATCCGGCTGCTCCTGGAGCGCGGCGCCGACGTGAACCGCGGCAACGACTACGGCTGGACGAAGCTCCACCAGGCGGGCTACGGAGACGACCGCGAGCTCGCCGAGCTCCTGCTTGCCGCCGGAGCGCGCGCGGATCTCTACGCGCGTGGTGACGGCGGCACGCCGCTCGTCGTCGCGCTCTTCTGGGGCCACCGCGACGTCGTCGACGTGCTCGGGCTCGAGCCGCGCAACCTCCGCGTCGCGGCGGGGCTCGGACTGGTCGAGCTGATCGACGAGCTCTCCGGCACGCCTGCGGCAGGCGCGCACCGCGGCTTCTATCGTCCGCACGGCGGCTTTCCGGCGTGGGAGCCCTCAGACGGCCCGCAGGAGATCCTCGACGAGGCGCTCGTGTGGGCCGCGAAGAG
>Ga0070731_10003133_pt1 | contig 15098 bp, 10 predicted proteins | sample Coa_R1_2_FD_66448 | JGI IMG/M metagenome (GOLD analysis project Ga0070731, IMG submission 66448) | Surface soil microbial communities from Centralia Pennsylvania, which are recovering from an underground coalmine fire - Coalmine... | ecosystem: Environmental > Terrestrial > Soil > Unclassified ... | reverse complement strand
ATTGGGCCTCGAGATGGGAGGGCTCGACGGCTGGGTGTATCCGTACCAAAAGGTCCTCATCGACCCCGAGCAAGGCGAGGTGATCGGACTGTGGAAGCAGATCGCCGACGCCCGGCGCCCCGACGGCGGCGCCTATGAGGTGGCGGGGATCGGCGGCAGCTGGTTCCGCTACGGCGGCAATTGGCAGTGGTCGTGGCAGCGGGACTTCTTCGACGTGGGCAACGCCACCGCGCTCTTCATAGAGATGATCAAGGCCGACGTCCTGAGCGAAGGGATGAAGCGCCGGGTGGAGCGGGCCTCCGGCGGCGGGATGCTCCCCGGCCACTACCGGCCCGGGCAGGCCCCCGCCCCGCTCTGGGACTGAACCTCCCGGTCACCGCCACCGTGTGGGCCATGGCGTTTCTCCCCGATCGGGCCTAGCTTGGCTTGGAGGGGGTGTGGGACGCATGGGGGGACGTCTGGCGCCCGGCCCGCGGGCCGGGATCGGGGTGGTTGGCGCGGCGGCACCACCTCGCTCTTCTGGGGCTGACCAAGGCCGGCCCCGGTGAAGGTCGGGCGTGTCCTGCGCCGGTACCTCCCCCTCGGGGTGGTGCTGGGTGCTCAGGTGCTCATCGTCCTCCTGGTTCCGTCGACCTCGCAGAGCCAGAGCGCCCAGGGGGCGGGCTCGGCACCCTCGGGCCCGGTGGCCGGGTTCTCCACCGCGTCGGCCAGCGGCGACCGATCGCACTGTGCCGGGGGGCGGGAGTTCTCCGTGTCGATCGACTTCTACGCACCGCCGTGCACGCCGGGCACGATCGGCGGCTCGTTCGCCAACGGGGGCGCCACGTCGCAGGGTGTGACCGCCCACACCATCACCGTGGTCGACTACTACAGCGACGCCGGCGTGGTGGTCGACACCATTCTCCGGGCCCAAGGCCTGTACGTCACCTACGACCAGAGCCAGCAGGTCGACCGCGCCTTCCAGAACTTCGTCAATGCCCACTATGTGCTCTGGGGCCGCAAGCTGAAGATCGTCCCCTTCCGCAGCACGTGCCAGACCGTGCCGCCCGATACCTCCTGCCTCCTGGCCGAGATGGACTCCATCGTGCACACCCTGCAGCCCTACGCCGTGGTGTGGGGCACGACCCTGTGCTCGGCGTGCTTCGCCCGCCTGGCCCAGGACCACACCATCGCACTCGGAGGCGTCGGCTTCAGTGACGCCTTCGCCCAGGCCAACGCCCCGTACTTCTGGTCCTCGAGCGAGAGCTCGACCCACATCGAGCAAGGCTTCGCCTCGTTCTGGTGCAACCAGCTCAGCAGCAAGAACTCCGACCGGGTGGTGAGCTTCGCCGAGGACAAGAACTCCGCCCAGGACTTCAACGGCCAGAAGCGTGTCCTCGGGGTGATCTCGACCAACGACCCGGACAACGAGGACACGGTCACCAACGTGTTGGTACCGGCGCTGAACCGCGACTGCGGTGACGGGGACAGCGTGAACCAGCACCACTACTTCTACGCCCAGGACATCAGCACCGCCGCGCAACAGATCAACGCCGGCATCTCGGCCATGGACACACCGAACAACCCGGCCACCGACGTGCTGTGCCTGTGCGACCCGGTGGCCCCGGAGATCCTCTACGGCGGAGAGCAACAGCACAACTACTACCCCGAGAACGTGTTGGCCGACGCCCAGGGCATGGGAGTCGACCCCGTGGCCCAGAACTACCAGTCCACCGCCACCCAATCCTCGCTGGCCTGCGCCTCATACCAGGCCGGCTGCGAGTTCGACACCGCCTTCGGCATCATGTCGACCGCCGCGCTCCAATCGGCCAACCAGGTGACCGGTCCCCGGGTCTACCGGCTCGGCGGCGGCACCAATCTGCCCATGCAGCCGTACGTGGCCACCGGGGCATGGGAGCTGTGGAACATGTTCGCCGGGCTGGTCGAGAACACCGGTCCCGACCTGACCGCGGCACGCATGGCGGCCGCGGCACCGGCCATGGGCACCATCGGCGGCGGGACGACCGGGCACGCTGCCGTTGGGTTCTCGCACGGCAGCTACAACTGGGTGACCGACGCCCGGGTGGCCTACTGGTCGAAGGACACGCCGTCGGCCTACAACGGCCAGCCCGGCTCCTACGTCGACATCGAGAACTCCCGCTTCCTGCCCAACCAGTTCCCCAAGCTGTCGGAGCCGCCCATCCCGACCGGACGGTCGTGACGAGCGCACGACTTCCGGCGCCGCTCGATGCCGCTGTCGACGCGGTGCGCGGGCCCACCGCCGCGGCCAGGATCGGCCGGTGGCTTGCCGCCATTGCCATCTTCTACGCCGCCATCGAGCTCGCGTTCCATCTGTCGGCCCCGGACTTCGTGTCGGGACTGGCCCTGGGCTCGCTGTACGGGATCATCGGCGTGGGACTGGTCCTCATCTACCGCACAGCCCGCATCATCAACTTCGCCGCCGGCGCGGTAGGGGCGATTCCGGCCATCATCGCCCTCACCCTCGTGCTCCAGTACGGCGTCAACTACATGGCCGTGCTGCCCATCGTGCTGGTCGGTGGTCCACTGCTCGGCCTGATGGCCGACCTCGTCCTGCGCCGCTTCGACAAGGCGTCGCGCCTCATGGCCACCGTCATGACCATCGGCGTGGCCCAGAGCCTGGCCATCCTCGGCTTCTTCATCCCGGTCTGGTTCGGCCAGAAGGCCACCAACGAGGGCTCGACCGTGCCCACCCCCTGGCAGAACCTGGTCTGGCACAACGGCCGGGGACAGCCCTTGCTGAGCGGCAACGAGATCGCCGCGCTGGTGACCGTTGCCGTGGTGACCCTGGCCCTCGCCGGGTTCCTCCGCTACACGCGGCTCGGCATCGCCCTGCGGGCCTCGGCCGAGAACGCCGAGCGGGCCCAGCTGCTCGGCATCCCGGTCCGCCGCATCAGTGCGGCGGCGTGGGCGCTCGCCGGTTTGCTCGCCGCCTTGGCCATCTTCGTGCAGGCGCCGCTCATCGGGACACCGAGCGACGCCACTTTGGGCTTCGACACCCTCCTCTACGCGCTGGCCGCCGCCGTGGTGGCCCGGATGGAACGACTGGGTGTGGCGCTGGCCGCAGGCATGGGCATCGGCGTGCTCATCACCGCCACCATCATCCGCTCGGGGGACAACAGCATCTCGTCGTCGATCATGGTGATCGTGATCCTGGTGGCGCTGCTCACCCAGCCCCGCCGCACGGCCCGAGCGCTCGACGCCGGGGAGGGGCGCTGGCAGACAGTGCGCCAACTCCGTCCCATCCCCGCGGAATTGCGCCACCTCCCCGAAGTGGCCACGGCGCGGTGGGGTCTCGGCCTGGCTGGCGCGGCGCTGATGGTGGGCCTGCCCTTCATCCTGGGTCCGGCCAACGTGTCGTACATCGTCCTGTTGCCCCTGTACGGGATCGTGGCCGTGTCCCTCGTGGTACTCACCGGGTGGGCCGGGCAGATCAGCCTCGGACAGTTCGGTTTGGTCGGCATCTCCGCCGGCGTAGCCGGCGGACTCGTGGCCAATCACAACATCGACTTCTTCGCCGCCCTCGGGGTCGGCGTGGGTACCGGAGTCGTGGCCGCCATCGTCATCGGCCTGCCGTCACTGCGCATCCAGGGGCTCTACCTGGCCGTGACCACGCTCGCCGTGGGCTTCGCCGTGCCCGACTACATCCTCAACCAGCACTACTGGATCGGCCGGCACATCCTGCCGTCGGGGCTGGCCGCCCATCTCGACCGACCGCTGCTCTACGGGCGGATCGACCTCACGAGCGACCGGTCCTTCTACTACCTGTGCCTCGTATTCCTGGCCCTGGTCATGGCGGCCGCGCACGCGTTCCGGCGCAACCGGTCGGGACGGGTGCTCATCGCCCTGCGCGACAACGAACGCGGCGCCAGCGCGTTTGCCGTGCACCCGGCTCGCACCCGGCTGGCGGCTTTCGCCATCTCGGGGGGGATCGCCGGGTTGGCCGGTGTCCTCTTCGCCTATGCCCAGCAGAACGTGGTGCCCGGCACCTACACCATCGAGGCCAGCCTCACGCTGTTCCTCGCCGTCGCCATCGCCGGCGTCAGCTCGGTGTCGTGGGCCGTCGTCGGCGTGATGGTGCTGGAGCTGACGGTCGTCTTCGGGCCGAAGATCTACACCCTGTTCCACTCGAACACGATCGAGACGGTGGCGCCCTTGCTCGTGACCGGCCCGCTGCTCCTGCTCAACTCGTCGTTCTACCCGGGTGGTTCGGCCGAGGGAGGCATGCAGCTGCGCGACAACCTCTTGCGCCGCGTGGCCGGCCGACGGGGGCTGGTCGTGCCGTCGCTCCTCGAGGACCGGGCTCAGGGGGCCGAGCCAGTGCCGGTCCCCGGATCGCTGGAGGCGGCGGCATCCGCCACGGCTCCGGTGGCGACGCCGGTGGCGGCCATGTCGGGGCGCTGGCCCGGCGGCGACGCGGAAGGCGAGGTTGTGGGGTCGTGAAGCTCACCCTGGCCGTGAGCCTGTGCAGCGCCGGCCTCGCCTTCGGCGTGTTCTTCGACCTGCGCAACTGGCGACGATCGCGGCGCGGGGATGGTCCCGAGCTCATGCCATCGGTCGTGCCCTCGGTCGTGCCCTCGGTCGTGCCCTCGGTCGTTCCCGTGGCAGTTTCGGCGCCTACGGCAACCGAGCCGGCTCCGGTGCTCGCCTTCGCGCCAGTCCCAGCGCCTTTCGCTCCAACCGCTCCTGCCCCGGTTCCCCAAATGCCGACGCCGGTCCTGGCCCCCCTCGCGGTGGAGCCGCCCGTCGTCACCGGCACGCTGCGCGCGGACAGCGCACCGCTCCTCATTTGCCGGGGAGTCCATGTCGCCTACGACAAGGTGCGAGTCCTCTTCGGAGTCGACGTGGAGGTCGGCCAGGGCGAGATCGTCGCCCTGCTCGGCACCAACGGTGCCGGCAAATCCACCTTGCTCAAGGCCATCTCCAACCTGGTCGAGCCGGTGGAGGGCTCGATCGTGTTCGAAGGGCGCGACATCACCCACGTCGGCCCCGTGGCCACGGCCAAGCTCGGCATCGTCCAGGTCCCGGGCGGCCGGGCCGTGTTCCCGACGTTGACCGTGGCCGAGCATTTCAAGGCAGCCGCCTGGTTGTACGCCCGCGAGAACGCCGCGGAAACCCACGCCCGGACCGAGCGCGTCCTCGAGCTGTTCCCCCGGCTGCGCGAGCGCTGGCACCAGATGGCCGGCAACCTCTCCGGCGGCGAGCAGCAGCAGCTCGGACTGGGAATGGCCTTCGTGGCCAAGCCCAAGTTGCTCATCATCGACGAGCTGTCGCTGGGCCTGGCCCCGACGGTCGTCGAGCAGCTCCTCGGCATCGTCCGGGCCATCCACGCCGAGGGTTGCAGCGTCATCCTCGTCGAGCAGTCGGTCAACGTCGCCCTGACCATCGCCCAGCGCGCGTACTTCATGGAGAAGGGAGAGGTCCGCTTCCAGGGCCCGGCCGCCGAGCTGCTGCACCGGGGGGACATCCTGCGCTCGGTCTTCCTCCAGGGCGCGGCCGGACCGGCTCCGGCGACTCCCTCCGCCAACGGCCAGTCTCCAGCTGTCGGCGAACAGCCCGTCGTCCTGCACGTGAGCGGGCTGACGAAGCGCTTCGGCGGGATCACCGCGGTCGAGGACGTGAGCTTCGACCTCCACCAGGGCGAGACCCTGGGGCTGATCGGGCCGAACGGGGCCGGCAAGACGACGGTGCTCGATCTCATCTCGGGGATCCTTCCCCTCGACGGCGGGCGCATCGCTTTGTGCGGCACCGATGTCAGCCGGTGGTCGCCGGCCCGCCGGGCCGCCCACGGCCTCGGGCGCTCGTTCCAGGACGCCCGGATCTTCCCGTCGCTGACCGTTGCCGAGAACCTCGCTCTGGGCCTGGAGCGCCACATCGCTACCCGGGATCACCTGGCCGCGTTGCTAGACCTCCCAGCCATGCAGGTGTCGGAGCGTGATGTCTCCGCCCGTGTCGGACAGCTCGTCGAACTCATGAGCTTGGCGGCATACCGGGACAAGTTCGTCTCGGAGCTCTCCACCGGAGTACGCCGGATGGTGGACCTGGCCATGGTCGTCGCCCACGAACCCACGGTGCTGCTCCTGGACGAGCCGTCTTCAGGCATCGCCCAACGTGAGACCGAGGCGCTGGGCCCCCTGCTCAAGAAGATCCAGCAGGCAACCAACTGCTCCATCGTCATCATCGAGCACGACATGCCCTTGATCAGCGCAGTGTCCGACGAGATCATCGCCTTGGACCTGGGCGAGATGGTCACTCGGGGCACGCCCGCCGAGGTCCTGTCGGACGTCCGGGTGGTGTCCTCCTACCTGGGGGGCGACGTCGACGTCATCCACCGGTCGGGAACCCGCCCGCTGGTCGAACAGCCCTAGGCGGGTGGGCCGTTCGGTTCGGCCAGGGCCTGGGCGATGACGGCGAGGAGCTCGGGGGGCGGCACCGGCTTGCGCAGGAACATGAAGACATCGGTTCCCTCAGGAGCCGTCATGGCGTCGTGATGGTCGGCCGAGACGACGACCACCCGTGGGGCACCAGCGTGCATCCTGAGCATTTGGAAGCCGTCGAGCCCCGGCATCCGGATGTCGAGCAGGACAACGCCGATCGAGGTGGTGTCCAAGAGTTCCAGCGCGGCAAAGCCGTCCGCCGCCTCGATCACCTGATAGCCCTCCGATCGGACGACGTCGACGAGAGACGTGCGAACGGCGGCATCGTCGTCGACGATGAGCACGTCGGCATACGGGACCTCCGGCTCGACTGACACTTCCCCACCTCATCCAAACCGTGCCCCGGCAGCAAGGGACAGCTCCTGTGTGCGTCGGACGCCGGAGGCTGTCCGCGGGCCACGCTGACCTCCTCCAGTGGGCATCAATGAACCAGGGCAAATGCAGGGCCCAAAGCCCTGGTGCGGGCAGGCCTAGGTCCCGCCCGACCAGACGGCCCGGTGCCCGAGGGGGGACGTCCCCGGGCCCGGCCGGAGAGCTCAGGTCAGGCGATCTCGTACGGCGTCGGGGATGTCGTCGAGGGCGCTGAACTCCACCCTGACGATGAGGTCCTCGCGGAAGGTGAAACGATGCACCGCAGTCACTCCCGAGCCGAGGGGCACACCGGCCCGGTCGTAGATCTGGTGCATGGCCGCGGCGACAACGGCGTCACCGACCTCGATGATCTCGCTGGCGAACATCGAGTGGTGGACCACCTCGAACTGGTCCTGGAAGAATTGGCGGAGTTCCTCCCGGCCTCGCAGGACCGACTCGTGGAGGATGTCGGGGAGCTCGACGTCGGGGTCGAGCAGCTCGAGCAACCCTGAGATGTCTTCGTCGTTGAAGCAGCCGTACGCACTGCGCACCACGGTCACTCGAGGGCTGTCCACGCTTGCACTGTACGCGGCGACTCCTGGAACACAGGTGTTTCACAGGCTCGGTCGCGGACGGATGTGAGGTCATTGGGAGGCGTGGACTCGGGTCGAGTGTGGGCGGAGGAGCTGGGCCGACGAAACCGACCGAGGCCGGCTACCCGACTCCACGCGTCACCGTCTATAGCGGCGCGTGTCGTATTGGTTCTCTGGGTGATCGAAAGGCCTCCGGGTCGTGGGCGGCCGAGGCGGATCATCACGGTGCGTGGCCTGGGAATTCCCTTCGCCGGTGCAATGGCCTTCCTGTTCGACGCTCTCTGCCACCACGAGAGGCCAACGTCGGTAGCTGGCCTAAAGACGAAGTGTCTAGAAACCGACGGAAACGTCTATGGAATCTGCTTCCCTCACGGCGGAAGTGGGCTCAGTTCCTCCCACGCTCGCCCAGGTCAGCCACACGGGCACGACTCTGGCGCCCTCGTCCGGCCGGCGTCGGCTCGGAGTGCGGAGCCTGCTCGTGCTCTTGATCCTCGTTCCCTTCGTGTCGGCCGCGGGCCTGCTGGGGCTATCGGCCAATGGGGCCTGGGGAGCGCGACGCAACGCCAGTGCGACGGCGGACGACGCCGCCCGGCTGGCCACGGTCGCTTCGGCTCGCGCCCAGATGAACACCATCGAGTTCCCGGTGGCGGCGGTCTCCTACGCCGCCCAATTGGGCATCAGCGAGCCCGTCCTCGATCAGCTCCTTCGTCCGTCGGTCCCGTTCGCAACGCAGATGACGCACATCGCCGCCGAGGTGGCATCCACGCAGACCTTCCATTCCACTCCCGCGCTCCGCAGCGACTCGGCCGAGCTCATGAGCATCGTCCATTCGGTGTCCAGCAAGAGCCTGACGTACCCGCTCGTCATGGCGTTCTTCATCCGGATGGGCGCCGACATCGATGCCGTCTGGTACCAGGACTACAACCGGCTGCAGGCTGACACGGCCAAGTGGCAGACGCCGGCGTCATTCGAGGAGCACGCCGCCGCGCTCCGTCAGGTCTACGCCGCGTTCCTGGCCGGGGGCCAAGAGGTGAGCGGCGCCATCTACGTGCTCGAGGGGATCGGCCCGCCCAACGCCCGCCAGTTGCTCGTCCAAGCTGCCGGCATGTTCGATCAGGCCGTACTCGAGTTCCAGGGCCACTTGGGGCCGCTCGCCACCAAGGCATGGGACCACCTCCACAACTACCCGCCTGACGCTCGCTTCGCCGCCACCATGACGCAGGGCATCACGGTCGCCCTGAACGACCAGCCGCCCCCCTTCGCCTTGAACCTCGCCTTCGCCGGCAGCTCCATGGCGCCGAGCATCGCTTATGTGGCGGACATGAACGCCCTGGTGACCGCCGGCTCGAAGGACCTGCAGAACGCGGCCAACCAACAGGCCTCGGCGGCCGGCGCCCGCATGCTCGGCGAGCTGGCGCTGCTCGGCTTCATCGCCTTGTTCAGTGCCGCCGTCACTCTCATCGCGGCCCGCACCATCACCCGGCCCCTGTCCCGCCTGGCGGCCCGGGCCCACGAGATCCACGACGGGAACTTCCAGGTCTCCCCCTTGGCCGAGACCGGCCCGCACGAGGTGATGTCCACCACCAGCGCCTTCAACGCCATGATCTCGATCCTTCGTGGCGTCGAGGCGAAGGCCATGGCCCTGGCGGCCGAGGACCTGTCCGATCCGCAGTTGCTCACGCCGCTGCCGGGCAACACCGGTCGTGCTCTTCAGGTTTCGATCGACCTCCTGTCCACCCAGATCCGGGAGCGGGAGCTTCAGCGGCAACTGCTCAACGACGCCGCCACCCACGACTCGCTCACCGGGCTGCTGAACCGGTCTGCCGTCCTCGAGTACCTGAACGAGGACGTCAACCGCCGGCGCGACGAGGGGGAGAACGTCGCCGTGATCTTCGTCGACCTCGACGGGCTCAAGCCGTTGAACGACGACCATGGCCACGAGGCCGGGGACTCGGCCATCGTGACGACGGCCCTCGCCCTGGCCCACGCCACCCAGCCGTGCGATGTGGTGGGGCGGCTGGGGGGAGACGAGTTCCTCGTCGTCCTGTGCCACGAGCACAGCTGCGACAGCGAGGGCACCGTCGCCCGCATCCACGAAAGTGTGGCCATGTGCCGGATCCCGGTGGGCGACGACCTGCTTCCCCTGGAGGCAAGCGTCGGCATCGCGGTCACCCGATGCGACAGTGGCACCGACCCCATGACGCTCGTCCGCGAGGCCGACGAAGCTATGTACGCGGCGAAGAAGGCGGCCCGCCTCGGTCGTCAGCGGGTGACCAGCTAACCGCTCACGTCGTGGCGTCACCCGGCGTCACCGGCAGTAGAATTCGGGCACGCCTGACACCCTCGACGCTCTCGTCCTCGACCTTCTCGAGTGGCTCGACCCTCACCCTCGTCCCTATGCGGAGGTGATCGAGGCGTGGCGCACCTCGTGCCCCCGGCTACCGGTGTGGGAGGAGGCCAACGAGCGCGGGTACCTCACCGGGCACCCGGTTGCTGGCCGCCACCTGATCGGCCTGTCGCCCGCCGGCCGGGAACATCTCCGGGCCCGGCGACCGAAGACAGACCTTTCGCTGAGTTCCGCGCCGCGCTGAGCTCAGTGCCCTGAGTCGGCCAGGCGGTCGAGCTCGTCCTTGACGAGACCACCGCCCTTCATCACCGCCAAAAGGCGACCGCGGTCCCGCAGGACGCCAATGTCGGTGAGCGGGTCCCCGTCCACCACCAGCAGGTCGGCCAGGTAGCCGGCCCGTACCCATCCGAGCTCGTGGCCGCGCCCGAGGAGCTCGGCGCCGTTGCTCGTGGCCCATCGCAGCACGTCGATCGGGGGGATCCCCGCTTCTTTGACATAGAACTCGAGCTCGTCGGCGTAGCAGCCATGGGGAAGGCCGATTGCCCCGTAGTCGTCGCCGCACAGCAGCTTGACCCCCGCCGCGTTGGCCCGGGGCAGGATGGCCAGTGACCGTTCGACGTCGGCATGCATCCCCGACGCGAAGCCCAGGCCGCCGCCGCCCATGGCTTCGGAGAAGCGGACCGGGAACAGCTGACTGGGAACGAGGAACGTCCCGGCCTCCACCATTCGCTCGATGGCCGCGTCGTCGAGCCCGTCGCCGTGGTCGATGACGTCGACACCCACATCGAGGGCCATGTGGATCGCCTCACCGTTGGCGATGTGCCCCCGTACCCGGGCGCCGCGCTCGTGGGCCGCCTCCACTCCAGCGGCAAGCTCAGCGCGGCTCATCTCGATCCGTTCGCTGGGGGCAACGGTGCCGTGGCCGCCGGTGACGAACATCTTGATGATCTCGGCGCCCTCCTTGATCTCCTCGCGCACCGCCCGCCGAAATCCTTCGGGTCCATCGGCGCGGTTGATCGCACCCCGGGCGCCGACATCCCAGTACCAGGGGAAGCTCTTGTCCCCGGCATGACCCGTCGTACTGACGTCCCGGCTGCCGGCCACCATTCGAGGCCCGGGGAAGAGACCTTCGGCGATGGCCGCCTTCATGCCGGCGTCGATGGCGAAGGGGGCGCCCGCACTCACCACCCCGGTGAAGCCACATTGCAGGGCGAGCTGGAGGTGGTGCGCGGCGCGAGCCGCCTGCAGGGCAGGGGGGTCCTCCAGGCCGAAAGGAGTCAGCTTGGAGCCGAGCTCGTGATACGTCGCATGGAAGTGGCTGCTCACCATGCCCGGCATCACCGTCCGGCTGGCCAGGTCGACGACTCGGTCGTCCGGCTCCGACGTGGTCGTGGCGGTGCTGGCTTCATCGGAATCGACGGATTCGATCCGACGACCTCGGACGACCACGGTGCTGCGGGGACGGGGGCCGTCGGCGTCGAGCACCGTGGCGTTGCGGAGAACGAGACGCGCGCCCTGGGCAGCTGCAGACGTCTCCATCGAACGAGTCTGACACGGTACCGACTCGGCCCGCCCTGGTCCCACCCCCCGGGCCTAGGCTGCCGGACCGATGCCGACCCCGACCACCGATGCGTACACGTGGGCGTGCAGCACGAACGGTGCCTTGAGCGACGACCAGCGCCGGGCCATGAAGTCCGCCATCCGACGGGGGTACGTCGACACGGGACGGGGCCTCTTCGGCTCGCTCCGGCGCCGATCCGGTTCCGACGCCACTCTTCCGTCAGCGCCGGACTCCGCTCTGACGCGTCTGGCCGAGGAGGCCGCCGCCGACCAGGGCCCGGCCCTCGCCGGTCACGGCTACCGGACCTGGCTGATCGGGGCCGCCCTGGCCGCCGGAGACAAGACCAACCTCGACCCCGAGCTCTTCTACGTGGCGTCGTTGTTGCACGACGCCGGCATGATCCGCGAGGTTGCGGGGGAGGATTTCACCATCCGCTCCGCCGGCCTCATCCTCGACCTGTGCGCCCGCGTTCCGGATCTCGACCGGGGTGTCGGTCCGCGACTGGCCGACGCGGTTGTCGCCCACGCCAGCCCCGGTCTGACCGCCGATGAGGACCGCCTCGGTTTCTACGTGCAGTGGGGGGCCATGGCCGATCTGGCGGGACTTCGCACCTGGGACCTGCCAAGAGGCTTTCTCGCCGCCGCCTATACGGCCCACCCCCGCAACAACGTCCACCGTGTGGTGGCCGAACTCATCCGCCGGGAGGCCACCGACGTTCCCGAGGGACGTTTTGCGCTACTCAGATCCGGGGGCATCGACCGCCTGGTGCAATTCTCGCCCACCCGCTTCTACCCGACCCCGAAGGGCGACGCCGGAAGCTGATCTTCACCACTTCCGGCGAGATCAGTGCGTCGTGGTGGTGGTTCCCGGGAGGCTGGTCGACGTCGTGGGAAGCGTCGTGGTGGTCGACGATGTGGTCGTGCTCGATGAGTTGGTCGTGGTGCTGGAAGAGGGCGCGGTGGTCGTCGAGTTCGGGACGGTCGTCGTGGTGCCCGGGGCGGTTGTGGTTGTGGCTGGGCCCTTCGACACCGGCACCACGCCCCAGGGGCCGCCCGAGCCGGACCGCTGCGGCACCGAGAACGGGTTGCCCCCCGGGCCGGTCTGGGTCGCCCCCAGGCTGAAGACGGCGAGGGCCACACAGCCGGCGGCCCCTCCGACCAGCGCAGACCCGATGGCAACCGGGCGCAATACCGTCCGCAACCGCTCGCGAGCCTCCTCGGTCCGGCGGCGCTCCTCGAGCTCCGGCGTCAGCTGCGTGCGCTGCGCCAGCCACGACGTGAACGGCGCAGCGGCGTAGACGGTTCCCTGCCAGGCCAACAGGGCGAGCAGGAGCCAGGTCGGGTTGGCCACCACGGCGAGGGCGATCGCCGAACCCCACAGTCCCGCCCAGATGACGGTCTCCGACCTCGCCGCCCAGAAGGCCGACGACAGCTTGTGTCGGTATTGCCGCTTCGGGGTGCGCAGGAACACGCCTTCTCGGCGCGTGAGGCCCTGGATGCACGCCAGCGCGACCGTCCACGACAGCGACAACCAGTTGGCGAAGGCGAGCAAGGCCCGGCGGTAGGTGATGTGCGTGCGTTGGCGCAGCGCCCACACGGCGCGCACCAGGCCCGAGGCCAGCAGGGTCGCGGGAAGCAGGATGGTGGGACCGACCAGGGGGCGGATAGCCACCGAGTGCCCGAGCAGTAATGCCGCGGACACAGCCAGCAGCACGACGGTGAAGCACAGGTAGACGAAGTCGTTCAGCCACTGCACCCCGCCGATCAGGTAGTCGAGGCGCTGGGCGATCGAGAGGTGGTTGTCCGGGGACCTGTCCCATGGCATCAGGGATCGCCAGTGGCGACGCAGGATCTGCATCCCTCCGAAGCACCACCGGAACCGCTGGCTCTTCAACGACGAGAAGGTCAGGGGCATGATGCCCTGCCCGAAACTTCGGCTGATGAACATCCCGCAGTAGCCGGCCCGCAGCAAGCGCAGCGAGGTGTCGGCGTCCTCGGTGATGCACCACTCGTCCCACCCGTCGATGGCTCGCAGCAGGGGTAGACGCAGGAGCCCCATGGTGCCGGCGAAGATGATCGAGTTTCGCTCGTTGCGAGACGGCATGGCCGTGGCGAAGAAGTACCGGTAGGCGTCGTAGCAGGCAGTCAGGTAGGGGCTGCCTTCGAAGTCCCGGTAGTCCTGGGGGGTCTGGACGAAGGCGATGTTCGGGTCGGCGAAGTACCCGACCGTGTGCCGAAGCCAGTCCTTGTCGACCAGATAGTCGGAGTCGACCACGCCCACGATCTCCGCCTCAGGGTCCGTGAATTGGCGAAGTGCCAGGTTCAATGCCCCTGACTTGAACCCGGGCCACGGCGCAACGTGGACGAACTTCACGTTTGGTCGCCCGGTGCAGTACTCCTCCACCGGGCCCCACACGGCTTCGTCGGCGGTGTTGTTGTCGACGACGACGATCTCGAAGTCGGGGTAGTCCAGTGCCTCGGCGCGGGCAATGGTCTCGATGAGCATGTCGGGCGGCTCGTTGTAGGCGGCGATGTGGATCGACACCTTGGGGAGGTAGTCCGAGTCGGGTTGCGGGAACGCCCGGGAGTGCAGCACGCGGCAGAGCACGTCGCACGTCTCGAAGGAGAACGTGTTGGCCAGCACCAGGGCCGAGGTCTCGAGGACGAGCAGGACCGCCGATGACAGGGCGCCCAAAGGACCGAGGTGCCCGGCGAAGGTAACCGAGGCGGCGAAGGCCAGGTAGGACGCGCTGGCCGATGCGAACGCCCCCATGAACAGCTGGCCAACCGGGTTCCACGCTCGCTGGAGGCCCACGACCACCGTGGTGCCGACGAAGCACAGCACTTCGGCGGCTTCGACCGGCCCGGCGGGCAGGTCCCAGATTTCGGCAGCCAGCCATCCCGCGGCGAAAGCCACCAGCGCTCCCAGGAGGAGGGCGGCTGGCCTGAAGCGAAAGCGGGCCCGACGGCCCAGTGTGACAAGGACGAGGGTGGCGACCGCCAGATCGACGGCGCAGACCAGGAAGACGCTGAAGAGCATTGTTTTGGTTCTGTGCCGCCCCGAGGGGTTAGGCCGCCAGTCGCGAGGGTGGCGCGCTCACGCTCAACCGCGCTACCGGTTCAACGCAAGCGCGCCACCCCTGTCGCCCTGTCGCCCACAACCGTGACGAACTACTGGTATACGTCTTCTCGCCGGACGACGTTCCCCTGGCTGTCATCCACAATGCTCCGGTGACGCCTGGGCCCGTACCAGCCTCTCCCCTGGCCTGCGCCCCAGAAGATCAGCGACAGGACGAGCCCGAGACCGCCGACGATCATCAGGATGACGCCAACGTTGTTGATGTTGAAGCCGTGTTGGTAGGGACTAACCGTCACCGCGAAGTCGAGGATCGCCCCGACAGCCAACAGAAGAACACTCACTCCAACGCCGGGCATGAGATACCCACCTCCTTGTGGTCCGTTGTGTGGACCACAAGAATCGTTTCCCTCCTGGATCACACCGCTAAACGTCGGACACCGAATTTGGGGCCCTGGCCAGGGCTCCCACTAGGGCCGACAGCCGCGGCGAAACGTCGGCGTCATTGGCAACGCCTGTAGACGCGCTGGTTGGTCAATGGCGCCCTCCACACCCTGTCGCTTCCCGCCAGTCTGGGTATAGGGAGGCGTGGCGAAACCGTCCTTGCATCCGACACCCGGCCGGTGAAGAAGGGGAGATCACTTGTTGACGATGACGAAGGCAGCCGAGGAAGCGATCCGCACGGAGATCAACGAGTCGGGACTGGTCGACAGTCT
>Ga0070731_10003132_pt1 | contig 15099 bp, 15 predicted proteins | sample Coa_R1_2_FD_66448 | JGI IMG/M metagenome (GOLD analysis project Ga0070731, IMG submission 66448) | Surface soil microbial communities from Centralia Pennsylvania, which are recovering from an underground coalmine fire - Coalmine... | ecosystem: Environmental > Terrestrial > Soil > Unclassified ... | reverse complement strand
CTTTGCGGGCGGCGGACATTATTGGCACCATTACCCTCAATGGCACGCCGCCGCCGGAAGTGCCCTACACGCCGCTCATGAATGATTCCACCTGCAGCGCGATGTATACCACGCCCCCCACAACACATTTTTATGTCGTCGGACCGAATCATGAACTGGCCGACGCGATCGTTTCCTTGAAGGGGGTTACCGGCAAATCCACCGGTGCGAATCAGCCGCCGGTGGTGATGGATCAAAAAGGTTGCCTGTATCAGCCTCAGATTCTGGCGATGCAAACGGGCCAAAAACTGGTGGTTAAAAATTCCGACACGTGCATTCACAATGTTCATTGTGTGCCCGCCGTGGCCGGTAATCCGGAGTCCAACCAGGTGCAAATGCCCGGTGGCCCGGACCTGGATTTCACCTTTTCGCAGCCGGAGATGTTTATGAAATTCAAATGCGACGTGCATCCGTGGATGTTTGCCTGGGTGAGCGTGTTTGACAGCCCGTACTACTGCATCAGTGACAAGGAAGGCAAATTCGTCATCAAGAACGTACCCGCGGGCAAATACACTGTGGAGGCCGATCACCGCAAACTCGGCACTCTGACCAAGGACGTGGAAGTCAAAGACAGCGATGTGACTGTGAATTTCACGTTTGACGTGAAATAAACCGGAAATCGCGGCGGCTCCGGTGTGCCGGGGTTGGCCCTCTTTTGCAAAAATGTCTGAAAACGTGTTGGTAAAGCTAAATCGGCCGCTGCATTGGTTCGCCGTACTGACGGCACTGTTCACCTTTTTGCTGCTCGGCGCGGGCGGTCTGGTCACCAGTCACGAGGCCGGCATGTCGGTGCCCGACTGGCCGAACAGCTACGGCTACAACATGTTTTTATTTCCACCGTCCAAGTGGATCGGCGGCATCTTCTATGAACACACCCACCGGCTGATGGCCTCCGGCGTCGGGTTGATGACGACCATTCTTGCTCTTTGGCTTTTTGGGAGAAACGCACGTCCGTTCATGCGCTGGATGGGATTAATTCTGCCGATCCTCGGAATTGCCAGCGAAATTTTGTTCCCAAATCGCTGGCTTGATGGCGTTCTTTATGGCGCGACAGGTTTTATTTCTTACGTCGCAAGTTTCTTCTGGCCGTCCTGTGAACGTTCAGTGAGATGGATGCGCTGGCTTGGTGTGGCCGCGTTCCTGCTGGTGGTGGTGCAGGGGGTGCTCGGCGGTCTGCGGGTGGTCCTGGCGGACGCCCAGCTCGGCATTTTTCACGCGATTGCCGGACAATCGTTCTTCGTTTTGACCGCCGCCATCGCCCTGTTCACGAGCCGCTGGTGGCAAAACCTGCGACCCGATCGGGCGGGCGCTGCTCTGCCCGCCGTGGGCGCGCACGGGGTGACGCGTCCGGTCGAAACGAACCTGCGAACGCTGGTTTTGTTCACCACAGTTTTGATTTTCTGCCAATTGATCATCGGTGCCACCATGCGCCAGCAGCACGCCGGCCTGGCCATCCCCGATTTCCCGCTCGCTTATGGAAAGATCTGGCCGGACACCAGCCCGGCCGCCGTCCAAAGTTACAATGAACATCGCATGAACGTGATCGCGGAAAATGCGATCACGGCTCCCCAGATTATTTTGCAGATGATCCATCGCCTCGTCGCGCTGGCGATTTTCTTTTTAACCGTGACCTGTGCGTGGCAGGCGCGCCGGCAACTGGGGAAGACCGATTCACTGGCAAAACTCGCATGGTTCTGGCTGGGGTTGATTCTGGCGCAAATCCTTCTCGGGGCGGCGACGATCTGGTCGAACAAGGCGGCGGATGTGGCGACCGCCCACGTGCTGGGTGGCGCGCTTTCGCTCGTGACAGGCGCGCTCTGGTGCGCTATTGCTTTCCGCCGTTCGGCGGCATTACCTGAAATTGCGCCTGCCGCGACAATATCCGGCGCGTTTGGAGGCGCTCCGGCCATGGCCGCAAACAAGTGAAATGAAAGAAGCCTCGGTGGAAATATTAAGCGCTCCGGCATCCGGTGTTGGGATGGTGGAGAAAGGTTGGGCGGCCGTCTTCGCCGATTTGGTCAAGGCGCGGTTGACGACGCTCGTGCTGCTGACGACGCTCGTCGGTTTTTATGTCGGATGGCGCGGCCCGATGAACCTGCCGCTCATGCTCAATACCCTGGCGGCCACGGCGCTGGTCGCCGCGGGCGCCGCGGCCCTGAACCAATTACTGGAACGTGAGTACGATGCCAGAATGCGTCGTACGCAAAACCGGCCGCTGCCGTCGGGCCGCCTGCAGCCCACCACCGTAATGCTCTTTGGAGGCGTTTGCGCCGTGACCGGATTGGTTTATCTCGCGCTGGGGGTGAATCTGCTCACGTGTGTCATCGGCGCCGTCACGCTCATCAGTTATTTGTTCATCTACACGCCGCTGAAGCGTTTGACGTGGCTCAATACACTCGTCGGTGCGGTGCCCGGCGCCCTGCCGCCGTTGATGGGCTGGACGGCCGCGCGCGGCGAATTGAACGGCGAAGGCTGGGCGTTGTTCGCAATTCTGGCGTTCTGGCAGATTCCCCATTTCATGGCCATCGCCTGGATATACCGCGATGAATATGCGCGCGCCGGTTTCAAAATGTTGCCGGCGATCGACCCGGACGGCCATCGCACGGGGCAACAGGCCGTGAGCCACACGCTGGCGTTGCTGGTGGTGGCGTTATGTCCGTTCGCGTTCAAGCTGGCGGGACCGGTTTACCTCGCGGGTGCCCTGATTTTGGGTGCGGGTTACGTGTGGTGCGCCATTCAGTTTTCGCGGCAACTGACTCTGGCACGGGCACGTCAATTGTTTCTGGCCTCGATTCTTTATCTGCCGCTGTTATTGGCGGTGATGGTTTTGGACAAGGTAAAATAACATGGAAACGATTGTTCATGAATTTCCACCGCACCGCGGGCACAAGGCGACCCACGAGTCCGGCGCCCACGGGCATCACGAGGACATCGGCTTCGGGCGCAAATACATTTTTTCGACCGACCACAAAATCATCGGCATTCAATACGGCTTTACGGCGCTGTGTTTCATGCTGTTCGGCTTTTTCCTGATGTTGATGATGCGCTGGCAGATCGCGCACCCGGGTTCACCGATTCCCGTTATGGGGCCGGTTTTGGCCAGGGTGCTCGGCCAGCCTGCCGCCAACGGAGTGATGTCGCCCGAACTTTACAACTCCTTCGGTGCGATGCACGGCACGATCATGGTGTTCCTGGCGATTGTGCCGCTGGCGTTCGCTGCGTTCGGCAATTACGTCGTGCCGTTGATGATTGGCGCGCCGGACATGGCATTTCCGCGCGTGAACATGGCGAGCTACCAGGCCTATGTGCTTGGCGGCTTGGTGATGCTGGTCAGCTTTTTTATTCCCGGGGGCGCGGCGCAGGCGGGCTGGACTTCCTATTCGCCGCTGGCGACGTCCATCCCCACCGAAGGCCAGTTGTTCTGGATCATCGGCATGGTGCTGCTCATCACGTCGTCACTGCTGGGCGCGGTGAATTTCATTGCGACCATCATTCAATTGCGCGCGCCGGGCATGACGTGGATGCGGCTGCCGTTTTTTGTGTGGGCGCAATTCGTGACGGCGTTTCTGCTGTTGCTTGCCTTCCCACCACTGGAGGCGGCGGCGGTGATGCAATTGATGGACAATGCCTTGCACACCAGTTTCTTTCTGCCGACGGGTCTGGCCGTGGGCGGCCAACTGGCCCACATCAGCGGCGGCGGCAGCCCGTTGTTGTGGCAGCATCTGTTTTGGTTTCTGGGTCACCCGGAGGTGTACGTGTTGATTCTGCCGGGGATGGGCATTGTTTGTGAAATCATTGCCAACAACACCCGCAAACCGATCTGGGGTTATAAATCGCTCGTGTATTCGGTGCTCGCCATCGGTTTCCTGTCGTTCATCGTCTGGGCGCACCACATGTATCTGACCGGCATGGGCACCAAGATTTCCGCGTTCTTTCAGGCCACGACGATGATCATCTCCATTCCGTCGGTCATTATTCTGACCTGCCTGTTTATTTCGCTTTGGGGCGGCTCGATTCGTTTCAACACGCCGATGCTGTTCGCGCTGGCGTTTCTGCCGATGTTCGGCATTGGCGGCCTGACGGGCCTGCCGCTCGGCTTCAACGCCAGCGACGTTTATCTGCACGACACGTATTACGTCATCGCCCACTTCCATTACGTCGTTGCGCCGGGGACAATTTTTGCGCTGTTCGCCGGCATCTATTATTGGTTCCCGAAGATGACGGGGCGGAAAATGAATGAATTTTGGGGACACGTGCACTTCTGGGGTTCCCTGGTTTTCATGAACCTCGTTTTCATGCCGATGTTCGCGCAGGGCATCAAGGGCATGTTGCGGCGCATGGCCGACGGCGGCGCGAATTATTCCGCTGCGCGCGTGCCGGATGCGATTGGCGCGCTGCCGGGCACGATCATGGAACTTCACTCGTGGATTCTTTGGGCGGCGGTGGCGCTGGGCATTGCGCAAATCCCGTTCATCCTCAATTTGTTCTGGAGCATCAACCACGGCGAAAAGGTGGGCGATAATCCGTGGCATTCAACCACGCTCGAATGGCAGACGCCCACGCCGCCGCCGCACGGCAACTTCGCCGAGCCGCCGCAGATCCGTCGCGGCCCCTACGAATACAGCGTGCCCGGCCACGCCACCGATTTTACACCGCAAAACGAACCCGACCATCCGGCCACGCCGGCCGTTTCAACCGCGCATTGATTCATGGAAATCCCTTACGCTGTTCATCCCCGGCCCGACACCGGCATTTATAATGCGAAAGTCGGCATCTGGCTGTTTCTCGCGTCCGAAGTGATGCTCTTCGGCGCATTGTTTTCCGCGTATGTGTTGATCCGAGTCGGCACCCCGCCGGGCGAATGGCCGCATGGCTGGCAAAATGTGACGTTGGGCACGGCCAACACGCTCGTCCTCGCCCTCTCGGCCATCACGACGCTCATGGCCTGGGCCGCCTGCAAGGTGAGGCAATTCGGCAAATTCAAACTCTTTCACGGCTGTACCCTGTTGCTGGCGCTGTCGTTCCTCTGCATCAAGGGTTTTGAATATTACGACCATCTGACCCATTACGAAATCCATCTGACTGCCGCGAGTGCTTCCGGCGGCAGTATTGCCGATGGACACATGGTGGAAAATGATCCCGGGAAAGATTATGTCATCATTGAAGGACGGTATGTGAACAGTGAACAGCAGTTGATTGACCTGCGTTCACAGAAAGATGTTCCGGAGACCGAGCTCAAAATCCCGCGGTCACAGATCAAGGACATGCAAAGCTACGGCCCGTGGCACAACGATTATCTGGCGCTCTACTTTACCATGACCGCCCTGCACGCGCTGCATATTCTTGGCGGCAGCATTGTTATCGGTTACCTCTGGGGGCCGGGGCGCAAATTATGGAAAACCGATCCGGAACATTTCACCAACCGCGTCGAAGTATCCGGCCTGTTCTGGCATTTTGTGGACCTGGTCTGGATATTTTTGTTTCCCGTCCTATATTTGACCTAGGATTCGAATTTATGAGCGAATTTAAAACGGTTGAACCGCACAACGCGCCCTTCGCGGGCAAATCGGAATTGCACGAGCACCCGGTGGATTTCAACAGTTACCTCCGGCGGTGCGTTTATGTTTTTGTGGCCGTGATCTGCGCGGTGTCGCTGATGCTCGTTGCGTCCTATCTGCCCGGGGAGCGTTTTAACTGGACGGCCAAGGTGGCCATGATCCTGGTCATCGCCTGCACCAATGCCTTTGTGGTGGCCGGATTTCTGATGCACCTGATTTCCGAGAAGAAAATGATTTACACGCTGCTCGCCTTTACCGCGTTCTTTTTCGCCGGTTTGATGGGACTAACGGTCTGGGCCATGCAGGATTTTCCCGCGGGTACCACGCATTGAACCATGTCACTTAAAGCCATCCATCTTATCTTCGTGAACGCGCTGACGGCGTTGTCCTTTGGGTGCGCGATTTGGAAGTTTATGGATTATCGCAGTGCCGACGGCACCACCGGCGATCTGCTGTTCAGCCTGGCGGCGGTGGCGGTGGGCGTTTTGGTCATCATTTACGGCCGTTATTTTTTGAAAAAATTGAAAAAGATGAGTTACCTATGAAACCGTCACGTCAACTTTGGAAAACCGGGTTGGCCGTCGCCATCGGCGCGGTGGCATCGCTTCCGTCATCGCTGTTCGCCTGCGCCGCGTGTTACGGCCGGTCGGATTCACCGCTGGCCAGTGGCATGAACTGGGGTATCTTCACCCTGCTCGGGGTGGTGCTGACCGTGTTGTCGTGCATCACGCTGTTCTTCGTGCATGTCGTGCGCGGCGAGAAGGCGCAGGGCGAAAACGATTCGACCCCGAAGAATCCCTCCGACGTATGACCGAGTGGTTTGCCAATCATGTCCTCGGCATGCCCGAGCTGGCCTCCAAAAACGGTGCGGCGGTTGATGCCCTGATTGTATATGTCCACTGGCTGATGATTGCGTTGTTCATCGGCTGGCTGATCTATTTCGGCTACGCCGTTTGGCGTTTTCGCGCTTCCCGCAATCCCAAGGCGGATTATCAAGGGGTTCGCAACCATGCGTCGAGTTACCTCGAGCTGACCGTCGCGGCCATTGAGGCCGTCCTCTTGATTGGCATCGCCATTCCCGTTTGGGCGAAGGCCGTGGACCGCTTTCCGGACGCGAAGGATTCCACCGTCATCTACGTCATGGCGCAGCAATATGCCTGGAACATTCGTTACGCCGGCCCCGACGGCGTGTTTGGCCGGCAGGACATGAAATTTGTTTCGTCGGACAACGTCTTTGGCGTTGATCCGTCTGATTCGTTTGGCAAGGACGACATCCAGACCCTCAACGAGATCCATGTTCCCGTCGGCAAACCCGTCATTGCCTATGTCAGCTCCAAGGACGTGATTCATTCGTTCAAAATCACCGCCATGCGTACCTGCCAGGACGCGATTCCGGGTCTGCGGATTCCGTGCTGGTTCACGCCTACAAAAATCGGCAAATACCAGGTCAATTGTGCCCAGCTATGCGGGCCGGGCCATTCCAGCATGACCGGTGGTTTTCTCATTGTGGAAAGCCAGGCGGATTTTAACAAATGGATCGCCTCCAAGTCCGGCGCCTCCGCCAGCTTTGAATAGGCGGGTGGCCTTGCTCCGATACGGGCTGATTTTGTATGAATGGTTCCGCTCAACGACTGCCGTTGACGATTTGGGTCGGCTTTGGCCTGCTCTTGAGTTTGCTGGGTTTGATGTATCTCCTTTCCCTGGTGGAATACGGCCGGGCCCGGCAAAAGGCATTGCCCGTGATCGACCAGGTCGCCGATTTCACGCTGACCAATCAGGACGGTAACGTCACCACCCTGGCCGACTTGAGCAACCATGTATGGATCGCCGACATCATCTTTACCCGCTGTGCCGGGTCGTGCCCAATCATGTCAACGCAGATGAAGTCGCTGCAGGACGCGTTGCCGCCGACCAGCCGGGTAAAACTGGTGACGCTGACGACCGATCCCGATTATGACATACCCTCCATTCTAAAAAGATACGGCAAACGCTACGGCGCCAATTTTCAGCGCTGGACATTCCTGACCGGCGCCAAGGGGGAACTGGCCGGTCTGGCCGCCGGCAGTTTGAAGCTCGGTTCCACGCCCGTGCCGCCGCCGGACCAGAAAAGTCCCGTGGATCTCTTTGTCCACAGCACGATTTTTGTGGTGGTGGACCAGCAGGCCCGGTTGCGCGGCAGTTTTCAAACCGAGGGCCAGGATATGGACTGGACAAAGATCCGGCCGCAAATCATCGCCACCGTGAAGGAATTGGAAGGCGACTGATGAACATCCACGATTTGCCCGCCGTCAACGCCTCGCTCAACGGCCTCAGCGCCATTTTCCTGACCGCCGGTTACTTTTTCATTCGGCGTAAAAACAAGAATGCTCACCGCAACTGCATGGTCGCGGCGTTCATCACCTCCATCGTTTTTCTGGCGTGTTACCTCACTTACCACAGTTATCTTGCGATTGTCCTGCACCAGGGGCCGACGCAATTTCTGCACCCGCTGTGGTTCCGCCCGATTTACCTGACCATCCTCCTGACGCACACGGTCCTGGCCATGGTCATCGTGCCGATGATTCTGGTGACGCTGTATCGCGCCAAAAAGGAGCGGTTTGAACTCCACAAGCAAATCGCGCGCTGGACCTGGCCGCTGTGGATGTACGTTTCCGTGACCGGGGTGGTGGTTTATCTCCTGCTTTATCAAATTTTCCCGCAGGTCAAACCATAGCCGCCATTGTGAGGGGTTCGCTATTTTTGATTTACGATTTACGCGATCGCATGGATATCGGCTGGGCTCGTAAATCATAAATCGAACATCGTAAATACCAGGGCTTGTCGCCGGGGTTGAAATCAGCGAAAACAAACCCATGTCATCGGTCGCTAACGTTCTGATTCATCCCAGCCAGTTCCCGGAAAAGGTCCGTCGTGATTTGCTGGAATCGCTGCGCACACGGCGTGTGAATCACAAATTCCTCTACGACAGCGTCAAGCAGACGCACCAATGGCTGGCGTTGCACCAGGCGTATTCGCCGACCCGGAACGATGCGGATTGTCAGGCCATTTACAAAAAAGGCTTCCAGGCCGCAGGAGCGCAAATCAAATCCCGGTGCGTTCACGTCATCGGCCTCGGCTGTGGCGGGGGACAAAAGGACACCCGCCTGCTCAAGCTGCTGAAGGCCGGTGGTAAAGAGGTTTCTTACACGCCTTGCGATGTCAGCACCGCCATGGTTCTGACTGCCCGCCAAACCGCGCTGGTCGCTGTGCCGGAGCAAAATTGTTTCCCGGTCGTTTGCGATCTGGCTACGGCGAATGATTTGGAAAGGGTGGTAGGGTTGGCGCACCGTGCCGACCGGACGGCGCAGCGCGGCGTCCCTGCCATTCCACGTCTTTTCACCTTCTTCGGCATGATTCCGAATTTCGAGCCGCAAGCCATTTTGCCAAAGCTCGCGTCGCTGGTCCGGCCCAAGGATTTTCTGCTGTTCAGCGCCAATCTGGCTCCCGGCGCCGATTACATCGCGGGAATGAAGAGGATTCTGCCGCAATATGACAACGCCTTGACTCGTGACTGGCTGATGACGTTCCTGTTTGACCTGGGCGTTGAGCGGCGCGACGGCAAATTGCGGTTTGAGATTGAAACCGGCCGGTTCGGATTGAAGCGGGTCGTTGCCCGTTTTCATTTTCACCGCCCGTGCCGGGTTGAAATTGAAAGTAAAGTGTTCCATTTCAAGAAGGGCGACTCCATTCAACTTTTCTTTTCCTACCGCTACACGCCGGACCGTGTCCGCAACATTCTTAGGCGTTGCCGGCTGGAAGTCCGCGACCAGTGGATTGCGGAGTCAGGGGAAGAAGGCGTTTTTCTATGTAGCAAGCTGTAGGACAGGCGCGACGCCTGTCCTACGCCTCGCTTAAAAAACCTTCATTGTTTCCAGCACGGCCTTGATGCGCGGGACTTCGTGTGTGCGGAACAGGTCGGTCTTCCCCAGTGCGGCCAGCACGGCGAAGAAGGGTTCGGCACAACGGACTTCGTCGCCAAAAAATTCAAACGCGTGGGGCAGGGCATGGCAGATCGGAAATCCCAGCGTCCGCAGCCGGAACGTGTTCAGGAAGACCTTCATTTGGTGCCGCACGCGGACAGCACTGTCCTGGAGGTTGCGATAGTAAAAGCCCAGCCCGGGATCCAGAAAGATTTTCTCCAAGCCCTGACGCCGGGCAGTTTCAAGCTGGCGCGAAAAATATTCGCGCATCCGTTCCATCGGATCGGCGCTTAAATCGAAATCACCGACGTCGCGGACATTTTTGCCCTGGACGTAACAGAGGATGACGGCGGCATCGTGCGCGGCGACCATCCGGAAAAGCTCGTCGCTGCCGTCGGTGCCGGTCAGGTTCAACAGGTTCGCGCCGGCCTCCAGGCAGGCGCGGGTGACGGCCGGCGAGTACGTTTCCACGGAAACCAGAAGGTCCGCGGCGCGCAATTCCTTGATGACCGGGAGCAATCTGGAATTTTGGCCGCTGTCATCCACGCGGGCGGCCTGGGCGAGCGTGGATTCCGCGCCCAGATCCACGATGTCCGCGCCCTGGGCGCGCAGGACTTTGCCCCGCGCCACCGCGGCCCCGGCGGTGAGGCAAACGCTTTCGCGGTACCACGAATCAGGCGAAAGGTTGACGACCCCCATGATGGCGGGCCGGGTATTGAAGGCGAATTGTGTGCCGCCGATGGAGAATTCCTTCACCGGCGCGGATGCCATGGCGCGATTTTGATCGAGCAGTTCTGCCAGGTCTTCGAGTCTCAACATGCCGGGGAATCGTAGTTCGAAACCGGCCAATCGTAAATGGAAAGTGGCGGCACATTCCGATTTCACCGCTCGCGGAGGCGCAGAATTGTGATAGCCTCATGGCAAACGACTGGCAATAATGGGGTGGCAACCATAAACGAGAGGAAACACGATGGCACAAGCAATCATGGATCCGGAAAAAGTGCGGCGGTTCGCGGAAGAACTGCAGCGTTTCAACAGCGACCTGGAAAATCGGATGATTTTGCTCCAGGCCCGCTTCGGCGCGCTGGGCGACACCTGGCAGGACCAGGAACACGAGAAGTTCTCCGAGGAATTCAAGCTGGCGATGAAGGCATTGAAGAAATTCGTGGAACTCTCGAAAGCGCACACGCCCTACCTGTTGCGAAAGGCCCAGCGCATCGAGGAATATCTCAACCAGCATTGAAGTCATGGCTGAACGCGCCCAAGTCACTTCCGTCGAAGCCATTGAATCGTTCCGCGCGAGCTTGATTCTGTTTTTGAGCAAGGTGCGTCCAACCCTGGAGGAAGTCAGCGACGAGGTGCTGCGGCTGCGGTTCTGGCTCCAGAATGATCAGCGCCGGCACTGGGAAAAGGAATTGCGCCAGCGGGGCCTGAAGCTGGAGGAAGCCCGCCAGGAGTTGTTCAATGCCACGCTTTCGCATTTGGAGGAGGCGACGGCGTTGCAACATATGGCGGTGCAACGAGCGCAACGCGCTGTCCGGGAAGCTGAGGACAAGCTCGACCTCTTAAAAAAATGGGGGCGGTCCCTGGAGGATCGCACGACGCCGATGGTCAAACAAGTGGAGGAATTCCACGGGTTTCTGACCATTGACATGGGCCGGGCGGTGGCTCAGCTGGTCCAGATTGTCAAGGCCCTGGACGCTTACAGCCAGGCCGGCGGATCCGGCCCGGAAGGAACCCCGCCATGAACTTGAGCGGGGCCAAAAGCCGGCTGGCGGGAAGTGCCCGGGAACTTTCCCTGAAATGGACCGAAACCAAAAATTACTGGCAGGATGCCAAAAGCCGGGAATTCGAGCATCAATATCTCGAGGACCTTTTCATCCGCGCGGACAAGACGGTTGCCATCATTGAAAAGTTGGATGAAATTTTAAAAAAAGTCAGGAGTGACTGTGAATAAAAATCCGGGCGTCAACGAGATCCTCGCGCTGTTGAATGCGCTCAAGGGCGCGGTCGAGGACTTTGCCGCGCGCGAGGAAAAGCTGAACCACGATTTTCAGACCCGCTGCGCCGCCGAGCTCAACGCCTTTGAATCCGCCGGGCAGAGGCAGGAGTCAAAACGGGCCGATGAGCTCGCCGCGGCCGAGACCGCTTTTGAAGAGGGGAAAAAGCAACGCCACGCCCGATTCGAGAGGCGCAAGAGCCGGATCAACCGGGCACACAGCGCGTTAAACCAGCAGGTGCTGGAGGAAGGCAGCGAACGGGAAGGGGAGCTCAAACACAAAATCCGGGAAAATTCGGCGGAGGCGGAACGCCGACGGGACACGGGATTGGCCAATGCGGCCGTGGCTTTTGAGGGTTTTCAGAAAAAGTTGGAGGAGAACGGCGAGACCTTCGCCCGACTGGAAAAGAGTGCCCGCCGGGCGTTTCGCGGCTACGGCATATTCCGAAGATTGCTCAAGCGAGGCCGGCAGCAGCCGGACTCCGACCTTTCACAGGATGCGAACCGGTTGTTTGAGGAATTTCAACGTTCGGAGTCCGAGGCCCGCGACGATTTGGACCGGTTCCGGAAAATCCTGCTCCCGCGAGTGTTCCGGTTCCTGCCCGTTTCGCTGGTGGTTTTGTTGCTGTTGGGTGCCGTCGCGGCCGTTCCGGTTTTTGGACATTTCGGGCGGAACGTGGTTTCGTGGTCGGAGACCGGCCCGGCCGCGTTCGGGTTGCTGGCGATATTGGTGTTTTATTTTCAGGGCCGTCGCGTGGCCGTGCCCGCGGCCGCCGCCATCGCCGGGCAACTCGCAAGGGCGCGGCGGTTGCTTGACGCTGCCTGGCAAAAAAACACGGAACATTACCAGCGTGAGCAGAACCGGATTTACAACGAGTTTGACACCACCACCCGCGATTTAAGCCAGGAATGGAAACAGTCGGTGCGGAAGATCGTCAACACCCGCGGCGCCCGGCCAATGAAGGTGGATCAAAAGGCGCTGCGGGCCGGGCAAAAGAACGAGCAGTATCTCCGTGCTGGAATCGAGCGGACCGGACGCCAACACCAGGAGAAAATTGCCGGTTTGCGGGCGGAAGCCGCGGCGCAGGCCGGCCAGCTGGCTGATGCCCATGCCAAAAAGGTGGCCGATTTGCAAAGCCAGTTCCAGACCCAATGGCAGGCGCTGGAGTCGGAATGGAAAAGCAAAATCGAGCCGTTGTATGCATCAATCCAGGGGGCCCAGGCCGCCTCGGAACAACTTTTCCCCGAATGGGACGCGCCGTTTTGGAAGCAGTGGATGCCGCCGCATGAATTCAAAAACGCCGCCCGGTTTGGCCGCCTTGAAGTGGGCCTGGAAACCTTTGCGGAAAAGTTGCCGAAGGATCAACGCCTGTCACTGCCCGGCCCGGCCGGCTTCACCGTTCCCCTGACATTGGTTTGTCCGCATCAAGGTTCGATCCTTTTTGAAACCGGAAAAACCGGCAGCAGCGAGGCCGTGGCCGCCATCAACAACATCATTTTCCGCCTGCTTTCCACCACCCCGCCGGGCAAGGTGACCTTTACCATTTTTGACCCGGTCGGTCTGGGCCAGAACTTTGCGGCGCTGATGCATCTGGCCGATTACGAGGAAAGCTATATCAACAGCCGCATCTGGACGCAGACCGCGCAGTTCGAGGAAAAGCTCGCGGAACTGAACGAGCACATGGAAAAGGTCATCCAGATGTACCTGCGCAATGAGTATGCGACCATCTCCGAATACAATGCCGAGGCCGGCGCCATCGCCGAGAAATACCATTTCCTCGTCATCGCCTCCTTTCCGGTGAACTTCAGCGACACCGCCGCGCGGCGGCTTCGGAACATTGCGGCCAGCGGGGCGCGCTGCGGCGTCTACACGCTGATTCAATGGGACCAGCGCCAGGCCCTGCCGCAGGAATTTGTTCCCGATGAACTTCGGAAAAACAGCGTCTGCCTCACGCATACCGAAAAGGGATTCCGGTTGTCCACCGGGCGCGCGCCGGGAACCCGATTGTTTCTGGATCCGCCGCCGCCGCCGGAAATCGCCACCGATTTTCTCCATCAGCTGGGCGAGAGCGGCAAGGATTCCAGCCGGGTTGAGGTGCCTTTCGCCCAGGTTGCGCCGGCGGAATCCGATTTTTGGCGGGAAGACACGGCGGATGAACTCCGTGTGCCCATTGGCCGTTCCGGGGCCACCAAATTGCAATACCTCGCCATCGGCAAGGCCACCCGCCAGCACGGCTTGATCGCCGGCAAGACCGGTTCGGGCAAATCCACCCTGTTTCACGTCATCATCACCAACCTGGCGTTGTGGTGCAGCCCCGAGCAGGTCGAGTTTTATCTGGTGGACTTCAAAAAAGGCGTGGAATTCAAATGCTACGCCAGCCGCCGGTTGCCGCATGCCCGGGTGGTGGCCATCGAGAGTGACCGCGCTTTTGGCCTGAGCGTGCTCGAACGGGTGGACGCGGAACTGCGCCGCCGCGGCGATTTGTTCCGCAAGTTTGGCGTTCAGGACATTGCCGGCTACAAACGAGCGGGCGGGACCGAGCCCATGCCCCGGTCATTGCTGCTGATTGACGAGTTCCAGGAATTTTTCGTGGAGGAAGACCGGGTTTCCCAGGGGGCGGCCGTCCTGCTGGATCGCATTATCCGTCAGGGCCGTGCGTTTGGCATTCATGCATTGCTCGGCTCGCAGACCCTGGGCGGCGCCTATACCCTGGCCCGCGCCACCATCGGCCAGATGGTCATCCGCATTGCGCTCCAGTGCAATGAAGCCGATGCCTACCTGATCATGGATCAGGATAATCCCGCGCCGCGCCTGCTTTCGCGTCCCGGTGAAGGCATTTACAACGACACGGCCGGCTCGATTGAAGGCAACAGTCCCTTCCAGGCCGTATGGCTGCCCGACTATGAGCGCGACGGTTATCTGGCAAAAATCCGCGAACGCGCCGATAAAGACCGGTATCCGGGGCCGATTGTGTTTGAAGGCAACGCGCCGGCGGATGTGTCGGAAAACGTTCCGTTGAATGCAGCGCTGGCCTCCCCGGCGGCCAAACCGGAGGCCCCGGCGCGGATCTGGCTCGGCGCGCCGAATTCCATCAAGGGCCCGACCGAAGCGGTCTTCCAGAGGCAGAGCGGCAGCAACCTTCTCATCGTGGGCCAGAGCGATGAGCGCACGCTGACACTGCTGTCGGTGGCCCTCATTTCGCTCGCGGCACAATATCCGCGGGGAGGCGCGCGTTTCATCATGCTCGACAGCACCCCGCCCGGTTTGCCGCAGCACGAATTTTTACAGCGTGTGCTTCAAGCGGTACCGCAGGAAACGAGGCGGATCGGTAACAGCAATCTCGAGGAGGCCATGAGCCGTCTGGCGGAAGAACTGAAACAGCGCACGGCCGACGAGGGGGTGAAATCGCCGGAAACCTTCATTCTGGTCCAGGGTTTGCAGAATTTTAAGAAGCTTCGGCAGGAAGACGAATTCAGCTTTTCCTCCGCGGAGGCCGGGGCGGCCGTCAATCCCGCGGCGATACTGCTGAATCTCATGAGCGAA
>Ga0070731_10003131_pt1 | contig 15105 bp, 15 predicted proteins | sample Coa_R1_2_FD_66448 | JGI IMG/M metagenome (GOLD analysis project Ga0070731, IMG submission 66448) | Surface soil microbial communities from Centralia Pennsylvania, which are recovering from an underground coalmine fire - Coalmine... | ecosystem: Environmental > Terrestrial > Soil > Unclassified ... | reverse complement strand
ACGGAAAGCTTCTCGGAGGCGGCTGATGGGCGTGGACGAGATCCGGCGCGAGAAGGAAGAGATCGAAGCCCGGTACGGGCCGTGGACCGCGCACAACGTCAGGCTCGCCGACGGGCTCTACACGATGTCGCCGGAGCCCTCCGGCGACGAGGTGAAGCTTCGCCGCGTCGTCCAGCTCGTGCACGACGTCTTCGACCGAATTGAGGGCCTGCGCGTGCTCGACCTCGCCTGCCTCGAGGGGATGTACGCACTCGAGCTGGCGGCTCGGGGCGCGGACGTGATCGCAATCGAGGGCCGCGAGAGGAACCTCGCCAAGGCTCGCTTCGCGGCGCGCGTGCTCGGGCTCGACCAGCGAGTCGACTTCCAGCTCGGCGACGTGCGCGACCTCTCGCTCGAGCGGCACGGGGAGTTCGACGCGATCCTCTGCCTCGGGATCCTGTACCACCTCGACGCGCCGGACGTGTTCCCGTTCGTCGACCGCCTCGCGGAGGCCTGCCGGCGCGCTCTGATCGTGGACACGAACGTCTCGCTCGCGCCGAGGGACGAGCATCGCCGCAGCGGCGCCCTGTACAAGGGCGAGAGCCTGTTCGAGCACGATCCGTCCTCCTCGGAGGAGGAGCGGCTGCAGGCCGTCTGGAGCTCGCTCGACAACCAGACCGCATGGGTCCCGACGCGCCCGTCGCTCGTCAGCCTCCTGGGACGTGCGGGCTTCACGAGCGTCGCCGAGTGCTGGGTCCCCGCCGAGCCCGAGAAGACGCCCGGACGAATCACGCTCCTTGCGCTCAACGGCCGGCTGCAGGAGCCGCAGCTGACGCCCGCCCCCCCGAGCGACCGCGATGCAGTACCCGAGCAGCCGCCGCTCGGTGCGCGGCTGGCCGGTACGCGGGTGTGGCGGCTCGGACGCTTTCTTCCGTCCCCGCTGCGAGCGCGCGTTCGCCGAGTGCTGGCGGCGGAGACGCGCCGACATTAGTACGAGGTTTCGGCGGACTCTTCCGCCGGAACCTTAACTAGCCTACGCTTAGCCCTCATGCTCGAGGCGCTACCCAGCGACCGCCTATTTGCGGCGAACCGCGCGTTTCTGAGCGAGGCCCGCGGCTACACCGTCGATCTCTCCGCGGGTGAGTCCATCGAGGGACTCATCCATCCGCGTGAGGGGATGCTCCTCTACACGCTTGCGCGCCGCTCGGCGCACCTCGGCAACATCGTCGAGATCGGTGCGTATCTCGGTCGATCGACCTGGTACCTCGTGCAGGGCCTCAAGGATGCCGGATCGCCGTACAAAGTCGTCTCGATCGATCCGCATCTCGATCCGAGGCAACGCGACGGGTACTTCGCGACGCTCGAGCGACACGATCTGATGGACTGGGTCGATCCGCGCGTCGGATTCTCGCACGACATTGCTCATTCGTTCGGAAGCGACTCCGTGGGCATGCTCTGGATCGACGGCGACCACAGTTACAGCGCGGCGAAGACGGACTTCGACGACTGGTTTCCGCGCCTTGCACTCGGTGGCTGGTACGCCATGCACGACACCGTGAACTCGTGGCTAGGACCCACGAAGCTCGCGCGCGAGTTACTTGGACGCCGGGACGACCTGACAGAAATCGGAGTCGTGTGGTTGACGCTGTTCGCGCGAAAGACGCCCGCTCAGATGTTCAAGCGGGCGGCTGGCATGAAGGCACGCGTAAGCTTCGACGTGTTGACGCTGATGCAAGCTCGCCGCAACGGCTTCGGCCCGCAGCGCGCTGCGGCCGGCGAGCGTTAGTCCTTCGTGTCAGCAACGTTGGGTCGATGCGCAAAAGCCCACACTGATATCGGCAGCTCGGGGTTGTTCCGCAGGGACCTCCACGGGCGATACAGCGCCCAACCGACGAAGTTCGCGCGCACGGCGGCAGCGTTACCCCACGCTCCTGTGCGCTCAACGCGGAAGCCGACGTACGCCAAGAGCGTCTGCAGGCCTTCCTCCGTGAAGCGCCAGTAGTCGTGCGGATATGGATGGACCTTGACCAAGAACGGCGTGCTGATCACTGCGGTTCCACCCGGCAGGCAGAGATCAAAGAGCGTTTGCACGGCCCGGATCGGATCGGGGACGTGCTCGAGTACCTGCTCGCACAGCACGACGTCGAATCTCCCGGGAAGCGGATCAGGCGGCGAGCAGAGATCGAATGCCGGGTAGTCGAGGGTCAGGTACGAACGCCACGGCTGTCGGTCGCGGTGGGCCTCGCCGCTGATCTCCACTGCCGCTAGAGACGTAGGGCTGAGGCTCCGAAGAAAGGCGTCGATCTCTCGGTCCATGACGATTCTGCCCCAGTGGCGTGCAGCACCGCGGAGCGGGACCTCGGGCAACCCGCGAACGCGGCCCGCCCAACGCTCGCCGGCAGCCCCAACAGCGTGGTCGACCATGCGCCGCAACCGGTAGCGGACTAGGAACAGCGACAGCCCGACGGCACTCCGCAGGCGGCGCATGCCTGAAGGCCGAGGCGTCCTCAACGGCTAGTGCGACGGAGTGTCGCGTCGCGTCTCGTCTCGCCTAACACGCGGGCGGCGAAAAACACCGTGAGCGCGGCACGAGTCCCTTCCCGTACGCGCCGCTTGTTCCTCAGTGGGTTCATGTGATCACCGCCGTTGGGGCACGACCAACGCTTCGGCGCACATGCCGGGGACCGACCGCGCCGTTGTGCACCGCGACAACTCTATCCGCCTCTTGCAGGCTAGCCCGACAGCTCCGGTAAGCTGGCCGACCGTGGCGAACGAAACAGAACGAGCAAACGCGCGGCCCACCCTTTCGATCGTGATCGCCACGACTGGACGGCCAACGCTCGCCGATGCAATAAGGAGCGCGACAGAGCAGATGCTCGCGGGCGACGAGCTGCTCGTCGTCTTCGACGACTCGCGCGATGCGGGCGACACTCCAAGGAATCGCGTGCTCGGGTCGCTGCATGGAACGCACATCACGTTCCTGGACGATGACGATGTGTTTCGTGCCGGAGCTCTCGATGTCATTCGGCAATTCGCGAGCGAGCATCCGGACCGCATTGGCATCTTTCGGCGAGACATGGGGATGTGGGGAATCGCCTGGGCCGAGAAGGATTTGATGTCGTCGGCGACGGGGATGTACGTGATCCCCAACATCCCGGATAAGATCGGCCGCTTCGGTCGGCCGCCGGGCGCCCCGGATGGGCGCGTCGGGGATTACACGTTCATCGTCCAGACGGTGGCGAAACTCGGTGATCCGATATGGCGCGAAGAGATCACTCAGGACATACGTCCTGTACGAGGCTTCACGCGACTTCGCTACCGACTTGCGCTCAAACGACGGCTCCGGCGAATGATCGGCTTGAACGCGCCGGAGCCTCGGGGTGCGCGCCCGGCCCATACCGAGGCGCGAGCGTGGGGCGAAGCGTATCTGGCTGCTCATCGCCGGCCAGTTGTGGAGCAGGAATCCCCACCCCAGCCGCCGACAGGTCAGCGATCCGGGTAGCGTCGTCGGCCTACGAGGGAGCCGTTTCCCTCACAGTGAAGCCGTGCTTGTCTCGATCGCGTTGCCCTCGTACAACTACGGTAGGTACCTCTCGGCGGCGATCGAGAGCGTCCTCGGTCAGTCGCACACAGACCTCGAGCTATTGATCGTCGACAACGGATCGTCCGACAACAGCCTCGAGATTGCGCGGAGTTATGAGGCCGACGCGAGAGTGCGTGTCTTCACCCATCCGGGCCAAGCGAATCTGGGCCCCGTTGCATCTCTGAACAAGGCGCTCGGAGCAGCGAGCGGCGTGTACTTCTGCTGGATCGCCGCCGATGATGTCTATCTTCCACATGCGTTAGCCCGCTCGGTAGACGCGCTGGCGGCGCATCCAGAGAGTTCGCTCGTCTACGGGCGATACACGACGATCGACGACTCCGGCGCGACGATCGTCGCGGCACGAGGTGTGTCACCGACGGACACGCGTCGCCTCGGAACATCCGACCCCCTGCAGGCGCTCATTGCAGGCGACGTGTTCGTCCGGCCATACGCACTGGTCCGGACCGACGCGATGCGGCAGGTCGATGGTTTCCAACCGCAATTCTTCGCCGCTGACTGGCAGCTCTTCATCAAGTTGCTGGCGCACTCGCACGCGACGTTCATCGACGGTCCACCGCTGTTCGCGTACCGCATCCACTCGAAGAATCTGAGCGGCGTCGCGCAGACTCCCGCCATGTACCCCATTCAGCGGGATGCGTATACGGCGCTTCGCGAGGGCTGCGAAGCTATCGGCGGCCGGTGCCTAGAGCCCCGCATCCGCGCGCTCGTCAGCCTCCAACTGGCCTTCTTCGCCTGCATCACCGCGAAGATGCGCCAGGCGCGCGAGGCCGTTGAGTCCGCGTTCGAGCTCGACGGCTCGGTACGCCATGATCCGGACTGGCTCCTCTGGTGGCTCCGGACGCGTTACACGGCCGCGGTTCCCGCCGATCCCGTGACGGCGGTAGACGGCTCCGGGGCTCCGACGTTCGGGCGATGGTTCATCTCCTGTGCGAGCAACCATCTCCCGGCTCGGACGACAGACAGCCTCCGCTGGGCGGTGGCGGCACTGGAGGTCGAGTCGTGCGGAGCTTGGCGCGCGCGACTCGAGCTCCTCGCGCGATGCTTGACCGCTGTAGTCGGTCGCCCGTACCTCCTCGGAGACAGGTGGTTCATCAAGGCGGTCCTGACCGGGAGCGGGATGTTGCCGGTCGCCCGACGGGTTCGGTCGTTGCGCAGCTGAGCCATTCGTCTTACGGTCGTGAGCCGAGAACGTCGGCGCAAACGGACCTGAGTCGTCGGTCGAAACTCCCGTAGCTTTCCACGCCCTTGCGCATGTCACCCCCGACCTCCGAGAGACTCAGCGCTGTCTCGATTGACCTGCGGTACCCCTCAATGTCCCCCGCGTCCACCATGAATATCCCCGAGCCGTCGCGGACATAGTCTGCGGTACCTACTGCGCGCGTCACCACGACAGGCTTCTGAAGTGCGAGAGCCTGCACCAGCGTTGTTTGTCCGTGCGGTGACTCTCGCGACACCAGCGGCACGACGGCAACAGCTGCTCCGGCCATCTTCGCGAGAAACTCCTCTTGAGTCGCACGAAATCTCACATGCACGTTTGCAGGGATGGGCCGGTCGACGCCGAGGGTCTCAGCCGAGAATGTGATGATCTCGAGTCGCACGTCAGACCCGCGCACGGCCTCGATCACCGACTTGAAGTCGCGGCCTGCACCACCGCCCGCGAAGACGTATCGACCTCGTTCGGCCGAGCGTCGCGCCGCGTCGAAATCGCCATCCGCCGGCAGCGGCAGAAAGACACCTTTCGTTCCGAGCGCGGCAGCCTGTGCGCTCGCGTAGACGATTACTCGGTCGACCTGCTCGAGCTGCTCGGAGGAGAGGTTCAGCTGATTCGTCACCACGAGCCGAGCTCCGCGCAACAATCTCATTCGCCGGGCGCGTATGAACCATGGGACGGTTCGTTCCATCGAACCAAGCAGAACGAGCCGCGGAGGCCGCAGCAAGATCGCGGCGAGCGCACGCGCGAAGACGAGCAAGGAGTTGATCAGGTTCGTGCTGTGTCCGTAGAGGACGCGCGCGTATAGCCGCCGCGGCCACCGCTCCGCCTCCGGGGATGCCCAGAAGCTCTTGCGAACGGTGACGACGAGGACTTCGCCGAGCTCGCTCAAGCGATCTGCGCCGGCGACTCCGACGCCATCGCCTCGGTCAACCACTGCAGAGGCGGCCGGAGGTAGGCCTTCCCGCGCATGTTCGTGCCGTGCCCGGTGAAATGCACGTCGATTTGAGCAACCGCAGCGTAGTCGAGCACCTGGTTGACCTCGGAGATGAGGCTGACGTTTACGTCGAGACGCGCCTCCCCGAACAACTGCCTCGGCAGAATGACCTGCGAGCGGTAGCCCCCGGGATCGAGCCGAGTTTCGACATCCGGATCGTCGATCGTCTCGGTTCTCAGGACGTTGTTACCTTCGGTGTCTGTCAACGTGACAAGCACGCGGAAGCTCGGGAGCGGCCGGAGGACGGTGTAATCGACGGCGATCGCGATCTCCTCGTCCGAGGCGAACCTCGTCGTCCCCGCACCGGTCATGTCGAGGATGGAGATGCGATCACAACGGAAGAGCGGCGACTCGCCATACACCCGCGTCTTCACGAGCCGCTTCTCGAGCTCGGCACCCTCGACCACCGCACCGTCGGAACGCGTCCGACCGAGGTAGCGCTCGACGGCCGACGGCGTGTCGCCGTCGAAGACGAGATGACCTTCCTCCAGCACGAGCGACCGCGGGCAGAGGCTTCGGACCGCAGCGAGATTGTGACTTACGAAGATCACGGTGCGCCCTTCGTGCGTGACGTCTTGCATCTTCCCGAGGCAGCGCTGCTGGAACTCGGCATCGCCGACCGCGAGGACCTCGTCGACGAGAAGGATCTCCGGCTGAAGGTGCGCCGCCACTGCGAAAGCGAGCCTGACCTGCATGCCGCTCGAATATCGCTTGACCGGCGTGTCGAGGAACCGCTCGACGCCCGAGAACTCGACGATCTCGTCGAAGCGAGCGACGATCTCCACCCGCCGCATGCCGAGGATCGTGCCGTTGAGGAAGATGTTCTCGCGGCCGGTCAGCTCCGGGTGGAAGCCGGTCCCGACCTCGAGCAGCGAGCCGACCCGGCCGCGGATGACGATCTCCCCCGCCGTCGGTTCCGTGATGCGAGAGAGCACTTTCAGAAGCGTGCTTTTGCCGGCGCCGTTCGCACCGATGAGACCCAGGACTTCACCGCGGCGCACTCGGAAGCTGACGTCGTCGAGAGCCCAGATCAGGTCGCGCTCGGAATGCACGCCGCCGGAACGAGAACGCCTCGCCGGCGCCTTGAACATCTCCGTTATGACGTCGCGGAGTGCCCGGTACGGCTCGCGCTCGCCGACGCGATACCTCTTGCTGACGCGGTCGGCGCGGAGGACGATGTCCTCAGACGACATCGGCGAAGCTCCGCTCGACGCTGCGGAAATACGCAATCCCGCCGATGAGCAGAACGAGAGTCGCGCCGAACGAGACGAGCATGAGGTGGCCCACTTGGGCGATCCCGTTGCCGAACAGTGCCCAGCGAAATCCCTGAACGACGCCTGCCATAGGGTTGATGCCGATCCACGGACGGACGGAGAGCGGCACACGGAGGACGGACCAGATGATCGGCGTCGCGAAGAACCATCCCTGCGTCAGGAACGCGACTGTGTACTGCACGTCGCGGTACTTGACATTCAGCGCTGCAAGCCAGAGCGTGACTGCGATCGACGTCACGACGGCGAAGAAGAGGAAGAACGGCAGCGTCCAGAAATGGCGTGAAGGCATGACGCCGTACCAGCCGAGGAGCCCCACAAGCGGGATGCAGCCGACGGCGAAGTCGACCAGGCCTGCCAGCACCGGCGCGACCGGAATCAGGATGCGCGGCACGTAGACCTTCGTCACGAGCGCCTGGTTGTCGACGATGCTCTTCGTCGATGTCGCTAGACCGTTCGCGAACAGCATCCACGGCAGAATCCCGGCATAGGCGAGAAGTGCGTACGGGACTCCGAGCGTCTGCTCGTGGCCCCAGTGCCCCATAACCACCGTGAAGATCGCGACGTAGAAGAGCGGCTGCAGCAACACCCACGCCGCGCCCACCGCCGTCTGCTTGTATCGGATCTTGACGTCGCGCCAGACGAGGAAGTACAGGAGCTCTCGGTAGTCCCAGAGCTCGCGCAGGTCGAGCGCTCCCCAGCGCCGCCCCGGACGAATGACGGTCAGCCGGCCCGAGTCGTAATGACTCTCGTGCGTTGGGGCCTGCGCGCTCAACGTGGCCAGGATAGCGGGGTGACCAGCCGGTTCAGCCCGCCTTGTGCGGCGTCGCCACAGCCCAGAGCTCGCCCCAATGCTCCTGGATCTCGACAGGCTCGAGGCCTGCCTCCGCCAGCTCTGCGACGAGCTGGTCCCGGTCGTACTCCGTCGTGTGCGTCGGATCGCTGAAGAAGGGCAGCCCGAGCTCACGCCTCAGGCCGATTGACCAATCGCGCTCGAGGACTGGTACGCGAATGAGCATCCGGCTGGGTTTGGCAGTGTCGAGAAGCCGACGCAGAAGCCCAGTCCGGTCGTCGATGTGCTCGAGCACGTTCGAAAGCACGATCACGTCGAAAGCCCGGTTGGGCTCCCATGTCCGCGCATCGGCCTCGACGATCTCGACCCGAGGTGAAGCGAAACGCGAGCGTGCGAAGTCGAGTGCGCTGGGGTTGACGTCGATGCCGGTAACGCTCGCACCGGCGCGCTCGGCGAGGTCATTCGCGAGCTCACCTTTACCACAGCCGATGTCGAGCACGGCCTCGCCTGCATGCACGCGCTCGACGAAGAAGTCGTGATAGCGCATGATCCGGTGCTTCGCATGGACACCGCCGTCGAGATCGACAGCGAGGACGTCGACGCGGCGGAAGATCTCGTCCTGCAACGTAAGCAGTGCGAAGAGGGATTCGCGCGGCTCACGCCTGCGCGCAATGGCTCCTGCCCAGCCGCGAACGAGCGCGTCGACGACTCGTCCTGCAAACGGCGTCGCGAGGATCGGATCGAGGGCCAGACGCAGGCGCTTCATATCGCACGGAGCCCCTCGAACACCTCGACGTGCCGTGCGATCCACCGCTCAGTGTCGAATGCTCGCGCCCGCTCGCGCGCGGCGGCAGCATAGTCGCCAAGGCGATCGGCGAGCAGCCGCACGACCTCCGCCAGCGCTTCCCCACTCGGCGGGTGGTCTCGCTCCCAGTCCAGCGGCGCCGGAACACCGATTCCGGCATCGTCGCCGACGAGCTCCGGCGTCCCACCACTTGCCGAGAACGCGACCGGCAGCCCGCTGGCCATCGCTTCAAGAACGACGGTCGGACACGGGTCGTTGTACTTCGTGTGCAAGAGGACGTCGGCTCGCGCATAGAGCGCGGGAGCGTCCGTTTGCGGGTACGGCCCTGTGAACTCGACCGCCTGAGCCAGCTCGAGCCGTCCGACGAGATCGCGTATGTTCTCATCCGCGTCGAGCCCGAACGTGAGCGCGCCGCTCACGAGGAGCCGCACGTCGTCACCCCCGCGTCGGAGGATGGCGAGCGTCTCGAGCGCTGCGACAACCCGGTAGCGCTGATATTGATTGCCTGCCAGGAGCAAGGTGAGCGGCCGATTAGGTCGAGTCGGTGTCGGTGCGAAGCGGCGGCAGTCGACCGGGTTGTACAGCACCTCCCAACGGTCCTGCCGCTCGCCGTAGAAGCGGTCGGCGCCCACTTTGCAGAACGAACTTTGGAAGAAGACGTGATCGGCCTCGTGCAGCAGCCGCGCACGCGGCGCATTGACCAACTCCCACCCATCGCCGTACCAACCAGGGTATGCGACGCCGTTCTGGTTCCAGACGAACGCCGCGCCGCGCCGGCGCGCGAGCCTGACGAGCACAGGAGCGTCGAGTGGCATGCTCGTCGAGCCCAGGTACAACACGTTGAACGCACGCGGCTCATTGGGGAGTCGGCGATGTAGCTGCTGGAATTTCACGTGACCGCCGTACACGATCTCGCCGAGTCCCGGCATTCGCTCGTAGCCGTAGGAGACGGCAAGCCGTTTGCGCGCTCGAGGAGCAGCGGCGATCGCCCGCCAGCGCCGCGCCTGCGCGACCACGAGCACAGTTCTCCGGACACCGTTGCGTGTGCGCCGTACGGGTCGCCGAAGAGCCCACGGCATCATTGCTCCAACTCCACGAACCCCGTCAGGAAGGAACGCCAGAGCGGCAGCTGCGCGTCGTACGTGTTGGCGGCCGCCGTCTCGAGACCTGCCGTGCGCACCGCGTCGAGATCGGTCGGCGAGTCGGCGACGTGGACGATCCACTCGGACAGTCCTTCCGCGTCCTCCGGCTCGACCATGAATGCGTTCTGCCCATGATCGACGATGTCCATCGCCTGGCCGACTCGAGTCGTAACGAGCGGCACTCCACTGGCCATCGATTCGAGCACGGCCTTCGGTCCACCCTCCTGCCGCGACGCGACGACGTAGACGTCGAGTGCGTGGTAGAGATCCGCGACGTCTCTGTAGCGGTCGAGCACACGGTGCACATAAGGGATTCCGGCACGCTCGAGCCGCTCACGTACGTAACCGCGCGCCGGGCCGGAGAGCAGGACGTGCAGCTCCGGGACTCGCGGCCGTACTCGCTCGAGCGCATCGACGAGAATGTCCGGGCCTTTTACGAGCTTGGGCTCCAGCCCATCCCCCCAGCCGACACCGTCCTTCTGGAACGAACCAACGACGAATGCCGATTCCGGAAGACCGAGAGCGGCGCGCGTTTCGACGCGCGACTCCGCGCTCCTCGGTCGGAAATACGATGAATCGACGGCAATCGGGATTCGGTGCACCTTCGCCGGAGCGATTCCCGTCGCGAGCACGATCTGCTCCATCTCGCTGTGGGACACCTGGACGCGATCGAGGCGCTCGTGATGCGCACGGAGAATCGAGTACGGGACGTCGAACTCTGGCATGCCGGGCGTTCCCGGCCGCCCGTGGAAGTACGTCGTGGCCAATCGATGGGATGGCGGCGACCACGGCTCTTGAAGGAGTGTGAAATGGCTCCCGTAAAACGCCGCCTGATCGCGGGAGACTCCTAGCGCCCGCCGATCAGCAAGGCGCGCGCCGAGCGTGCGTGCGATAGATCCGACTGCTCTCAGTTCCTCGTCGATCACCCAGTTCGCGCGCTCACCGATGAGGAAAAGACGCGAGCCCGCCGCCCATCGACGAGTCAGGAGCGGTGCGAGCCGGCGGACGACCGGCTTAGTCGCCATCCCCGTGCCCGCGCACGAACTCGTGGAGGCCGAGCACCTCGAGATACCCGTCGGCGATCTCGTCGATCGTCGGCAGCGAGATGAGCGCCTGCCGGTACTCGTACTCCTCCACGAGTCGGTCGAGAAGCTCCGGTATCTCCGCTTGGTCGGTGAAGCTGAAGCCGGCCTCCTTCACCGCCTCAGCGCTGCCGCCGCTTGCCCGGTAAAGGGCAGGCAGGCCACACGAGAGCGCCTCGACGAGAGCGTTGGAGTATGCGTCGTGCTCGGTTGCGGTCAGGAAGATGTCCTGATCGCGAAGCAGAGCGGCGAGCTTGGGCGAAGGCATCGCCGGAAGGTGCCGCAGGCGGTGGAACTCCGTCGAGGAGTTGCCGACGAACGTGAGCTCGAACCGGCTCCAGTCGAGGTTGTCCTCGAGCCAACGGTACGTCGGCCCACCCTTCCGCGGGTTCGGCGACCAGGAGCATGCGATGATCCGCGTCTTCCGGCTGCGGCTGAACGGGATCCTGCCCTGCGAGTGAAAGATCGCTGGGTCGCAGGCGTTGTACACGACATGCGGGTCGACGAGCTCGATGCCGACCTGACGGTACATCTCGATGGTCGCGTGAGAAATTGCGATCGTCGCGTGGGCGAACTCCGAGTTGATCGCTCCGACGCGAGCGTCCGTTCCGTCGTCGTAACCGCGGTACAGGGTGGTGACTGCTCCCACGCGGTGGACCATGCGCGCGCTTCCATTCCGGTGGGAGAAGACGCGCAGTCGGCTCGCGTCGAAGTTGAACGAGTTGAACAGGCATGCAGGCGTGTCCCGTCCGAGAGTGTTGTGCCCGATCACTACGCCCCGTCGGACACATTCGGCGACAAGGGCTCGGAGCGACTGGTGCGCTCCCCCGCCGGGCGAAGCCTCGAATTCGTGGAAGAGCGCAAGCTCGACGTGGCGGCGACGCACGCGATACGCGTCTCGCTCGAGGCGGAGCCTCCATACGGCCCGCCCGGCGAGTGGCACAGCTGCCCGGCCCAGCTTCGAGTTGAACCGCGCGAAAGCGCCTGACGGTGTTGTCATGCGAGAACGCGCAGCGCCGGCGACGGTGCGGCGTCGACCGTAGGTTCGACGGCCTTCCAGTCGAGTATCGGGGCGACAACCCCTGGACGAACCTGGTCGTTGAGGAAGAGCGATTCACCGTGGTCCGCGATCACGTCGAAGTCGATGACCCCGTCGTCGTGGACGATCCACTTAGCCCAGTGGAGGCTCGCCCGCAAGTTGACCGAGTATCGCCCGGAGTTCAGCAGGCCGGCAGGGATCTCGCACTGCACGGCGTTGCGGCCGGGCCGAAGCGCCGGCGCAGCGTGCTCCGGCAGGTCAGTGGTGTACGAGCGGAACACCGGCGTACCGTCAACCGTCGCGAGGTCGAAACCGATGGTGAAAGCCGGATCGATGCGTGCCAGCTCGAACTCGATGGTGACAACGAGAGGCTTACTGCTGAAGAACGAGGCTGACGTTGCGCCGTCGTGACGAGTCGTCCGCACTTCGATCACACGGCAGAGCTCGTCGCCCGGTCGTTCGTCGGGATCGTCCCACCTCTTCACGCCGAGCTCCGGCGCGACGACGGACGCGAGGTACTGCGTCACAACCGCCTCAGCGGGACCGGTGGCGATGAGCTTGCCGTCCTGCAGAAGAACTCCCTTCTCGCACAGTCGGCGAATCGCCTGCATGTTGTGGCTGACGAACAAAACGGTTCGTCCTTCCTTGGCAACCTGGCCCATGCGACCGAGACACCGCTTCTGGAACTCCGCGTCGCCGACGGCCAGGACCTCGTCGACGATGAGGATCTCCGGCTCGAGATGCGCGGCCACAGCAAAGGCCAGTCGCACGTACATCCCGCTGGAGTACCACTTGACCGGAGTGTCGATGTGCCGGCCCACGCCAGAGAAGTCGACGATCTGGTCGAACTTGCGACGAACCTCAGCGCGGTGCATGCCGAGGATGGCGCCGTTCAGATATGTGTTCTCGCGCCCGGTCAGCTCCGGATGGAACCCGGTTCCCACCTCGAGGAGCGCCCCCACGCGGCCGGTGACATCAACGTAGCCCGTGGTCGGCTCAGTGATCCGAGCCAGGATCTTCAAGAGTGTCGACTTACCTGCACCATTCCTTCCGATCACGGCTACCGCATCACCCTGCTCGATGTCGAACGTGAGATCGTCGAGTGCCCACATGTACTGCGTGCCGGCCGCGCCCCGAACCGAGCGGCGCAGTCGTGTCAAGCCTGTTTCGACGCGGCCGAGGCGATATCTCTTCGAAAGGCCTCGCGCGCTGACGGCAAGCTCAGGCATTACACCATGTCCATGATCGTCCGCTCGGTCCGGCGATACCAATAGATGCCGGTGATCCCGACGATGGTGCAGAAGCCAACGCTGCCGACGAGCGACCAACCGCTCGGCGCGTTCGTTCCGAAGAAACACCATCGAAACCCGTTCACGACAGCCGTCATTGGGTTCAACGAGAGCAACCAGCGATAGCGGGTCGGCACGAGCGTCACGGGGTAGATGACGGGCGTCACATACATCGCGATCTGCGTCGCGAACGGCAGGGCGAACCCGATGTCGCGATACCTGACTGCGAGGCCAGCCAACCACAGTCCGATGCCGAGACCCGACAGCATCGCCAGGAGGAGGAAGGCCGGTAGAAAGACGAGATGCCAGCTGGGTGCTCGTTGGTAGTACACGAAGAGAACCGATACGACGAGCAGCGATATGAGGAAGTCCACCATCGGCGCGACCACGGCTGAGATGGGTGCGTACAGCCGCGGGAAGTACGCCTTGCTCATCAGCGCCGAGTTCGCGAGGATGCTGCCCGTGCCGCCGGTCAGTGCCGACGAGAAATAGTTAAAGCCGGCGATTCCGGCGAAGACGAACAGCGGGTACGGAATGTTGCTCCCCGATGTGATGCCGGCGAGGCCACCGAAGATCGCCGAGAACAGGATCATCGAAATGAACGGCCGCAGAATTGCCCACATGGGGCCGAGAAAGGTCTGGCGGTAGCGCGCCCTGATGTCGCGCCACAAGAAGAAGAAGAGAAGCTCTCGGTAGCGCCAGAGCTCGCGGAAATCGACGGGAACCAGACCCGTGGAAGGCTGAATGCGTCGCACAGCCTGCGACGACGGCTGACGGATGGCGGTATCGGCAGCGCTCACGCCGACGATCGTAGCTTGGGGTCCGGTGGAAACCGCCGCCGGATCGATCAGTCTCCGATTGTCACCGGGAGCTGGATCCAGCGCTCCGGAATCACGTGCCTCGGCCACTCCGTTTGCTCGTGGAGCCCGAGCCAGTAGCGAGGCGCGACGACCCGGACATCGTCCACGGTGTTCATCCAGGCACCCCACCAGGCGAAAGAACTGTTGCTCGCGACCACGGCCGACGCATGCGACAGGAGGAGCAAATCGACGATCTCCGAGTTTCGCTCGAACATGATGTTCGGACCGGGCATATCTCGCGACACAACCGATAGATCGTCGCCGACAAAGACGACCGGCACATCGGGCTCGCGACCGAGTTCCATCAGGGCGTCGCGATAGTAGGAGACCGGAAGCGCGACTCCTCCGCGGTACGAGACATAGTCGCCCCGGCGGATATGACAGCAGATGTAGGGTCTGCCGAGCAGCGTTGCATAACGCGATCGGAAGTCGCGACGATGACGCGAACATGGCGCGAACGCCGCCCGGACGCCGTCGCGCACATCCGAGAAATAGCGCTCCGATTGGAAGAAGCCGTTGTAATCGGCGCGATCCACGAGGCCTCGGAGGACGTCCTCGGGCTCGATCTCCCCATCGCTTGGAATGGTGACAGGCGCAAAGGGAGCGACTCGCCGGCTCACACGATAGCGAACCGCACGCGCGATTCTCGGCATGAGACGGCTGCGCCCGTCGAGCTCGAACCACGTCCGCAGCACATCTTCGGCCATGACGAAGTCGGTACCCAGTCGCCGGCTGGCGGCGAGACCGAATGCGAATTGGAACATCTGGTTGCCCAGACGTCCGCGCGCCTCGACGGCGATCAAAGCGCTTCGAGCTTGCGGATGACCGTGGCTACCCGCTCCAGGTAACCATCGAGGCTGATGGCGCGGCGGCTCCATGCATTCCACACGGCGCGATGAAGGTCCGGCGAGAAAGGAACCGAACCGAAGTCGGACCAGTTCTCGAGGGCGACAATCGGAAAGTCGCGGTGCTGGTCCGTGAGCAGGCTTCTCGTGACGACTGGAATCGTCCTCAGATGCAACGACTCCCACGTA
>Ga0070731_10003130_pt1 | contig 15106 bp, 13 predicted proteins | sample Coa_R1_2_FD_66448 | JGI IMG/M metagenome (GOLD analysis project Ga0070731, IMG submission 66448) | Surface soil microbial communities from Centralia Pennsylvania, which are recovering from an underground coalmine fire - Coalmine... | ecosystem: Environmental > Terrestrial > Soil > Unclassified ... | reverse complement strand
GCCGTGCCGGCGTCGTCCGTCGCCGCGGTCGAAGCGCACCTGCTCGAGGCGGTCAAGCTCGGGCTCCCCGAGGACACGTCGGGGCGGCTGCTGCCGCGTGCCGCCGACGCCGTGCTCGAAGCGGCCGAGCGGGCGAGCGCGGTCGCGATCGGGCCCGGCCTCGGGCGCAGCGACGGGACGCGGGACTTCGTTCGCCTCCTGCTCGAGCGGCTCGAGCTGCCGGTCGTGCTCGACGCCGACGCGCTCTGGCGGCTCGAGCCGGTCGCGCGTGTCGCGCCGACCGTCCTCACGCCGCACGCTGGCGAGCTCGCATCCCTCCTCGGGACGGAGGCGCAGGAGGTGGACGCCCATCGGCTCGAGTCGGTTCGGCGCGCCGCGTCGCGCTTCGGCGCGGTCGTCCTGTTGAAGGGCGTCGACACGCTCGTCGCTGCGCCGCGGGCGGGCGTGCTCGTCGCCGACTACGGCACGCCCGCGCTTGCGACCGCCGGCACCGGCGACGTCCTCACCGGCGTGGTCGTCGCGTTTCTGGCCAAGGGGATCGAGCCGCAACTCGCGGCGGCCGCCGCCGCGGTCGCGCACGGCCTCGCGTCGCGTCTGGTCGAGCCGGCCGCCGGCATGATTGCCAGCGACCTCCCGCGAGCGGTCGCGCGCGCGCTCGATGGCGCGTAGCGAGCTGACCATCGACCTCGGCGCTCTGCGGCGCAACGCGCGGACGCTCGTCCGCGCGCTGGACGGCGCCGAGCTATGGGCGGTCGTGAAGGCGAACGGGTACGGCCACGGCGCCGTCGACTGCGCGCGCGCGGCGCTCGACGGCGGTGCGCGCGCGCTCTGTGTCGCGACGGTCGCAGAGGCGCTGGAGCTGCGGCGCGAGTTCGGCGAGACGCGGATCCTCGTCATGGGACCAACGGACGACGTCGCGACTGGGCGCGAGGCGCGCCTCGAGCTCGCGGTCGGCGACGAGATCCCGGAGGGCGTCCCGGTGCACGTGAAGCTCGATACCGGCATGGGGCGGTGGGGCGTCGCGGAGCTCGCCGCGCCGCCGCGCAACGTCGTCGGCGTGATGACACACCTTGCGACCGCCGACACCGATCCGGCGTTCGCCCGCGTGCAGCTCGAGCGCTTCCGCGCCGCGACCGCCGAGCTCGCGCATCTGACGCGCCACGCCGCGAACAGCGCCGCCGCGCTGCGCCTGCCCGAGTCGCGACTCGACGCAGCGCGCTGCGGGATCGCCCTCTACGGCCTCTCGCCGTTCGGGGCCGATCCCGCCGAGGACGGCCTCGAGCCGGTGCTGAGCTGGCGGAGCGAGCTCGCGCTCGTGAGGCGGCTGCGCGCGGGCGAGTCGACCGGGTACCGCCGCGCGTTCGTCGCCGAGCGCGACACGTGGATCGGCATCGTCCCGGTCGGCTACGCCGACGGCTTTCGCCGGGATCTGACCGGAGCCGAGGTGATCGTCGTCGGCGAGCGTCGGCGCGTCGTCGGCGTCGTCTCGATGGACGCATTCGCCGTCGAGCTCGACCGCGAGCTGCCCCGCGGCACACCGGTGACGATCGTCGGCGACGGTCTCCTGCTCGAGGAGCACGCGCGCGTCGCGGGCACGATCACATACGAGCTCGCCAGTCGGATCGAGAGTCGCGCGACGCGCGCTAGCCGCGCCGCACGCGAGTCCTGACCCGCGCGGTCGTCCCCGGCATGAGCGCCTGCAGCCAGCCGAACGGCCGGTACCAGCGCGGAACGACGATCTCGCGCTTGTCGCGTTCGAGCGCGTCGAGGATGCGTCCGACGACGAACGGCGGATCGACGGCGAGCCGTCCGGCCAGGAAGCCGCGCGACCGCTGCGGAAACCCCGGCGTCTCGACCAGGCCGGGGTTGACCGTGAGCACCGAGACACCGCGACGCCCGAGCTCGAACGCCATCGTCCGCGAGAAGGCGAGCTGCGCGTGCTTCGAGGCCGAATACGGTCCGTCGGCGACGAGGCCCGCGACTGAGACGACGTTGACGACCTGTGACCCGGGCCCGAGCCCGGGCAGGAACGCGCGCAGCGTCCAGACCGAGCCGAGGTAGTTCGTCCGGATCACGCTTTCGATCGAGTCAGGGTCACCGTCGAGGAAGCCCTCGCGCGCGGTCGTGCCCGAGTTGTTGGCAAGCAGGTCGATATGCGGATGGCGCGCGAGGACGCGCGCGGCGACGGCGTCGACGGCAGCCCGGTCGCCGACGTCGCAGGGCTCGTATTCGTCCGCGTCGGCCACCGGCCTGCGCGCGAGCCCAACGACGCGGAAGCCGCGCCCGCGCAGCTGGCGGCAGAGCTCGGCGCCGATGCCGGAGGAGCCGCCGGTGACGACTGCGACGCTCATGCCCCGTGCACGCTAACGTCGCCGGGTGTTCGAGGGGAAGCGAGGGCTCGTGCTCGGGGTCGCCAACCGGCGCTCGATCGCCTGGGGGATCGCGAGCCGCCTGGCCGCGGGCGGCGCCCGCCTCGCATTCACCTACCAGGGCGAGCGGATCGAGCCCAACGTCCGCGAGCTCGCCGAGTCGGTCTCGAGCCCACTCGTGACGGCGTGCGACGTGCGGTCCGACGACGACCTGGTCCGTGTCTTCGGCGAGGTCGCCGACACTTTCGCCGGCGAGCTCGACCTCCTCGTCCACTCGGTCGCGTTCGCGGCCGCCGAGGATCTCGAGGGGCGCTTCACCGATACGCCGCGCGACCGCTTCTGGCTCGCACTCGACGTGAGCGCCTACTCGCTCGTAGCGTGCGCGCGTGCCGCCGAGCCGCTCATGGACGCCGCAGGCGGCGGCGCGATCGTGACGATGACCTACCTCGGCGGCGAGCGCGCGGTACCGCACTACAACGTGATGGGCGTCGCCAAGGCGACGCTCGACTCGAGCGTCCGCTACCTCGCCTGGGACCTGGGGCGGAAGAACATCCGCGTCAACGCGATCTCTGCGGGCCCGGTGCGCACGCTTGCCGCGCGCTCGATCGCGGGCTTCCCGACGATGGAGGCGATCGTCGAGGAGCGCGCGCCGCTCCACCGCCACGTCGGCACGGACGACGTCGGCGCGGCCGCCGCGTACCTGCTGAGCGACGAGGCGAAGAACGTGACGGGGACGACGCTGTACGTCGACTCCGGCTACCACGCGATGGGAATGTAGGTGCCTGCGCCGCCGAGGCTCCGAGTGGTCGCCGACGATCTCGGCGGGGAGCTCACCGAGCTGCTCGAGCCGTTCGCGGACCGTCTGGCCGTCGCGGTCCGCGGGCGGATGTCACGGGAGCGTCGCCGGCGCGCTCGGGCGGCTGGCGGCTCTCGCCGGCGATCTCGACACGGCGGCCCCGCATTACCGGCAGGCGATCGAGCTCGAGGAGCGCGCCGGCGCCTCGATCTGGGCGACGCACCATCGCTTCCGACTCGCCGAGGCCTTGCTCGCGGGTGAGCGCTCGGACGCGCCGACGCTCCTCGACCGCGTCGCGGCCGAGGCGGCGAGCTTCGGCCTAACGAGTCTCGCCGAGCGTGCTGCTGCGCTAACGGCTCCGGTCGGGTAGCACGAGTCCGGTTCGGGGCTCAGCCTTTCGCGTACTCCTCCGCGGTCCGCGACTCGAACTCGAATCCGACGACGGGCTCGTCGCCGACGACCCAGGCCTCGTGGCCGGGCTCGATCACGTACGCATCGCCCGCACGTATCTCTTGCTCGGTTCCGTCGTCGTGGGCGATGTGCATCGTGCCCGACTGCAAGAGCCCGACATGGTGCGCTTGACAGCGCTCGCCTCCCACGACGGGCTTGATGCACTGCGACCACGTCCAGCCCGGCTCCAACCGCATGCGGGCCACCGTCGCCCCTCCGAGCCGAACGACGTCGACCTTCGTCTTGTCCGGCGTCCGGGTCTCGTCGGGTGAACCGAAATCGCGTACTTCCACGCCTGCCATCTTTGCCTCCTGGGTCTCGCGTAGTGAGCAAGGGTCTGAGCGATCCTAAACCGGGCCGCTCTCGGGACAAAGATCGGTCATACGCCCGATGCGGCGGCGACCGCGCTGCCGTAGCCTTCGCCGGGCGATGAGCCTCCGAAAAACGATCTTCGCGGCCACATACGACCGGATGTCGCGCAAGTCCGAAGAAGCCGGCGTGCGGGCGTTGCGGCAGAGCCTGCTCGCCGATGCAACCGGGCGTGTCCTCGAGATCGGCGCCGGTACGGGCGCCAACCTCCAGCACTACGGCAAGAGGATCGAGTCACTCGTCGCGGCGGAGCCCGAGCCGGCGATGCTGCGTCGTCTGCAGCGCACGGCGCGCGAGCGGGCCCCGCTCGCGCAGGTGCTCCAGGCGCCGGCCGAAGCGCTTCCGTTCGAGGACGATTCGTTCGACACCGTCGTGTCGACGCTCGTGCTCTGCGGTGTCGACGATCAGGCGCGGGCGTTGGCTGAGGCACACCGCGTGCTCCGGCCCGGCGGGCGGCTGCTCTTTCTCGAGCACGTCCGGGCGGATGACCCGGGTCTCGCGCGGTTCCAGGATCGGATGAACTGGCTGAACCGCCTCGTCGTCGGCTGCGACTGCAACCGCTCGACGCTTGCCTCGATCGAGACCGAGGGCTTCACCGTCGAGCGGCTGCAGCGAACGACGATGCCGAAGGCACCGAAGTTCGTCCGGCCGCTGATCGTGGGCGCCGCCAGCGCGTAGGCGCTTTGCCGCCGAGCCCGAGCACCGGAACGGCGCCTGGCGCCGCTCTCAGGACGCAGTCGCAGCGGGCATGTCGTTCCGGACCGCATCGAGCGACGTGCGGACCTGCTCGGTGAAGAGCCGGTACATCGTCGGCTCGACGATCGTGAGCGCCTCCTCGAGCAGCTCCTCGGCTTCGCGCTTTCGCCCCTGCGCGGCGCGGACGAGGCCGAGTGCATGCAGCGTCGACGCGCGCGACCACAAATCACGGCGGCCGACCGTGCGGCGGGCGTGCTCGGCGATCCGCTCCGCCTCCTCGAGGTTGCCGGTCGCGACGAGGGCTTCGGCGAGCTGGCGCTCGGCCTCGACGAGGTAGCCGTGGTCCTGCGCGGCCCGGAGGCGCCGCACGCTGTCGCGGAGCAGGTCGACCGCCTGCGCATTGTTGCCTCGACGCCGCTCGACCCCTGCGATCGACATCACCGTCCAGCCGGCGCGCCCGGCGGCGCCGATCTCCTCGAACAGCTCGAGCCCCTCGCGCAATGCGGACTCCGAGGCGTCGAGATTGTGCGGCGTCGAGCCGCAACGACCGGCGGACGTGCGTGCGAACGCGAGCGCCTCACGGCTGCCGCTCTCCTCGGCCAGGGCGGCCGCTCGTTTCGAGATCGCGAGCGCCTCGTCGAGCTCACCCTCGACATTGGCAAGGTCGCCGAGCCGCCCGAGCGCGATGCTCTCGAGGTCGCGACGGCCCATCTGACGGGCGAGCGCGAGCGACGCCTCGGTGTGACTGCGGACGCCGTCGGCGTCGCCCACCCACCACGCGAGCGACGCGAGCAGCCAGTGCGCCTCGTGCAGGCCGGCGGGCTGGTCGTCGGGAAGGACGGCGAGCCCCTCGGCACCGAGCTCGGCCGCCCGGTCGACATCGCTGTCGGACTGGAGCGCGATCTCGGCCAGCAGCACGAGTGCGCGTCCCTCTACGGCTGCCGCTTCATCGGACCGAGCCGCCTCGAGCACCACGAGTGCCTCGTCGCGTGCGGCGGGTACGTCCGAGAGCCGCCAGGCGGCCTGCGCGGCGAGGTAGCGGCGCGGGAGCGTCGGCTCGAGCTCGGCCGCGCGGACGAAGAGGCCACGCGCGACGCCGAACGAGCCTCGATGGAGCGAGCGTCGGCCGGCGGCCTCCAGCGCCGCAGCCGCTTCCTGCGCGAGCTCCGGCGGCAGCGATCCGTCCAGCTCCGCCGTGAGCCGTGCGGCGACGTCGAGGTGATGCGCGCGAACGTCGGCGAGCTCGTCGGGCGCCCGCTCGGTGACCCAATCCGCGATGCGCCGGTGGTTCTCGGCGCGCTCGGCCTTGCTCACCATCGCATGCGCAACCTCGCGCGTCAGCCCGTGCGTGAACCGGTAGGCGCGCTCGCCGCTCAGCGAGGAGTGCGGTTCGGTCGCGACGAACTCGCGCTCGAGCAGCCGCTCGAGCGAAGACTCGACGTCGTCGTCCGGGGAGAGCGCGTCGAGGGCGCTGCGCCAGAACACGCGCCCGATCAACGCGGCGTGCTGAAGCACGCACTTGTCGTCGGGGGGAAGGCCGTCGATCCGGGCGGCGATCAAGCTCTGCACGGAGTCCGGAATCCATCTTGTCGACGCGCCGGGGTCGTCGGCCAGCATCCGCGCCGTCTCCTCCAGGAAGAGCGGGTTGCCCTCTCCCTTCTCGAGCGCCAGCGCGCGAAGCGCGGGCGGTACGTCGGATCGCTGCAGCAGCGCGTCGACGAGCTCCGCGCTCTGCTCGCCTTCGAGCGGGCCGAGCTCGATCGCCAGCGCACGGGGGTTGCCGCCGCCCCATGCGGGCCGTGCGTCGAGGAGGTCAGGCCGCGCGCAGGCGACGATCAGCACCCGCGAGGCGCGGAGCGAACGAGCGAGGTGCTCGATCACGTCGAGGAGCGACTCCTCCGCCCACTGCACGTCCTCGAAGACGAGCACCAGCGGTTGCGCGCGGGCCAGCTCCTCGGCCCACGACGTGATCGCCCACGAGAGCTCGCCGGTCGTGCTCCCGTCCTCGGCCGCGCCGAGGACGCCGAGTGCAGCGGCGAGCAGGTCCGCGACCGCCTCGCTCTCACACGAGACGCGCAGGCGCTCGAAAGCCTCGGAGGCCGGTGCGTCGTCGGTGATCCCGGCCGAGGTCTTGATCATCGACGCGAGCGCCGAGTACGTGACGCCCTCGCCGTAGGGAAGCGCCCGGCCGCGCAGCACGGTGGCGCGCTCGACGCCGTCCGTGAATTGCCGGATGAGGCGGCTCTTGCCGATTCCGGGCTCGCCGAAGACGGTGACGAGCTGCGCGCGCCGGTCCTGGACCGCGCGTGCATACGTATTCTCGAGCAGCTCGAGCTCGCGGTCGCGGCCGACGAACCAGCCCGTGGCGAGGCCACCGCTCGGCGGGTCGAGCGAACCGAGCGCGCGCCACGTCCAGAGCGGCTCGGGCCGGCCCCTGAGCTCGAGCGAGCCCGCATCCTCCACCTCGACGCAGCCGGCGACGAGCCGTCGGACGGTCGGGCCGAGCACGATCTCGCCCGGCCCGGCCGCTTGCTGCAGGCGCGCGGCGATGTTCACCGCCTCGCCCGTCACGAACGTCGAGTCACGCTGCTCGACGACCACCTCGCCCGATTCGATCCCGATTCGCGCCTCCAGGTCGAGTTCGTGAACCTGGTCGAGGACGGCAAACGACGCCTTGACGGCTCGCTCGGCATCGTCCTCGTGCACGATCGGCGCCCCGAATGCCGCCATCACCGCGTCGCCGGCGAACTTCTCGACCGTCCCTCCGAACTGCTCGATGCACCGGGACGCCCGCTCGAAGTAGTCGTTTACACGGCGCCTGACGACCTCCGGGTCGGCGTTGACGACGAACGAGGTCGAGTCGACGAGATCGACGAACATGACCGTGGCGAGCTTGCGCTCCACGCTGCGAATACTAGGAGCGGCCACCGGGTCGTCAGAGAAGCCGTTACCGCTCTAGTGCGCGGCGGCCCACGACTTCTCGGCCGCGGCGACGTCGGCGACGAGGTTTCCGAGCGCGAGGTTCACTTCGAAGGTGTGATAGCCCCAGTCGGGCCCGTCCGTCTCGCTCACGACCGGCCGCGCGTCGGTCGAGCCGGTCGCCTTCTGCACCTGGAGCCACGCCGCGCCGCCGGCCGTCTCGCAGCGGGCGCTGTAGAGACCGGGAAACTCGACCCACGGCGTCGGAGCGGCGCCTTCTGACGGGAAGTACGCGTCGAGGTCGGCGGAGCCGCCGCCGATCGCGGCCGGGTTGACGCAGACGACCTGGACGCCCTTCGTCGCCTCCTCGTCCGACTGCAGGGCGACTCCCTGCCCGGGCCGCCCGAAGAGCGACGACGCCGGCGGCTTGCCCGGGAAGCTCGAGTACGCGATCACGCAGCCGCTCTCACCCGGACGCGAGCAGACGGGAATCTGGTTGAAGCTGCCGCCCGTAAGCGAGCCGGTCCGCACCTCGACATCGCCGCCGAGGATGATCGCGAGCACGAGACGGCGCCTGACCGCCGCGTTGCCGTCGACCATCCGCTGGAGGAGGTTGATCAGGATCGCGGCTCCCTGCGAATGGCCGATGAAGACGACCGGCCGGCCGCCGTTGTACTGCGTGAGGTAGTCATCGAACCCGGAGCGCAGGCTGTCGTACGCAGTCGCCGCCTCGGCAGCCGGCACGGCGAGCGTGGGGTGGGCGGCCAGTCCGGCAAGCGTCACCTGGCGGTACATCGGCGCAAAGACACGGCAGACCTGTGAGAACCGGGCCGCCTGCGCCATCGCCGCCGCGCGCTCCGTCTTCTGGACGACCAGGTTCGAGTTCGCCGTCAGCTGGCGGCTCACCGTCGGGTACACGTAGAAGCAGTCGAACCTGGGGCTCGCGGGCGGCGTCGGATTGACGATCGACGTCTTCCCCGAGGCCTGGATCTGCGTCGTCGCCAGGCTCGAGGCGCAGGGGTCGTTTGGAAGCCCGGGCCGGCAGAGCCAGACCGTCGACGACGCGTTGCCTCCCGCTTGGCCGCTGGACGTGGTCGCGCCCGCCGCGCCGGTCGCAACCGAGGCCAGGACGAGGAGCGCGAGGAGTATCCACGAGCGGCTCCGAGCGCACGAGTAACCGGGTTGCATGTTCGAAGCCCGCGCGGTCACAGATCGGCCAGGATACGCGCCACGATCTCGTACTCGACACGAGACGCGCTCCTCGGCCGCGGGGGGTCGGGCAGAAAGCGAGGCTAGACCGGCGCCGCGACCGCGACTTCGGTCTCTTTCGCGAACTCGCGGACGACCTCGACGATGTCACGGTTTGCGTTCCAGACGCGGAGCTGACGGTCGGCGCCGTTGCCGCGGGCGAGGATCTCGCGGATCCCCTCGAGCTCGCGCTCCGACCCGAGCTCGCGGGCGTGGGGCTCGACGTCGCGGAGCGAGCGGCGCACGAGCTGAGCGAGCGGCACGCGGTTCCGCCGACCGGTTGCGAGGTCCATGATCGGCGCCTCGAGCCCGTAGCGCGCCGCGAGCCACTTGTTCTCCGTGACGAGGATGCGGTGGTAGCTCGGCAGCTCGCCGCGGCGGTCGAACTCCTCGGAGTACAGCTTCACGAGCGCCTGGTAGTAGGCCGCGAGCGCGACAGCGTCCTCGACGCGTGTGACCGCGTCGCAGATCCGCAGCTCGAGCGTCCCCAGACGGGGATGCGGGCGGATGTCCCACCAGATGTGGGTGTAGTCGGCGATGCAGCCGGTGCGCTCGAGCTGCCCGATCACGGCGCCGAACTCCTCGTAGCTTGCGAACCGGGGCGGCACGCCGGAGCGCGGGAACGCGGAGAAGATCATCTGCCGCGACGAGAGGAGCCCCGTCTGCTCGCCCCGCCAGAACGGCGACGACGCCGAGAGCGCGAGGAGCTGTGGCAGGTGCGCGCTGACCGCGTTCGAGAGCGCGACCGCCTTGTCGGGCCCGTCGACCGCGGCGTGGACGTGCATGCCAAAGATCAGCTCCTGCCGTGCGATGTACTGCAGCTGGTCGACCAGCTGGCGATAGCGGTCCTTCGCGGTGATGCGCTGCCGCTCGAACAGGCTGAACGGATGCGTACCGGCCGAGCCGAAGCGACACCCCTCCTTGCGCGCGATCTCGGCCACGTACGAGCGAAGGGCGCGCAGCGCGTCGTACACCTCGCCTGCGGTGCGACAGACCGGCGTCGTGATCTCGAGGACCGACTGCATCAGCTCGGGGTTGATCCGCGCCTCGAACTCGCCGTCGTCGGTCACGCGCGAGAGCATCGAGTCGATGTGCTGCACGAGGTCCCACGTCTCGGGGTCGAGCAGCATGTACTCCTCCTCGACGCCGAGCGTGTACGGCTCGCCCGAGCCGAAGCGATGGTCGTCGACGCTGCTCATGCCGCGATCGACGCCATGGAGATGGCCTTGCGGTCCACGGCGGTAGTGTCGATGCGTGGAGGCGCTTCGGCAAGTCGACGCGTGGCCGAGCACGCACGCAGCGGTCGCCGTGACGGGTCGGATCGAGGCCGTTCACGGCGACGTCGGGCGCAACTTCGCGTGGGCGTCGGTGACGAAGCTCGCGACCGCCGTCGCCGTACTCGTCGCGGTCGAGGAGGGAATCGTCGACCTCGACGAGCCGGCCGGGCCGACCGGGTCGACGCTCCGCCATCTGCTCGCGCACGCGTCCGGCCTCCCGCTCGAAGGCACGGCGCCGCTGGCGCCGCCGGGGACGCGGCGCATCTACTCGAACAGCGGGTTCGAGCTCGCGGCGGCGCTCGTCGCCGAGCGCGCCGAGCTTGCGTTCCCCCTGTACTTCCAGCACGTCTGGGGATTTCCGCTCAACGGCTCACCGGCAGCAGGCGTCGAGGCACCGCTCGGCACCTTGCTCGACGTCGCGCGGGAGCTGCTCGACCCGCGCCGCCTCCCGCAGGCGACGCTGGCGGAGGCCGCGAGTGTCCAGTTCGCAGGCCTCGCCGGGGTCTTGCCCGGGTTCGGGCGGATGACGCCGAACGACTGGGGGCTCGGCATCGAGCTGCGCGACGCCAAGGCGCCGCACTGGACCGGTACCGCAAACTCGCCGCGCACGTTCGGCCACTTCGGCCGGGCAGGCGGCTTTCTCTGGGTCGATCCCGAGGCCGGGCTCGCGCTCGCCTGCCTCAGCGACCTCGGCTTCGGGGACTGGGCGAAGGACGCGTGGCCGCGGCTCGCCGACGCGGTGCTCGCGGAGGCATGGCTCGGGTAGCGCCGGGCCCCGACTATCCTCGCGCCGTGGGCATCCTCGACGGCTGGCGGCTCTGCCCACGCTGCGGCGGCGAGCTCGCCCGCCTCGACGGCGGCCATGCCGGCTGCCGAGCCTGCGGCTCCCGCTACTGGGCGAACTCGGCGCCGGCGGCCGAGGGCCTCCTCGAGCGCGACGGGAAGGTGCTGCTGGCGCGCCGGAAGGGAGAGCCGCGGAAGGGGTTCTGGGACATCCCGGGCGGGTTTCTCGAGGAGGGCGAGGACGCGGTCGACGGCCTCAGGCGCGAGTTCCGCGAGGAGACGGGGATCGAGATCGAACCGCTCGAGTTCCTCGGCCCGCATGTCGAGCCCTACGACCGCTCCTTCGTGCTCGGGCTGACGTGGCTCGTCCGCGGCGACGGCGAGCCCGCGCCCGCCGACGACGTCGAGGAGCTGCGCTGGTTCGGGCCCGGCGAGCTGCCGGCCGAGATGGCGTTCGCCCACCAGGACGAGCTGCTCCGTCGCTGGGCCGGCGGGAACCGATAGGCGTCTCGACCCCGGGAAATGGGCCGAACGGCTCATGCGTCCCGTCCCGGAGGCGGCGATCATCGAGGGCGTGGAGGAGCTCGGCACCCTGCACCGCATCGAAGACGACCTCGGCGAGCACTGGCTCGACCAGCTCGCTCGCGACGGCGTCGCGGCGATCGAGGCCTACCTGGCCAAGCACCTCGCCTTCCTCACCTATCTGGACGAAGCTGCGGCCGCCTAGCGGCGCGGCTCTCGGTTCGGCCTAGGCAGCTTCCTCGTCGGCGAGCCCGAGCGCCCGCTCCAGCATGCTCTTCGGCATCGCGCCGACGGCCGACGCCTGCGGCTCGCCGCCGTCGAACAGGATCATCATCGGGATCGAGGCGACGCCGAAGCGCTGCGCGAGGCCGAGCTCCTGGTCGATGTTGACCTTGACGAGCTTCAGGTCGCGCTCGTCGGCGATCCGGTCGAGCACCGGCGCGACGGCGTGGCACGGGCCGCACCATTCCGCCCAGAAGTCCACGAGCACCTTCTTGTCGCTTGCCCCGACCTCCTGCTCGAAGGTCGCCTCCGTCACATCGAGAGCCATCGTTTCCTTTCGTCGATTACCGTCGTACAACGAAGCATCGACCGATCCTCTTCCCTCGGCAAGCCTGATCTACGCCCGGCTCGAGACCGCCCAGAGGTTGATCCCACTGTCCGTCGCGTAGCGCTCGACCTCGGCCAGCTCGTCGGCGGAGAAGTCGAGCCGGTCGAGCGCCCCGACGTTCGCCTCCAGCTGCTCGACGCTGCTCGCGCCGACGAGGGCAGAGGTGACGCGCGGGTCGCGCAGCGCCCAGGCGATCGCCATCTGGGCGAGCGACTGGCCCCGCCTGGCCGCGAGGCCGTTCAGGGCCCGGATCTTCTCGAGCGCCTCGTCGGTGAGGAGGTCGGGCGAGAGCGAGGCCGGCCGGCTCGCCCGCGAGCCCGACGGGATGCCGTGCAGGTAGCGGTCGGTGAGCATCCCCTGCGCGAGCGGCGAGAAGACGATGCAGCCGACGCCGAGCTCGCCGAGCGTGTCGAGGAGTCCGTCTTCGATCCATCGGTTCAGCATCGAGTAGGAGGGCTGGTGGATGAGCAGCGGCGTGCCGAGGCCGCGGAGGATCGCGGCCGCCTCGCGCGTCCGCTCCGCCGAGTACGACGAGATGCCGGCGTAGAGGGCCTTTCCCTGGCGAACGGCGGTGTCGAGAGCGCCCATCGTCTCCTCGAGCGGGGTGTCAGGGTCGAAGCGGTGCGAATAGAAGATGTCGACGTAGTCGAGGCCCATGCGGGCAAGGCTCTGGTCGAGGCTCGCCAGGAGGTACTTGCGCGAGCCGAACTCGCCGTACGGCCCCGGCCACATGTCCCAGCCGGCCTTCGTCGAGATCACGAGCTCGTCGCGGTACGGCCGCAGGTCCTCCGCGAGCACCCGACCGAAGGTCTGCTCGGCCGAGCCGTACGGCGGGCCGTAGTTGTTCGCGAGGTCGAAGTGCGTGACGCCGAGATCGAAGGCGCGCCGCACGATCGCTCGGCTCTTCTCGAGCGGGCGGTCGGCGCCGAAGTTCCACCACAGCCCGAGGGAGATCGCGGGCAGCTTGAGGCCGCTGCGGCCGGAGCGGTTGTAGCGCATGCGTTCGTACCGATCGGGATCGGCGACGTACGTCATCCCTGGGGAGCCTAGTGGCCTGGCCGCCCGGCCCGCGCTCGCACGAGTGTCTGACACCGGACATGTCCGGGTGTCAGACACTGCCCGCCTCGGGCAGACTGGGCGCGATGTTCCGTGTCTTGCCTCGGGTGCCCGACTCGAATGCGCTCGAGCTCGAGGTGCTCGACCTCTGGGAGCGGGAAGGCACGTTCGCGCGACTTCGCGAGCAGAACCGAGGCGGTCCGCCGTGGTCGTTCTTCGACGGACCGGTGACCGCGAACAAGGCACTCGCCGTGCACACGGCGTGGGGCCGGACGCTGAAGGACGTCTTCCACCGCTATAAGGCGCTGCGCGGCTTCGACCTTCGCTACCAGAACGGCTGGGACTGTCAGGGGCTCTGGATCGAGGTCGGGGTCGAGCGCCAGCTCGGGCTCAACTCGAAGCGCGAGATCGAGGCATTCGGCCTCGAGGAGTTCGCACGCCGTTGCCGCGACGTCGTCGTCTGGTCCACCGGCGAGCTGAGGCGCGGCTGCATCCGCCTCGGCCAGTGGATGGACTGGGAGAACGACTACTTCACGTTCAGCGACACGAACATCGAATACATCTGGAAGTTCCTCAAGCTCGTGAACGAGCGGGGCTGGCTGTACGTCGGCCACCGCTCGACCGAGTGGTGCCCGCGTTGCGGCACGTCGCTCTCGCAGCACGAGCTGTCGCAGTCGGGCGTCTACCAGGAGAGGTCGGACCCGTCGCTCTTCGTGCGCTTCCCCCTCGTCGATCGCCCGGGCGAGTCGGTCGTCGTCTGGACGACGACGCCGTGGACGCTGCCGGCGAACGTCGCCGCCGCCGTCAACCCCGAGGCCGAGTACGGGAAGCGCGAGAACGGCGAGTGGGTCGCGGTCGCGCGCTACCCGGACCAGCGCTTGCTCGAGCGCGTCCGCGGCCGCGAGCTCGTCGGCCTTCGCTACCGCGGGCCGTTCGACAACCTCGGCCCCGGCGGCGACGTCGAGCATCGCGTCGTTGCCTGGGACGACGTCTCGCTGGAGGAGGGGACCGGCATCGTCCACATAGCGCCGGGCTGCGGCGGCGAGGACTTCGAGCTCGGCCGCGCGCTCGGGCTGCCCGTGCTGACGCCGGTCGACGAGGCCGGTCGCTTCTACGACGACTACGGCTGGCTGCATGGGCTCTCGACGATCGAGGCGGCGGATCAGATCGTGCAGCGACTCGGCGAGACCGGCTTCCTCGTCGCGTCCGACACGTACAGGCACGCGTACCCCCACTGCTGGCGCTGCGACACGCCGCTCATCTGGCGCATCTCCGACGACTGGTTCATCTCGGTCGAGGAGTTGCGGCAGTCACTCCTCGATGCGAACGCGACCGTCGACTGGGTGCCCGCCTACATGGGCAAGCGCATGGACGACTGGCTGCGCAACATGGGCGACTGGAACATCTCGCGCCGGCGCTACTACGGCCTGCCGCTGCCGTTCTACGTCTGCGCTTGCGGGCACCGCAACGTGATCGGCTCGAAGGCCGAGCTGGCGGAGCGTGCCGTCGAGGGGCTCGAGCAGCTCGAGGAGCTGCGCCGCCCCTGGATCGACCGCGTCCCGATCCGCTGCGAGGCGTGCGGCGAGACGGTGCGGCGCATCGCCGAGGTCGGCGACGTGTGGCTCGACGCGGGCATCGTGCCGTTCGCGACGCTCGGCTGGGAGAACCCGGAGCGCATCCCGGAGGGGTATGCGACCGGCGCCGCCCGCGGGCTGACGCACGCCGACCTGCCCGACCACGCCTACTGGGAGGAGTGGTTCCCCGCCGACTGGGTCTCGGAGATGCGGGAGCAGATCCGATTGTGGTTCTACTCGCAGCTCTTCATGTCGGTCGTTCTCGTCGGCCGCGCGCCGTTCAAGCGCGTGCTCGGCTACGAGAAGATGCTGGACGAGAAGGGCCGCGAGATGCACGGCTCGTGGGGGAACATGATCGATGCCGAGGACGCGTTCGCGCGCATGGGCGCCGACGTGATGCGCTGGCAGTACTGCGCGCAGCCGCCCGACCGCAACCT
>Ga0070731_10003128_pt1 | contig 15111 bp, 12 predicted proteins | sample Coa_R1_2_FD_66448 | JGI IMG/M metagenome (GOLD analysis project Ga0070731, IMG submission 66448) | Surface soil microbial communities from Centralia Pennsylvania, which are recovering from an underground coalmine fire - Coalmine... | ecosystem: Environmental > Terrestrial > Soil > Unclassified ... | reverse complement strand
AGAGCATCCAGGCCCCGACCCTGCGCGTCGGTCCAGATGAAGTTGAAAGTGTTCACCGACGACGGATACCAGACTCCGGTTAAGTCCCCAGCCCCGGCAGCCGCCGCGTTTCCCTTTTTTATTTGCGCCAGCAGAGCGGACGAATACAGAAATATCGCGGCACACGCAAGCAAAACGATCTTCAGCTTTCTCATTTGGAGGAATCCGGAGGCAGGACGGTTCCGGGGAGCTCGTGGCCATCGGGGAAAACCAGCTTTTTCACCTGCATCCCTTTCTCGCCGTTTTTTGCGGGGGAGCCGATTACGGTAACCTGATCGCCGGGCTTGAGGATGCTCCGGCTCCAGCCTCTCCGCGACAGCAAATTCGGGCTCGGGAGTTCGCCCTCCCATTCGCTGACTTTCCCGCTGTCATCTTTCACGGTGAAAACGAGCAGTGTATGCGGATTGACGTACTGAAGCTCGGTCACGGTGGCGCGCAGGGACACGATTTTAGTCATGTCATATTCCGAAGCGCCATGGTGCGCCCAGAGAGGGATTGAGATTAGAAAAATGGCGGCCGTCAATGCGACCCTTGTGATCCGCCCGCTACTCATTCAACCTCCGGGATTGATTTCTCGAATTGAACCATGCATACCGCGACTAACAGCGTTGAGTCAATCTTTTTTCAACTCGCGCAAAGCAACTCAGGATAAGACCCCTAACACAGAGAACACAGAGAACTGCGGAGAGTCACAGAGAAAGGCATTCCCCCTGGAGGAATGGTTTCCTTTTGGTTTTCTCTTGGTTTCCTCTGTGATCTCTGTGTTGAAGCCTTGGATTTTGCCGGAACTGCGGTGCCGATAGGCGTAGTATCATCGCGGCTTGCGATGGGTGAGTGAACCCGATTTAGCCTGCGTTTGAGGAGCAGAGTGATGAGCGAAAGCGCAAAACCGGTGGCGAGCCAGCCGCTTGTTGAGATCGCGAAACTTGTGGAATTTATCGCGCGGGCGCTGGTGGCCGCGGGGGTCCCGCCGGAAGACGCCGCCAAAGTGGCCGCCTTGATGGCCGAAGCCGACGCGCGCGGAGGGGACGCGCATGGCGTTTTCCGCCTGCCGCAGTACGTAAAGCAGATTCAAAACGGCGCCGTCAATCCCCGGCCCAACATACAAATCGTGAGGAGCAAGGCCGGCACAGCTCTCATCGACGGCGACAACGCCATCGGTCATCTGGTCATGACGCGCGCAACGGAGCTGGCGATCGAGAAGGCGCGCGAGTGCGGCGTCGGCTGGGTGGGAACGCGCCACAGCAATCATGCGGGGCCAGCGCAACTTTATCCACGCATGGCCGCGGCTCGGGACATGATCGGAATATATTTCTGCGTTGGCAACACCAATCTCGTGCCCCCTTGGGGCGGGACCGAAGTGCTGCTCAGCACGAACCCGATTGCCATCGCCGTGCCGGGTTTGCGGCATCCGACGATCACCCTGGATATGGCCACGACAAACACGGCGTTCGGCAAGATTCGACTCAAAGCGCAACGCGGCGAGCCGATGCCGGAAGGCTGGATGATCGACCGCGAAGGAAAGCCGCTGACCGATCCGAAGCGCGCGAGCGAGGGGTTCCTTCTTCCCATCGGCGGACCGAAAGGATACGGGCTCGCGTTGATGATTGGATTGGTGGCTGGAACACTAAATGGCGCCGCATTCGGCCGGGACGTGATTGACTACACCGTGGACTCGAAAACGCCGAGCAATACAGGGCAGTCCATCGTGGCCGTGGATATCGCGGCGTTCGCGGACGTGCAGTTCTTCAAGCAGCAAGTGGACGAAGTGTGGGACGTCATGAAGTCGTCGCCGACCTTGCCCGGCGTCGATGAAGTCCGATTGCCAGGGGAACGCTCGGAGCAAATTTATCGCGAGCGGATGGTACATGGCGTGCCGCTCAGCGAGGGGCAACGGAAAATTCTGGATGAACTCGCAGACCGTCTGGGAATTTCGCGATTGCAGTAAGAGTAGTGAAAAGCTACAGACTTATTGTGCCGTGATCCGAACTATTCCTGCGCCCGCTGCCCGCCATCGCCCCTGCTGCTTCACGAAGACGCGGATCACCCGTTGCGGACCGGGTTAATCGACACCGCCGCTCGTGCCGCGAATCGTGGTTGTGTCAGTCAGCACGGCTACATCCGGCGAAATATAACGCACCTGAATATCATCGGGATGGAGTTCGTTCAGGGTGCGCTGCGGATCCATGATCTGGTCGATTTGTTCCTGCTTATTGACGATAAAGCCGCCGGGGTGAACTTCAACAAAATTGTTGGCAAACAGCCACTGCAGCGTTCCAGCGTCGCGGTTGTGCGCCGCATCGAGCCAGATGTGATCCATGATGGCGATCGTTGCTGTGGCGTCCTCGCTCGCAGCGGCCGGTTTCTTCGGAGCCTGGCCGAGCGCCACGGCTCCGGACGCGATGATCAGCATTATCGTTGCAGCAACCCCGTAAGCGCGCGTCATTGCGATCCTCCTGACATAATTCCGCCTCACTCGTGTATCTCAACTGCTCACTGCCATTTTCCCCATCCGAGTTCAAACAACGCAGGCCGGAAATTGTAGCGCCGGCGGGACGCCGGGGCTACGAGTCAGGGCCCTACTTCTTTGTAAGGTCCTGGTTCATCACGACGCCGGTGGCGCGCCAACTTCCATTCTGTTTGATGACCACGCGAAAAACGTTGAATTCGCCGTCCAAGCTGTTGCCTTTGCTATCGTGACCCTTGATCGTCGTGTGATCGGTCAGAATCGCCACATTTCCAAAAACGTGGACCTTGATGTTTTCGGGATTCAGCAACAGGAGCGTGGGCCGATCGGGCCCCCTGAGGATTCCCAGCCATTCCTTTTTCGTGTAGGACTGGCCGTTGGCGAGCACAAGCACGTAGCTGTCGGCAAAAAATTTTTCGAGGTAATCCAAGTCCCCGGTTCTTTCCGAATCCAGCCATTTGTGGTCCAGCGCTTTCCAGTCTTCTCCGGAAGCGGGAGTTGCGGCGCTTTTAGCCTGGCCGAATGCCAAAGGCGCGAAACTCAGGATCAGTGCCAAGGCTGCTACATGAATTTTTTCCATCGTCGAATCTCCCCAAGATTTGAGAAGGCATGCAGTTTGAATTCAAGTCAACGGTAAGAGTATCCCGTTGACGCCCCGGCAAAGGCGGAGTCTTGACGGATTGAATGTGTTTTCACTTCAGATCGTTTCGCACAATTTTTCCGCCCTTCATGACAAACTTAATTTTTTCCATTTCAGTAATGTCCTTCAGAGGATCGCCAGTGACGGCTACTATGTCGGCGTATTTTCCTTTTTCGAGCGAACCGATGTTGTTCTGCCATCCCATGACCTGGGCATCCACCGCGGTGGCCAACTGAATCGATTTGGCGGGGGCCATGCCGTGCTTTACAAGCCATTCGAATTCGGTGTACTGGTCTCCGTGGGCGTAGGGATCGCCGTCGACGCCGCTGCCGAACATCATCTTCACCCCCATCGAGAGGCCCATCTGAAATGTTTTCTCGAAGATGGAGGGGAGATCGTATTTTCCTCCTGTCTCTTTCCGGTCGCGCGCGACAATCTCCGGCAGCGAGTAGCGGTATCCAGTGACGTCCCAATAAATCCCTTTCTGAATCATCATGCTCATTTCGGATTCGTCGAGGGCCTGGCCGTGTTCGATGGTGTCAACTCCGGCGAGCACCGAATAGCGCAGGCCCTCGCCTCCGTAGGCATGGGAAGCGACGGCCTTGTGGTGGCGGTGAGCTTCGTCCACGATGGCCTGGACTTCTTCGAGCGTAAGCATCGGCTCGACAAACAATTCGCCCGTTGAACTGAAGGAATAGCCGCCCGCCGGAAAAATCTTGATCAAGTCGGCGCCATACCGAATCTGTTCGCGAACCACTTCCCGTGCTTGAAGGACGCCGGTGATCGTTTGCTGGCCTGCCGTGAGATTGCCACCCGGCGCTCCGATGTAATCCGAGCCTGCGCCTCCGATTCCGCGCGTCGCTACTTGCAGGCGCGGCCCGGGGATGATTCCTTTGTTGATGGCGTCCCGCACGTCCACGTCGCCATAGCCCTCGCCGTGGGTGCCGACGTCGCGTGCGGCCGTGAAACCGGCGCGCAGATCGGTTTGCATTTCCTTAACGGCCAGGATGGTCCAGGCTTCCTTGGAGGTGGTGACTCGGCCGGCGTTGGAAAGGCTGTCATACATGTGCGTGTGAGCGTCAATCAGTCCGGGAAGAACCGTGGCCTGGCTGAGGTCGATTACCTGCGCGCCGTCGGGAATCTTTACTCGGTCCTCCGGCCCGACGTCCGTGATGCGGTCGCCTTGAATCAGTACGACCTGTTTCGCAAGTAACTGTCCTGTTTTGCTGTCAAACATCCGGCCGGCTCGCACCGCAAGGGGCTGAGAAGTCTGGGAATGAAGCGCCGCCGTGAACGCGATTGTCGCGAGAAATATGCCGGCCAGAAATTTCGTCCGAATCATTAAATCCTCCAGTTGAATTCCAGTATGGCTTTGCCTGGTAATTTATCATGACTAATGGCCTGCTAAATGATTTCCGGCATTTCATCCGGGTATACAATATCGCCGAGGCACACAATGAAACGGACACAAGCGGATCTGGGCCGGCAGTTTCTCGAACTCCACAGCGGGCCAAGGATATTGGTCCTGCCGAATGCCTGGGATGTTGCAAGCGCGCGCGTTTTTGAAGAAGCGGGATTCCCCGCGATTGGCACTACCAGCGCGGGTGTCGCTTTTTCTCTCGGCTACCCTGACGGGCAGAAAATTTCCCGAGAAGAAATGCTCGCCGTCGTGCGGCGGATCGCCGCAGCCGTCGAAGTCCCCGTCACCGCGGATGTGGAGGCGGGCTTCGGAAGCACGCCTGAAGAAGTGGCGGACACGGCGCGTGCGGTGATTTCCGCCGGAGCCGTGGGAATGAACCTTGAAGACGGCGTCGAAGCTAAGCCCGATTTTCTCGCGGATGTGAATCGTCAGAAGGAAATCATCCGCGCCGTGCTGGAGGCCGCGGCGAGTGCGGGGATTCCATTCGCGCTGAATGCCCGCACCGACATTTTTCTGTACGGCATCGGTCCGGCGGAAACGCGGATGGCGCGCGCGATCGAGCGTCTGAATGAGTATCGATTGGCGGGAGCGCCGTCGTTATTTGCTCCCGGCGTGAAAGACAGCAAAACCATCGCACAATTGACGCGTGGGCTTGCCGGGCCTCTGAATATCCTGGCGACAGTCGGGACGCCTCCCGTCGCCGAGTTGCAGGAACTCGGCGTCGCGCGGGTAAGCGTCGGATCAGGACCGATGCGGGCCGCGCTCGGTTTTCTCGGACGCATGGCTCGCGAGCTTCGCGAAGAGGGAGCATTCACCATGATGACCGATGGCGCTCTCCCTTACGCGGACACAAATCGCCTGTTCCAAACAAAGCTTGGTCAGCCCTGACCCGGGAACTCCAATCTCCCGATTGGCGTTCCCGGGCATTCATCGTGAAATCATCCTGCTTGACCCGGTGAATCCTTAGGATATACAAGAAGATAAGCTCCCAATCGTTCATTGAGGTGCGATTTTGAAGACCACGTCGTCTATTGTGTCAGGCCTGACTTTCCTATTGTTCATGGTCTCAGCGCCAGCTTTTGCCCATCACGGATTCTCCGTGGAGTTTGACAAAGATAATCCCCTGACGGTCACCGGGACGGTTACCAAGATGGAATTCATGAACCCGCACATCTATTTTTATTTGGATGTGAAGGGCAAGGACGGCAAGGTCGTAAACTGGGCCTTCGAGGGCGGGCCTCCCAATGTGATTTACCGCCAGGGCTGGCGGAAGGACACGTTGAAGCCGGGCGATGTTGTCACCGTGAAGGGCTTTCGCGCCAAGGACGGAACCCATCTGGGGGCGTGCTCGACCGTGAAACTTCCCGATGGGCGCGAGATCTCCGCCGGATCCGGAGGCGTCTCGCAGAATGGTTATGGATCCGCAGCAGCCGACGGTAAGAAATAAAGTGAGAGAATGGAGCCGAGGCCCCGCATGAGAAATTTTCCCCGCGCCGAATTTGTTTGCGCCGCAGTCCTGTTCCTTGCGTTCCCTTTCGTGATCGCTTGCGGCAGCCGGGTGTCATCGAGCAGTCCCCAAGCGGCGGCTCCGCCAGATTTGAATGGAGTGTGGTCTGCGCCGTTCACGCCGGACATTTCGAAAGCCCTCGGACACCAGCCGCCGTTTACTCCCTACGGCGCCGCGCGATTTGCGAAGGAAGATGAGATCGACGACCCGCTGACGAAATGCCTGCCGATCGGTCCGGCGCGGGGAATTCAGGCGGGCCTCATGCCATTTCAAATCGTGCAGACACCATCCGTTTTCACCATCCTTTTCGAGAACCAGCACACGTTCCGCATCATTCACACGGATGGGCGTAGCCACCCGAAGGATTTGGATCCGACATGGTTCGGGGATTCCATTGGCAAATGGGACGGAGACGCGCTGGTCGTGGACACGGTGGGGCTGGACGACAGGACCTGGCTCGACACGGCGGGGCACGAGCACAGCGACCAACTGCATCTGGTCGAACGGTTTCAAAAGGTGGACAATAACGCCATCAAATGGACCGTCACATTTGAGGATCCGAAATTTTTCACCGAGCCGTGGTCGGTCACGCTTCCAATTACGCGCCAGAATACGGAGATCATGTCGTACTCTTGCGAGGAAAACGAAAAGGATAGGGCCCATTTGCGGCGGTCGAAAAAATAGTTTTTAACCATTGCCGTCCGCGGGGTTTTCGCTTACTGCCTGAATTCATATTGGGAGCATGAAATGAAAAAATATCGGCTGAAATCTTTGATTGCGGCTGCCGCCCTCCTGGCGATTGGCATCCCGGTTTGGGCGCACCATGGGAACGCCGCGTACGACGACAAGAATCCCATCACGATCAAGGGAACCGTGACGGAATTCGCGTGGACCAATCCGCATGTACAAATTTATCTGGACGTGAAGGACACCAAGGGCGGCGTCGCGCATTGGAGCGTGGAGACTTACAGCCCGGGTAAACTGATTCGCGCCGGTTGGACGAAGGAAGCCATAAAACCTGGAGATCAAGTCTCCATTAACCTCATACCGTCGAGGAATGGCGCGCCCGTGGGGTTTCTGCACAAGCTCGTGCTGCCCAATGGGAAAGAGTTGGGACTGCAGGAACTGGAAAACTGAGTCCGTCCGCGGACTATGGCGCGCGGAAAGCCAATCGCCACGAAACGAAATTAAAGACTGGAACCTGAGTAAACGGAGAAGCTTCAGAATGCGAAAACGCGTAATCACAATGACGTGGATTGCGGCGCTTGCGGCGATACCGGCCTTGCCGGCGCTGCTGCGGGCACAAATGCCCAGTCAGCAATCTCCAGCGACAAAGAGCAATGTTTCAGCTCCCGCTGACCCTCACGACCTGTCCGGCATGTGGGAGTTCTTCGCCAACATCCCCGGCCAGGGCATCTACGCAACGCCAAGCAAGACTCCGCCGCCGATGACGCCCTGGGCGAGAGAGAGATACGCCGCGGCCAAACCCGGTTACGGTCCCAAAGCGCAAGCCGGCGGGAACGATCCGATTCTGAAATGTTATCCGGCCGGGATTCCGCGAATCGAATTTTTCCCTCAGCCCTTCGAGATTTTTCAATCGCCGAAACGTGTGTTCATGTTTTTCGAGCGCGAGCACGAATTCCGCCAGATTTGGACTGACGGGAGAAGCCATCCGGGCGCCCTCGAACCCACATGGATGGGGGACTCCATCGGAAAGTGGGACGGGGATACGTTCGTCGTGGACACCGTCGGCCTGACGGAAAAAAGCTGGCTGGATTTTTACGGCGACCCGCACAGTGACGACATTCACCTGGTGGAGCGCTTCAAGCGCGTGGATTCCGACACCTTGACGCTACAACTCGTCGTCGAGGATCCCAAGTCCTACACGGCAACTTGGGTCGGCGATACGAAGACCTACAAACTGCTCAAGGGAAAGAAAGCCTACATGGAAGAGCTGCCGTGCATTCCAGATGAAGAAGATTCCTTTACGAATCGGATTAGGATGCCTGCGGCAGCTTCGCAGCCCAAACAGTAGAACCGCGAGCAATGACTGGCATAGTGGAACAGGCTTCAGCCTGTGGGCTTTAATCTCTGCAAACACGAAAATTCACAGGCTGAAGCCTGTTCCACCAAAACTACTTCGCGAGATACATATAGCCCACCGTGTTATTCCCTGGTGATGCGAACCACATTCTTCCCTTGGGATCATTGTTGAGCTCCCTCATTCCATTTCCTACGGCCGGAGCTGGATATTCGGTTATTTTTCCTGTCGCGGGATCCAGGCGGCCGACGGTGTCCATGATTCCAGAAGCGTACCAGACCTGGTTAGTCGTATCGATGCCGATGGGATACGGCGACGGCTGTTCGCCGGGAAGCTGGTATTCCTTAAACGCGCCGGTTTCCGTGTCGAGGCGCACGATCTGTCCTCGGTCGTACTGGGCCAGCCAGCCGTTGCCGTTTGCATCGACCTGGAAGCGGCGGCGCGAGCCGGGCTGCGGTGGAGGAGTCCATGTGGTGACTTTTCCGGTCTTGTATTCCACCTTGAAAATTCGGCCCTGTCCCGCGGCCTCGTCAAACCAGATGTTGCCGGACTTGTCGAGATTCGCTCCGTACGTAGCGGGAACATCTTTCAGCTCCGTGTAAATCCCGGTCTTGGGATCGAAGCGATAGGAGTAGGGCGAGCCAGAGACCCACAAGATTCCGTTCGGATCTTCGCGCACGGTGTTCATCGTCTTGCCCGGCCCTTTATATTTCGTCTGCTTACCGGACTTGACGTCGACTTTCACGAGCGTTCCGCCCTCTTCGACGACCCACGCGGAAACTCCATCGCGCGTCATCTGCACCGAGCGTGTGCCAACACGGGGCGACTGGCTCTCCCACAAATATTCCTGCAGCTCTCCCGTGTCAGGATTCAACCTGCCGACGCCATTCACCGATCCGAAATACGGGCACCAGATGTTGCCGTCCTTGTCCGGGTTCGCGTCCCAGGTCATGCGGCCCGGCGGCATTTCATACATCACGTACACAATCTTGAGCGCTTCATCGCTGAACTGCTTCATCCAGTCCACATAGCCGGGAAGACTGGCGGGAGATTCCGGCAGCGCGCCAGGCCCCGTGCCGAAAATCTTGGCGGCATAGGCCGCGAGTTCGTTGACGTCCTGATCGTTCTTGATCGTGCCGTAGACGACGCTGCCGCCGATTCTCGTGGACATCATGTCCTTGAGCGTTTCGCGCCATCCGGCTTCGTCCCGCCGCACATTGATGAACTGTTCGAACCCGTGGCAACTCGATCCGCAGTGCGCGAATTTATCCTTGCCGGGACCTTCGGGAAACAGATCGATGCCCTGAATGATCGGAATTTCGTCCCAGTGCACCATCTGCTTTTGCAGCGTCCAGTCGAATGTGGCGTTCTGACTGGCGGTGAGGACAATGCCGCTTTTCGGATCGGACCGGTAACCCACGGATTTCGCCAGCACCTGATAATCGCCGGCGGCGAGGTTCTCGATGCGGTACCTGCCGTCGTTGCCGGAAAGCACAATCACCGTAGCTCGGGTCTTTGCATTCCGAGCCTGCACAAACGCGGCGCGGAATGGCGCGCCGTCCGGCCCGGTGACCTTGCCCGTGATCGTCGCCCCGAACGCAAGCGAGGAAAGGAGACCCATCGCGCTCACCAAACCCAGGACTTTAAGAGTTCTCAGTGCTTGCATGACTCCTCCTTGCAATGGGCGGAACGGCCCGCTCGATCAGCGATTAAGAGTGTCCAAAGTCAGGATCAAAATCCCAGCCGCGATGTCGCCGAGGCTACCAAAGAGACGCATCGACTGTCTATGAAGATCTGCCATCGTCCTATCCCTCGGAGGCTTGTTGCCGTTCGAACCCCCGTTGCTGGATGACTTGCTGAAGTCCAAGGACTAATTCATGGTCATGTGCCATGCCTGACCTTAAGGCCAGTAGCACCTACGTCTCGCGTCCTTCCATTATGGAACACAGTCGGAGCACGCCGAACGGTTCCTGTTGCTCGGGTCATTTTGGCCGATCTGGTTTATATGCTTGCACAGGGGATTCGATGAAACACAACAATAAGAAAATCGGTGTTAATAGACGCGAGTTCCTCAACACCCTGGGTGTCTCCGCGGGGATCGCCGCTTCCCTGCCCGCGCTTTCCATCATGTCGGAAGTCACCGCGAATGCCGACGATATCGGGCCGCAAGGCGGCCGCGCGCGCGCTGAATCTTCGGAAAGGATCCGTGTGGATGTCGCCGAGCGGGAGAGCAACGTCCGCATCCCGAATCACGACGACAACGGCGACGAAAGGTTGTACCCGTCCAAAATTGGAAATTATTCCAAGAATCTCAAGCACGATCCGGCGACCGGGGAAGTCGATCCGGCGGCGTATCAGGCCATGATCTCCGCAATCTCCACCGGGCGGTTCGCCGATTTCGAAGCGTTGGCCGTGAACGGCCACTTCGGGTCGGCCGACCCGACCCAGCAGCGCCGGCTGGTGAATCCCGGTTCCGGTTACGCCTACGACCTCGAGGGAACGGACTCTCATCAGTTGAAACTCGCTCCGGCGCCGGCATTTGCCAGCGCGCAGGAAGCGGGTGAGATGGCGGAGTTGTACTGGATGGCGCTTTTGCGCGACACGAACTTCGCTGATTACGATTCGAGCCCAACGGCGCAGGCGGCAGCTGCGGACTTGTCCAAAATGTCGGATTTCCGCGGGCCGAAAGCAAGTGGCGCGGTCACCACAAAAACTTTGTTCCGCGACAGTTATCCGGGATGCACGGTTGGCCCCTACATTTCGCAATTCCTAATGCAGCCGTGCAATTTCGGATCCATGCGAATCGATACGCAAATGGTAACAGTTCAGCCGGCCGTCGATTACATGACGAACTTCCCCAGCTGGCTCTCTGTGCAGAACGGTGTGAATACTCCTCCAATTCCGACGGTGGGGCTGGCCTATTGCAGGAATGGCCGCGACCTGACGCATTATGTAAATATCGACGCGCTGTTCGAGGCCTATTTCGTATCCTGCATCAATTTGTTGAGCAACGGGTATTTCGCGAATCCTGGAAATCCCTATGGGCGAATCTACGACGGCGGCGCCGGCCGCCCGCGCAATGCGGCGCTCGATCCGAACGGATCGCTGGCGCAGGTGGGCTTCGGAACTTTCGGGGGCCCTGCGGTACTGACGCTGGCGTGCGAACCGGCGACGCGCGCTTTGAAGGATGTCTGGTACCAGAAGTGGCTCGTTCACCGGCGCCTGCGGCCCGAAGAGTTTGGCGGGCGCGTGGAAGTGAATCGACTCGGAACACGCCATTACCCGATCCATACCGACCTGCTCAACGTCTCAAAAGTCCTCAATTATGTGTTTACCATGCACGGAACGAATCTTCTTCCTATGGCGTTCCCTGAAGGATCGCCGAATCATACGTCGTACGGCTCGGGACACGCGACCGTGGCGGGAGCTTGCGTGACGATGCTGAAGGCGCTGTTTGATGACACGCAGCTGATCAAGAATCCGGTCGTGCCGAATCCGGCGGACGGCGGCCAGTCGCTGATTAAGTATGTAGGCCCGCCGGGCGAGCCGCCGCTGACGGTCGGGGGAGAACTGAACAAAGTGGTCTCGAATGTCTCGCAAGGACGCAACATGGCGGGCGTGCACTGGCGCAGCGATGCGGTGGAGTCGAATGCGCTTGGTGAGGCTGCGACAATCAGCATGCTCTATGACATGAAGAGGACGTTCAGCGAACCGTTCTCCGGATTCTCGTTCACGAAATTCGACGGGACGACGATAACGGTCTGAGGGGCGCCGCGAACCCACTACGACAGGTAGCTGATAGGGGGCGTGGCGCCCACCGTGCTTGTTTTATCGACAGGGAAGCGGAAGATCAACGCTCTCAAACCCGCCTACAGTCCTGATTTGAAATCGTATTTAGGAAGGCCGAGCTTCAGCTCGGTCTTCCAGGTTGCGTTTCATTGCGGGCTTCAGCCCCTGAAGCCTCAGGGGTTAAAACCCCAAATGGGTCGCGCCTCTCGTCGGGAGTGAAGTCCCGACCTCCAGGGAACCCGCTCCACTAATGACTTTCAAATTAGGACGGTCCGCAAACTCGAGAATGCTTGCGTAGTTCCTACTCTAGTGATACTTTTCTCCTCAACAGGATTCCATATCGTAACGTAAAGGCCTTTGCTGAACGCCTGCGGCTTTTTACGGGCGCCTCCAGCATGACCTCGAACAGGGAGGGCCATGTGCGGGAAAAACCACGGTACCCGGGCATCCGCGTAACAGCCAACGGAAATCAACTGGTCTCATATCACACGGAAACTCGCATCACTGATGCGGGAATTTTCTACCCGATTACGCCGTCCACCGAGGGCGGCGAGCTGTACCAGCAGGCTTATGCGGAAGGGAAATTGAACGTCTTCGGCCACAACACTATTGCCGTGGAGGCCGAGGGCGAGCACGCTGCGCAGGGCGGAGCCATCGCACACTCGGTTTGCGGGCAGAGAGTCGTCAATTTTACGTCGGGCCAGGGTGTTGTGTACGGCGTCGAGCAGTATTACCACGCGCCCGGCAAATGCTCGACCATGGTCCTCGAGGTCGGCGCCCGCGCGCTCACCAAGCACGCCCTGAATGTGCACTGCGGGCATGACGATGTGTACGGCGCGCTCGATACCGGCTGGATCATCCTGTTTGGCAAGGACGCGCAGCAGGCCGCCGACCAGGCGCTCATTCTGCGGCGCGTGACGGAACTCAGCCTGACTCCCGGAATGAACGTGCAGGACGGATTTCTCACCTCGCACCTTGAGCGCACTTTTTATAAGCACGAATCGGAATTGATGCGCGAATACCTGGGCGCGCCGGACGACATGATCGATTGCCCCACCGAAAGCCAGCGCATCCTGTTTGGCCCGAAGCGCCGTCGCGTGCCGAAGATGATCGACTTAACGAACCCCGTGCTCCTTGGTCCCGTGCAAAATCAGGAGCATTACATGCAGGGCGTCGTGGCGCGCCGCAACAACTTCACGGAGCCGATCCTGCAATTCCTGGAAGACGCCTACAAGGATTTTGGAAATTTGACCGGTCGCCACTACGGCTTGGTGACCGAATATAAGACCGAAGACGCGGACACGGTTTTCGTGTCGCTCGGCTCGGCGGCTGAGAATATCGAGGCGGCCGTTGATTATCTGCGGGAACGGCGCAACGCCAAAGTCGGATCGATTCATTTGAACGTTTTCCGGCCCTTCCCCGAGGCCGCCGTCATCCGCGCGCTGATCGGCAAGCGCAACGTCATCGTCCTCGAGCGCACGGACGAGCCCATGTCGGGAGACAACCCGATGGGCCGGGAAATCCGGACGGCGTTGAGCAAGGCGCTCGTGACTCAGGACCATCGTGCGGAATCGAACCTTCCCGCCATTACGCCGGATCAAATGCCGCGCCTCTTCGCCGGCATTTACGGTTTGGGTTCGCGCGATTTCAGACCCGAACACGTTCTGGGCGCGTACGAATTCGCGACCGGGACGCGAACGCGCAAGGACGGCAAGGGCGTCGCGGATGGAGTCACCTTCTTCGTTCTCGGCGTTGACCATCCTTACGAAGTAAAATCGGACGAGACACCGTCGTTGCTTCCTGAAAAAGCCGTGGCCGTCCGCTTTCATTCCATTGGGGGCTGGGGCGCCATCACCACGGGAAAAAATCTTGGCGCGATCATCGGCGATTTGAACGATCTGCTTTACGATCGCGACAAGGTAGTGGACGAGTGGGGCAATCCCAAGGAAATCATCCACGTCAGCGCCAACCCGAAATACGGATCGGAGAAAAAGGGTGCGCCGACTTCCTACTTCATGGTCGCTGCGCCTGAGCGCATTCGCGTGAATTGCGATTTGCGCCATGTCACGGTTGTGCTGTGTTGCGATCCCAAAGCATTCACGCACACGAATCCGCTGGACGGAATCCTTGAAGGCGGCGCCTTGATCTGGGAATCGGAAGAAGAAGGCGAGAAGGCGTGGGAACGGTTGCCCATGTGGGCGCGCAGGCAAATCATCGACAAGAAGATTCGCGTATACACCCTGCCCGGCTTCGTGATTGCCCGCAACGCGACTGATCGGGCGGACCTGCAATTGAGAATGCAGGGGAACGCATTCCTTGGCGCGTTCTTTGCTGTCTCGCCGATTTTGCAGGAGTTCCGCATCACGCCGGAACAGTTCCGTGAAGTAGTGCATAAGCAGTACGTCAAGAAATTCGGCCGCTTGGGCGACGCGGTCGTGAATTCCAACATGGAAGTCATGACGCAAGGCTTCGAGCGCGTTCATGAAATCCGCGTCGGCGAAATGGAAGCGCCGGACCGCTCTTCGCTCCGCGGCGAGGCCTTGCTGCCGGTTGTTTCCAACGCTTCCGCAGAGGGTGGTTGCGGCTCGGGATGCCGCTCCCATGAGGTTCCAGCGGGCCAGGGTGCGCGCACGCCCGTGACGACTATCGCCATGTTCGATTCCGAGTTTCGCTCCAATTACGGCTACAATCAGCCAGCCTCGCCCCTCGCGTCCGTGGGTGTAATGGCTGCCGGCAGCGGAGACACCGCTTCGAAATATGTCGCGCGGCGCGAAACGCCCCTCTACATCCCGGAAAATTGCACGCAATGCATGGAATGCATCGCAGTTTGCCCGGACACGGCGCTGCCGAATTGCTCTCAGGATTTGGATACCGTTCTGCGAACCGCGATCATGAACTACGTTACGGACCCTGCAGAGCGCACCAAAATGTTCCGCTCAGTGCCGGAGATTGACAAGCGCACGCGCGCATTGATGCAAGCTTCCATCACCGCCAAAGCCCTGACTCCGCTTCCCGAGATCCTCCGCAAGGTCACAAATGAGGTGGACGGATTTTCCGACGAGGCCAAACGCCAATTCTTCGCCGTCATCGAAAAAGTTCCGATGGCCTTCCAGAAGGCCAACGCGATCTTTTCGACGCCGGAACGCAGAACTCCCGGCAGCGGCGGCATTTTCTCCATCTTCGTTTCCGACCTGTGCAAAGGTTGCGC
>Ga0070731_10003127_pt1 | contig 15113 bp, 16 predicted proteins | sample Coa_R1_2_FD_66448 | JGI IMG/M metagenome (GOLD analysis project Ga0070731, IMG submission 66448) | Surface soil microbial communities from Centralia Pennsylvania, which are recovering from an underground coalmine fire - Coalmine... | ecosystem: Environmental > Terrestrial > Soil > Unclassified ... | reverse complement strand
GTTTCGCTCTGCATAGGCGCCGACGATGCAGAACAGCACGACGATCGCGATGATGATCGGCTGGGGGATCGTCAGCACCTTGACGACGAGTCGTATCCAGAAGAATCCGATCACGCACATCCCGACGACGCCGACGAAAAGTGACGCCAGGATCGCGTAAGCCGTGTCCGGGTGCGTGACGAAGATCTGCGGCCCCGGCTGCACGCCGTGCAGAAGAAAGGCACCGAGGATCACCGCCGTCGCGCCGCTGCCTGGAATGCCGAGCGCGAGCAGCGGCACCATATGGCCGGCCACCGAGGCAGTCGATGCGATCTGCGGCGCGACGATCCCTTCGGGAATGCCCGAGCCAAGATCCTTGCGCCGCTTGCAGTATTGCCGCTCGATGCCGTACGAGACGAACGACGTGATGACGGCGCCGGCGCCGGGAACGACACCGAGCACCGTGCCGATCACCGTGCTGCGCGAGATCGTTTGGCGCAATGCCCAGATTTCGCGCCACGTTGGGAATCGAGTTCGCACGCGATTCGATTTTTCGTCCGTCGCATCGATTTTCAGCGTCCGCCCGAAGCGCGTGAAGACCTCGCCCAACCCATACGCGCCGACGAGCACGGTGATGTAGTTGATGCCGCCCGACAAAAGCGGCTGGCCGAACGTGAATCGCTCGGCGCCATAGGTGCTGTCGATGCCGATCGTGGCGATGATGAGACCGAAGAACAGGCTGATGAATGCATGCGCGAGCGAGCTGGTCGCAAGACATACCACGGTTGCGAGGCCGAGGACGATGATCGCGAAGTAATCCGGCGAGTCGAAAGTCAGCGCGAATTTCGCGAACGGCCCCGCGAGCGACACCATGACGCCGGACGAAACGAGCCCGCCGATCAATGCCGCGACGAGCGCCCAGCCGAGCGCCTTCGCCGCTTCGCCCTTCAGGTTCATCCGGTAGCCGTCCCACAGCAACGGCACATCGGATGGCTCACCTGGAATCTTGTAGAGAATCGCGGTGAAGCATCCGCCGTAAGTGCCCGCGATGTAGATCGCCGTCAGCAGGATGATCGCCGACTCGATGTCCATCGAGTACGTGAACGGAAGCGTCAGCACGATGCCCATGACGAGTCCGAGCCCCGGCATGATCGACACCGCCATGCCGATCAGAAGCCCGATCGTAAGCATTAGCAGGTTCCACGCAACGAACACGTGCGCGAAGCCAATGCCGAGGTCGTGAACGAGCGTGTCCACGGCGTTCCTACCTGATCCCCATGATCCGCATCAAAAACGTCGACACGTGCGCGAACGGCTCGACGCCGATCGGCAGCGACACGTAGACCGCGCGCATGAAAAGCAGCATGAAGGCAACGCTGGCCGTGACGCCGACAGCGAGCGCACGCAGCGGCCGGCGATAGTTGCCGAAGTAGACGAAGGCGACCACGTAGAGCAGCGTGGCGACGAAATAGCCGAGCAAGGGAAACGCGACGACGTACGCGGTCGTGAGCCCGATGCCGATCCAGGGAACAAAGCGGTTCGCGGGCGATTGCGGCTCGACGGCGTCGCCTTGCGGCAGCAACGATGGATCTTTGCTCGGCTCCGAGCTGCGATAACGGGATCCGAACAGCGTGCGCCGTGCGATCTCGAAGACGCACGTAATGATCGCGAGGACGAGGATCGTCTTCGGCCACAAACCTGCGCCGAGACGCGAATCGCCGGCCGAAGCGATCCCGAGCGAGACGTAAAAGAGGCCGGCGCCGACCGCGAGAACGACGAGATACGGTCCGCTACCCCTCATGCCTGCTCGCAAGCGCTACGGCGCCTTCCTGATCCTTCGCGCCTGCCCGAGCCACGCATCGATGAATTTTGCCGCCTCCTGCGCCGAAACGGTCGAGTTCTTCAACGCCGCTTCCCGTTCCAGCGCGGCTTTGTAGCCGGGCGACATCGTCGCCTTGTCCACCGCCTCGATCAGCTTCGAAACGATCGCGGGATCGGTGCCCGCCTTTACGTACATCGCGCGGAAATGAATCAGCGATGCGTCGAGGCCGACCTCCTTCGATGCCGGCACGTCGGGGAAACGCGCGTCCTTCGTGTCGGCGAACATCAGGACCGGTCGCAACTGCTTGCCGTCGACGTAGCTTACGACATCACCCGGCTGCGTGAATAGAAGGTCGTTGTGGCCGCCCAGCACCGATGCGACCCGTTCGCCGGGCTTGTCGTACGGGACGAGCTCGAACTTCGTGCCGAGCTTTCGATTGATGTAGTTGACGATCAAGTCGCCGGAGCTTCCATAGCCGTCGAAGGCGACGCTGACGCGCCGGCTCTTCGCTGCGTCGACGATCTCCTGCCACCCTTTGAACGCGCTGTCCGCGCGCACGAGCAGCCCCGGATTCTGCTGATCGATGATCGCGAGGCAGACAAACTCGTCGAGCTTGAAAAGCGGCTTGCCGGTGACTTCCAGGAGCACCGTCTCGGACGTCACCTCTTCGATCGTGTAGCCGTCCGCCTTCCCGTCGCGCATCTTGACGAGGCCGGTCTGGCCCGTGCCGCCCGGAACGTTCAACACGGGCAACGAGACGCCGAGCGACGGTTGCAACTCTCTCGCCAGCGCACGTCCCATGTAATCGGCGCCGCCGCCAGTGCCCCACGGGACGATGAAGTCGATCGGGCGGCTCGGATACGTATCGGCCGCCGCTCTTGCGGACGCGAGTGCGACGGCAAGCAGAAGCATCAGCCGAATGAAGCGCTGCATCCGCTCGTCGCGAAGCCGCATGGCGATTTCTCCTCCGATCGCCGCCGATGCATACATCGACGCCTTGACCACGCATCCCACCGCCTGGAAGTCGCGGCATTCGCCGTCTTGTCGCCAAACGATGCTTCACGAGAGGTATAGCAGAGTTTTATCGCATCATTTGTCGCCTATTTGACATTTTCCCGTATTGCGCTCGATGCAAAGCACATCGCCAAAAGCATCGTCGGCTCGCTTAAATCAATCGGCGAGCGCGCTTTCGACTTCGGCGAACGAACGCGCGATCGCGACGGGTTCGACGATCGTTCCAAGCTGCCTCGTGAGCTGCGACACCGCGAAGAGGCCACGCACGCGGCGCTCGCCGTTGTCGTCGCGGTCGATCACCATCGCATGCTGGCGCCCCACCGCGTGGAACGTTGCGACGATGTGCCCGACGCACGCGCGCAGGACGTCGGACATCTCGATCACCTCCAGTCGATCGGCTGGTGTCATGATGTCGCGAACGGTGATCTCGTCGCGGCGTATCCGGTGTTTCTGGATCAGGACGAGCGGCTTCCCGCCTTCGATGTCGGTCGACGTGACGAGGCCCCGGATCACGTTGCGGTCGTCGCTCACGATGAGCAGATGCACGCGATTCGCCCGCATTCGCTGCGCGGCGAACTCCATCGAGACGGTCTCTGGCACGGTGAGGGCGCGAACGCGCCGGAAATCGGTCATCACGGCGATCGCAGGATCGTCGAGCGTGACGCTCGGCGGTTGCGGGAGGATCGGCTGATGAAACGTCGCGTCGGACGGCAAGGGATGCGACGGCAGCGGCACATAGGATCGTTGCATGGCTGTCTCCGAAGCAGGAACGCGGTGGAACTGTGAATTTGCGCCTTGGCGTCGCACGTCGTCGAGCAAGTTCTTTGGAATGGCCCATCAGTCGTCTCTATGTGCAACGACCGTGGTGCGCCGCGCGTGCGCTCGTTGCACGCGAAAATTGTCGCGTTTGCGACAGACCAGTCGTAGCGCGACGCGCATCATTCATTGATGCACGCCAAGCTTCAGGCCCGCTACGACGAGATCGGTCGATCGCCATGACGCGCCGATTGCTGTGCAAAACGGGCGATGTGCCGATCGACACCATCAAGGAATTCAGTGTCGACGCCGATCGAGCGGTCTGCGTGGTGAACGCGGGCGGCAGCTTCTTCGCATGCCAGCCGACGTGCCCGCACGAAGGCGTTCGGCTTTGCGATGGGTGCGTGACGGATACGACGCTCACGTGCCTCGAGCATCTGTGGCAGTGGGATCTTCCGACCGGCGAGCCGCGGGGACTCGCCGAAGCCTCGCTGACGACGTATCCGGTTCGCGTCGAGGGAGAGTCGGTCTACCTCGACGATTGAAGCCGGCGCAGTTTTTCGATTCCGGGTCGGTCGCTACGCGTCGAAAGCGGGAAGCAGCGCTCGGAACTTCCGATAGTCGGTGAGGATGATCGACCGCTTCTCCATCCGAACATAGCCTCGCTTGCGAAGATCGCCGAGCGTCACGTTCGCGTATTGCCGTGACACGCCGGACATCGATGCGAGGTCCTCGTGCGTGAGCTTGAGATCGATGAGCATGCCGTCCGCGCACGGCAGCGCGAAGCGCTCCGCCAGCGCGATCAGCACCGCGCAAACGCGCTCGTACCCCGATTCGGTTTCGAGCATCACGGCGAGTCGCGAGACCCAGCGTAGCCTGATCGACAGCGCCTGGATCACGGCACGCGCGAGCTCGGGAAAGCGATCGATCAGTGGATCGAAGCGCGCATACGGCAACGTGTAGAAGACGCACGGCTCGAGGCAGCGGACGGTCATCTGCCGCGTGGTCTTCACGCCAAGGTCACCTGCGCCAAGAATATCGCCGGGGCACCAGAATCCCGTGGTGCCGACCTTGCCGCCGCGGCTCTGATACATCGACATCGCCTTTCCCTTGATCAGGAAGGCGATGAACGCGGCGGCGTCACCCTGCGACCAGATCGTCTGTCCCTTGCGCGCGGTGCGACGATCGCATTGCTCGATCACCGCGGCGCGATACTCCGGCGGAATCGACGCCAGCACGTCGAGATGACCATCCGCGCGCGGACGATCGGTTCTGGGTTTCATCGAAAACGGAACGCGCCGCATCGGCGCGCGCGCTATCGCGCCGAGTGCCCTGCCAGCTTGATCTCGACTTTCTCGCTTTCGTCGAGCGACGCGTAATACTCGCGCAGAATCGCGAGCACTTCCGGACGGCTGAATTCCGCGGGCACCGGCTGACCTTCCGAGAGCCACTTCCGTAACTTCGTTCCCGAGACGAGCAGTCGATCCTTGTCTTCGTGCGGGCAAGTACGCCCGGACGCCATGCCGGCGCAGCGGTAGCACCAGAACGTCCAATCCATGCGTAGCGGCTGGATGGCGAGCGAGCCCTTCGGAATCTCATCGAAAATCCTGTGCGAATCGAACGGTCCGTAGTAGCTGCCGACGCCCGCGTGATCGCGGCCGACGATCAAATGCGAGCAGCCGTAGTTCTGGCGAAACAGCGCGTGGAGGAGCGCCTCCCGTGGGCCCGCGTAGCGCATGTCGAGCGGATAGCCCGCCTGAACGACGGTATCGCCCCTGAAATAGCCGCGAATCAGCGCCGCGATCGCACGCGTGCGCACCTCGGCCGGAATGTCACCCGGCTTGAGATTGCCGAGCAGCGAGTGCACGAGCACGCCGTCGCATACCTCGATCGCAACCTTCGCCAGGTACTCATGGGAGCGATGCATCGGGTTGCGCGTCTGGAACGCAGCGACGCGCGACCATCCGAGCTGCTCGAATTTCGCGCGCGTTTCGGCAGGCGTCATGAACAACGCGCCGTATTTCGCCTTGAACCCGCCATCGGAAAGCACGTCGACCGGGCCGGCGAGGTTGACGTCGCCCTGCTGCATCACCATTCGAACGCCGGGATGGTCGGCGTCGGTGGTGCGGAACACCGCCTTGCATTCGTGCGCCTTGTCAATGCGGTATTGCTCGGTGACGCGCATCGTCGCAAGGAGCTCGTCATCGTCGTCGACAAGCGCGATCTCGCGAGCCGTTTCGGTGTCGCGCGCGGACGATTCGTCGACGGAGAGCGTAATCGGAATCGGCCAGAACGTGCCGTCGGCCATTCGGAAACGATCGCAAACGCCTTGCCAGTCGGCATGCGTCATGAAGCCCTTGAGCGGCGAAAATCCGCCGATGCCGAGCATGATGAGGTCGCCCTTTTCGCGCGAGCTCACGCGGACCTTGCGGAGCGACGCGGCGCGCGCGCGCTCCGCTTTGAGCGCCTCGCCTTCGAGGAGTCGTGGCTTGAGAGCGCCGCCATGCGGCGGGACGAGCGTTGACATGCGAATCCTCCTATCGACTTCGTCCCTTATTGTCTTGAGGGCCGCCGTCGCAGGCAAAGCGTCTCTATTGATCCGCCCATAAACTGCGCTGATACCAAGGGCGTCACGGTCGCGCCGCGGCGAGCGCCGCAAGGCGAGCCTTGGCAAAGGCGACAAAGCTCGTCACCATCTGCGAGTGGAAGCGCTCCTTGGGATAGACGACCGAAAGCTCGCGCACGAGCCGCGGTGCGAGCGGGATTTGCACGAGCTGCGCAAGCCGGATCTCGTTGATCACGGCGGCTTTCGAGATGATCGCGAAGCCAAGGCCGGCTGCCACCAGGCCCTTCAACGCCTCTGGACTGCCCGCCTCCATCACGACGCTCAGCGACTCCGGCGCCACGCCGGCCTTCTCGAAATAGTGATCGGTGACCTGGCGCGTTCCGGAACCGACTTCGCGCGTAATGAACGGATGCTGCCGCAGCGCAGTCGCGGTCAGCTCCCTCTCGCGCGCGAGCGCATGCGAAGGCGCGCAGATCACCTGAAGCTCGTCCTCACAACACATCTCGCTGATCAGCGACGGAAAATGCGAGTCGCCCTCGATGAAACCGAGATCGAGCGAACGTTCCTCGATGCGGCCTTGCACGGCTTCGGAATTCGCGACAAAGAGCCTCGGCACGAGCGCCGGATAGCGCGCCTTGAACTCGCCAAGGATGTGCGGCAGCAGGAATTCGGCGATCGTCGTGCTCGCGCCGATGAAGAGCGGACCCGCGATCTGGCCGCCCATTTCCTTGACGCGCGTATCGAGCTCCGCCGATAGCGTGAGGATGCGTTCCGCATAATCGAGAACGACGCGCCCCGCTTCGGTGAGCGAAATGCCACCGTGCACGCGATCGAAAAGACGCGTTCCGAAGTGGTCCTCGAGCTGGCGGATCTGGAACGTGACCGCCGGCTGCGTCATGAACAACGCCTCCGCGGCCTTCGTGAACGACAGATGCCGCGCGACCGCGTGAAAAACCTGAAGGCGTCGGTCCGCCATGGCTTGCCGGGTTCTTGAAAGCGTCTATTCAAGCACAACCGGTCGGCCCGCTGGCGATGCGAGCAGGTAACCGACGAAAACAGCGCGAATTTGTCAATTGCTTGACATCGCAAGCCCGATTCGCCGCGTAGCTTGGCTTTTCGTCATCGACACGCGGAGTCCGCGATGGCCGGCTATCGCCGCCATGTGTTCGTCTGCCAGAACGAGCGCGAGCCCAACCACCCGAAGGGCTGCTGCAAGCACAGGGGTGCCGATGCCATCTTCAAGGTGCTGAAGGAAGGCGCGCACAAGGCCGGGCTCATTGACGTTCGCATCAACCGTGCGGGATGCCTCGACCATTGCTCGTTCGGCCCGACTGTCGTCGTCTATCCGGAAGCCGTCTGGTACCACGTTCCGGACGTCGAAGACGCGCGAGAGATTCTCGCAAGCCACGTGATCGGCGGAAGGGTCGTCGATCGCCTGCTGATCGCGAACATGGAGTGACGTCGCGCGCACTCGTTCTCCACGCTCTTTCGTTTCAAGGAGTCGCCATGGACCAAGCCGTCCGCAAGGGATCGCTGCAAGATCCGTATGAAGCCGTCGAATCTGCTTATCGCTCGACCTCGAAAAAGCTCGGGCAGGAATACTTCGTCATCGACTGCGATCGTCACATCATCGAGCCGCCCGAGGCGTTCACGACGTTCCTCGATGCCGAATGGAAAAAGCAGGCGCCGAAGCTCACGACCGACAACACCGGTGCGCCGCGGCTGATGGTCGAGGGCCGCCTCTACCAGAAGCCGTCCGGCTTCGGACCCGGACGTACCGAAGGCTGCGGCGATCAGCGTCCGCGCGGCGAAGGTCTCTCGTACGAGCGGGCTCACAAGCACGCATTCGAGAATCGCGAGATCGACATGGACTTGAGCGGCATCGATGCGGCGGTGTGGATTCCGACGCTCGGGTTGTTCATTCCCGACATCGTCAACCTCGAATTACAGTATGCGGTCGCTCGCGCGCTCAACGACTGGACGGCGAAGGTCTGGGCGACGTCGAAGCGGCATCTGTGGTGCGTGACGATCCCGATCAAGCCCGAATGGGCCGTCGAGGAGATCAAGCGTTGCCGTAAGCTCGGCGCGACCGCCGTGTGGATGCGTCCGAACGTGATGCAGGGCGTGCGTTGGTGGGGTCCGGATTGGGATTCGGTCTGGAAGACGATGACCGACCTCGGGATGGCGCTCGTCTTCCACGAGGCGACAGGCACGTACAACGCGACGTACAGCACCGACTACAAGTACGACCGCTACTGGCTCGCGCACGTCGTGTCGCATCCGCTCGAGATGGCGACCGCGGTCTGCGGAATCATCGGTTATGGCGTGCTGGAACGCCATTCCGGGCTCAAGGCGCTGTTCTGCGAAGCCGGCGCGACATGGGTGCCGTACATCCTCTTCCGGCTCGACAACCACTACGAGGCGCGCCCGAGCGAGATGATCGGCTTGACGATGCCGCCGTCCGAATACTTCAAGCGGCAATGCGTTATCTGCTCCTTCGAGCCCGAGGAAGCACTCCTGAGCGAGACGATGCAATGGTTCAAGGGCGAGAACATGGCGTGCACGAGCGACTATCCGCATTGGGATTCGAGCGGCGTGTCCGGCGTGGTTCGCTACCTCAAGAATTATCCGGACATCAGCGAAGAGACGCGCGTCAACTTCTTCTCGCGCGCCGCGATCGACGCATTGCGGCTCCAGACCTGAACGAGGCGTGGGGAAGGTCATGCGCCGGCATGGCGCTTCCCGCATGATCGCGATAACGCAATCGCCGGCTACAGGCAGCGGGCGGTCGTGGTTTTGCACCTGAACGCCGGCATCTTCGCGCATCGCGGCCGCGGCTCGTGGAACATCTGCTCGTCGCTTTTTCGTGGTGCGTGCTCGCCGGCTTCCTGATGTCGATGGGCGGCGGGGGCGGCGGCATCCTGGTGGGCGTTGGCCACATCTCGATCCTGGGGATCGCCGACCCCAACATGATCAAGGTCGTGAACCAGATCCTCGAGTTCACGAGCCGCTTGATCTCGGTACCGCTCTACTATCGCCAGCGAAGGCTCGTGTGGAGCGTGGCGCTCATCTACGGCATCGGTGCGCCGCTCGGCGCGATCTGCGGGTCCTGGCTTTCGCGCTCGTACCTCGCCAACATGGCGGCGTACCGGGTGGCGTTCGGCATCCTGGTGACGCTCGTTGCCGCGCGCGTGCTGTACGAAGCATGGGCGAAGGCCGCGATGCGCCGCCTCGGTCACCGAAGGGCGCACGAAGCGTCGGAGCGCGTGAGCAGACATGCGCGCGTATCGGGATTCGCGAGCCTCGATGCGAACGATGCGCCACGAACGGTCGAAACGGCGTGGGACCGCATTCGCATCCGCTTCGGCGGCGAAAATTTCGACTTCAATCCCTGGGGCGCCGCGCTTGGCGGATTCGGTATCTCGCTCGTGTGCTCGCTGTTCGGCGTCGGCGGCGGGTTTCTGGCAACACCCTTTCTAGCAAGCGTGCTGCTGTTTCCGATGTATCTCGTCGTCGGGACGAGCCTCGTCGCGCTGATGCTTCCGCTCGCGGTGAGCGTGATCACCTATCTCGCGCTGCGCGTGCACGTCGACTGGGCGCTCGTCGCAAGCGAGGTCCCCGGCGTGCTGGTCGGTTCGTTCCTCGGCCCCGCGCTTAACCAGTATTTCAACGAAAAGGCGCTGCGAACGTTCGTCGCGACAATCCTTTTCGCGACCGGTCTTTACTACACGTTTACGTGACTGAACTCAGAGCTCGACGAGCTCGAGCCTCTGCACCGATCAGCTCGTGGAAGGTCGCAGGCGCAGTGGCGTCAGGCGTCATGCCAGGAAGTGCCGGTAATTGAGGTTGTCGGAAATGCTGTTGCGGCCCCACGTGCCGCAGCCCATCGCTTCGCGCGGTAGGCGCCGAACACGTCGTCGTCGGTCGGCTCGTGTACGCGCTCGGGCTCGAGCGGGCGCACCACGCGCGTGATGTTCGACAGCGAGAACGGCAGCGCATTGTCGAAACTGCCGCCGGTTGCGAAGCAATGCGCGTGATTGACGATGACGCGACATACGGGGAGCGTCAAGCCGAGCTCGCGCGCGCGATCGGTGGTGCTCGTGTGCAACCTCACCGAATGGCCGGCGCCCTGGAAGCGCAGGATCTCTTCGGCCCGCGCCACGACCGCAGCGAAATCGGGAGCGCGGTAGAACGCAAGCACCGGAGACAGCTTCTCGCCCGAAAACGGATGCTCGCGACCGACACCGCTTTTTCGGGAACGATCAGAAAGCGCGCGCGTTGCACGGCGGGCCGGGTGAGTCCGGCGAGCCGCGCGATGGTGGCGACGTCCTGCGCGACGACCGCCGACGAAAGCTTTCCGTCCTGGAACATCGTGCGCCGAAGCGCGGCCGTTTCGTTCGCGTCGCGCAACGCGCCGCCTTCGCGCTCGAACGCGCGCAGCAACGCATCGGCGATCGATTCGACGGCGATGACGCTGTTCTTCGACGAGCAGCTCGTCGCGTTGTCGAAGGTCTTCGATCTGGCAATCTTTGCGGCAGCATCGGCCACGTCGGCGGTCTCGTCGACGATCACCGCCACGTTGCCGACGCCAACGCCGATCGCCGGCGTTCCGCTTTCGTAGGCGCCGCGCACGTTTCGCGCCGACCCGGCGCGACGACGAGATCGGCGAGACGCATCAGCTCGAACGTGTTCTCGCGCGTGACCGATGTCGGCAACTGCCGAACGAGATCGCGCGGCGCACGAATGCGGTCGAGACTCGGCATGCACGTATTCGAGCAGCAGCGCGAGGGTCGACTGGCCCTTCGGCGATGGCGCGAGCACGATCGCATTGCGGCCTTTGAGCGCATTGATGATGTTGTTCGCAGGCGTCGCCGAAGGATTCGTAGGGGGGCGTGTTCGCGGCGACGATGCCCACCGGCCGCACGATCTCGATCAGTCCACGTTCGGGATCCTCGCTCAGAATGCCTACCGACTTCGCGCCCTTCAGGTCGCGCAGGAGACCAACCGTCTTGCGACGATTCTTCGCGATCTTGTCCGCGACGTTGCCGATTCCTTTGTCGCGCACGGCGAGCTGGGTGAGCGCGCGATTGCGCGAAGGCTCGACGATCGCCCAGCCGACGGCAAGCGCCGCCTCGTCCGCTTGCGCCTGCGTCCAGCGGTCGGCGATTGCCTGCGCGGCACGGGCGCGGGAAACGAGAGCCTCGACAACACTGCTCATGGCGATGAACGAATGGAAACGCGGCTCAAACGTTCGATTCTGCGCCTTGTTCGTGGAGGCATCGTCGTGAATTTGACGCAGCACTCGCTTCGTTCCGAGGACAGCCGCTATGTCGTCAAAGTGCTTGCCTTTGCGAGGAGCAGGATGCCGGCAAGAACGAGCAGGAAGGCAATCGCTTTCGTTGCCATGGCGTCACTGATGCGCCCATGCATCCGATTGCCGACGAAAAGCCCCGCCGCCATGGCAGGGAAGCCGATGCCCGCTGTCTCGATCGAAAGTGCGGGAAGCAACAGTCCACCCAATGCAAACACGACGAGTCGAAAGCCGTAATCGAACAGCGCAAAAGCGGAAAACGTCGCGCGTACACGCGTTCGATCGCGCAACCTGTGCGTCAGATAGATCATGAACGGGGTCGCGGCGCCGCTTCCGAACAACCCTCCGAGCGTTCCGCCGGCAAGTCCGGCGGGCACGACCCACGCGCGCGAGACGCGGCGCTGCGACTGCGAACTGCCAAGAGCGCGAAGCCCGAACGCGATGACGACGACCCCGAGCGATGCCAGCAGCCATGTCACGGGCAGCCGGACGAGCAGTGTCACGCCGAGCGCGACGCCGCACATCGCGAACGGAAGCATCGACACGACTTCCGAACGATCGATCTTGGTCTTGTCGACTCGCACCAGCACGACGCTCGATGCGAAATCGAGCATAAGCAGCAGGGGCACGGCGGTGCGCAGCGAAATCACTTGCGCGAGCATGGGCACCGCGAGCGTCGCGGAGCCGAACCCCGTCACGCCGCGCGCAACGAACGCGGCGAACACGATCGCGGCGATCGCCAGGAGATTGGCGACTGTCATGCACTGTCCGGCGGGTGTGTGAGGTCGCTCAACAATTCCTCGCTTTCGATCAGGATGCGACGGGTCTCGATGGTCAACACTCCCTGGCGCTTGAGGCGACTGAGCGCACTCGTGACAGTTTGGCGCGTCGTCCCAACCATATCGGCGATCTCCTGGTGCGTCAGCGGAATCTCCAGCCGAGTGACACGGCCATCGCGCCGGCCATAGCGCATTCCGAGCCTCAGGATCAGCTTGGCGATACGCGTGTCGACGTCGTCGGCAATCAGATTCACCATGACGTCGGAAAGACCGCGAAGTCGCGCGGACAGTACCTGAATCGCGAGAAGGCCGATGCCAGGACGCGATGCGACGATGCGATGGAATGCATCGTGCGCCACCGCGAGTACCGTGGAAGCGTCGCAAGCTTGGGCGCTCACCGTGCGTTCGCCACCGCCACCCGCCACCTCGGCAAGCCCGAAGATCTCGCCCGGCAGGCAATACCAGAGAATCACCTCACGACCCGACTCGGCCGGTTGATAGATCTTGATGCGCCCGGACTCGAGAAAGTAAACGCGAACGCCGGGATCGCCAATGCGGAAAACGAATTCATCCTTGGCGAACGCGCGATGCGATCCCGCCGCGAGCAACGCGTCGCGGTCGCCCCGCTCGAGGTTTCCGAAGAAGTCCGACGGCGTGCGCGCTCGTGTCGTCGGGTCGCGCTGATTCATCTCATTCGTGTCGGCTGGCCGACAGACAACCACAATCGTTATGATGAAATAGAAAACAACTATAGCTGCCGGAAGCGACGCCTGCATAGCAGTCCGACCTCGTGGGCGGCACCCAAGCCGGTTTTGGGGGCTCGAGGCAGCAGACCGCAAGCGCCGGGGAGGGTGGGTTACCTACATGAGCTCCATCGTGCAATCCGTAGGCGAAGTTCGGACGTCCGAAGGCTTCGTTGCGACCTGGCTTCGCAACACTCGAGCTTCCGGACGCAGTCCGACGAAGGCACTGGTCGGGTTCTGCATCGCGTGGGTCGCGCTGGTCGCAGTCCTGTTCGTCGTGCCGACGCCGCAAGGCCTCTCGCCGGCGGGCAAGGCCGCGCTCGCTGTGATGGTGTGGTCATGCGTCATGTGGATCTTCGAGGCGATACCGGTCGGCGTATCCGGCCTGCTGATCCCCATGCTGCTCGTGCTTACGAATGCAGTGAAGCCGTTTCCGGTCGCGGCGAACGGATTCGTCACGCCCGTGGTGTTCCTCTGTCTCGCGGCGTTCATTTTCGCGGCCATCATGCAGGTGGCGGGGCTCGATCGGCGTCTGGCGCTGTCGCTTCTCCATCGCTTCCGCGCGACGAGCGTCAACGGCGTGATCTGGTCGATGTTCGCGGTGAACGTATTGCTCTCGTTCATCATTCCCGCGGCCAACGCGCGCGCAGCAACGCTGCTGCCGGTAATCAACGGCATCACGCGCTTCTTCGGCGATACCGAGCGCGAGCGCAACGCGAAGAAGGCGATCGTGATCCAGTCGCTCGTGTATGGCTCGATGATCAGCGGCATGTGCATCCTGACGGCGCATCTGCCGAACTACATCATCGTGAGCCTCGTCGCGAAGCACGGATTCGGAATCTCGTATTGGCAATGGTTCACGCTGCAGTGGCCCTACCTCGGCATGTTCGTCATCACGCAGTGGTGGGTTCAGCACTATTTCCGTACGCGGGGCGTCACGGCGCGCGGTGGCCAGCAGGCGATCGAGCAGCAGTACCGTGAAATGCCGCCGATGCAGCAAAGCGAATGGCTGATCCTCGGCGCTTTCGTGCTCGTAGCGCTGTTGTGGGCATTCGAGAAGCAGATCGGCATCGCTTCACACAACGCGGCATTGATCGGCCTCGCCGTGTTGTTCGTTCCCGGCCTCTTCGGATACAAGTGGAAGGAGATCCAGGAGCGGACCATCTGGGGAACGCTTCTTCTGCTCGCGGGCGCGCTGTCGATGTCCGATGCGATGGGCAAGACCGGGCTTGCGCAATGGCTTGCCGACCTGCTGCATCCCGTGACCGCCGGTCGTCCATGGTGGGTCGTGCTTCCGCTCTTGATGGCGGGCACGCACGTGATGAGGCTCGGGATGCTGTCGAACGTCGCCGCAATCGCCATGCTGGCGCCGATACTGATCGCGATGGCGCCCGTGCTCGGCCTGCACCCGGTTTCGTTCACGATGCTCGTCGCCGATACCGACACGTTTGCCTACATCCTTCCGACGCAGATCACCGCGGCGGTCATCGCTTATTCGAGCGGAACGTTTTCAATGACCGACTATGCGAAGGTCGGTTGGGTCTGCGTCCTGATCGCGATCGCCTATGGAATCTGCGTGATGGTGCCGTGGTACGCGTTCATGGGCGTGCCCGTGTGGGATCCGAGCGCGCCGTGGCCCTTCGACAAGCTGCCTCTCGCAGCGAAATGAACGACAGGAATCAACGATGAAGCGCGATTTGAATCACCCGGCGCAGACGGAGGCTGGATTGCGCGATCGACTGGGCGAGCACTTTGCCCCCGAGGGCCTCTATGCGAGAACGAAGCAGATGCCCTTTCTTGGTCGGGTCACATGCAATGTCGACAAGCTGATCGCGGGCGAATGGACCGAGGTCGTGCTCGACTACGAGATCGGCGCGTCCGGAATGGCGGACGGTGCGTGGTTCAAGGCGACCTTCAAGTTCTATTCCGACTGGGCGCTGTTCCAGACATACGATCCGAAGGCGGCGAACTACGTGTCGGCCGAGTACCACGCCGGCCCGCTCGTCCAAGGTCAAAGCCCGGCCACCGTGCAATCGCTGAAAGTGCGATTCGACCAGAAGGGACACGAGCGGCCATTCCAGAAAGCGATCATCGTCGACACCGTCGACGGCTACCTGAAAGCCGGCGATCACATTCTCGTCCG
>Ga0070731_10003126_pt1 | contig 15114 bp, 16 predicted proteins | sample Coa_R1_2_FD_66448 | JGI IMG/M metagenome (GOLD analysis project Ga0070731, IMG submission 66448) | Surface soil microbial communities from Centralia Pennsylvania, which are recovering from an underground coalmine fire - Coalmine... | ecosystem: Environmental > Terrestrial > Soil > Unclassified ... | reverse complement strand
CTCCATATTTTTATCTAAAAAAATACCATGTCTGCTGAAAAGAAAATAACTGAACTCGGATTGACACTGCCACCTCCTCCGCCCCGCGGGGGGATTTACAAACCCGTGCTGATCGATGGAAAACATTGTTATGTCTCCGGGCACGGACCCTATCTGGCTAACGGGAAATCCATCACCGGTAAAGTGGGAATTGATCTGGATGAAGCCCAGGCAAAACAAGCAGCCCAACAAGTCGGACTGGCGATACTGGCGACACTAAAACACGAACTCGGATCGCTTGATAAAATAAAAAGGGTGATTAAGACACTCGGCATGGTGAATGCCATTCCCGAATTTGAAAAACACCCGTTTGTGATTAATGGCTGCAGCGAACTATTTGCAAATATCTGGGGAGAAGAAAACGGAATCGGCGTGAGAAGCGCTGTGGGCATGGGGTCCCTGCCGGGCAATATTGCCGTGGAGATCGAGGTGCTGTTTGAATTGCATTGATCCGGCACGGCTAACAATATACAACATGGAAAAAAATTGGTATCACATAAACAACATCGACGAACTGGATTCCCCCGCGCTGGTCATTTACCCCGTGCGGGTAACCCACAATATCAACACGGCGATTGACATGATTGCCGATGTCACCAGGCTGCGACCGCACATCAAGACCAATAAATCGCCTGATGCAACAAAATTAATGATCGATGCAGGCATCACTAAATTCAAGTGTGCTACCATCGCCGAAGCGGAAATGCTGGGCATATGCCGGGCAAAGGATGCCCTGCTCGCTTACCAGCCGATCGGACCAAAGTTGAATCGCCTGGTGAACGTGATCAAAAAATATCCATCAACAGCATATTCCTGTCTCATCGACAATCTGGATGCCGCCCGGTCCATGTCCGCATTTTTCTCATCATGGGGATTGACCGTTCCGGTTTATATCGACGTAAATGTCGGTCAGGACCGCACAGGCATCAAACCCGGTCAGCCAGCGGTCACCCTCTATAAGGATGCATCTTTGTTGGAAGGAATAAAGCCGCTGGGTCTGCATGCCTACGACGGTCATATCCGTCACCGGGATTTTGATTTACGCAAACAGCAATGTGATGAATGTTTTGCAAAAGTGGCAGAAACCAGAGATCAAATCGTCCAACAGGGATTTGCCGAACCGGTCATCATCGCCGGCGGCTCACCTACATTTTCAATTCACAGCAAAAGAAAAAACTGCGAATGCAGCCCGGGTACATTTATTTATTGGGATAAAGGATATACCGACCTGTGCCCGGAACAACATTTTCTTCCCGCAGCTTTGGTGGTAACCAGGGTAATTTCTGTGCCGGGAAAAACAAAAATATGTTTGGACCTCGGGCATAAATCCATCGCTGCAGAAAATGAAATATCCAAACGTGTTTATTTTATCAATGCCCCGGAATTACAAGCCATTGGTCAGAGTGAGGAACACCTGGTGGTGGTAGCGCCGGAAGACCATTCCCATAAGACCGGAGACCTGTTTTACGGAATGCCCGTCCATGTTTGCCCGACGATCGCATTATACGAACGCGCGTTTACGGTCGTAAACAATAACGTAAACGGAGAATGGAAAAATATCGCAAGAGACAGGACCATCAGCATTTAGTCATGCTGATGGTCATCAACGATTTCAAATTTTGTAATTCCTGATTTAATTTTTATCTGTGCAGAAAAATTCATTGGTCACCAAACCGCACTACCTGATCCTCGACGGACTTCGTGGGGTTGCCTCCGTCATGGTCGTGGCGTTTCATCTTTTTGAAGCGCATTCGACAAGTCATCTGGATCAGATCATCAATCACGGTTATCTCGCCGTAGATTTTTTCTTTGTCCTTTCGGGTTTTGTTGTGGCCTATGCCTATGATGACCGCTGGGGCAAAATGGGTGTTGGCGACTTTTTCAAACTTCGTCTCATCAGGCTTCAGCCGATGGTGGTAATGGGGATGATCGTCGGGGCGGTACTTTTTTATTTCCAGGATTCTGTGCTCTGGCCATCCATACACCAGGTGCCCGTTGGAAAAATGCTGCTGATCATGCTCATCGGTTTTACGCTGATTCCCGTACCCCCGTCAATGGATATCCGGGGCTGGCAGGAGATGCATCCGTTAAACGGCCCGGGCTGGTCTTTGCTTTTTGAATACATCGCCAATATCCTGTATGGTCTGTTGGTAAGAAAATTTTCAAAAGTTGCTCTCTCCCTGTTGGTTTTTCTTTCAGCATGCGCGCTCATTCATCTCGCTGTAACCAGCGCAAACGGCGATGTCATCGGCGGCTGGTCAATAGACGCCGGGCAGCTGCGCATCGGGTTTACACGCGTGATGTATCCTTTTTTTGCGGGGCTGCTGCTTTTCCGAATTGGAAGGTTAACCCACCTGAAAAATGCGTTTTTCTGGTGCAGCCTGTTAATCGTTGTTGCGCTGGGGATACCCAGAATCGGCGGCACTGAACATTTGTGGATGAATGGTCTCTACGATTCACTCACCATCATTTTCATCTTTCCCTTGATCGTTTTTTTGGGCGCAAGCGGACAATTAACCAGTAGATTTTCATCGCGCGTCTGCAAATTCCTGGGCGATATCTCCTACCCGATCTACATCACGCATTATCCGCTGATCTACCTGTACACCGCCTGGGTAGCCGGTAACAAAGCCACCATCGGGCAGGGTCTCCCCTTTGCCGTGCTCATTTTCATCGGAAGTATTTTACTCGCCTATGCCTGTCTCAAATGGTATGATGAACCGGTAAGGCGCTGGCTAAAAAAGAAAATTTTATTGAAGAGCAAATAATTTTTTTAAGGCCGTTCCCTTTTTTCATGGCAACGCCGTTGCCCCGGACACCTTTTAGCGGCAAATCAATTTGCCCCTGTTTTCCGCCAATGAGTCGCAGGAAAAAAACTGCGATGATCCGGGTGCTGACCAAAGTCATCTGCGGGAATTTTCCTATAACTTTGAAATCCCAGTCATGGAAAAATTTATTTCAGCAGAATCAAAAAACGCTTTGGTCAAGCTCGGCCTTTATCAGATAGTGGGCGGATGCCTGGGTTTGATTGTACTGACCTGGCAAATTTTAAAATCTCCGGTTACACTGGGCGGTTCATTAATTATTTTATTGATCGGGATGTTGTTTTTCGGTTATTCCATTTTTAGCGGGTGGCAGTGCACAAAAATGACAGCAAGAGCTTTGACCTATTCATTCATCAACCAGGGAATTCAAATATTGGGAATTGAAGCAGGGGGATATGCATTCCAATATGTTTCCGGCCTTTCTTTCGGAGCCAGCCTGCACCTGACCGGTTCTGTCAAATTTGATTTTGAATTGGGACTCTCTGCAATTATCCTGTATTTCGGGGCGCAACCGGGTGTGATTATCATTGATATTAATGTTATGGCAATAATAGTTTTTGTATTGATAGACCGGCTCAACAACAAAGTAAAGGCAGAAAAAGAGATCAGGAGTGACACACGCTTCCTGTAGGTCAGCACCGGATGCCATTGCTCATACCAGTGGGTTGGAGATCGTGAGAAGGCCTCATTATACACTTCAAAATCAAGATCAATTCATGTTTACCATAGACGCACACCTGGATCTCAGCATGAACGCGATGGAATGGAACCGCGACTTACGGTCATCCATAACCGAGATCAGGGAAAGAGAAAAAAATAAAACCGATAAACCCGACAGGGGAAAAGGAACGGTCTGCCTGCCGGAATTGAGAAAAGGAAATATCGGCCTGGTGGTTGCCACACAGATTGCGCGCTATGTTGCGCCGGGAAACCCGCTGCCGGGCTGGCATTCGCCTGAGCAGGCATGGGCACAGACACAGGGGCAGCTTGCCTGGTATAAAACCATGGAAGCCGAAAATGAAATGGTGGCCGTCAAAGACCTGGTCTCACTGGAAAACCATTTGCAGGCTTGGCACAATCAGGGCGACGATGAAAAAAAAGCAGTGGGTTATATCCTGAGCCTGGAAGGCGCGGATTCCCTGGTGAGTATCGATTATGTCGAAAGGGCCTGGCAACATGGTCTGCGCGCGATCGGACCCGCGCATTACGGACCCGGACGATATGCGAACGGGACGGATGCCAGCGGGAAAATGGATGAAAACGGACTGGACCTCCTGAAAAAAATGGAGGAGCTGCATATCATTCTGGACGCAACGCATTTGTGTGATGACGCTTTTTGGCAGGCATTGGAAAATTTTAACGGGCAGGTGTGGGCAAGTCATAACAATTGCCGGGCCCTGGTAGATCACAACCGTCAATACAGTGATGAACAGATAAAAGAATTGATCGATCGGGGTGCGGTGATCGGTGCCGCCTTTGATGCCTGGATGATCGTTCCGGGCTGGGTGCGCGGACGATCCACCCCCCAAAATATGAATTGCCACATTGAAAGGGTCATTGATCATCTTGATCATATCTGCCAGATTGCCGGCAACGCCTTGCATATCGGCATCGGCTCCGACCTGGATGGCGCCTTCGGAAAAGAACAATCTCCCTACGACCTGGAAACAATTGCCGACTTACAAAAAATTCCGGCTATCCTGACAAGCCGCGGGTATGCCGAAGAAGACGTGAATAATGTGATGCACGGAAACTGGTTGCGTTTCCTGAGAAAAGCCTGGGCCTAAAAAGTTGGTCTCTTGCATTTATTATTTTACTTTTTTTCATAGTAATCATCCGGGAAACTATAACTCACAAAGGCAATTTGTTTTCCGTCCGGTGACCAGGAAGGGACATTGATCGTGCCCTGTCCGCCGTATAAATACGCGATCGCCTTCGGTTGCCCATTTCCGTTAGACGGGAGCAGCCGGATCATCACTCTTTTGCATGGCGGGTGGTCGCCTGCCGGCACGTCCCTGGAAAAAGAAATAAATACCATCCACCTGCCGTCCGGCGAAATATGCGCAAACCAGTTGTTGTAATCGTCGCTGGTCAGCTGTTCCTGGTGGCTGCCATCCGGCTTCATGCGCCAGATCTGCATGCTGCCGCTTCTTACCGAATTAAAATAAATATATTTCCCGTCGGGAGAATATTCCGGGCCGTCATCCAATCCCGCTGCCGTGGTCAGCCTTTTTTCTTTTCCGCCTTTTACCGGGATGGTATAGACATCGAAATTTTTATTGCGCTCGCCGCAAAAGGCAAGCGTTTTTCCATCGGGACTCCAGCCATGCAGGTAAGACGGAGTCTGCCCGGTGACCTGCACCGGCACTCCGCCATCAAGCGAAACAATATGGATGACTGAACCGCCCCCGTCTTTTTGTTTGGTGCCGTTATTGCTGATGCCAATGAATTTATTATCGGGAGAGAGTATGTGATCGTTGTTGCAATGCTTGGCAAAATCAGTGTTCAGCACCACGGGCACCCTGGTGTCAAAGGGAAAACGGTTTAATAATCCCTTCCAGTTAAACACGAGCGCTGACCCGTCTTTGAGCCAGTTGGGCGCTTCAAAAGTCTCATCGGAAGTGAACAGGACTTTGCGCAATCCCGTTTCAACATCCATCACTTCCAGGCGGCTGCCGGGGTAATCCCTATAGGCAACATAGTTGTCCTTTGCCGTGAGGCTGATCCGCACATTGGAGAAAACAGCCTGCTCGGAAACATTTTCATCGTGTGAGCATATAAAGATTCCGGCATATACTTCATCGCCGACATTCAACGGCAGCCGCGCCACTTCCTTTAAATTGTCTCCGAACTTTGCCGCAGAAAAGATGTAGGTGTTGCCCTTTCTTTCCAGCCTGATCACGTCCGGAGATTTGATTTCCGTTTTAATTTCTTCGGTAGCCGAATCAATCTCACGCCGGTATTGCAATGAGGTCAATCCTTCTCCATGCACTGCTGCATCTGCATAGACGGTGTTGGGCTCAAGACTGTGACGAACCATCCAGCCTATCTTCCGGTGCGGGTTGGTCCCGTTGCCAACAAATTTTACCTGCGCATCCAAAATGAAATTTCCTTTTATTTTTTTCCACGCAAAATGAAAATCATCGTGGGTGCCCCAGATGTTCTGCCCGCTTCCGCTAAGCGTATATTGCTGTGAATGCTCATCGTAGGTCAGTGAGCCTTTCTGTTTTACTTTTCCAATGTCGGCGTCGTCGGTAAACACATGCTGCATATTGTTTTGGGAGAAGCCCAAATGAGTGCTTAGCAGCAGTACGCCTCCTATAATCAGATTTTTCATAACAGCAAGTTTTACTAAATATAAAAATATTTTTTTTAAGCAGTTTTCTGGCACAATTCTTTCGCATAAAATAATCAAATTCGTATCAATGAAAACCACCTCCTTTTCCTGGAAATGGATTTTTTTTATTTTGGGAATGCTGATATGCGGCTGCAAAAAAGATCCCTCAGCAACAACCAAATCAGGCAACCCCGTCTCAAATGATTCCTGCTCCGCGACGCTGGCAGATGCAGACAGCATTGAAATATTTCCTGCTGATAATGCCTGGAACCAGGATATTTCCGCGAGCCCCGTCGATCCATACAGTGACCAGATCATTGCGAATTTTTCTTCATCGGGATTAAAAGCAGATTTTGGCAGCGGCCTTTGGGATAATGCGCCGATCGGGATTCCCTTTGTGGTGGTTTGCGGCAACCAGCCAAAACTGCCTGTCGTTTTCCGCGCAAACAATTATGATGGCGATTATGGAGACCAGAGCGATCCGGGACCATATCCCATTCCGTTAAATGCGCCGATAGAAGGAAACGGACAGGGAGATTCACACGTCATCGCGGTAGATAAAGACAATGATATGTTGTACGAACTATACAACGCAAGCGTAAATGGAGATCATTGGGAAGCGTCTTCGGGCGCCGTCTTTAATTTGAAATCAGATGCATTAAGACCGGACGGGTGGACATCTGCAGATGCCGCAGGTCTTCCGATTTTTCCCGGCCTTGCCAGGTATGACCAAGTGCTGACAGGAACGATCGACCATGCCTTGCGCTTTACGCTGAGCAGCTCAAATGTGCAGCCAGCCTATATTTCACCTGCGACACATAAAGTAAACAGCAGCGGCGGTCAATACGGAATGCCATTCGGCGCCAAACTGCGCCTGAAAGCAAATTATGATATCAGCGGCTTTCCGCCCGATGTCCGGGTGATCCTCACCGCATTGAAAAAATACGGGCTGATCCTTGCCGACATCGGCAGCAACCTGTACATCAGCGGCGCGCCGGACCCAGGATGGAATAATGATGACCTGCAACAGCTGGGAACGATAAAGGCAACCGACCTGGAAGTGGTGAAGTTCAATAATTAAATCGGTTGTCCGTTACCGTTAGTTCGTCAGATTCAGGACCAATGACAAGCAACCGGTCTTTAAGCCGTAAGGGTTCATCAACCGGAACGGGTGACCGTTACCGTTAGTTTCTCAGGGAATCGATGTCAATCACAAAGCGGTAATGAACATCGCCCCTGATCATCCGATCGTATGCCTCGTTGATCCGCTGGATCGGTATCACTTCCACATCGGCAACAATATCATGTTCGGCGCAGAAATCAAGCATTTCCTGCGTTTCTTTGATGCCGCCGATGACTGAACCAAGAAGGCTCCTGCGGTTGGAAAGCAGGGAAAAAAGTTTTACCTGCGGATCTTCCGAAGGCAGTCCGACGACGATCATCGTTCCATTTAAATTGAGCAGGTTGAGAAATCTGTGGTACTCATGCCTGGCGGAAACCGTATTGAGGATAACATCAAAATACCCTGCATATTTTTTCATCTGTTCATCGTCACTGGACAATAAAAAATGATGCGCGCCCAATTTTTTTGCATCCGCTTCCTTGGACGCGGACGTGCTGATCATCGTCACTTCCGCGCCAAAAGCAACGGCAAATTTCAAACCCATATGCCCCAGTCCGCCCAAACCCATCACGCCAACTTTTGTTCCTTTACCCACTTTGGTATACCGCAGCGGAGAATAGGTGGTGATGCCTGCGCACAACAAAGGGGCGGCAGCTTTCAGATCCAGTTTTGGAGAGATCTTCAGCACATATTTTTCGTCAGTGACGATTTGCGTGGAGTAGCCGCCCTGGGCAAGCGTTTTTCCATCGCGTTCATAAGTATTGTATGTTCCGGTCATCCCTTCAACACAATATTGTTCGAGATCGTTTGTGCAATGCTTGCATACGCGGCAGGAGTCGATCATCACCCCGACGCCGGCCAGATCGCCGACCTTGAATTTCTTTACCTGTTCGCCCACCGCCAGGACTTTTCCGACTATTTCATGACCGGGCACCATGGGATAAATCGATCCCCCGCCCCATTCATTTCTTACCTGGTGAACATCGCTATGGCAAACCCCGCAATACAAAATTTCTATTTGCACATCCTGGAGGCCGGGGCTCCTCCGGCTAAAATCAAATGGAGCCAAGGGTGTTGACGCATCATAAGCTGCATATGCTTTGGCAGGGATCATAAAATAATTTTTTTTTAACTGTCAGGAACAAAGGTTTGAAAAAAAAGTTTGAAAAGAAAAAACTCCGTGAAATCATGTCTTGGGTTTGGCACGCTCATATTGAACCGGCCAGGCAATATCTTCACCCAGTGCGTGCGCCGCATGCAGGGGGAAATAAGGATCGCGCAAAAATTCACGGGCAAGGACGATCAGGTCTGCCTGCCCGTTCATTAATATTTCTTCAGCTTGCCCGGCGGTGGTGATGAGTCCGACGGCGGCGGTCAGCACGCCGGTTTCTTTTTTTATCCTTTCAGCAAAAGGAACCTGGTAACCCGGACCCAGCGGAATCATTTGTTTGGCGGAAAGTCCGCCACCGGAGCAGTCAACCAGGTCGACGCCCCGGCTCTTTAATGCCGTGGCCAGTTGAACGGAATCCCCAACATCCCATCCGCCTTCAGCCCAATCGGTTGCTGAGATGCGCACGAACAACGGGTTTTCCGGCCTCCACTCTTTTTTAATGGCATCAACCACCTCCAGTAAAAGTCTCGTGCGGTTTTCAAACGATCCCCCGTACTCATCCTCCCTGGTATTGCTTAAGGGCGAGAGAAATTCATGGAGCAGGTAACCATGCGCGGCATGGATTTCAATGATCTTATACCCTGCCTGCACGGCGCGCCTGGTGGCGCGGGAAAAATCGTCAATTACTTTTTGTATTCCTTTTTTATCCAGCGCCGCGGGTGCTTCCTCATGATCCAAAAACGGGATGGCACTCGGTGCCACGCTGACCCATCCGCCGTTATCAGAGCGAATCTGCTTTCCGCCTTTCCACGGACTGGCATGGCTTGCTTTTCTCCCGGCATGCGCCAGCTGGATACCGGCGAGGGCTCCCTGCGCATGAATGAAGTCGACGATCTGTTTTAATTTTTCAACATGCCCGTCTTTATAGATGCCGCTGTCGTCGGGCGAGATCCTGCCTTCGGATGAAACACCGGTGGCCTCCTGCATCACGATGGCAGCCCCGCCAACGGCGCGGCTGCCCAGGTGAACAAGGTGCCAGTCCGTGGCAAATCCATCCACGCAGGAATACTGGCACATGGGTGAAACCATGATCCTGTTTCGCAATTCCACAGCTTTGATCTGTAACCGGCTAAATAGCAAATTCATAAAATATCTTTTCTTTACCTTTTTGTTAATCAATTTTTTTCATTCATCCAGATGACTTTTTGAACGGGGTGATGGGCCTTGCCGATGATATCACGGTAAAGTTCCGGCCTCCTGGCGTTTTTATACCGGTGCCCTCCGGCCTGAATTAATTTTTCGGGAGTCAGCAGCGCCGTCACAAAATCATCACCAAGGGTTTGGCATTCAGCAATGATGTCCCCAAAAGGATCGATGATCATCGAACACCCGTTTTTCAACTGGTCATCATCCATACCGATCGCATTAGAAAAAATGACGTCGACGCCATTGTCATAGGCGCGCGCGGGCAGCCATTTCATCAACCATTCCCTGCCTTTCATCCCGTTGAATTCCACGCGCAGGGAGGTGGGATCGCATTCGCGGTTTTTCCAAAGCCCGGGATCGACAAAACCGGCACCCGGTCTGGTTGACGGTGTACACATGGTCACGTGCGGCATAAAAATAATATCCGCCCCCAATAAAGTCGTCGCACGAACATTTTCAATAATGTTGTTGTCGTAACATATCAGGATCCCGCATTTCCACCCGTTCCATTCAAAAACACAATACTCATTTCCGGGTTTTATGTGCGGGTTAATGAATGGATGCAGTTTTCTGAATTTCGCCTGTATGCCATGGGCATCAACACAGACATACGCTTTGTACAGGTTATCATGCTCGTCTTTTTCAAACAATCCCGCAAGGATGGCTATTTTATTTTTTTGGGAGAGGGACCTAAGCTGCCTGACGGCTTCACCGCCCGGAATGGTCTCTGCAACGGCAAGCATCTGTTCTTTTGAAAGGTCCCTGGCAAAAGAATATCCGGTAACGGAACATTCATGAAAAGCAATGGCCGCTGCCCCTGAAGCTGCAGCCTTTGCGGACAAATCATCAATAACAGAAAGGTTGTATGCTTTATCCCCGCTGCGATGTTCAAACTGCGCGGTCGCTATTTTAATGTGCTCCATAAAAAAACGAAATTAATATTTTATCAGGAAGTCGGGATACAATTTTCAGTCGCGTGCGCACAAACTAACGCTGACGGGCAACCGCATTCATCATACGCTCATGGTTTTTTTTCGTTTCCGGCGCCACAGTTGTCCTTTGTGCATGGTCGGTATCTCATCCCCCAGCAATTTACCCCAGGGTTTTAATTCGTCGATCCGGTCAAATATTATTTTCAGCACGCCGACAAATGGAATGGACAGGAACATCCCTGAAATGCCCCAGAGTGCCCCGCCGAGCAAAACAACCACGATCGAAATGAGCGCATTGATGCGAACCCTTGATGAAACGATAAAAGGAATGAGAAAATGATTGTCTGTAAATTGAATGATGATATAGCAGGCTGTGATCGCGATCTGTGTTTGTATCCCGTCCTTGGTGATGGTGGCCACTATTAACGGAGGTATCAGGGCAATGATTCCGCCGATAAAAGGAAGCACGTTGACGATCGCGCCGATCACCCCCAGCAGGATCGCGTATTTAACCCCGAGTATCAGCAGGGCAATGCTGTTCAGGGTGGCAACGATCAACCCTTCTATGAGCAAACCCAGCGCATAACTTTGAATGGCGCCCTTTGTTTTTTCCAGGACATCTGAAACATAGGATGCATTGGTTTCGGCAAAGATCTCGAACAGAAAATTCAGGATGAGTTTTTTATAATACAGCAATAAAAAAGTATAGAGCGGCAATAAAAAAGTGATCGTCAGCGTGCCAAGCGCAGAACCCATCAATTTGCTGATGACGGGTTTTATTCCCTGTTCGGCCTCAGTCAGCCATTGATTTTGTTTTGCCAGTGAAATATGGAGATTATCCAGTAAAAAGGTTTGTCCTTTACTGAAAAAATCGGCAAACTTCTGTTTCAGGGTAGGCAGGTCGTTTCCAAAACTGATCATCTGGGAGGTCAGAAAATATCCGATCAGTAAAAAAACCACCAGGGCAATGAGGATCGCCAGTGCGATCGCTGCCGTATGGGGGATCTTCCATTTTTCAAAGCGGTTCACCAGAGGATTAAGCATGAAAGCGATCATCACCGAGAGCGCAATGGGGACAAGAATATCCCCGAGCAAATATAAAATGTAACCAAGCAGAACCAGCCCCAATAAAATGCAGGTGGCCTTGACATAGAACGGGTATTTATTCGTCATTGGAGCAATTTAACTCATTTATTGTTGCGGCTGATGGCAAAAACGACCAGCCCGAGGATCAATAGCACCGCAATGATACCCACCCACACACCCGCCTTAAAAATACCTGCGACGACAGAGCAGCCCGGACACAGTACCAGAAGAGAAAAATAAATGAGGAGATGGTAATATTTTATTTTCATATATCTTTTTTAAGTAATCAGACAAATTCAAATTGCCCGCCATATTGCAAAAGGCTGATTATATCAATATTTACCATGCATCTGATGAAATAATTCCCAGATTACGGAAAATAATTCCCTGTCCCTGATGCACTAAAGGCAAAAAAATATAATGAGCGGTTTGGTTCTTTACACTTAATTTTAGGAACTTAAATAAAACAGCCATGAAGCTTTTTGTCGCAGGACTTCCGTACGACTTTGATGACACAGACCTCAAAGAAATGTTTGAATTATATGGCGAAGTCTATTCCGCCAAAGTAGCGAGGGACAGAGAAACCAAAAAAAGCAGGGGATTTGGATTTTTGGATATGCCCAACGATGCTGAAGCCAAAGAAGCCATACAGACCCTGGATGGCGCAGAAATAGGCCGAGGGAAAAAACTGGCTGTGAAGAAAGCAGATGATGAACCGCCAAGACCCGGCGGCGGTGGTTTTAACCGCGATCGCGACAACCGCGGGCGGGGGAACGATGACCGCGACAGGAGAAGGTATTAACGACCCGGGGACAGAAACCTTGAACTACAGGCGATCGTCGCTGCGGGTTACTGTCAATCCATATTCACTCATTTATCGGGTGGTAACCAATGATCACTAACCATTATTTGCACGAGCCGCCCGCGCACCTCAATAATCCCGGGATAACATGACCGGCGGCAGGAAACTGCCTCACTAACGGCAAGGCACAGCCGATAACAGACAGGGCGCCGATTGACTGGAAGCGGCTCTGCGGAGCGCCTAGAGTTTTTTCAACATAATATTTTTATACCATACTTCGTCGCCATGATCCTGCAGGGCAATATGTCCCGAAGTAAATGTTCCAAAACCAGGCATGTTTTTAAACTTACTTCCGGCAATCAGTTGTTTCCACTTATCATCCCACAAACTTGTCGATATGATGTGCACACCATTGAGATATAGATCCAGTTTGCCCCTGTTGCTGACGATCTCCACCTGGTTCCACTGACCAAACCCTTTTGCAGACATCGCAGTAGAAGGGATCAGGTCATAAAGGTCACCGGCCTCATGCTTAAAGCTGTGCGCATCTTCATTGCTGTCCTTATCACAGACCTGCATTTCAGGACCGGTATTCCAGGTGTCTTTATATTTGGTCGTGTCTTCCTGAACGTAAAATATGATTCCGCTGTTTCCCTTCTTGCTTATTTTCCATTCCAGTTTCAAATCATAATTGTCATAGGTCCCGTTGGTAATCAGATCGCCGCCGCCGGAAGTCTGGTATCCGCTTCTGGCTGCAGATTGCAAATGGATGCTGCTGCTGTCGACATTCCAGGCTGATCCCGGTCCTGATTTACCATAGGTATGCCAGCCGGCAAGTGAAGACCCGTCAAATAAAGCGACCCAGCCCGAATCCGTGCCGGTATCTGCCCTGGCAGAGTCTGTACTGCCGGTTTGATTGCCGGAACCCTGGCAGGCAACGAGGAAACAGATAACAAGGGCAGAAAAAATTAAGCGTTTCAAGTTATTATTTTTAGTGGTGAAAAAATCAGTTTTATGTTTCATTGTGTTATAATGACACAACAAGATACATGGATTATCCAAAATATATGACTAACTTTTCAGAAATATAATACCCGCCCTGGGAAAAACAATCCCCAGACAATATCGAAAATAAATATAAGTCATTAAACATTCGTCATCATATGTCCTGATTTTTATCCTTTCCCTGCATGGCATTTCTTTTGAGTAACAAACATATTCCTTATCCGGATTAATAACTGCATTAAAACTCTTACCGATGCCTAATATTTCTGTTGTCGTGATTGATGATCATGCCCTGATACGTGAATCATGGATTCAGCTGCTGACGATGAGCAGGCAATTCGATGTCGTTGGCGACACGGGCGATTCCGCAAAAGCCATCGGGATCATCCGTGATACCCTTCCTGATATTGTTTTTCTGGACATCAACATAAAACCCAAAGATGGTTTTGAAACAATAAGGGAGATCCTGGCGGTCTCCCCAAAATCTAAAGTGATCGCGTTGTCGATGTACACGCTTCCGGCCTATGCAAAAAAAATGATCAGCCTCGGTGCCAAAGCCTATGTCACCAAAAACTCCTCCGTTGATGAAATAATGGAAGCGATCATCGCCGTAACCAATGGTGAAATTTATATCTGCAGGGAAATATCAGCCATATCGGCAGCACCGGTCTCCGAAAAGCAGGAAAGACCGCCCAGCCTTAATCTTCTTTCCGAGCGCGAGGTAAAAGTATTGCAGTTCGTGAAACGCGGACTCTCATCAAGAGAAATTTCATCGGAACTAAAAATTTCCTACAGAACCGTAGAAGTGCACCGGCATAAGATACTCAAAAAACTAAATCTGAAAAATACTCCTTCCCTCATCAATTACTTAAACTTCACCAACGCCGATTTATGAAGCGGCAGGATTTTTATTTCGGTTATCCTTACCCGTTATCATGGGACGCGAGCGAACGGTTCTTTTTTGTACAGCATAATCATAAAGACCTTTTTAAACCCGGCACGGGTCATTGCTTTTTTCTTGCGGTCATGGCAAAAAAAAGATCGGCCGTCGGTAAACTTTTCTTCACCGGCAGGGCGATGGCTGCAATGGCCATTGCCCAAACCGGATCACTCCGTCCTGAGTGATTTTATCGGGTTTGCCCAGGCGGCCTTCAATGCCTGGAAACTGATCGTGATCAGGGCTACTCCGACAGCCAGGATACCTGCAACGAGGAACATCCACCACGCTATATTGATCCGGTAAGCAAAATCCTGCAACCAGGTATTCATCGCATAAAAAGCAAGCGGGCTTGCTATCACCATGGAGAGGCAAACCAGTTTTAAAAAATCTGCCGAGAGCATGGCGGTTATTTTAAAGGAGCTTGCCCCAAGCACCTTGCGTACGCCGATTTCGCGCGTACGCACCTGGGCCGTGTAGGCAGCGAGCCCGAGTAAACCCAGGCAGGAAATAAAGATCGCAATGCCGGAGAAATAATTGAATAAGGTTGCCTGCTGCTGCTCTCCCTGGTAGATAAAATTGAAAAGATCGTCCAGGAAACGGTAACTGAAAGGATATTTCCCATTGTATTGTTTGAACTGGGTTTCCGCAGCCTTTATCGCCAGTGCCGCATTAAGCCCCGATGTTTTAATGCACACGGTTCTCCAGTAG
>Ga0070731_10003125_pt1 | contig 15117 bp, 16 predicted proteins | sample Coa_R1_2_FD_66448 | JGI IMG/M metagenome (GOLD analysis project Ga0070731, IMG submission 66448) | Surface soil microbial communities from Centralia Pennsylvania, which are recovering from an underground coalmine fire - Coalmine... | ecosystem: Environmental > Terrestrial > Soil > Unclassified ... | reverse complement strand
TCGAACCCGCCGCCGTTATCGTGACCCTCGTCCTGCTCGGGCAGGTGCTGGAATTGCGGGCCCGCGAGGCCACCGGCGGTGCCATCCGGGCCTTGCTGAAGCTCGCGCCGGAGACCGCGCGAAGAATTCGCGATGGCGCGCCCGATGAGGAAGTGCCGCTCGATCAGGTGCGCGTCGGCGACCGCCTCCGCCTGCGGCCGGGCGATCGCGTGCCGGTCGACAGTGTGGTGCTGGAGGGGCGGAGCGCCCTCGACGAATCCATGGTCACGGGCGAGTCCATGCCTGTCGCCAAGGCGGCGGGCGATACGGTGATCGGCGGCACGGTCAATGGCGGCGGTGCACTGCTCATGCGGGCCGAGCGTGTCGGCGCCGACACGATGCTGTCGCGCATCGTCCAGCGCGTCGCCGAGGCGCAGCGCTCGCGCGCGCCGATCCAGCGCGTGGCCGACCGGGTGTCGGCCTGGTTCGTGCCGGCCGTCATCGCGACCGCCGTTGCAGCCTTTGCCGCCTGGCTGGTCTTCGGCCCGCCGCCCGCCTACGCCTATGCACTGGTCGCGGCGGTGTCGGTGGTGATCATCGCCTGCCCCTGCGCGCTCGGCCTGGCGACGCCGATGTCGATCATGGTCGGCGTCGGCAAGGGCGCGCGCGCCGGCGTGCTGGTTCGCGACGCCGAGGCGCTGGAGCGCCTGGAACGCGTCGATACGCTGGTCATCGACAAGACCGGCACGCTGACGGAAGGCAAGCCGCGTGTCGTCGCCGTCGCGCCGGAAGCGGGCGTCGAAGAGGCCGAGCTCCTGCGACTGGCTGCGAGCCTCGAGCGATCGAGCGAGCATCCGCTCGCCGCCGCGCTGGTTGCGGCCGCGGCGGAACGCGGCCTCTCCCTCGCGGAGCCCGGCGAGTTCGCCGCGCTCACCGGGAAGGGGGTGATTGGGCGCGTCGACGGGCGCCGCGTGGCGGTCGGCAATGCGAGCCTCGTGCCGGGAGGCGACGATCGCGCCGACGGCTTCCGCCGGCAGGGTGCCACGGTGATCCGCGTCGCGATCGACGAGGTGCCGGCAGGATTCGTCGCCATCGCCGATCCGGTGAAGCCGGGTGCCAGGGCGGCGCTGGAGAGCCTGCGGCGGGCCGGGCTTCGGGTCGTCATGGCGACCGGCGACAACGAGGTCACCGCGCGTGCCGTGGGCGAAGCCCTCGGCATCACCGAGATCGAGGCGGGGGTTCTTCCGGAGCGCAAGCACGAGATCGTGCGGCGCCTGCGCGGGCAAGGCAGCGTTGTCGCGATGGCGGGGGACGGCGTGAACGACGCGCCGGCGCTTGCCGCGGCGGATGTCGGCATCGCGATGGGGACCGGCACGGATGTCGCCATCGAAAGCGCCGGAATCACGCTGGTGAAGGGCGACCTCGGCGGTGTGGCGCGCGCGCTCGCCCTCAGCCGCGCGACGATGCGCAACATCCGCCAGAACCTGGCCTTCGCCTTCGTCTACAACCTGCTGGGCGTGCCGCTGGCGGCCGGCGTGCTCTACCCCGCCTTCGGCCTGATGCTCAGCCCGGTGGTCGCTGCCGCGGCGATGAGCCTGAGTTCGGTTTCGGTCATCGGCAATGCGCTCCGGCTGCGTCTGGCGAAGCTCTAGGCGGCCGGACCTTGTCGTGCACCTCTACTCTTGCGATGCCGAGCGCCTATATCTCTTATGCGCCGACTTCGTCGGCCCGGTTGCCGCGGACGAGAAGGCCCACGGCCCGTCAGTCGCATCGCCCCCATATCCTTGCCACGAGGAGGACGTCCGATGACAAATCCAGGCAGACATGTCGTTCCGGTGGTCATCGCCGCCTTCGGCCTCGTGCTGACGGCCTGCCAGGCCACCGACCGGCACGGCGACAACAGCATCCACACGGCGCCGGACTCCGCGCTCAGCTCCGAGGCGCCGGCCGTCGACATGCCGCTCGAACCGCCGCCGGGATCGGCGAGCCATCTCTGAACCGGGAACCTGCGGGCGGATCCTCTCGCGGCGTCTGAGCTCGTGGCCGCGTGTCAGCATATCCGGTACCGTAAGGCACTGCCGTTCGCCGCGAAGATTCGCCGCGGCACCAAATGCGATGGGATGTGTTTCGCCCATCGGCGGCAGATTGTGGCATTGGTGATCTCATGACCGCGCTTGCGGATCTTTGTTCCCCGGACATCGAGCGGATGCGCATCGTGCGCGAACTGCGCCAGACGATCTGCGTGGCCAGAACGGAAAACCGCCAGACCTTCACCGTCGACGGCGGCATGTGGCCGCTATCGGCGCTCGAAGCTGTGTTGGCCTGGGTCGAGGATGGCTACCAGCCTGGCCGCGAGCCGTGGCTGCAGGAGCTGTGCGATGCGCTCGGCCTGACGGCGCCGGCCGAGATGGCGTGATCAGGCCGACCCGGTCCGCCGTCTTTCACGCACCGTCCCCGTATTCCAGGAACGCGGGGCCTTCCGGAAGGGAGGTGTCGTCGAGCCTCCAACTCGTCGCGATGATGAAGCGATCGGGAAAGTCCGCCGGCTGGCCGGTCGCGACGTCGAAGGGACACACGCCATCTTCGTACTCGGCGACGATGATCGTCTGGTCCCTGCCCAGCACCACATGGCCGAGCTCCGGCGGACCTTCGAAAGCAAGGCTCTCGAGGTCGGGGGCCGGCCGCAATGTCGCGGACTTCAGGTGCATGACCAGCCCGAAGCTCTCCGCGTTGTCCTCGATGTATCGCGGCGCCGATGAGCTCGGCGGCAGCTCGAAGACGATGACCGCGCCGCCGACGCCCGGCCTCACCGTGTCGGGCGGGGTGACCTTGAGCGCTACGGCCTTGAGGCCGTCGAGTCCGAACTGGAACCACGATCCCAGCGGGAGCTCGGCGAATTCGCGGATTTCGATGTCCATTGTCGCCTGCCTGGCCGGGCCCCGACACCAGGACACCCGGCGGTCGCGTTCATCACCCGGCCTGGAGAATGCGCTCCAAGTGCTTGAAATATGGCGTCCTCGGCGCGACTCGAACGCGCGACCCTCAGTTTAGGAAACTGATGCTCTATCCGGCTGAGCTACGAGGACGTGGCATGCGGGACCGGGCGCGGAAGATCGCGCGGATCAGCCGGCGGGTCTAGTCCTTTCGCGGCCGGCCGGTCCCGTCGCCGCATTCGGTGGATCGCGCCTGCGGCCTTTGCCATACTCCGCGCCGTCCGGGCGGAGCGTGTGCATGAGCGGTCTGAGCGAAGGGGACATTACGGGGCTGCTCGCCTCGGCGGCGGCGCCCGAGCTTGCGGCGCGGCGGCTTGGCCGGAGCCTCGCGGAGGCGGAGCTGAGCCCGGGCGAGCAAGCGGTCGCCGAGACCGTGCTGCGCCATCTCGGCGGTCATGCCTCGATCAAGGTGCGCGAGGCCATCGCCGAGGCGCTGCAGGCGAGCCAGTTGCTGCCGCACGACCTCGCCCTCCGCCTCATCGCCGATGCCGACCCGGTGGCGCTGCCGGTGTTGCGCTTCTCGCCGGTGGTGACGCAGGAGGATCTGCTCGAGGTCGTGCAGTCCGGCGCCTCGGCGAAGCAGATCGCCATCGCGTCGCGCGAGGAGGTGCCGGCGAGGATCGCCGCGGCCCTGGTGCAGACCGACAACAGCCGCGCCGTGGCGACGCTGGTCGCCAACCCCGGCGCCGATCTCGATGCGGCGATGCTGGAATGGGTCGCCGGCCGGTTCGGCGCCAATGTCACGGTGGCCGAGATCCTGCGGCGCCATCCCCAGCTCGGCGCGCATATCGCAGAGCGGCTGCGCCAGTTCAGCGCCCTGTCGCTGATCGAATATTTTCAGCGCAACCCGGACCTGCCCGAGGCGGTGATCACCCAGATGGTGCTGCGCACGCTCGACGAGATGGCGATGGACGTGCTCGCCGAGCGCACCGAGGGCGATAATGTCGAGCGGCTGGTCGCCTATCTCAACGAGGCGGGGCGGCTGTCGCCGTCGCTGATCCTGCGGGCGCTTTGCACCGGCGATATCGAGCTCTACGAGACGGCGATGGCGGCGCTGGCCGGCGTGCCGATCGAGAACGCGCGCGTGCTGATCTACGACGCCGGGCCGCGCGGCCTCAAATCGCTGCACGAGAAGGCCGGCCTGCCGCCGCGGCTGATCGAGGCGCTGCGCACCGCCCTCGAGATCCACCGCGACACCTCCGCCGAGGGTCGGGAATGGGACCGCCGCAGCTTCCAGCGGGCCGTGCTGGAGCGCATCCTGTCCAACCCCGGGGATCTCGACCACGCCGACGCCGACTACCTGCTGCTGCGGCTGGATTCGGTGCGGCACTAGTGTGCTGGATTTGAAGTTCGCAACATCTCTCGGTCGGGCCCGGTTGCGAACTTCAAATCCGAAAAGCACACTAGATTCATAAAGTTGCTAGTGTGGCTGGAGATTCCGAAATTCGCTCGGAGCCCGCCACGAAAATGGGCGAATTTCGGAATCGCTACACTAAACCGGAAGGGCGCGCGGCGCGCCGCCGGTCCAGACATGCGAACAACCGAGCCGGGCCGCCGCCTCGGCGGGATCGCCCGGCTCCAGCGCCGCCACGGTGACCCACCCATCCCGCCGCAGCGCCGCGGCGTCGCCCGGTGCGGTGTCCAGCGGCAGGAAGATGCGCCGGGCCGGCGGCGCCGGCGGCACGCCGCGCAGCACGGTGTCGGTGTAGAGCGTGAACCCGGTTGCCGATTCCGTGACCGCCCCGTTTCCTGCACGATACCGGCCGCCGCGGCCGAGCTCGCCGCGGATGCCCCGCGCAAAGACCGTGAAGGTCACGCCCGTATGGTACTCGAAGCCGCGATTCTCGACCGGATCGACGGTGAGGCTGACCGTCGGCCCGAGACGGCGGAGAAGCACCACGATCTCGGCCAGCCGGTCGCGCTCGGCCCGCGCATCTTCCGGCAGGGCGATGTCGGCGAGCGCGGCCAGCGCGCGATCGGCCGTGCCGGCGGCGCCCATGAGCCGCGCGAGGAGCATGGCAGCGTCGCCGCCCACCGCTGCCAGGGCCGCCGCATCCTTGTGGTCGAGCGCGGTCCGCAACCGACGCGCCGCCTCCTCGCCGACGCCGAGCGCGGCCAGGATGGCGGGCACCAGGGTCGGCAGGCTGAGATCGATCGAGAGTCCGGCGACGCCGAGCGCGGTCAGCGTCTCCGCCGCCAACGAGATCACCTCGGCATCGGCGGTCGCGAGATCGCTGCCGATCAGTTCGGCGCCCACCTGGCCGAACTGCCGCTCCGGGCGAAGCTGCGTGCCGCGCACCCGCAGCACCTGCCCGGCATAGGCGAGCCGCAGCGGGCGCGGCGACTTCACCAGCCGGGCCGTCGCGATGCGGGCGATCTGAAGCGTCATATCGGCGCGAATGCCGATCATGCGGTGCGAGGCGGGGTCCAGCAGGCGGAAGGTCTCCTGCGCCATCGCGGCGCCGCTGCCGCCCAGCAGGCTCGCCTCGAACTCGAGGAGGGGCGGCTTGACCCGTTCGTAGCCGTGGCTCGCCAGCACCGCCATCAGCCGCTCGACGACCGCCGCCTCGATCGCGGCGTCGGGCGGCAGCAGGTCGCGCAGCCCGGCCGGCAGCAAGGCAGGATGAAGCTCGTCTTCCATGATGCGGGAGATACAAACTTCGTTGCGGCGCGACAACCGGCAAGGCTGCGTGGCTGCCTCCAACAACCCTATTGCAATGACGAAAAATATATCTTACGATATGTTTTGTGATGATCAGAGAAAGGAATCACATGCATCATCGTTGTGAAGGCGGACGCGGCTCGCTGGCCGGGCTAATGTTCGCCATAGGCCGGCACGGATTCGGCCGCGGCCGCGGGTTTCGCGGCGGCTTCATGGGCGGCTTCGGCGGCGACGGCTTCCCGCCCGGTCGCAAGCTCGGCCAGGAGGACCTGCAGCTCTTGCTGCTGGCGCTCATCGCCGATCGGCCGAGCCACGGCTACGAGCTGATCAAGGCGCTGGAGGAGCGCTCCAACGGGTTCTACAGCCCGAGCCCGGGGATGATCTACCCGGCCCTCACCTATCTGGAGGAGATCGGCTACGCCACGGTCGAGGCCGACGGCGCCAAGAAGCTCTACCGCATCAGCGAGGCCGGCAGCGCCTTCCTTGCCGAGCACCGGAGCCGGGCCGACCAGATCCTGGGCAAGCTGCAGGCGATCGGCCAGCGCATGGAGCAGGTCCGCCGCGCCTTCGCGGGCGAAACGGGCGATGAAGAGGATGGCGTGGGACCCGACGACTACCGCCAGGCCAGGCGCGACCTCAAGCACGCCCTCCACGAGCGACGCCCCGGCACGCCCGAGGAAGCGAAGCGCATTGCAGAGATCCTTCGGCGGGCCGCGTCGGAGATCCGGAAGGGCTAAACCGGCCCTTCCTCGGTCAGGACGAGGTCGAGCGGCTCGTCCCAGGGGTCTGTCGGAACTTCCGGGACCTCCTGGGCGGCGAAGGCGACGCCGACGGCGAGGATCGGCTTCAGGGTCCGGAGCCTCGCCAGCGTCGCGTCGTAGTGGCCGGCGCCGTAGCCGAGCCGGAAGCGCCGCCGGTCGAAGGCGAGAAGCGGCACCAAGAGGAGATCCGGCTCGACCGCCGCTCCCCGGGATGGCTCGCTGGTGCCGAGCGGTCCGCCGGCGAGGTCCTCGCCCGGCACCCAGGTGCGGAAGGCAAGCGCCCCCTTCCCCACCACGACCGGCAAGGACAACACGGTCGCGGGGCCGGCCAGGGCGCGCATCAATGGCAGCGGATCGATTTCCGTCCGCATCGGCCAATAGGCGCTGATCGCACCGACGGGCTTGCCGCCGAGCGCGGCGATGCCATGACGGAGCAGCGCCTGAGCCGCGGCCGAAGCGCCGGCCCCGTGCGCACCGGCGCGGATGGCGGCGGCCGCGGCGCGCAGTTCCTTCTTCGCTGTCGCTTGAGTCATCGAACCCGGTGGGAGGGAGAAGTGCGGAGCCGCCTCGGCCGTTGGCATATGTCGTGCCCTCGTGGCCTGCTGGTGCAGGTGGGAGCCATGTGCCAGCACCACGATGCCGGCAGGGACAGCCCCCTCGAGGGAGTCATTGGCCCCGGGGCATGAGCTGCCTGACGCACCGTGCAGCTCCGCCTGCCTTAGTTAGCCCTGCTCGAGCCGCGCTGCAATGGCGTCAATCCGCGCAGTCAACCCGTCAAGCGCGCCGATGAGATCCGATTCCGCGGCACGCGGCAGGCGCCCCGCATCGCCGTTGGCGCCATTCCGCTCGCTGAGCGTGCGCTCCGCCTCGGCCAGCTCGTCGGCCACGACGAGGCTCGCCATCAGGAGCAGGCGCGCATCGCCCACCTGCCCCACCTCCTCCACCAGGCCGGCCACCTTTCGCTCGAGATAGCGCGCGAGCCGGCCGACATGAGCCTCCTGCCCGTCATCGCAGGCGATGCCGTAGCCGCGGCCGTTGATCGTCACCTGGATCTGGCCCATCGCGTCAGCCGTCCAGCGCCGCCCGCAAGCGGGCGATGGCATCGTCGAGCCTCGTGCCGACGCCGCCGGCCAGGGCTTCCAGCCGCACGCGCTCCCCCTCCTCGCGCTTGAGCTCCGCGCCGAGGCGCTTGCCCGCGGCCAGCCGCGTCTCGGCCGCCGCCGCCGCGCGTTCGACCGCGCGCGTCAGCCGGCCGATCGCGGCCTCGAGCTCCTGCATGGCATTGCTGTCCCCCGTCATGCGGCGGTGACTGTAGCGACCGCGACGGGCGGGGTCAAACCGGCCGCACGGTAGCGGGAGCCGGCCCTTCCAACCGGCAGGCGCGATAGTTATTGTGCGCGTGTTTCTGGCCGCTCGACTCGCCCATTCGCTCGAGGAGTGACTGCCTCCCATGTGCTCGCTGCTGTACCGGCGCTTCGAGGGCGAGGGGCGCGAGGAAGCGCTGGTGGCGGCACTGGCGAGGCAGGTGATCGTCGGCGGCGACCGGAGGCTCGCCGAGCGCCTGCTGCGCGTGGCCGAGATCATCGACTACGCACCGGGCGCCCCCATCATGATGCAGGGGGAACCAGGCACCGAGATCTTCCTCGTCCTGGCCGGCCAGATTTCCGTCCAGGTGAACGGCCGCGAGGTCGTGACCCGGGAAGCCGGAGAGCATGTCGGGGAGATGGCGCTGATCGATCCGGCGGCGCGCCGGTCCGCCTCCGTGTTCGCCTGCGACGACGCGGTGCTGGCGCGCATCTCCGAATCCGACTTCACGCTCGTCGCCCGCGATTATCCCGAGCTCTGGCGCGTGCTCGCCCGCGAGCTGGGTGACCGGCTGCGAGCCCGCGACCGGCTCGTGCCCGTGCGCAACGCCGAACCGCAGCTGCTTCTGGTGGCTTCGGCAGGCGTCCTGCCGATGGCGAAGCAGCTGCAGGCCCTGCTCGAAGACGACGGCATCGACAGCAAGCTGTGGCCCGACCCGCTGTTCGGTGCCGAGGATTTCGTCATCGACGCCGTGCAAAGCGTGCTCGAATCCACGGACTTCGTCGTGCTGGTGCTGGGCGAGGGCAATCTCGACGACCACGCGCGCGACAATGCGATCTTCGAGCTCGGCCTCTTCATCGGTCTGCTCGGCCGCGAGCGCGTCGTGCTGGTGGTGCCGGAAGGCGGCGCCGGCGATGTGCCGGCGGGGCTGGTGGCGCCGCCGCCACTGGTCGTTTCCGCCGGATCGCCCCAGAATTTGGCCTCCCGGCTCGAGCCGATCCGGGCCGAGCTTGTCGGCTTCATCGCCACCCGTGGCCCGCGCTAGACGCCGAGCCGCGTCGGCCAAGAGGGCCATCGGGCCGGGCCGCCTGCTGTTTGCCGCGTCGATGGCGGGGCTCGGCGTGCTCAGCCTGCTCTCTGGCGATTTTGCCCTGAACTGGCAGCCTGTTCCGGACTGGGTGCCGGGCCGGACCGTGCTCGCGTACCTGTCCGGGGCGGTACTGGTGGCCGGCGGGTTGGGAATGCTCGTGCCGCCCACGGCGAGGCTCGCAGCGCTGGTCGTTGCGGTCGATCTCGGCATCTGGCTGGCGGCGCTCCAGGTGCCGCGGGTCGCGTCGGCGCCGCTTGTCGAGAGCATGTGGCTGGGATTGTGCGAGACCGCCGTGCTGCTGGCCGGCGCATGGATGGCCTCCGCGTCGCTGGCCGCATCCGAGGGCGGCACACGCATCGGGCGCCTCTTCTTCGCCGCGGCGCTGCCGCTGATCGGCGTCTCGCATTTCGTCTACATCGACGCCACCGCCGGGATGGTTCCTGCGTGGCTGCCGGCTCGAACCGGCCTCGGCTATTTCACGGGAGCCGGCCACATCATGGCCGGCGCCGGTATCCTGAGTGGAATCCTGCCGCGTCTCGCGGCGACGCTCGAAGCGGTCATGATGGGCCTCTTCACCGTGCTGATCTGGCTGCCGGCCGCCGCCACCTCGCTCACGAGCCGGTTCGACTGGACGGCGCTTCTGGTCTCGTCGGCCTTGACGGCGTCCGCGTGGATCGCGGCGGGTTCGCTGCAAGGCGAACCATGGGGACTGCAACGCCGGCGCATGGCACGTGGATTCGTCTAGCAACCTCACCGCACTTGCAGTTCAGTCCTGCAATCGCAAAATCATCGGGGGATGGCGCCGACCGCGCCGGTTCGTCTAGAAATCCGTCCCGACATGCCCGCAATGGCTCCCCTTCAATCGAGGTAATGCGTTATGGCCGTCAAGGTAGCGATCAATGGGTTCGGACGGATCGGGCGCCTGGTCATGCGCGCCATCATCGAGGCCAGGCGCGACGATATCGAGGTCCTCGCGATCAACGATCTCGGCCCGGTCGAGACCAATGCCCACCTGATCAAGTACGACAGCGTGCACGGCCGCTTGCCGCACGACGTCACGACCGGCGAGGGCTGGCTCGATGCCGGGACCGGCCGCGTCAAGGTGTTTGCCGAGCGCGACCCGGCGAAGCTGCCCTGGCGCGATCTCGGCGTCGACGTGGCGCTCGAATGCACCGGCATCTTCACCAAGCGCGAGGCGGCGGCGAAGCATCTCGAGGCGGGCGCCAAGCGCGTCCTGGTTTCGGCTCCGGCCGACGGCGTCGATCTCACCGTGGTCAAGGGCGTCAACGACGACCACATCTCGGCCGAGCACCACGTGATCTCGTGCGCCTCCTGCACGACCAACTGCCTGGCGCCTGTCGCCTATGTGCTGCACGAGGCGATCGGCATCGAGCGCGGCTACATGACCACCATCCACTCCTATACCGGTGACCAGCAGACGGTGGACACGCTCCACAAGGATCTGCGCCGGGCGCGGGCGGCCGGCCTGAGCATGATCCCGACCTCCACCGGCGCCGCCAAGGCGGTCGGGCTGGTGCTCCCGGCGCTGAAGGGCAAGCTCGACGGCACCTCGATCCGCGTGCCGACGCCGGACGTCTCCCTCATCGACCTCACCTTCACGTCGGCGCGCGACACCTCGGTCGAGGAGATCAACGGAGCCATGGTCGAGGCCGCCGGCAGCGCCCGGTTCAAGGGCGTGCTGGCGGTCACGAAGGAGAAGCTGGTGTCGTGCGACTTCATCCACGACCCGCATTCGGCGACCTTCGATCTCACGCAGACGGTGGTGCTGGAGAAGCGCTTCGCCCGCGTGATGGCCTGGTACGACAACGAATGGGGCTTCTCGAACCGCATGCTCGACGTCGCCGCGGCGATCGGCCGGACGCTGTAAAGCGGCAGAGGCGGTCAGTCGTCCGGATCAAGCTCCTTGCCCTCGTTCATGACAGCGTAAAGCCGTTCCATCTCGGCATCGAACTCGGCCCAGAGCGCCTCTCCCTCCGCCGGCGGCAGGTGGCGCGCGCCGTAGCGGAAGGCGTTGTCCTCGCGGATGATCTCGAGCTGGTCGTTCCACGGCATCGTCTTCGCGGACTTGACCAGGACCAGCGTCGCCCGCAAGCGCGCCCGGATCAGGCCGACGATCTCTTCCTGCTGCCGGTCGTTGCCGGCCGGCGCGGCTTCGAACAGATCGCCTTGTATCTGGGACATGGCATCGTAGCTATCAGGCCCCGCTGGCCCGGTCCAGCGCGGCCCTGCCACGTCTTGGCCGATCCAACTCTTTCGCGCAAAATGCGTGCATGAGCTGGCGTCAGGAGCAACTTCCCGAACTCGTGCGGGCGATAGCGGCCCGTCCGCGGCATGAGGCCCTGCGCGGCTACGTCACCGAGCTGCTGCGACTCGGGTTCGAAGCGCCCTGCAGCGAAATCGAGCACGAAGTGTACCTCTTGGACCGGAGCGGCCGCATCGACACGATGTGGGGCGCCGTCGTCATCGAGCTCAAGAACGACCTCCGCCGGGAGATCGGAGACGTCCTGGCACGCTTGCCAGCCTACATGGCGGATGCCAGCGCACGATCGCGCAGCCCTCGCCCCGTCATCGGGCTCGCGACCGACGGCGCCACGTTCATTGCCTATGCGCTGAACGCCGGCAGTCTCCAAGAGACGGCACGCTACGAGACCGACCCGGAGCGCCCGGACGAGCTGATGGCGTGGCTGGAGCCTTTGCTCTCCGACCGGCCCGAGCTTCTGCCCGAGCGGCGCGCTATCGCGCAGGCGTTCGGCCGCGCCAGCGTGACCTTCGGCCAGGCGCGGCTCACGCTGGAGTCGCTATGGACTACGCTGGGGAATGATCCCGAAGTCCGGCTGAAGCGGGAGCTATGGGACGGGCTGCTGTCCGAGGCGTACGGCGAAAGCGTCGGCGAGGACGCGCTCTTCCTCCAGCACACCTATCTGACGATCATCGTCAAGGCCATCGCCGCGCGCGTGCTCGACCTGCCGGTCAGCGACCCGGCGGCGCTGTTGTCGGGGCGGGCATTCGCGGAGGAAGGCATCCTCGGCGCCGTCGAGGCCGATTTCTTCGACTGGCCGCTCAAGCTGACGGCCGGCGAGGATCTCGTCCGGCAGATCGCGGCGCAGGTGGAGCGCTTCCGGCTGCGCGATGTCGAGACGGACGTCCTCAAGATCCTGTACGAAAGCCTCGTCGATCCCGACCAGCGGCACGACCTCGGTGAGTACTACACCCCGGACTGGCTGGCGGCGCGGGTCGTGCGAGCGGCGATCGATGCGCCGCTGCGCCAGAGAGTGCTCGATCCGGCCTGCGGCTCCGGCACATTCCTGTTTCACGCCGTACGGCGGCTGATCGCCGAGGGGCGGGCGGAGGGCTGGTCGCCTCAGCGAATCTTGGCCGCGTGTGAGCACAACGTCCGCGGCCTCGATGTCCATCCGGTGGCGGTCACGCTCGCCCGGGTGACCTGGCTGCTGGCACTCGGCGATCTGGTGACGCATCGCGCCGACCGGCTTACTGTCCCGGTGTTCCTCGGCGACGCGATGCAGTGGAATCTGCGGCGCTATGTCGGCGGCGCCGACGTGGTCGTGGACGTGCCCGGCGACCGGCCGCTGCAGATTCCGCAAGGATTCGCAGAGGATCAGGCGGTCTTCGAGAGCGGCCTGGACATGCTTCATCAAGGCCTCGAAGACGATGCGACGCCGGAATCGGTCGGGCGCGCCTTGCGCACCATCGAGGGCGCTTCTGCTGCCGACGCCGACGTGCTGGCTGCCACCTACGAGCACCTTCAGGCGCTCTATCGCGCCGGCCGCGACGGCATCTGGATCTTCATCTTCCGCAATCTCGTGCGTCCCGTCTGGCTGTCGCGCACGGAGCAGCGGGCGGACGTGCTTGTCGGGAATCCGCCCTGGATCGCCTACCGCCACCTCAGCGCGGCGATGAAGGACCGGCTTCGGCAGGCGCTGGGAAGCTACGATCTCTGGGTTGGCGGTAACCTCGCAACGCAACAGGATATCTGCGCGTTATTCTGGGCTCGCGCGGCGGATCGTTATCTCGCGCCTGAGGGGCGGCTCGCCTTCGTGCTGCCCTACGCCGTCTTGAATGCGCCCGTATTCGCCGGCCTGCGCTCGGGAAGAATGGGCAGCGTGACCGTTGCGCCGACCGGCGCCTGGGCGCTTGAGCGCGCATGGCCGATCTTCGGCGCCCAGTCCGGCAGCAGCACGACCAGCACCTGTGTCTTGTTCGGCCGGCGCGACAGCACCGCCGTTCACCCGGCGGAGATCGACCGATGGCAAGGCCAACTCTCCAGGCGCGACGCCAACGACGGCGAAGCGGCCCACGCGCTCCGACATAGCCGGATCGCTTGGCCTCGCGTGCGAACGCTTGTCGGGCTCTCGCCGTATCGAGCCCGGTTTCGCCAGGGCGCGGCGATCGTGCCGCGCCGCTTCTTCGTCGTGGAGCCGGATACGACGAGCCGATTGGGCGCCCGCCGCGACGCGCCGCGGATGCGGGGCAGGACTGGCCCGCTGGACAAGAGACCGTGGAACACAGTCGAGCCGCCGCGTGGGCCGGTCGAAGCGGCGTTTCTGCGCCAGCTCATTCTCGGGGAGTCGATCGCGCCCTACCGTCTCCTAGATACCGTGACGGCGGTGATCCCTATGGCCGGCTCGGCCCTGCTCGATTCCAAGATGGCAGCCGAGGCAGGCCATCGGCATCTGGCTGGGTGGCTTCGGGACGTCGAGGCGAAATGGGCCGAGCACAGCAACAAGGATCTGGCGGGCCGCCCTCGGATGACGCTGATCGAGCAGATCGACCATATGCGCAAACTATCTTGCCAGAGCGGCTCGCCCGCGGTCCGCGTGCTCTACACCAAGGCGGGCACGCGCCTCAGTGCTGCCAGGGTGGCCTCGGCGGACGGCGTCGTTGACCATAAGGCTTATTGGGCAGCAGCCCGGTCTTCGGACGAGGCTGGGTATCTGATCGCCGTCATCAACAGCGCGGCCGTGTTGGCCAAGATCGTCGACCTCCAGCCGCACGGCCAGCGCGACAAGCGCGATTTCGACAATCTCGTGTGGACCCTGCCGATCCCGGAATACGACGACACCGACCCGCTCCACCGCGATCTCGCCGCGGCAGCATCTCGCGCGGAGGAGATCGCCAGGTTGGTCGACTTGAGCGAGGCGCGGCACTTCACGGCCAAGCGCCGCGCGATCCGCGACGCGCTGGTCGCCGCTGGTGTCGCCCAGGAGATCGAGGCCATGGTTGACGCCCTGCTACCGCCGTGACCCATTTCGGAAAGTCGCGTTCTGCGGACCATTCCCGCTTACGGCATGGCGGTGAAGAGGCTCAACCCACGCCCAAACTGAGAGGAACCGGCCTGATGCGTACATTTTCGTTCATTATCCTCGCGGCGCTCGCCGCGCCGGCCTGGGGTGAGGTCAAGACGGCCTCGCCCAGCGGCTTCGAGATTGCCAACGCCACAACCGTCAAGGCGGCACCGGACAAGGTGTGGGACGCGCTCCTCCAGCCGGCGAAATGGTGGAATCCCGATCACACCTACTCGAACTCCGCCGCCAATCTCAGCCTCGAGCCGCGGATCGGCGGGTGCTTCTGCGAGACGCTCCCTCAGGGCGGCGGCGCGCTGCACCAGACGGTGGTCTACATATCGACCGGCAAGACACTGGGCCTGCGCGGCCCGCTGGGCCCGCTCGCCCGCGAGGGTGCCGAAGGCACGCTCTACTGGTCGCTCAAGCCGGCCGAAGGCGGCGGCACGGTGCTGACGCAGAGCTACACGGTCGGCGGGTTCCTTCATAACGACGGCGCCGGCTGGGCGCCGAAGGTCGATTTCGTGCTGCACGACCAGCTGTCGCGCCTCGCCCGCTATCTCGATACCGGATCGCCGGAAGAGCCGAAGCCTCCGAAGACGCCGTAGCGGACTCAGGCCCGTCGCGGGCAGTCCGGCCGCCCGCAGCGTCCGGCGGAGGCGGCGATATAGCTGTGGCAGACCCCGCACTCGGTCAGCTCCTCGACGCTCCGTGGGCCGGGAGCCGGCGGCACCGGCCGGTTGGTCGGCTTCGGCCCGGCCAGGAACCGGTAGACCGCATAGGCGACCAGCAGAACCAGGGCGATCCGGACGAGGATGCTCAACATGGGCCGGGTCTATCGGCCGCCCGGAAACCGGTCAAGCGGCGGCGAAGCCGGCCTCGCCACAATGAATCCCCGAGAATGCCACGTTATCGCCCGCGGCTTTGTGCGGATGCCTCCCCACATGCGTATGACACCCCCAGCGATGCCGGTGCGGCGTCGGGACAGGAGGGTGGGAAAGGGAGG
>Ga0070731_10003123_pt1 | contig 15121 bp, 12 predicted proteins | sample Coa_R1_2_FD_66448 | JGI IMG/M metagenome (GOLD analysis project Ga0070731, IMG submission 66448) | Surface soil microbial communities from Centralia Pennsylvania, which are recovering from an underground coalmine fire - Coalmine... | ecosystem: Environmental > Terrestrial > Soil > Unclassified ... | reverse complement strand
CTGCCGTTAGGCCTGGCGCGCGATCGTTGGAGTTGCGATCGCGACGCTCGGCGCGCAGCAGGCGCACGCGCAGTCAGCGCAGGCGACCGCCGGAAACCTGATCGCGAAGATTGCTCTCCTTCGCGCCGCGCACGTCGGCGATGCGGTGCGCCTCGCGTCGATCGGGGTGAATCTCCAGAAGGTCCATCTCGATTGGCGGCTGGTTCGGCGACCGGCGCTGAGCAAAGCGAATCTATCGGATCGCAATTCCGCCCAGACGTCGTTTCAGGCCGATGCGCCCGGCGTCTACGGTGTCAGCCTTACGGTGCGCTTCAAGAAACCGCAGCGCCACGGCCACGCTCGACGTTACGGCGACCGAGCCCGGGCCGCTGGTGGCGGTCAACACGATCGACGTCGACGGCCAGGGTCACCGCGGCATGCGCATCGGCAGTCAGTTTTATCAGGATCCCGCCAACGGCATGCATTTGCAGATTGTGGTTCTCGACCGCAATACGCTCGAGCTTCCAAGCCAATGCCGCATGGCCGTTCAGCACAACCGGGGTGGTGCCGATTCAGTCCTATCTGAGCGGCCTCGACAGCGGAAGCCTGGTGCTCGTGTCGATGCCCTCGAGCGCGGGGACGTTTTCGAACTCGACGCTTCACGCGCCGCTCAACGCGGCACTGGGCGAAATCGGCGCGGTACTGCCTATCGGCTGGGTCATGGGGGTCGGCGACCAGATGTCGCAGTGCTGGACGTCCAACAGCCGCTACTGCACCGACTTCGGCGCTCGATCGGGTGACATTGAAGCTGGTCGCGCACCAGACGGTCACGAGCACTGCTTCGCTCGAGAACCTGCTGCATTCGCAGCCGCCCTCGTCGGCGTCGGGTCATTTCTTCACCGGGACGTCGGGCTTTCTATCCGATCGCGTGGTCGTTCTCATGCAAAGCGTCGGCAATGGCAAGCTCACGTTCGACGCGGCGACGCCCTTGCTGCAAACCGTCGACCAGGTCGGAGGAACGCCGGAGAAGTTCGGGCCGGCCATTACGCAAGGGCAGCCGTACGCGCTCGTCGGGGTTGCCGGCAACCTTCCTTGGCATGGCCGGGGAATCGAATCGAGTCCCGTGATCTCGCAGGCGATGGGGCAGTCGATGGCCTTCGCGCAACCCGGGCGCAGCCGCGGCGAGCTTGCGCGCGATCGCTACACGCCGATCGCCGGCGATCCTGTCGGCGGCTCCAACCTCGAGCTGTTCCCGATCGTCTTCCAGGATCCGACGCCGTGGCCCTATGCGGGAAACTGCGCGATGCCGTACTTCGCCGATCAGATGGGCATCGGCGTCGCCTATCCCGACGTTCGTTCGGCTTATCAAAATTCCAGCTTCGACATCACGCTGCATCCGGACAGAGTCCCGTATCCGGGCACGCTGGCGAACTATTGCACGACGGTTCCAACGCAAGCCGAGTTCGACGCCATTCAGACACAACTCGAGACCGAGATCGATTCGGTATCGGATATCCGAACCTTCATAACCAACCTCAGTTCGCCGTTCGACGAGACGCAGTCGTCCGACACGGTGATCGTGGCGCAAATCGCGGACGACGTTTACCAGAGCGTCAAGCCTCCCTCGAATGCCAACACGGGCCTTTCGTGGTCGAGCATTTTCGATCTCGCGGGAGCTACGTCGGGCCTCTTCATCGAGGGGTCTGAACCGGCGGTCGGACTCGTCGTTGCGAGCGCCGCAGTCGCGACCGAGCTGACGGCGAGCACGCCGGCAGGCGATCCGTCGGAACAGATATTCTCGACCGCGATCGAGTTGTCGGGCGAGCTCGATCAACACCTGGACGCACTGGGGAACCTCGAGGCGGTCCTCGTCGCCGATTCCGGAAAGCTGGCAGCGGTCGAAGGCAAGCTCAAGAGCGGAGCCTGGCCGTGGCAGACGAATATCACGACGACGCATGTGGTCGAAGCGCTCAACGCCTCGACGAGCCAGGCGGTCTACAGTGCGTTCCTTCCCGCCACGTGGCCGCTCGTCAATCTCAAGCCTGATCTCGTCACGCTGTTCAGCTCGGCGGATGTGACCAAATTCCGTTGCGCGCACAGCACCCTCGAACGCGCGCCGTTCACGAGCGCACTCGAAGCCAACCAGTTTCACTCGCTGTTCCAGTTGATGCCCGGTACGGAAACGTCGGACAACGAAGTCTGGACCTTCGGTTCATACGACGTGACGACGGTCACCGCGAAGCTGCCCGGCACGTCGCTGACCGACAGCCTGTTTTCGACGAGCAACGGGGGCGCGGGTGCCTACAAGCCGGCCTGGTACCGCTCGACCTACAATCCGCCTTCGTTCGTTCGATGTGGCGATTCGACCAACAACCCGAGCACGGAGCAGCACCCGGCACCGGTCATTCCGCCCGTCGAGGCGGGCTACACGTTGGGCTGACGCGAGGCGGCGGCCCCCCCGGGAGCATCAACGCTTCGTGAGGGCTCGCACGCACTCGTCGACGAGCGCCGGCCCGCGATAAATCAGGCCGGTGTAGAGCTGCACGAGCGTCGCGCCCGCATCGATGCGCGCGCTCGCGTCATCGCCCGACATGATGCCGCCGGCGGCGATGATCGGCAGCGCACCGTCGAGCGCGGCCGCGAGCACGCGTAGCGTTGCCATCGCGCGATCGCGCAGGGGCGCGCCCGAGAGCCCACCGGCTTCCTCGGCGTGCGGCAACCCTTCCAAACCTTCGCGCGAAAGCGTCGTGTTCGCAGCGATCGCGCCATCGATCCCATGTCCGATCAGCAGCTTCGCGACGGCGCGCACCCCGTCGCCGGAAAGATCGGGGGCGATCTTCACAACGAGCGGCACGCGCCGGCCATGGCGTTGCGCGAGGTCGTCGCGCTCGATGCAAACGCGCGCGAGCAGCGCGTCGAGCGCGTCCTCGCCCTGCAGGTCGCGCAATCCCTTCGTATTCGGCGACGACACATTGATCGTCACGTAGCTCGCGATCGCGTGCACGGCGCGAAGGCAGGCGATGTAATCGTCGGCGGCGCGGTCGTTCGGCGTATCGAAGTTCCTGCCGATGTTGACGCCGAGAATGCCGCGATAGCCGGAGTGCCGCACGTTCGCGACGAAACGCTCGACGCCATCGTTATTGAAGCCCAGGCGATTGACGAGCGCCTGCGCCTTTGGAATGCGGAACATGCGCGGGCGCGGGCTGCCGGGCTGCGCGCGCGGCGTGACCGTTCCCGCTTCGAGAAAGCCGAAGCCGATCGTCGCAAGCCCGCGCAGGTGAGCCGCGTTCTTGTCGAGTCCCGCGGCGAGACCGACGCGATTGGGGAAGGCGATGCCCATCGCCGTCACGGGCCAAGCGCACGCATCGGAGGACGCCGGACGCGCGAGTCCGCTTCTCGCAAGCGCATCGAGCGCCTCGAGCGTGATCGCGTGCGCGCTTTCCGGATCGAGCCGGAAAAGCAGCGGTCGAAGCAACGGATAGAGCTTTTGCATCGCGAGGGCGGCCGCATGCGTCGACTTGCGGCGCGCGCGACGATACCATTGCCCGATTTCGACGCCGTCCATGACTTCGCAGCACCGACTGATTGCCGCGCTCGCCACGCTCCTGATCGTCCTCGTCGCCATTGCGCCGCAGGCACAGGCGCATCGATCGTCGACGGTTGCGGAGCAGGGATCCGGCTATGAGCGCCGCCCCGACGTGCGCGCGTTCATCGACGAGCTCGTGCACGACGAGCACATGTCGCGCAAGGCGCTGATCCGCTGGTTTCGTGACGTTCGCTATCAACCGAAAATCATCGAGGCGATGGATCGGCCGATCGTCGCGCCGCCGAAGTGGTACGAGTACGCACCGCAGTTCCTGACGTCCGAGCGGATCGACGGCGGCGTCGCGTTCTGGCAGGCGCACGGGGATGCGCTCGAACGCGCCCGGGCGCAGTTCGGCGTGCCGCCCGAAATCGTGGTCGCGATCGTCGGTGTCGAGACGTTCTACGGCCGCAACGTCGGCCGATATCGCGTCATCGACGCGCTGTCGACGCTCGCGTTCGACTATCCGCGACGCGCCGCGTTCTTCCGCAGCGAGTTGCGCCAGTTCCTGCTGCTCGCGCGCGACGAAAAGTTCTCGCCGCTCGTTCCGAAGGGATCGTTCGCGGGCGCGTTCGGCGTGCCGCAATTCATGCCGGGCAACGTGCGGAAATACGCGGTGGATTACGACGGCGACGGGCGTATCGATTTGTGGGCGAGCGGAGACGATGCAATCGGCAGCATCGCGAACTACCTGGCCGAGCACGGGTGGGTGCGCGGACAGCCGGTGTGGTCGAAGGCGATGATCGCGCCTTCGCAGCGCGACGCGGTGCTCGCGAAGCTCGATGGCGGCATTAGCGAGCGGAGGCCGCTCGCTGATTGGAACGACGACGGCGTGGCTGCCGAGCGCCTTCCCGATCCGATGTCGCCCGAGCCGGTGGGGCTCGTCGCGCTCGAGGAATTGCCGGACACGGATGCAGATGCGCAAAGCCTCTGGATCGCTTTTCCGAACTTCTACGTCATCATGCGATACAACAAGAGCCGGCTTTACGCCGCTGCCGTGACCTCGCTCGCGCAGGCCGTTCGCGCGGAACGCGACGGATGCGTCGCGCCGCCGGAACGAGGTAGCGTACCGACCACCGATTGCCGTTGACGCGCGTCGCCGGGCGCGGAAAACCGCGTCACTCGATCCGTTCGCCAAGCGCCGGTGTACGAACGTGCACGCGGAACCCCTGCGGTACGCACACCGCCGCCTGCCATCCCAGCGGAACTTTCAGCATGTGAATCCGCCAGCGGCTGCGTTGGACATCCGGTAGCGACGGCGCCACGACGCTCGCCGCATCGTCGCTCTCGAAAAGGATCGCGAAGCCGTCGAGTGGAAGCGCGAAGCCGCTGCCGTGCGCCTTCAGCACGGCCTCCTTCGCAACCCAGTGTCGAAAAAAGGCGCGCACGGGATCGGCCGCATCGGCAATGGCAGCGCGCTCGCCTTCGTCGAAGAAGCGCGCGGCGATGCCGGCGGCATCGATGTCGCCGCGTTCCCGTTCGAGGTCGACGCCCACCTCGACGTTCTCGGCAATCGCGATCAGCGCGGCATCGCCGGCGTGCGACAGATTGAAGCCGATTCGCGGCGCCGATCCGCTCGATACGAGCGCCGGTTTGCCATGCGGCGACTGGACGAATCGCAGCTCGCGCGGCGCGACCGCGCGATAGCGGGCGAGAACATGTCGCAAAATGCCGTGCGCGATGACGTGGCGGTCGCGATCGTGCCCGCGCACGAAGCGGGTGGCGCGCTGTCGCTCTTCGACCGAAAGCTCGTCGTGCCACGCCGCGATTTCGTCGGCGTCGGCGCGAAGCGCGCACCCCCAGACGTCGACGCGGCGATCGATCGCGCGTTCCGTATCGATCGGGTCGCGCGGCGAGATACGCGCGAACGCAAGCTCGTTCACGCTTTCGCGATGTTAGCCGCGAGCTCGCGCGGTGTCGGCCACCGAAACAACATCGCGGGCGCCAGGGCGATCGCGAAGCGCGCGTGCATGCGCGAAAGAAGCTGCGCGCCGCGGAGCGAATCGCCGCCGAGCGCGAAAAAGTTGTCGACCGCGCCGACGCGTTCCGCGCCGAGCAAGTCGCTCATCATCGCCGCGATCGCCGCCTCGACGTCGTTGGCCGGCGCAACGAACGGTGTCGCCAGTTCGGTCGCGAGCTCTGCCGCCATCCGCGTGCGCGCGACTTTTCCCGTCGGGCCTTTCGGCAACCCATCGACGACCACGATGCGGCTCGGAATCTTCGCGTTCGACAGCCGGCCGAACAATGAATGGCGCAACGCATCGGGGTCGAGCCACACGCCCGCCGCCGGCACGACCGCCGCTGCCACGTCCTCGCCGAGCGTCGGATGCGAAACGGCGAACGCGACGCATTCCACGACGCCATCCTGCTCGAGCAACGCATCCTCGACTTCGCGAGGTGAAATCTTTTCGCCGCCGCGGTTGATCAACTCCTTGATGCGGCCTGCGAGGTGCAATCGGCCGTCCTCGTCGAGCCATCCCTCGTCGCCGGTGCGTAACCACACGGCCGTGAACGCGTCCGCGTCCGACCGCGATCCACCATCGTACGCGGTGATCACCGTTTCGCCGCGGATGACGACCTCGCCTTGCGCGAGCCGCGGCAACACGTGGCCGGTTGCATCCATGATCGCGACGTTCGCACCGGTCGAAGCGCCGACCGAGTTGTCGCGACGGACGATCGGCGTGGGCGTCTGGCTGGTGATCTGATGCGTTGCTTCCGTCATGCCGTAGGCTTCGATGACCGGCGCGTCGAAAGCTCGCTCGAGGCGCGTGGCGATCGCTCGGGGAAGCGCGGCCGAGCAGGAGCGCACGAAGCGCAAGCGCGTACGCAATGGCGGACTTGCGCTGGCCTCGACCTCGGCCAGGATTGCCTGATGCATCGTCGGCACGCCCGTGTACCACGTCGGGTCGAACGCGTTCAGCCATTCGACGAAGCGCCCGCTGGCGAAACCGGGCGTGCAGACAACACTCGCGCCCGCATGCAGCGACGCGAGCAGCGCGGCGACGAAGCCATGCACGTGGAAGAGCGGCATGATGCCTAGGCAACGATCCGCGGGCGACAGGCGCAGCGTCGTCGCGATGTCGGCGGCCGACCGGCATAACTGCGCGTGAGTGAGCGCGACGCACTTCGCCGTGGACGTGGTTCCGGATGTGCGCAGCAGCAGGGCGATGTCGTCGCGTCCGGGCGGCGCGGGCGTCGCTTGCGGCGACCCCGTCGCGGCTGCGATCGGCACGCCGAGCACGCGGACTGCGCACGTGCGCGCGGCACTTCGCGCCTTCTCGCCTGCGGCATCGCCCGCGATCAGCGCATCGACGCGAAGCTGCGCGAAGGCGTCGCGACATTCACGCTCGGATTGCGAAGGATCGAGCGGCGCGCAGATGCCGTAAGTGGCGACGCCGAGCGTGACTTGCGCCATGTCGACGCCGTTCGGCATGACGATGGCGATGCGTGCGCGCGCGAGGCCCTGTGACGCGAGCCAGGCGCCGATGTCATGGATGCGCCGCGCGAGGTCGCCGTAACGAATCGGAGAAGCATCAGGCCCGAGCAGCGCCACCGATCGCGCGTCCACGTCGTCTCGATCGACGAGAAGCTCGTGGAGGGTATCGCGGCGCTTGGTCATCGGTTCACGGTTCGCAGGCGGCGTTCACGCGGCGTCTCCGCCCAGGCGTTCGCGCAGATACGCCGCGAGCTCGGCGAGCGTCGGCCGATCGAATATGGCCGACGATGGCACGTCGATCGCGAATCGCCGCTCGATTCGCGCAGCAATCTGGATGATGGTGATCGAGTTGGCGCCCAGATCGAACAAGTTGTCGTGCGCTTCGACGACGCGAAGACCCAGGACGCGCGTCAGGATGTCGGCGAGCGCTTCGTAAATCGATCCCGACGCCGGGCACGCCGGTAACGCCGCGCGTCTCATGGGTCCGACAAGGCGCGCGCTCGCAGCTCCTCGCGATCGATTTTGTTTATCGGCGTCGTCGGCATTGTATCGAGCATCGCGAACGCCGATGGCATCATCGCATCCGAGAGCTGCGTGCGAAGCGAACGCCGCAGCAGCCGAGCATCGAACGCGGGGCCGGAGCGGGAACGACGAACGCGACGAGGCCCGCATCGCCGTCTGTAGAACGCACGTCGACCACGACCGCCTGCTTCACCGAAGGCTGGCTACGCACGACATCCTCGACGTGCAGCATGTCATCGCGATGGCCGCGGATCTTCACCATGAAGTCCTGCCGGCCGAGATACAGCAGGCAGCCGTCTTCGCGCAGGATTCTTCAGGATCACCTGGCGCCGGCTCACGAACGCTGTGAAACGGTTGCAGCAGCGGATAGCGCTCCAGGGCGGCCAGCGAGCGCTCGGCCCAGTCCTCGCAGTCGAACACGATATCGCAGTCGAGCCCTCGCGCCGGCGCTGCAATCCGCCGGTAGCTCGCGCAGCGCGACATTCAGCAGCCGCTCCTTTTGCCACAGCGTATCGCCGCCGCGCAACCTGATCAGCACGTCGGCGGCGTCGTCGGGACGATCGAGCGCGTCGCGGTAGCCGAGCTCGGCCGCGACGAGCGGAACGCCAAGGCGACGCCGAAACGCGAGTAGTTCTCCAACCGACGCCGATAGCCGATCGGATTGAAGTAGCATGTGATCGCCAGACGCTCGACATCTTTTCAGCGCGCAATGATAGGGGCGATACAGCCGCGTGCCGAAATCGACCCGACAACCGGGCCCGCTGGCCTTGTGGATCGCGACGGATTTCGCCGGCGGATCTGGCGTGTCGCGGGTCTGTAGCCGACATGGCGTAACGCGGTCCCGGCTCGTCGTCCCAGGCTCGCATCGACACGCGTCTTGCGCGACAATCGCCGCGATGAAACGGGAATCGAGTCGCGAGCCCCACCCGTTGTCGGCATTCGCGCAGGCGCTGCGCGACGACGCGGGTGGCGACGTCTTTCCGGCGTCGTATGCGCAGCAGCGGTTATGGCTGCACGAGCAGTTGCTGCCGGTGCGCGGCGTGTACAACGTCATGCAGGTGCTGCGCCTCACGGGCGATCTCGACGTCGCGGCGCTGTCGCGAGCGCTTGGCGAGGTCGTCTCGCGTCACGAGTCATTGCGCACGCACTTCGTGCAGGAGGATGGAACGCCGATGCAGGTCGTGGCGCCGTCCTGCCCGGTCGAGCTCGAGGTGGAAGCAGTGGACGGAGCGACGCCCGGGGAGCGGTCGGCCACGGCCCTTGCGATGGCGCGCGCGGAAGCGAACGACGGATTCGATACCGCATGCGGGCCGCTGTGGCGGGCACGTCTTTACCGGCTCGACGCGCACGAGCACTGGTTGCAGTTGACTCTGCACCACATCGTCACCGACGGTTGGTCGATGGGCGTGCTGACGCGCGAGCTGTCGCAGTCGTACACGGCGCATCGCGCCGGAACGGCGTCGCCGCTTGCGCCGTTGCCGGTTCAGTATGCCGACTATGCGGTGTGGCAGCGACAGTGGCTTCAGGGCGAAGTGCTTGCGAGCCATCTCGCGTATTGGCGGGAGGCGTTATCGAATTTGCCGGTGCTCGAGCTGCCGACCGACCGACGGCGCCCGTCTGCGCCGAGCTATCGCGGCGGTCGCGTTCCATTCGCGTTGTCCGCCGATTTGACGCGCGCTCTCAAAGTGCTGTCGCGTCGCGAGGGCGCGACGCTCTTCATGACGCTGCTCGCGACGTTCCAGGTGCTGCTGTCTCGCCTGAGCGGCCAGGAGGACGTCGTCGTCGGTGCGCCCATCGCAGGTCGCAGCCGGCCGGAAGTGGAAGGGCTGATCGGATTCTTCGTGAACATGCTCGTGCTGCGCGGCGACCTGCGCGGCGCGCCGACATTCACCCGGTATCTCGCGCGCGTCCGTGAACGCGCGCTCGAGGCGTACGCGCACCAGGACGTGCCGTTCGAGAAGCTCGTCGAGGACCTCGCGCCCGAGCGCGACTCGTCGCGCCACCCGCTGTTTCAGGTGTCCATCGTGCTGCACAACACGCCGCAGTCCGAGTGGCGATTGCCGGGGCTGACGGTGTCGCGCGTGGAAGCCGTAATCCCGGCGCGCACGAAGTTCGATCTGACGGTTTCGCTCACAGAGCGCAACGGCGAGATCGCCGGTTACTTCGAGTACGCAACAGATCTGTTCGATGCCACGACGATCGCGCGCTTCGCGCGTCATTTCCGCGTGCTTCTGGAAGCAATCGTCGCGGCGCCGGAAGTGTCGATCGCGCGCTTGCCGCTGCTCGAGGCGGACGAGCGTGCGCAATTGCTCGCGCAGGGGCGCGGGCCCGAGGTCACGCTGCCGGCGTCATGCGTGCACGAAACGCTTGCGGCACAGGTCGCGCGGACGCCCGATGCCAAGGCGGTCGTGGAGGGATCGCAATCGCTTACGTACCGGGCGCTCGATTGGCGAGCGAATCAGCTCGCGCATCGGCTGCGCGCGCTTGACGTGACCGCTGACGTGCCGGTCGCGCTGTGCCTCCCGCGCTCGCTCGACCTCGTCGTCGCGATGCTCGCGGTGTTGAAGGCAGGCGGGGCATACGTGCCGCTCGATCCGGACTATCCCGCCGAACGGATGACGCTGATGCTCGCCGACGCGAAGCCGCCGGTGCTCGTGACGCAGCAAGCGCGGCTCGCTGCGCTGCCGCCGTTCGGCGGCCACGTGCTTTGCATCGATCGCGATGCGGCGGAGCTCGCGACGCAGCCGACCGATGCACCGGCATGCGGTGTCGCACCCGCGCATCTCGCCTATGTCATCTACACGTCGGGCTCCACCGGGCGCCCGAAGGGCGTGATGGTGACGCACGACAGCGTCGTCGGACTCGCATGCAAGCAGAACTTCGTCGCGATATCGGCGGACGACACCATCGGCCATGTGTCGAACGTCGCGTTCGATGCAGCGACCTTCGAGGTATGGGGCGCGTTGCTCAACGGCGCATGCGTTGCGATCCTGGCGCGCGACGATGTGCTGTCGGCGGCGGCTTTCATGCGCTCGATCGAGCGCGAGCGAATTACATGCATATTCCTGACGACGTCGCTTTTCAACGCGATTGTCGCCGAGGATCCGCACGCTTTTCGCAGCCTGCGCTCCCTGTTGTTCGGTGGCGAAGCGCACGATCCTTCGCGCGTCGGTGAGGTGATGCGCGCGACGCCGCCGGGTCGTCTCGTCAACGCGTACGGCCCGACCGAGACGACCACGTTCGCAACGTTCCACGAAGTCCGGCCCGAAGAAGCCGGCTGCGAAATCCCGATCGGGCGGCCGCTGTGCGGCGCGGAGATCGTCATCGTCGATGCGCATGGCGCGCTCGTGCCACAGGGGGTCGTCGGCGAGATTTGCATCGGCGGTCGCGGTGTCGCACGCGGCTATCTCGGTCTTCCGAGCGAGACTGCCGAACGATTCGTTGCGCATCCGGCGGATCCGGACAGGCGCGTGTTCAAAACGGGTGACCTCGGACGCTGGAACGCCGCCGGTGCGGTCGAATACCTGGGCCGCAACGACGAGCAGGTGAAGATACGCGGGTTCCGAATCGAGCCGGCCGAAGTCGCAGCGGCGGTTCGCAGCCATCCGTCGATTCGCGCGTGCCACGTCATGGCGCGGCGGCAGGCGTCGGGCGACATGGGACTCACCGCTTATTTCGTTACTACGGGCGACGAACCTCGGTTGGGGGTGCGGGCGCTGCACGAGCACGTCGCGTCGCGCCTTCCGTCGTTCATGATGCCGGCAAGCTTCGTTGAAGTGGATGCGTTGCCGCTTACCGAGAACGGCAAGCTCGATCATCGTGCGCTGCCCGATCCGGTCACATCGGCGACAGCGCCGGTAACGGCATACGTCGCGCCGCGCGACGAAATCGAGCGAGCGCTTTGCGCGATCTGGGTGCAGGCGCTCGGCGTCGAGCAGGTCGGCATCGACGACGACTTCTTCGACCTCGGCGGGCACTCGCTGCTCGCCGCGCGCATCTTCTCGCGGATCGATGCCGATCTCGGCTGCTCGCTGCCGCTTGGCGTGCTGTTCGAGGCGTCCACGGTGCGCGAGCTCGCGCAGCGCATCCGCGACACGCAGGCGCCCGACTTCACGAGCCTTGTCGTCATGTCACGCGGCGGGTCGCTGCCGCCGCTTTACGTGGTGCCTGGCGTCCTGGGCAATCTCGTCGGCTTCGCGCCGCTCGTGCGCGTGCTTGACCCCGATCAGCCGGTATATGGATTGCAATCGATCGGCCTCGACGGCGTGCGTGAGCCGCTTGCGTCTATCAACGCGATCGCCGAGCACTGCCTGCGCGAGATCCGTGTCGTGCAGCCGCACGGTCCCTACGCATTCGCGGGCGCCTGCTTCGGCGCGACGGTCGCCTACGAGATCGCGCGGCAGGTCATGGCGCAGGGTGAAACGGTCGCCTACCTCGGCCTGCTCGATCCGACGAACCTCGAAGGCGAAGATACGACCGATTCGCGCGGTGTGCCGAATGCGATGCGACGTACGCTGGCCGTCGCGCGTCTCGCGGTCGATCGCGTCGCGTTATATGGCGCCGAGATGGAGACGCTGCGAGGCGCCGATCGTCTCCGTTACGTGGCACGCAAGCTTGGCGCGCTGCTGCGCCGTGTCGGCAGGCGCAGCGCGGGCGACCTGAGACGCGAGATCGGCGCGCGCGAGGTGTACCGCTGCAACGTCGCGGCACTCCGCTGTTATGAGCGCTTACCGCTGCGGGGCGATCTGCAGGTGATGTCGATCATCGAAACGGCGCGTGGGCGCAAGCTGCGCGATCTGAAGGAATGGTCGCGCTGGTGGTCCGGCGAGATTGTCCGCGATCTGGTTCCCGGAAAGGATTCCGGCGAGATGATCTCCCAGGCCAACGTCGAGCATGTGGCGCTGGCGATGACGGGGCGATTGCGCGAGGCGTTCGCCGTCGACGCGATCCGCATTGATGCAGAGCGCACGTGCGAGCCTTCGGTTGCCGCGTGAGGCCCGTGCCTAATTCGGCGACTCGATCCCTGCCTGTTCGATCAAGTTGCGGTACATCCCGACCTCGGCGCGAATGAGGTCGGCGAACTGAACAGGTGTCGATTCGATCGGTGCGATGCCGAGGCGATCGAGGCGGCCGCGCATCTCGGACGAGCGCACGATCCGTCGCAGCGCATCGCTCAACGTGGCAACGATCGATGGCGGCGTCGCCGACGGCACGACAATGCCATACCACGGCTCGATTGCGAGGTTCGGATATCCCTGCTCGCCGACTGTCGCCACATCGGGCGCGAGCGCGGATCGCGCCAAGCCGGCCATCGCGATCAGGCGCAGCGATCCGCGCTGCGCGAGCGGCAACAGGTGCGCGAGATCGGTCATCATCACGTCGACCCTGCCGCTCACGAGCTCGTTCACGGCCTTTGCCGAACCGTTGAACGGAATGTGGACGATGTCGATGCGCTCGACGCGTTTCAGCGTCTCGAACACGATGTTCGAAGTGCTCGCCACGCCTGTCGATGCGTAATTGAGCTCGCCCGGATGGGCGCGCGCGTAAGCGACCAGTTCGGCGATCGTGCGCGCCGGCACGCGCGGATGGACTGCCAATGCGTAGGAAATGCGTCCGATCATTCCCACCGGCGCGAAGTCTTCCACGCGGTACGGCACGTTCTTCATCAACAACGAAGCGAGCGGGAGGTTCGACGATGACGCAAGCAATAGCGTCAATCCGTCCGCGGGTGCGCGTGCAACGATCGCTGTGCCGATCGTTCCCGCGGCGCCGCCGCGGTTTTCGATGATGATCGGCTGCCTCAGAAGCGCCGACAGGCGCTCGCCGATGATGCGTCCGAGCGCGTCGGCGTGGCCGCCCGGCGGTTGGGGAACGATCAAATGCACCGGACGTTCCGGGTAAGTCTCGGCCTTTGCCAAGGCAGGCCATAGCATCGCGGCCCCGGCGACCAGCAACATCGTGACAACGCCGCAAACCGCCGTGCGAGACACGGTCGAATTCATTTGCGAACGCGCCGGCCGCGCGGCAGTGCGACGATCGATGGCGAAGCGTACGCATTCGCGTGGCCGCCCTCGATTTCGCTCGCGAATTCGCCAATCGTCGGTCGCCGAAAAAGACTCGCGACGCCAACGCTGCAACCGAACAGCCGATTGACGCGTGCAACGAGCTGCGCGCCGCGCAGCGAATCGCCGCCCAGCGTGAAAAAATTGTCGGCGCGACCGAGGCCTTCGGCGCCGAGCATCTCGCCGAAGAGCTTCGCAAGCGTTTCTTCGCGCCCGTCGCGGGGCGCTTCGTACGCAGGCCGGGCGCCCGTCGATAGCATTTGTGCGACCTCCCGGCGTCGCGCCTTGCCAAGCGGCGATCTCGGTATCGCGTCGACGGCGACGATGCGGGTCGGCACCTTGTAGGCGGCCAGCGACTCGAAGGCGAAATCGCGCAGTTGCAGAAGCGTCGTCGTCGTGCCGTCGCGCAGGACGACCGCGCTGACCACGTCTTCGCCGAGCGTCGGATGGGCAATGCCGACGGTCGCGGCCTCGGCGACGGCAGGATGGCGCGTCAGCACGGCATCCACCTCCGCGCTCGGCACCTTGAAGCCGCCGCGGTTGATGATCTCCTTCAATCGCCCGGTGAGGTACAGATAACCGTCGGGATCGAGATATCCGACGTCGCCGGTGCGAAACCAGTCGCCGAAGAACGCGTCGCGATTTGCCTGCGCATCGTCCTCGTATCCCGAAAACACATGAAAGCCGCGCACGACGATCTCGCCGGTGCCACCGAAAGGCAGGAATTCGCCTTGCTCGCCGAGGATCGCAATCTCGCCCTGCGTCGGCTTCCCCACCGATCCTTTTCGCCTGATGCCTGGCGGTAACGGATCCTGCGCGATCGTCCCGCACTCGGTCATTGCATAGGTCTGAATCACCGGCACGCCGAGCGTGGCTTCGAGTTGTTGCTGCAATTCGGCGGAAATTGCCATCGAGCTCGACACGACGAAACGCAGCACATGATCGGGTGCCCGTCCGCGGCGCGCGATCGCTTCGAGCACTGCTCGATGCGTCGCCGGACCGGCCGAATAGAACGTCGGCTCGAATTGCGCCAGCCAGTCCGGCATCAGATCGGCATCGAAACGCGCAACGCACACGGCACTCCCGCCGGCCGCCAGCGGCTGCAGCAGATTGCGGTTGATCGCCGCGGATGTGAACAGCGGCCGGATGCAAAGTGCGCGATCACGGGGTGTCATCGCGAAGACCTCGATCCGATGCACCATCGTCTCGTAGAGGCGACGTTGCGTCAGTGGCACCGCCTTCGGTTTGCCGGTGGTTCCCGACGTGTGCAGCACGAGCGCGATGTCGTCGGCGTCCGGACGAGCGATCGGCACTGGCAGACGCGTCGATTCGCAATGCAGCTCGAACGTTCCAGCCGGGCCATCCGGTGTTGCGACGAGCATGACGAGCGGCACGCCGAGCTCGTGAGCCGTGCTTCGAATGGCGGGCGATGTGTGCGCGTCGACAATCATCGCGTCGACGTGCAGGCGCTGGCACAGGAAGCGAAATGTCTCGGCATCGCATTGCGGATCGAGGGGTACGCACGTCGCGCAGCTCACG
>Ga0070731_10003122_pt1 | contig 15122 bp, 16 predicted proteins | sample Coa_R1_2_FD_66448 | JGI IMG/M metagenome (GOLD analysis project Ga0070731, IMG submission 66448) | Surface soil microbial communities from Centralia Pennsylvania, which are recovering from an underground coalmine fire - Coalmine... | ecosystem: Environmental > Terrestrial > Soil > Unclassified ... | reverse complement strand
GTTTCGAGGAAGATCTGGCCGTCGGTGATCGAGATCACGTTCGTCGGCACGAACGCAGTGACGTCACCCGCCTGCGTCTCGATGATCGGAAGCGCGGTGAGCGAACCGGTCTTCCCTTTGACCGCGCCCTTCGTGAAGCGCTCGACGTATTCCTCGTTGACGCGCGCGGCACGCTCGAGCAGCCGCGAGTGCAGGTAGAACACGTCGCCGGGATACGCCTCGCGTCCGGGCGGGCGACGCAGAAGCAGCGACACCTGCCGATACGCCCACGCCTGCTTCGTCAGATCGTCGTAGATGATCAGCGCATCCTGCCCGCGATCGCGAAAGTATTCGCCCATCGTGCACGCGGAATACGGCGCGATGTACTGCATCGCCGCCGACTCGGACGCGGTCGCCACCACGACGATCGTGTACGCCATCGCGCCGTGCTCCTCGAGCTTGCGGATGACGTTCTTGACCGTCGACGCCTTCTGGCCGATCGCGCAATAGACGCAGATCAGGTCCTTGCCCTTCTGGTTGATGATCGTATCAACCGCCACCGCGGTCTTGCCGGTCTGGCGGTCGCCGATGATCAGTTCGCGCTGGCCTCGGCCGATCGGCACCATTGCGTCGATCGACTTCAAACCCGTCTGCACCGGCTGCGACACCTTCTTGCGCCAGATCACGCCGGGCGCGACCTTCTCGATCACGTCGGTCATCTTGGCCTTGATCGGCCCCTTGCCGTCGATCGGCTGGCCGAGCGAATTCACCACGCGCCCGATCAGCTCCGGCCCCACCGGCACTTCGAGAATGCGCCCGGTGCACTTGACGATGTCGCCCTCGGAGATTTGCTCGTATTCGCCGAGCACGACGGCGCCGACCGAGTCGCGCTCGAGATTCAGCGCGAGGCCGAACGTGTTGTTCGGAAACTCGAGCATCTCGCCCTGCATCGCGTTCGAAAGTCCGTGAATGCGGCAGATGCCGTCGGTCACGGACACGACGGTACCCTGCGTGCGTACTTCGGCGCCGGTGTCGAGATTCTGGATACGCGAGCGGATGAGCTCGCTGATTTCCGATGGATTGAGTTGCATGGAACGCTCCTGGTCAGGCGCGAAGTCGCGCGCGCATCGACGCAAGCTTCGCCTGCACCGATCCGTCGAGCACCGCGTCGCCTACGGTAATTCGCGCGCCGCCGATCAAGTCGCGATTGACGGTTACGCTCGCCTCGATCTTTCGTCCGAAGCGCTTCTCGAGCGCCGCGCGCAATTGCTCGATCTGCAAGTCGGTGAGCTCGAACGCGCTTTCGATCGTCGCCTTGGCGGTGGCTTCGGCGTCGTTCTTCAGGCGATCGAACATTTCGGAGATCTGCGGCAAAAGCGCGATGCGCTCCGATTCGACGAGCACGCGGATGAAATTTCGTGCGTCGCCGGCGAACTGGTCGCCGCCGATCGAAAGAAAAAGCGATTCCTTCGCGGCCGCATCGAGCCGCGGATTGCCGAGCGCCTGCGCGACGCGCGGATCGCTCGCCACGTTTGCCGCGAAGCGCAGCATGTCCGACCACGCAGGGAGCGCGTTCGCGTCGCGTGCGACCTCGAACGCCGCTTCAGCGTACGGACGTGCGATGGTGGCGAGCTCGGCCATCGTGCGTCAAAGCTCGCGCCGAATCGATTCGAGCAGGTCGGCGTGCGCCTTCGGATCGATCTCGCGCTGCAGGATCTTGGCCGCGCCGGCAACGGCGAGGTCCGCAACCTGATTGCGAAGCTGCTCGCGCGCGAGTTGATACTCCTGCGCGGCTTCGGCCTTCGCGGCGGCGATGATGCGGTCGCGCTCTGTGTTGGCCTCGACCTTCGCCTGGTCGATCGTCTCGGCCTTGAACTTCTCTCCGGTCGCGACGATCTCGCCAGCCTTCGCGCGCGCATCGTCGATCATGTCGGCGACGCGCTTTTCGGCATTCACGAGCGTCTGGCGCCCGAGCTCGCCGGCTTGCAGGCCCTCGGCGATCTGCCGCTGGCGCGTCTCGATCTGGGTCATCATCCACGGCCAGATCGCCCGCTGGCAAAACCAGATGAACAGGCCGAAACCGATGGCCTGCATGATCAGCGTCAGGTTGATGTTCATGACAGCCGTGCTACCCGGTCAAGCCGGGAGGAACGAGCGGATTGCTGAATGCGAACAGCATCGCGATGCCGAGGCCGATGATGAACGACGCGTCGATCAGGCCCAGCAGCAGAAAGACCTTCGCCTGCAACTGTGGCATCAATTCCGGCTGGCGCGCCGCGCCTTCGAGAAAGCGCGAGCACATGATGCCGACGCCGACGCATGCGCCCAAAGCGCCCAGTCCGATCATCAGGCCGATACCGACGCCGGTGTAGCCCTGAAGAATGGCGAGCGCCTGCAGTTTGTCCATGAAATTTTCCTTTCGTTTCGCGGGTTTTACACAGGAGAAGCGCTAATCGAATTCCGTCACGAGCGGTCAGTGATGCTCGTGCGCCATCGCGAGATACACGACGGCCAGCATCATGAAGATGTATGCCTGGAGCAGGATGATCAGCAACTCGAAGATGGACCAGCCGAGATGCAGGAACGCGCCGGCAACCACGCCGATCCAGCCGGACGCACCGAGCATCGCGATGACCAGGAACATGATCTCGCCGGCGTACATGTTTCCGAACAGACGCAGCGAATGCGACAGCGTCTTCGATACGTATTCGATGAAGTTGAAGAGCAGGTTCAGGATCCAGAGAACCGGGTTCGCGCCGAACGGCGAACAGAAGAGCTCGTGGATCCAGCCACCCAGACCCTTGATCCTGATCGCGTAGAAAATCGACAGGCCGAGCACCGCCAGCGCGAGCGCGAACGTCGTGTTCACGTCCGCGGTCGGAACGACGCGAAAGTAAGGCACGCCGATCAGATGCAGTCCTCTTGCGACGATGTCGAGCGGAAGCACGTCCATCGCGTTCATGAACAACGTGAGCACGAACGTCGTCAGCGCGATCGGCGCGATCAGGCGCGTCGTGCCGTTGTAGACGCTCTTGACCTGGCCGTTCACGAAGTCCAGGAACCATTCGACGAATGCCTGAGTCTTCGATGGGACGCCCGGCGTCGCCTTGCGCGTGACGAGCCACAGGAAACCGAACGTCACGACGCCGAGCAGCGCCGTCATGATCAGCGTGTCGACGTTGATCGTCCAGAAGCCGCCGGGGCCCACCGGCGTCGTCAGAAACGTCAGATGGTGCTGGATGTACTCGGTGGGCGTTTCGTGGGTCGGCATCGGGATAGCGCTAATCGCGAACTACCAGGGCAACGCTCGTGATCAATACGGTGACGATGAAGGCCGCGAGCAGCGCCGGAAGCACCGCCTCGCGGTAGTGCGTAAGCACGAACCACAGAAGCGCGACGATCACGAGGATCTTCGCCGCTTCCGCGCGAAACAACGCGGCGACCGTGGCGCCCGCGGTCTTTGGCGGCGCAACCGCGAGCACGCACGCGTACACTACGCCTGCCGACAGGTTGATCGCGCCGCCGAGCGCCGCCGACACCGCTCCATGCACGCCTGTCCACAGCCCCGCGACCGCTGCGATGACAAGCGTCGCCACCGCCTGCCAAAGCAGCACGGCCCGGTACGGCCTCGTGGAGAGCGGCTTGGACACTTGCGGGACGGCACGCGCGCGCCAGCGAGCCTCACCCTGACTGCCAAGCAAAGTCCGCGATTTTAAACGGAAAGCGACGCGCTTCGCAATCCGATGTTGCGGCGCAACTTCGTCGTGCAAGGCCGCGCGACGCCGCCCTCAGCCGCCCGAAAGCGCGGCGACGATCATCAGCACCTCGCCGCGCGCGATCGGCGTCGCGAGATCGCGCGTCGCGACATTGCCGACGAAGAGTCGGATGTGTGGGCGGACATGGCCCTGCTCGTCGATCATGCGAAACCGCAAGCCCGGATACGCGCCATCGATCGATGCCAGCACACCGCCCACGGTCGGCGGAAGCTCGGGCGCGAGCACGGGGACCGCGACGTCCACTTCGCGCGCGCCCGTGTACGAGCGTAACGGCGACGGTATCCGCACGCGGACGACCGTTGCAACCTCGCTCGACGACTCGGCGGTCATCGCGTGCAATCCACTGTCAACGTCTCCGGTTTACGCCGCCGCCTCGATTGCATAGACGTGCGGCAGGTGCCGCGCGAGACAACGAAACGACCGGCCCTCGTCGCGGCTTCCCCACACCTCGCCCGATGTCGTGCCGAAATAGACGCCGGTCGGGTCACGAAAGTCCGTCGTCATCGCCTGACGCTTCACCGTCCACCATGCCTGCGAGCGTGGAAAGCCGTTGTCCTGCCGCTTCCACGTCTTGCCGCCGTCGCGCGAGCGATAGACCGCGGGCCGACCGCCGGGGGACGTACGCGGCCATACGGTAGTTCCATCCATCGGTAGCACCCAAAGCGACTCAGGGTCGCGCGGATGGACAGCGAGCGGAAGCCCCACCGACCCCACCGACTTCGGCATCGACACGCCGATCTCCTGCCAGGTTTCGCCCGGCCGGTCGAGGCGATAGATGCCGCAATGATTCTGCTGATAAAGGCGATCCGGATTTCCGGCGGCGAATCGCACGCAATGCGGATCATGTCCGTAGTCGGGCGCAGGATCGGGCAGAAAATCGGCGCGCACGCCGCGATTGAGCGGGCGCCAGTCGGCGCCTCCGTCGAACGATTCGAATACGCCTCCGCTCGACATGCCGATATAGATGTGCTTCGGGTCGCGCGGATCGATCAGGATCGAATGCAGCTTCGGCCCGTCGGGCGTGCCATCCTGATCGCCGCCGCACCATGCCTTGCGCTGGGGATGCGAGTTGAAGCCGTCGATGCTTTCCCACGTCGCGCCCCCATCGTTCGAACGGAACAAGCCCTGCGGCGAGGTGCCCGCGTAAAACACGCCGCGCTCGTCGGCGTGGCCCGGCGTCAACCAGAACGTATGGTCGACGACGCGCTCGCTTCCATGCGCGAATGCGGGAGGACGCGTCGCTTCCTTCCACGTGCGCCCGTTGTCCTGGGAGCGGAAGATCGTCGGCCCGAGATGCCCGGTCCTCGCCGCGGCCAGATGAACGCGCGGCTCGCGCGGATCGGCAATCGCGTGATGGACGATATGGCCGAGGAACTGCGGCCCCGCGAGCGTCCAGCCATTTCGCGCCGCGTCGCTCGTCAGCGTCCAAAGTCCCTTGCGCGTCGCGATCAAAAGCCGGGCCTGCCGCGCCGGCGCCTTCCGCCCGGCGGCTGATGAACGAGCCATGGATTCGTCCTCCTTTTGGGAAAAGTCGCGCGCCGGATTCGCTGTCCGGCGCGAAGGCGAAACGCTACCGCCTGCGAACGCGCCCTGCAAGACGCATCGAAATCGTGCGCTCGATGGGGCTTGAAATCTTGGCAGCCGGCTGCGATCCTCGCACGAGCGGCCGCCGCGTTCGCGTGCGGCCTTTCCAGGAGAATCGAAGATGGCGATCAAAGTCGGCGACCGGCTGCCCGAGGGCACGCTGATGGAGTACCACGATGTCGAGAAGGACGGCTGCGCGATCGGCCCGAACCCGATGACGATCCAGAGCCTCACGCGCGGCAAGAAGGTCGTGCTCTTCGGGCTGCCCGGTGCGTTCACGCCGACGTGCTCGGCGAAGCACGCGCCGAGCTACATCGTCGATTACGACAAGCTCAAAAGAAAAGGGGTCGATACGATCGCGTGCATGTCGGTCAACGATGCTTTCGTGATGGGGGCATGGGGACGCGATCTGCACGCCGACGACAAGGTGCGCATGCTTGCCGACGGGAGCGCGGCCTATACGAAAGCGCTCGGCCTCGAGCTCGATCTCACCGCGCGCGGCATGGGCGTTCGTTGCCAGCGCTTTTCGATGCTCGTCGATGACGGCATCGTGAAGACGCTCAACATCGAAGCACCCGGCAAGTTCGAGGTCTCCGGCGCGCAAACGATGCTCGAGCAACTCGGCTGAGTTTGCGCGGTCGTCCAGCGGATGAATTAGGCGGCGGTGCGCATCTCGCCGCCCATGCGCTCGACGATGCCGTCGAGTTGCTCGAGACTCGAATAGCGAATCACGACGCGGCCCGCGCTCTTACGCCCGGGCTCGATGACCACGACCGCACCGAGCCGCTCGGATAGATCGTTCGCGAGCCGTACTGTGTCGGCATCCGCCGTGCGGCGCGCTTTTCGGCGTGCGGCGCGTTTCGCGGGATTCAATCGTTCATTGACAAGGCGCTCGGCGTCGCGAACGGTCAGCGATTCCTCGACGATGCGCGAAGCGATGCTCGCCTGCTCGGAGACCGGCAGCGCGAGGAGCGCGCGCGCATGTCCCATCTCCAGTTCGCCGCCGAGTAGATACGACTGCACCGGCGGGGCGAGCGCGAGCAGGCGAAGCAGGTTCGACACAGCGCTCCGTGAACGGCCGATCGCTTTCGCCGCCGCGTCGTGCGTAAGCCCGAACTCGTCGATCAGGCGCGACAGCCCTTTCGCTTGCTCGAGCGCATTCAGATCCTCGCGCTGGATGTTCTCGATCAGCGCGACCGCAAGCGCCGATTGATCGGGAACGTTACGGACGAGCGCGGGAATCTCGCGCAGTCCAGCCTGCTTCGCCGCGCGCCAGCGGCGCTCGCCGGCGACGATCTCGAACGTGCCGCCATCGACCGGTCGCACGAGAATAGGCTGCATCACACCCTGCTCACGGATCGACAGCGCGAGCTCGGCGAGCGAGTCGGCATCCATCTTCGATCGCGGCTGGTATTTGCCGGGACGCAGGCGATCGATCGCGATCGATTGCAGGGAATCGCCGGAAGGCGCCGATTCGTCGCTTCCGGCAAGAAGTGCGTCGAGCCCGCGGCCGAGTCCCTTGGGTCGAATCATGTCTGGCTCTCCTCGGTCATGGCTGCGGTTGGTGCATTCGATGCTGTTGTTGTAGAAGTGAGCGCTCGCTCTCGCAAATCAGTGCGCCGGACAAGCTCTCCAGCGAGCGCGAGGTACGCGATGGCGCCCTTGGACTTGACCTCCAGCGCGAGCGCCGGTACCCCGTGCGACGGCGCCTCCGCCAAGCGGACGTTGCGCGGTATGACCGTGCGATAGAGGCGCTCGCCGAAGTGGCGCTCGAGTTCGGCGGCGACGTTCTGGGCGAGCGTGTTGCGCGGGTCGTACATGGTTCGCAGCAGGCCTTCGATCTCGAGTCTCGGGTTTAAGTGAGCGCGCACTTTCTTGATGGTCTGCACCAAGTCTGACAATCCCTCGAGCGCGTAGTACTCGCACTGCATCGGAATGAGCACGGAGTCGGCTGCGCAGAGGCCATTGAGCGTCAGCAGCGACAATGACGGCGGACAATCGAGCAGCACGAAATCGTAATCGGGGGCGACCTCGTCGAGCGCTTCGCGCATCTGGCGCAGCGCTTCGGCAAGCGCATCCTTGAGGCGCGTCTCGCGCTCCGGCAACTCGACCAGCTCGACCTCGGCGCCGGCAAGCTCGCGATTGGACGGCACAAGATCGAAGCCGGCGCTTTCCGAGTGTACGCGCACGTCGGCGATGTTGGCCTCGCCGAGGAGTACTTGGTAAACGGTGCGTTTGCGGGCGCGCTTGTCGACGCCAGCGCCGGTGGTCGCATTGCCTTGGGGATCCAGGTCGACGACGAGCACGCGCCGCTTCATCGCGACGAGGCTCGCGGCCAGATTGACCGTCGTCGTCGTCTTGCCCACGCCGCCCTTTTGATTCGCTACCGCGATGATGCGCGTCATGGTGCCGGAGCGCCTTTCAATTGCATGAGAACGAGATGGCGTTCGGCGTCGATACCCGGCACGTTCAACGCCGGGACGCCGGTCACGACGACATCGTCAGGCAACGCCGCGATCTCCTCGTGGGGCATCGCTCCCTTCATGGCGGCGATCACACCGTTGGACGCCAGGTGCGCGCGCGCCAAGCGCGCAAAGGTCGCAAGGTTCGAAAACGCGCGCGAAATCACGACGTCGAACGCCGGCTTCGACGCGTAATCCTCGATTCGCGAAGCTTCGACGTGAACATTCGCAAGTGACAACTCGATCGCGCACTGTCGGAGGAACGCCGCCTTCTTGGCGTTGGCTTCCACGAGAACCACGTGCCAATCGGGTCGCGCGATCGCGAGCGGAATGCCAGGTACGCCGCCGCCCGAGCCGACGTCGAGCAGACGGACACCACTTCGCGAGGGAAGCCACGGCAGCACAGCGAGCGCGTCCTCGACGTGCAGCGCGTCCATCTGCGTGCGATCGCGGATCGACGTCAGGTTGTAGATGCGATTCCATTTGGCGAACAGATCGAGGTAGGCCGATAACGTGGATCGTGCCTCCACGGAACGGGGTGACGCGATCGGCAAAACGGCCAGGGTTCGGCTTCGACGGCAACGCCGTCATGCGGATTGCCGCGCAGGGGGCCGGCTCGTCTCGGATCGTCCGAGTCCGCGCTTCAAATGAACGAGCAGGAGCGAGATCGCCGCCGGCGTGATCCCCGAGATGCGCGCGGCCTGGCCCAGCGTCTCCGGCTTTCGCGCGTTGAGCTTCTGCTGCACTTCGATCGAGAGGCCGCGTACGGTGTGATAGTCCAGATCAGCCGGCAGCGGCATCGACTCCTGCTCGGCCTGCCGAGCGATTTCTACCTGCTGGCGATCGATGTAGCCTTCGTACTTGGTCGCGATCTCGACCTGCTCCGCTACGCGCGGATCGTCGCTCGGCTCGCCCGCGCCTTCCAGCTCGTGCAGCCTGCGGTAGGTGACTACGGGCCGGCGAAGGAGATCGGCGAGCGATCGTTCGCGTTCGAGCGGCTGGCCGAGCACGCGCTCCGCGTTTTCGCGGCTTACGATTTTCGGCGACAGGTACGTCGACTCGAGCCTTTCGTGTTCGCGCGCGATCGCGTCGCGCTTCCGGCAGAACGCGTCCCAGCGTGCATTGTCGACGACGCCGAGCCGCCGCCCGTGCGCGGTTAGGCGCAGATCGGCGTTGTCTTCGCGAAGCTGCAGCCGATATTCGGCGCGCGAGGTGAACATTCGATACGGCTCGGAGACGCCGCGAGTGATGAGATCGTCGACCAGGACGCCGAGATAGGCCTCGTCGCGCCTCGGACACCATCCGTCGCGATCGCGCGCGAAGCACGCCGCATTGATGCCGGCGAGAATGCCCTGCGCGGCCGCCTCTTCGTAGCCCGTCGTGCCGTTGATCTGGCCCGCGAAGAAGAGTCCGCGAATCGCGCGCGTTTCGAGCGTCGAGCGAAGAGCTTGCGGATCGAAGAAGTCGTATTCGATCGAGTACCCGGGACGTACGATGTCAGCCTGCCGGCAGCCCGGCATCGAACGGACCAAAGCGAGTTGCACGTCGAATGGCAGCGATGTCGAGATGCCGTTGGGATAGATCTCGGTAGTATCGAGACCTTCGGGTTCGAGGAAAACCTGGTGGCTTTCGCGATTCGCGAAGCGCACGACCTTGTCCTCGATCGACGGGCAGTAGCGCGGGCCGACGCTTTTGATCACGCCAGTGAAGAGCGGCGAGCGATCAAGCCCGCGGCGGATGATCTCGTGTGTTCGCTCGGTCGTCTGCGTGATCCAGCAGACCCGCTGCGCCGGATGCATGCTTCGATCGCCGATGAACGAGAAGACGGGCGCCGGCTCGTCGCCAGGTTGCACGGCTAGACGCGAAAAATCGATCGTGCGGCCATCGAGGCGCGGCGGCGTTCCGGTCTTGAGCCGCGCAACCGGGAGCGCGAGCTCGCGAAGGCGCGCCCCGAGAAACTTGGCCGGCGGATCGCCCGCGCGCCCCGCCTCGTAGTTTTGCAATCCCACATGAATCAGGCCCGACAGGAACGTGCCCGTCGTCAGCACGACGGCTCTCGCCTCGAATTCGACGCCGATTTGCGTGATGACACCATAGACTCGGTCGCCATCGATCAAAAGATCATCGACCGGCTGCTGGAACAAGGCAAGATTGGGCGAGCTTTCCAGACGTCTGCGGATCGCCCGTCGGTAAAGTACGCGATCCGCTTGAGCGCGCGTCGCTCGCACGGCGGGACCTTTGCTGGCGTTCAGGGTGCGAAATTGGATGCCCGCCTCGTCGGTCGCGAGCGCCATCGCGCCGCCCAATGCGTCGATCTCCTTGACCAGATGCCCCTTGCCGATGCCACCCACCGAGGGGTTGCACGACATCTGTCCTAACGTCTCGAAGTTGTGCGTAAGCAGGAGCGTCTTACAGCCGGCGCGCGCGGACGCGAGCGCCGCCTCGGTGCCGGCGTGGCCGCCACCGACGACGACGACGTCGAAGCGTTCAGGGTATTTCAAGCGGAATTTCGGGGGCGCGGAGGAGCAGCGACATTCTATCGCCGCGACGTTTCACGTGGAACGGTTCGGAACAAATAACCGACGTTTCACGTGAAACAACCGGGACGCTCTGCCAATCGCACTGAAGACCGCACTCACGCCTCGTTCAACTAGAAGTGAGCGCTTACACCGACATCCGCCCCGCCAACCGATTCCGCTCGCGAAGCAGCCGATCCGGTCGTTTCTCGCCGAGCCGGCTGAAGAGCACGTCGTGGGAGTCGAGCTCGCGCTCCCACTGGTGCGGATCTACGCCCATGATGTCGGAAAAACGCGCCGCGCCGAAGTCGAGTCCCGACCAGTCGAGGTGATCGTATTCGGGCACGAGGCCGAGCACGGTCTCGGTCGCGCCTGCCGAGCCCGCGCAGCGCTCGAAAATCCATTTCAGAACGCGCATGTTCTGGCGGAAACCCGGCCACACGAAGCGGCCTTGGCCATCCTTGCGGAACCAGTTGACGCTGAAGATGCGCGGCGGTCGCGCGACGACGCGGCCCATCTCGAGCCAATGGCGAAAGTAATCGCCCATGTGGTATCCGCAGAAGGGCAGCATCGCGAACGGGTCGCGACGCACTTCGCCCACCTTGCCGGCCGCCGCGGCGGTCGTCTCGGACCCCATCGTCGCCGCCATGTACACGCCCTCGTCCCAGGTCCGCGCTTCGCTCACCAGCGGCACGGTATCCGAGCGACGCGCACCGAACACGAGCGCCGATAGCGGCACGCCGGCCGGGTTATCCCATTCGGGGTCGAGGGATGGGCACTGTCGTGCCGAGACCGTGAAGCGCGCGTTCGGATGCGCGGCCGGACGACCGCAGCCCGGCGTCCATGAATTGGCGCGCCAATCGACGAGATGCGCAGGCGGCGATTTCGTCATGCCCTCCCACCAGACGTCGTTGTCGTCAGTGAGCGCGACGTTGGTGAAGATGACGTTCGCACGAAGCGTCTCCATCGCATTGGGATTCGATTCGTACGACGTGCCCGGCGCGACGCCGAAGTATCCCGCCTCGGGATTGATCGCGTGGAACGTTCCGTCCGCCGCGGGCTTGATCCATGCGATGTCATCGCCGATCGTCGTCACGCGCCAGCCTTCGAGCCCGGCGGGCGGAATCATCATCGCGAAATTGGTCTTGCCGCACGCGCTCGGAAACGCGGCCGCGACGTAGCGCTTCTCACCCGCGGGTGAGGTGACGCCGAGAATCAGCATGTGCTCGGCGAGCCAGCCCTCGTCGCGGCCCATGACGGACGCTATCCGAAGCGCGAGACATTTCTTTCCAAGCAACGCGTTGCCGCCGTAGCCCGATCCATAGCTCCAGATCTCGCGCGCCTCGGGGAAGTGCACGATGTACTTGTTGCCGGGATCGCACGGCCACGGCACGTCCTTCTGCCCGGGCGCGAGCGGCACCCCGACCGAATGCACGCACGGAACGAACGAACCATCTTCGCCGAGCACGTCGTGCACGCGCTCGCCCATGCGCGTCATCAGCTTCATGTTGACGACGACGTACGGGCTGTCCGTCACCTCGATGCCAATGTGTGCGATCGGGCTGCCGAGCGGGCCCATCGAAAACGGCACGACGTACATCGCGCGCCCGCGCATCGATCCGTCGAAGAGGCCGTGCAGCGTACGCCGCATCTTCGCCGGCTCGACCCAGTTGTTCGTGGGGCCGGCGTCCTCTTCACGCGCGCTGCAGATGAACGTGCGGTCCTCGACACGGGCGACGTCGGAAGGATCAGAACGTGCGAGAAAGCTGTTCGGTCGTTTGACCGGATCGAGCCGATGAAGCGTGCCCGCCTCCACCATCTGGTCGCACAGCATCGCGTACTCGCCGTCGCTTCCCGTGCACCAGACGATGCGTGATGGCTTGGTGAGCGCGGCGATGTCGCGCACCCATTCGAGCAGGCGCGGATGCCGCACCCGCGCCGGGGCGCTCACCGACGAGGCAAGCGCGGTAATCGATTCGGATGTCATTGGCGAAAAGCTCCAGGCGACCGGTGCCTGCGTTCGACCGGCGATTGCTTCAGGGGATTCGGATGACTTTAGCATCGACGCCACGCTTTGAAATGACGCGCCGCAATAGGAATCGCGGGTAGTGGAACGCGCTATGCGAATCGGGACGCGGCGGATCGGCGTTTGCGCGCCGCATCGGAGAGACTGCCGCGAACCTTCGGCGGCGCGAGCCACGCGGCGACGATGGCAAGCGCGACGACGACGTATGCAGCGCCTCCCGGCAACCACATGATGAGGCCCCCGAGTTGCTGATCAGCAAGCGGCGTAAGCCCGAATACCCTTGCATCGACCGCGCCGGCGTACCAGGGCGACGGCGCAAGGGTGATCAGCGCGCCGAGCGCGCTCGTCTGCAGCATCGTCGCGAAGAGGCACGCGAGCGAAATCGGCCGCGGCGATCGCGCGGCGCCGCCGAACACCGCCCACCAGAATACAAGCGCCGATGCGAAAAAGCAGAGATGTTGCAAGACGTGAAGCGGCTCGCTCGCGAGCGCCGCGGCGAACAAGACGGGTACGTGCCAAACCCATAAGGCGATCGCATGCACCGCGGTGGCCGAAACGGGTGCGGTCATCGCATCGAAGAACCGCACGAGGGCCGGCATGCGCGCGCATGCCGGGAGCGTGTGCCTCGCATTGCGCGGCAACGCGAACGCCCACGCTTCGAGCGGCCGCGAAAGAACGAGAAGCGGCGCCGCGATCACCATCAGCATTTCGTGCTCGATCATGTGCAGCGCGAACGAACGTGGCGCGAGCGCATCGATCGGCGACAGCAACGCGACCGCGAGCGCAACCATGCCGAGCACAAAGCGGACGACGTCTGCGATGCGTATGCCGCGGCCCGTTCCTGCCTTGCGCCACAGACGCGCAACGCCCCGCGCGTATGCGACGCTGGCTATGACGAGCAGGCACGCTACGGCGATCAGGAAACGCATGCCCGGAGCACCCAGGTGATCGCCAGCATCGCGAGAATGACGAGAAGCGACAACCCCGCCGAGGCTGTCGCAAGCTCGGCGAGAAAATGGCGACGCGCGAGCGTTTCGTTCTCCATTCGCATGGATGCCGAGCATCGCCAGGCCTGCCAGGCGGCAATCGTACCGAGCGCGGCCGCGATCAGAAACGGCAGGTGAACGATATGCAGGACGAGCGAGTTCTGGTGCGTGCATGCCCAGTCGGTCGTGACGAACGCGACGCTCTGGTCGACGAGCGCGAGCAATGGAACGGCGAGGAGCGCGAACCAGATTCGCACGATGTGTCCGCTTCTACTAAAAGCGCGGCCCCCAATAGACGACCGCATAGATCGGAATCCACGTCAGCACGATGAACCACCAGTAGCCGGCGTTCTCCGCGACGTCCACGAAGCGCTTGCCGTCGACCGGTTGCTTGAACATGACCGCGGCCACGACGAGCGAATCCGCGTAGTTCGTGACGAGATTGAACGTGTGCAGCCCGAGCAGCACCCACACCGCCGATCCATACGCGCTCGCATCCCAGCGGACGTTCATCGCATTCAATTCGAGCCAGCGCACGCCGAGGAGCGCGAGCCCGAAGATCACGAACACGACGAGCCACAGGCGGACTTTATGAAGGTCTTCGTCGTTCGCGGCTTTTTCGGCGAAGATGTTCGGAATCGCGCTCACGCACGCTAGCACGACGTTGACCGAGCCCCACAGCAGATCGGGCGGCCCGCCTTCGTTCGGCCAGACCAGACTTCGGTTCTTGAGATAGAAGTAGACGACGATCATCAATGCGAAGCCGACGCCTTCGATCGTCGACATGCCCGCCGTGCCCCACCACATGAGACTGCGCGTACCGAAGCCGTAGCTAGGCAGATCGGCAACGTCGAGCGCATCGCCGCGACGGATTGCCGGAACGCTCGCCGGCGTCGACTTGCGACGTCGCGCGGCCTTGCGACTCGCGGCATCGCTGTCGGGCATGAGCCCATCCCGAGCAAGCTGCGACTTGTCCGTCATGGCTTTCTTTGCAGCAGTAATTGCTCGGCCGTCTCCTTGCGCGACGGCCAGTACCAGCCGATGAACGCGATCGCCGGCGGGATCATGCCGTACCACATGCCCGAAGGCGTGATGTTGGACCAGAAAAGCCAGACGACGACGGTGATCGCCGCGATGAACGGCCAGATCGTCGGCGAAGGGTACGAATAGCGAACGTCGGGGACCGCATCAAGGACCGTCGTCACCAGTCCCTCGCGCATCTGCGCGGAAAGGCCGCTCACGTGCGTCGGTTCGTCGGCTTCGCGTGCCCATAGTGGTTCACGCGACGCGACGACCGGCAACGCCGCGAAATTGAACGCGGGCGGTGGCGAATGCGTTGCCCATTCGAGCGTTGGCGCGCCCCAGGGATTGTCACCGGCACGCACGCCCGCGGCCAGGCTTCGGATGAAATTGACGATGAAGAGCACCACGCTCGCTGCGATGATCGCCGCGCCGATCGTCGCGATCAGATTGAGCGTTCCCCAGCCGGTCTCGGCGCCATAGGTGTAGACCCGCCGCGGCATGCCGTAAAGACCGAGCAGATGCATCGGGAAGAACGCGACGTTGAACCCGACGAAGAAGAGCCAGAACTGCCAGCGGCCGAGGCGCTCGTCGAGCATGCGGCCGGTGAATTTCGGAAACCAGTAGAAGAACGCGCCGAAGAGCGGAAAGACCGCGCCGCCGAGCAACACGTAATGCAGATGCGCGACGACGAAGTAGCTGTCGTGCACCTGCAGGTCGAAGGGCACCGCACCGATCATGATGCCGGTCAATCCGCCAAGCACGAGGATCGC
>Ga0070731_10003121_pt1 | contig 15126 bp, 9 predicted proteins | sample Coa_R1_2_FD_66448 | JGI IMG/M metagenome (GOLD analysis project Ga0070731, IMG submission 66448) | Surface soil microbial communities from Centralia Pennsylvania, which are recovering from an underground coalmine fire - Coalmine... | ecosystem: Environmental > Terrestrial > Soil > Unclassified ... | reverse complement strand
CATGAGGGCCCGATCAAGGACAACGCGCTCTCCCGGCTCTCCGGCGGCGTCAGCCGCACTCGCCGCCAGCAACGCCTCCTCGGCCTTGGGCCCGAACCCCTTGAGGTCACGGATGCGCTGCGTCTGGGCGGCCGCCCGCAGCTTCTCGATCGAATCGAGGCCGAGCTCGTCGAACAGCCGCCGGGCGCGCTTGGGTCCGAGCCCGGGCAGGCGCATCATCTCGATCAGCCCCGGCGGGAACTTCGCGCGTAGCTTCACCGCCGCCGGGATGTCGCCGTCGTCGGCCAGGGCGATGATCTTCTCCTGGATCGTGCGGCCGATCCCAGGGAGCTCGGTCGCGCCCCCAGCCCTGGCCAGGGCAGCCACCGAAGTGGGCGCGTCCCGGACCGTCTTGGCCGCGTTTCGATACGCAACGACCCGATGGATGATCGCGCCGTCAAGTTCCGAGAGATCGCCCAACTCGTCGAGGGCCTGGGCGATCTCGGCGTTCGTGGGGTCCCGCGCCGTCGTCTCGCCGGGCGTCGGACCTGGAATCTCGCCAGTTTCGATCAAGGTGTCGCCGGCTTCGCTCGAAGCTGAGTCGTTCACGTTCCCCCAAGGCTATTCTGCGCGTACAGCCGCTACGCTATACTTTTTGAAGTATCAAGATCTCACAGAAGGAGCCCGCAGATGGCAGGCACCGTCGCCGAAGTAACCGACAACAACTTCCAGGCCGAGGTCATCGAGTCCGACGTTCCGGTCTTGGTCGACTTCTGGGCCCCATGGTGCGGACCGTGTCGGATGGTCGCCCCCGTCGTCGAGGAGATCGCGGAGGAGCGAGGCGAGCAGCTGAAGGTCGTCAAGCTCAACATCGACGAGAACCAGAACACGGCGATCCAGTTCAACGTTCTCTCGATCCCGACGCTGATGGTGTTCCGCAACGGCGAGGTCGCCAAGACCGTCATCGGTGCGTACCCCAAGCGCAAGCTCGAGGCAGAGCTCGAGCCGGCGCTGGCCTAGCTTCTCGTTCGCTGGCTGGGCGATGAGCGGCGGGGATGGACCGCACACCTCGGGCAGGACGATGAGCGGCGAGGATAGACCGCGGGTCGGGTTGGTGCTGGGTGCCGGCGGGATTCTCGGCGGCGCCTGGCTCACCGGTGCCCTGGCCGCGGTCGCGGCCGAGAGTGGGTGGGATCCGGGAAGCGCCGATTACATCGTCGGAACCTCGGCCGGGTCGATGATCGGAGCGCTTCTGGCCTGCGGCGTGCCGCCTTGGTTCATGGTCGCGCACTCGGCCGGCGAGACGTTCGATGGGCTGACCGATGCCCGCGGGGCCTCGGCCGCCGAGGCCGATCGTTCGGCGGGGGCGAGCTTTCGGCTCGAGCGCGGCGGCTTCACGCTGGGGCCGGGGTCGTGGCGCCTCGCCGTGGCATCCCTGGCGCGCCCCTATCGCTACTCGCCGATGGCCGTTCTATCCGGGTGGCTGCCGCGCGGGGTGATCTCCACCGAGCCCCTGAAGGACACGATTCGCCGCGCCTGCGCTGAGGACTGGGCGCCGCACCCGAACTACTGGGCGATGGCCGTCGACTACGCCACGGGTCGCCGCGTGGCGTTCGGCCGACCCGGATCGCCGGCGGCCAGGCTGCCGGACGCGGTCGCCGCCTCGTGTGCGATCCCCGGCTTCTATCGCTGCGTCGAAATCGGCGGACGCCAGTACGTCGACGGCGGCGTTTATTCGACGTCCAACCTGGACGTGCTGCGCGCGGAGGAGCTCGATCTCGTCATCGCGCTGAATCCGATGTCCTCCCTCCACGCCGCCGCGCCGCGGACGGTGGCCCAGCGCGTGGCGTTCCAGCTGCGCCAGGCGGCCGGCCGCCGCCTCGGCCATGAGGCGAAACGGCTCCGCGCCGCGGGCATCGAGGTCATCCTGATTCAGCCGACGGTGCTCGACCTCGACGTCATGGGCGGCAACCTGATGAGCAGCAAGCGTCGCCACCAGGTGATCGAGACGGCAATCGACACGGTGACCGACCACCTGCGCGGCTCGGAGGTGGGCGAGCGGCTGGGTCGGCTCCCGGCCGGGGATCAGCGGCTGGTCCGCCGTCCGAGCGGGCCGCCTTCCGCGTGGCCTGACTTCCGGGCCGCCGCCCGGGCTCGCTGGCCCGACGCGCTGGCCGCGTAGCGCGTCCGCGCCAACCCCGGCACGGGGGCTGCGACACTTGGCGCCGTGACCGATACAGCCGTAGCACCGAGTCGCCTCCTCGACGGGCGCTATGAGCTTCACGAGGTGATCGGCGAAGGAACATTCGGCCGGGTGTATCGCGGTTTTGATCGGCGGCTGGCCCGTCCGGTTGCGGTCAAGTTGATCAAGCCGTGGTGGACCGAGGACCCGGAGTGGGCGGAGCGGTTCGAGCGCGAGGCCCAGCTGATGGCCCGGCTTGCCCACCCCGGAATCGTCCAGATCCACGACGTGGGCCAGGCCGAGGAGGGCGCCTACTACGTCGCTGAACTCGTCGAGGGCGAGAGCCTCGCCCACCGCCTGAGGCGCGGAGCGCTCTCAGCCGGGGAGGCGGCGGACGTGGCAGAGCAGTTCTGCCGGGCGCTCGCTCACGCTCACGCTCGGCGGGTGGTCCATCGCGACGTCAAGCCCGAGAACGTCCTCCTCCAGCTTGACGGCCGCGTGAAGGTGGGCGACTTCGGGGTCGCGCGCCTCGCCGAGGCGACGAGTGAGGCTCGTGTCGGGACCGTGCTCGGAACCCCGCATTATATGGCACCTGAGCAGGCTCGCGGACAGAGTCCGACGCCGGCCAGCGACGTCTACGGCGCGGGCGTCGTCCTCTACGAGATGCTGGCTGGGCGCCCTCCGTTCACCGCGCCCTCGGCGCTCGAGCTGGCCCTGCGCCACGCCACCGACCCACCGCCGGCGCTGCCCGGGCACGTGCCTGAGACGCTCGCGCAAATCGTCGGGCGGGCCCTGGCCAAGGAGCCACACGCTCGCTACTCGACGGCCAAGGAGATGGCTGACGCGCTGGCCGGGGCACCGCCCCCGCCTGACGCCTCCACGAGCGCCGGCGCTACCCCGGCCAGCACGCCTCGCGGCCCCGAGGTGACGCCAGTGGCGCCGCGGGGACCTGCGGCGACGCGAGTGGCCCCGCGCCGCGGCCCGCGCCGGAACGTCAACCCCGGCGAGGCACGGAGGTATCGCACGCTGTGGGCGCTCGTCCTCGTGGTTCTGGCGTCCCTGATCCTCGGCGCGGTTCTGAGCTCGGGTGGGAACGAGCGTGTTCCTCGCCTGCTCGGTCTGCACGCGGAGGCCGCGCGGGCGAAGCTCCGCCATCGCGATCTTCGCCTCCGGATCGGCCATCGCTACGCCGCGGCGCCAGCCGGAACCGTGATCAGCCAACGCCCGGCCGCCGGGGCCCGGGCGGCCGATGGGAGCACGGTCGATGTCGTCGTGAGCGCCGGGCCGCCGCCGGTCGCCCTACCGCAGCTGCTCGGTCACCGCTCGGTCGATGCCGTGGCGATCCTGTCGCGGCTGGGCCTGATCGCCCACGTCACGCGGGTCGCCGCGCCGGGTGTGACGCCCGGGCTGGTCGTCCAGCAGTCCCCGGGGGCCACGAAGCCCGCCATCCGCGGCTCCGAGGTCACGCTCTCGGTCGCCGAGGTCCCGCGCTGGCGGCCGCTGCGATCGTTCTCCGGAGACGGCAGCGGCCAGTCAGGCGTTATCCAGATTCGCGGGAGCCGCTGGCGGCTCGTCTACGGCATGGGCTACGACGGCACCTGCCAGTGGATCTTCTTCTGCTCGGGCCCAAGCGCTCGCATCATCAACGCGGCGAGCGGCCAAACCGTCGATCAGTTCAGCCTGAACGAAGGCGATAACCAGACCCGCGTCCTCTCCTCAGGGCCTGGCGCGTATCAAATCAGCGTCATGCCAGGGTCCGACGGCGCCCACTGGCAGCTTCAGATCCAGGACGACTACTGAGCCTTCAGGCCAACGCCACGCCGACGGACAGCTCGCGGCCGTCGATGGTCGCTCGCCCGCTCCCGGCCAGCGGCTCGTAGCCGATCTGCGTGGCCAGGGTTTCACCCGCGATGTAGGACTCGTAGGCCCGGGCAGCTCCGACCAGATCCTCGTCGCCGTCCAGCGTGAGCACGATCCGGTCTGAGACATCGAGCCCGGCATCCCGGCGGGCGGCCTGAACGGCGTGCACGATCTCCCGCGCCCAGCCCTCAATCTGGAGCTCGACGTCGATCTCCAGTTCGAGGGCGACCGCGTGGGATCCCTCACGCTCCAGCTGGTAGCCCTCGAGCGGCTTCATCGAGACGAGCAGATCGTCGGCCGAGAGCTCGTGGTCGGAACCGGAGACGTTAACGGCCACCGTCTCGCCGTCCCTGAGTGCCTGCGTCGCCCGCTGCGGATCGAGTCCGGCAACTGCCGCCGCGACCAACGGCATGTCCTTGCCGAACCGGGGACCGAGCGCGCGGTAGTTCGGCCTGATCTCGATTTCGGCCAGCTCCTCGGCCTCGGACACGAAGCGCACCTCGTGAACGTTCAGCTCCTCACGCACGAGTTCGGCAAAGCGTTCGATCGCCTGCCGCTCGGCTCCCGTGGCCACGACGACCGCCGCCCGGAGCGGCTGGCGCACCTTCACCGTTGCCTGGGCGCGGGCCGCGAGCCCGAGCCGCACGGTTTCCCGCGCCACTGCCATCGCCTCCTCGAGGCCGAGGTCGCGCGGCCCGGGCTCCGGGAAGTCCGTCAGGTGGACGCTCGGGTCCGCCCCGTCGAGGTTGTCGTAGATCTCGTCGGCGATGAACGGGATGAACGGAGCCAACAGCTGTGCCAGCGTCACGAGCGCCTCGCGCAGCGTTGCGAAGGCCGCCGGATCGCCGTCCCAGAAGCGCCGCCGTGAGCGTCTCACATACCAGTTCGATAGTTCCTCGACGAAGTCCTGGATCGCCCGCCCGGCCGTCGTGGCATCGAAGTTCTCGAGCCGCTCGCGAACGGTCGCCACCGTCCCCTGGAGGCGCGAGTCGGCCCAGCGGTCAAGCTCGGTCCGCTCCGCGGGCACGGAGAGATCGATCGCATTGGCGTTGGCGTAGAGGACGTAGAAGCTGTAGGTGTTCCAGAGCTGAAGCAGGAACTGCCTCACCGCCTCGCCGATCGTCTCGAGCGAGAAGCGGTAGCCGTCCCACGGGTACTTCGAGGTGAAGAGGTACCAGCGGAAGGCGTCGGCGCCGAAGCGGTTGATCACGTCCCAGGGCTCGACCGTGTTCCCCACCGATTTCGACATCTTGCGCCCCTGCTCGTCGAGCAGCAGCCCCAGGCAGACCACGTTGCGGTAGGACGACTGGTCGAAGAGCAGGGTCGAGATGGCGAGCAGCGAGTAGAACCAGCCCCGCGTCTGGTCGAGCGCCTCGCAGATGAAGTCGGCGGGGAAGCGCTGCTCGAAGGCGGCAAGGTTCTCGAGCGGCGCGTGGTGCTGGGCGAACGGCATCGAGCCCGAGTCAAACCAAACGTCGATCACCTCTGGGACCCGGTGCATTGCCTGTCCGCACTCGCCACAGCTGAAGGTCACCGCGTCGACGAACGGGCGATGGGGGTCGGGAACCTCGGCGCCTGAGAGCTCGCGCAGCTCGCGGAAGGAGCCGATCACCCGTATGTGACCGGAGGGGCAGCGCCACACGGGGAGCGGCGTGCCCCAGTAGCGCTCGCGAGACAGCGCCCAGTCGACGTTGTTCTCGAGCCAGTTGCCGAAGCGCCCATACTTGATGTGCTCCGGGTGCCAGGTGACGGCCGCGTTGGCCGCCAGCAGCCGGTCCTTGCGCTCGCTGGTGGCGATGTACCACGACGGCTTGGCGTAATAGAGGAGCGGGGTCCCGCAGCGCCAGCAGTGGGGATAGGAATGCACGTGGGTCTCGGAACGCAGCAGCCGGTCGCGTGATCGCAGATCCTCGATCAGGTCGGGGTCGGCGTCCTTGACCCAGCGCCCGGCGTAGGGGCCGATCCGCTCGTCGTAGGTCCCGTCGGCGCGGACGGGATTGATCACCTTGAGGCCCTGCTGCTCGCCGAGGCGAAAGTCGTCCTCGCCGAAGGCGATCGCGGTGTGCACGAGCCCGGTCCCGTCCTCGGCGGTGACGAAGTCCGCCGGAAGAACGGTGTGGCCCTTGGGGCCGTAGTCCGAGCCAGGGATGAAATCGAACGGGGGCTCGTAGCGGGTGCCCACGAGCTCACGGCCCGGAAAGCGCTCGACCACGTCCGCGTCGCCCAGCACCCGCTCCACGAGCGCCCCGGCGAGGATGAACGTGTGGTCCTGGCTGCGGGCGCGAACGTAGGTCAGGTCCGGATCGACCGCGACCGCGGCGTTGGACACCAGCGTCCAGGGGGTGGTCGTCCAGATCAGAAGCTCGTCGCCCGCCCGCGCCGCGCCGGCTGGCTCGCTGACCGGGAGACGTACGTACACCGAGGGGTCGACGACGTCCCGGTAGACGTCGGGCTGACCCAGCTCATGACTCGAGAGCGTCGTCTCGTCCCGGGGGCAGTAGGGCACGACCTTGAGCTTCTCGTAGAGGAGTCCCTTGTCGTGGATCGTCTTCAGCGCCCACCACACCGACTCGATGTAGTCGGGATCGAGCGTGCGGTACGCGTGCTTCAGGTCGACCCAGAACCCGATCCTCTCCGTGAGCCGGTTCCAGTCCTCGACATGGCTGAGCACCCGTTCCCGGCACACGGCGTTGAACTCGGCGATGCCGAAGCGTTCGATGTCGCTCTTGGAGGTGAAGCCCAGTTCGCCCTCGACCGCCAGCTCCACCGCCAGCCCGTGACAGTCCCAGCCACCCTTGCGCTCTACGTAGAAGCCGCACATCGTCTTGTAGCGCGGGAAGATGTCCTTGAACACGCGTGAGAGCACGTGGTGAGATCCCGGCGGCCCGTTGGCGGTTGGCGGGCCCTCATAGAAGACCCAGGGTGGAGCGCCGTCCCGGCGCCGTACCGACTCGGCGAAGACATCGCGCTCGCGCCAGCGGGCCAGGACCTCCTCCTCGAGCGCAGGGAACGTCGGTCGCGCCTGCACCGGACGGTGCGGCGCGGCGCGCGCTGTCGGGTCCTGCGACTCGGTCGCCATGGGCGGGTGATTCTAGGAGCCGGTCCCAGGCGCCCCTGGTCCGCGACACTCCACCTCATGCGACTCAGGCTCTACCACCACCGGGACGGCGCCCGGGTCGCCTACCGGGAGACCGGGACGGGTCCGCCCCTGGCTCTGTTTCACTCGCTCGGCCTCTCGCACCGTGAGTGGGAGCCGATCGTCGGCGCGCTGGAGGGGCGCTTTCGGGTCGTGCTGCCCGACCTCCCCCTGCACGGCGACTCGGAGGACCGGCCCCGACACCCCTACAGCGTCGACTGGCTGACCGAGGTCATCGCCGGCTTCTGCCGGGCCGAGCTGGGGAGCCATCCGCTGCTCGCCGGCCATGACCTGGGGGCGGAGCTAGTGCTCCGCGCCACCGCACGCGGTCTGGTGCAGCCGGCGCGGCTCGTGCTCATGCCCACGCGCCTGCATCGCCGTGAGGAGTTTCCCGCCCGACGTGCCGCCTGGCGTGCCAGCGTGCGGTTGGCCGGCGTGCCGGGCCTTGACCGAGTGCTGGCGCGGGGAGCCACCCTGGTGTTTCGCCCCTCGCTTGGCGAGCGGCTCTCACACCAGCGAAACCCCTCCGCGCGTGACCTCCTGCGCCATGCGTTCGCGGATGTTGGCGGCAACGGCAACCGCGCCCGCTCCTGGGCTCGGTTTGCGCGGCGCTGGCCCACAGGGCCGCAGCGTGACCTGCTCGACGCATACCCGAAGCTCCAGGCGCCGGTGCTTCTCCTGTGGGCCGACAACGATCCCGCCCATCCGCTCCTTGGCGCCCAGGAAGCGCTTGATCTGTTGCCGCACGCTCAGCTGACGACGCTGCCCGGGACGGGGTTCCTGATCGCCTACGACGACCCGGTGTCGGTGGCTCGGGAGCTGATTGCCTTCCTCGGGTAGGGAGTAGCCTGAGAAGAGACTGGAAGACGGCGCGAAAGGACCTAAATGGGCGTTCAGGAACAGGAGCAGCTCTGGGGCGCGGAGACCGCCAAGGCACTTGACAACTTCCCCATCTCCGGCGAGCGTGTTCCCGCCGCGGTGATCCACTGGCTCGGGCGGATCAAAGCCGCCGCCGCACGGGTGAACCGCGACCTCGGCCTGCTCGACGACAACCTCGCCGAGCGCATCGCCGCCGCGGCCGACCGAGTCGCCGACGGCGAGGTGGACGAGCAATTCCCGCTCGACGTCTTCCAGACCGGGTCCGGTACCTCGAGCAACATGAACGCGAACGAGGTGATTGCGGCCCTGGCGGGGGAGGGTGCGCACCCCAACGACCACGTCAACATGGGCCAGTCCTCCAACGACGTCTTTCCGTCCGCGGTCCATCTCGCGGCTCTCGATACCACCACTCACGAGCTGCTGCCGGCGCTCGAGCAACTCGAATCGTCGTTCGCCACCAAGGCGCAGGAGTTCAAGGACATCGTGAAGGCGGGACGCACCCACCTGATGGATGCCGTACCGGTCACGCTCGGCCAGGAGTTCAGCGGCTACGCCGCCCAGATCAGCCTGGCCCAGCGCCGGATCTCAGGCGCGCTTCCGCAGGTCGCGCAGATCCCGCTCGGGGGTACCGCCACCGGGACCGGGCTCAACACCCACAAGGAGTTCGCGGGGCGCGTCAGGGCCCGGCTCACCGAGGCGACGGGCCTGGACATCCGCGATCCCGAGGATCCGTTCGAGGCTCAGGCGAACCGGGACGCGCTGGTTGAGCTCTCAGGCGCCCTGAAGGTGGTCGCGGTATCCCTGATCAAGATCGCCGGTGACCTGGCGCTGATGGGCTCGGGCCCCCGCGCCGGGATCGGCGAGCTCCTCCTGCCCGAGCTCCAGAAGGGCTCATCGATCATGCCTGGGAAGGTCAACCCGGTGATCGCGGAGGTGGTCATCCAGGTCTCCGATCAGGTCATCGGCAACGACTCGGCGATCACGCTCGCGGGAAGCCAGGGTCAGTTCGAGCTCAACGTTCGCGTCCCACTGATCGCCAAGAACCTGCTTGAGTCGATCCGCCTGCTGACCTCGACCGCCCGGGTGTTCGCGGAAAAGTGCGTCGACGGCATCCAGGCCAACGAGGAGGGCACGAGCCGTTCCGCCGAGATGACCCTCGCCGCGGCCACCGCTCTGAACCCCTACATCGGCTACGACAAGGGCGCCGAGATCGTCAAGGAGGCGGCCAGCTCAGGGCGGCCGTTGCGTGAGGTCGCCCTCGAGATGGGGGTCGACGAGGCTACCTACGACCAGGCGATGGACCTGCGCAAGATGGCGCAGGGAAATCTCTAGCGGAGAGCGCTAGCCCCAGAGCACGTGTAGCTCCGGCGGCTTGCGAAACACCAGGCCGCTGACCGCCGCGGGACGCTCGGCGTCCAGGCGCAGATTCGGAAGCCGGCGTCGGAGCGCGCGGAGAGCGAGACGTGCCTCGAGCCGGGCGAGATGGACGCCCAGGCAGACGTGGCTGCCCTGCGCGAAGGCCAGGTGCCGGCGCACGTTCGGTCGCCCGGGGTCGAAGCGATCGGGATCCGCAAACACGCTCGGATCGCGGTTGGCCGCGGTCAGCGACACGTGCACCAGCTCACCCCGGCGGATCGTGGCGCCGCCGAGCTCGACCTCGGCCGTCGCATACCGGTCGATCATGGCGGCCGCGGGCTCGAGTCGCAGCGACTCCTCGATCGCGGGCTCGACAGCGTCGTGGTCATCCGCGTGCGCGAGCAGCATCAACACGGCATTGGCGATCATGCCCTCGGTCGTCTCGATGCCGCCGAACAGGAGCACGGCGGCGTTGGAGACGATCTGATCGACGTTCAGCGTGGCGGTCGATCCGATGTCCGCCAGGAGTGACTGCAAGTCGCCGCCGGAGATCACCGTCTGGAGCCGCTCTCGCAGCCGCTCCATCGCCTCCCGGCCGCGTGGGGGCGGTGCTGCGCCGGCGGTGATGTCGGTGACCGCGGCGACGATTGCGTCGTACCAGCCGAGGACGGCTGGCACCTCGCCGTGGGCGAGCCCCAGCGCTCGGGTCACGGTCGCCGTTGCGAGTGGGCCCGCGAAGCCGCGCCGAAGCTCGGCGGCGCCCTCATCGCGAAAGCCATCGATCAAGCGCTCGCTCTCCGCAGCGACGAAGCTGGCGAACCGCTCCTGTACAGCCCCCGGGCGAAACGGTGCAACGAACGGCTCGCGGTTTCGCGTGTGCGCGGATCCGTCGAGGCTGAGCATGCTCGGACCGACAACCTGACTGGTCGAGAAACGCGGATCCTCGACCGTAAATGTCTGGGCATCTCGGGTCACCGCCACGGCGAGGTCGTAGCGGGTGACGAGCCAGCCGTCGAGCGCGGGTACCCACGAGACCGGCTCGCGCTCCCGGAGCCGAGCCAGGAGCGCGTGCGGGTCGTGCTCGAGCGCCTGGAGCGAGACGCCGGCGCCCAGCGGGAAACGGTCAACCCTTGGCACGCCGCGCAGCATCGCACCGCGCCCCCCCGTGTCGTCCTATCCGTTCCTGCGGACGTAGGCCGCCGCTTCGCGACGCACGATCGAAAGCAGGTTGCCCAGGGCGAGGTTGATATCCAGGTAGTGAAGACCCCAGGCCGCATTCGGCCTCGGCACCGGCACCACCGCCCCCGCCACAGGAGCGAGCTCGAGGACGGTTGTGTGGTGCGTGGTCGAGCAGCGGGCGCGATAGGCGCCAGGCTCGGCGATCCACGACGTCGGCGGAGTCGGCAGGCTGAGCTCGTAGGACACGATCAGCCTCGAGATCAGGTTCTGGGGGTCGAAGGGCTGGTTCGGGAAGATCGGCTTCAGGCGCCCGGTGCGGCCGCCGAGCCCCGCGGGGTTTGTGCACAGAACCGCATCGTGGTGATGACGAGCGACCGGGGGCACGCGCCCGAACGCGCTCCCGCGCGGCGGGGGTTGATCGAACATTGAGTAGGCGATCACGCAACCGAGCTGCGTCGCCGATCGGCAGGCGGGCACGTGCCGAAAGTCTCCCCCGCTTCCGCTGCCTGATTTGACCAGAACGTCCCCCCCGACGAGAATCGCCGACACGAGGAGTCTCCGCAGAAGCGGGTGTGGGTCGACGTAGAGGTGGATCACCGCGCGCAAGACCGCGGCACCTTCACCAGACCCGATCAGCACAAATCCGCGGTGATGGTTGTAGAGCTCCAGGTACGTCACCAAGGCCGCCTTTACGTCCGCGAATGGCAGCGCGAGCTTGGCCTTGGTCGCGGCTCCGCCAGCTCCGGCGGAGCTGATGCGGTAAACCGGCGCAAAGAGACGGCAGTACTGGGAGAAGCGAGCCGCCTGGTAGACCGCGATCGAGCGCTCCTCTGAATCGACCCTCAGGCTGCTCCTGCCGCGCGGTCGAGAACGGTTGCCGCTCGTCTGGGTCAAGTCGGCGGCCGCGGGATAGACGTAGAAGCAGTCGATCGCCGGCCTGTGCACCGGCTTCGGGTGCTCGACCCTGAGCGCTCGCAGGTCTGCGCTGTAGACGGTCGTCGAAAGGCCGGAAATGCAAGGGTCAGGTTGTTGTCCTGGCTTGCACAGCCAAACCGTCTTCGCCGAGCTCGAGGCGGCCAAGGCGGCCGCTCCGAGGGCGACGAACACCACGCTCAGTGCGATCTTGCGCATCCCGCCTCGTCTCTGGTTGCCCACGCCCGCGTCACTTCTGCCATCAGCCCCGGGCGATCGTACCGGCTACCCGGCTTGCCCACGCTAGCGGGCGCCGAGGTCGGCGCGCCGCGCTCGGAGCGTGTGGCGCATGATGTCGCGGGCTGCGGGATCGCCGCGGAGGAAGGCGCGGGTCATGTTGCGCGCGGTCTCGAACCGGATCTGGGGCGGGAGCGGGGGCATGTTCGGGTCCGTCACCGCCTCGTAGAGAACGGGCCCGTCGTGCGCCAGGGCCTCCTCCCACGCCGGCCGCACGGCCTCGGCGGACTCGACCCGGACGGCCTTGACCCCGAGAAGTTCGGCGTAGCGGGCATAGGGAAACTCGGGCAGCGACTGGGAGGCGTCGTAGCGCGGGTCCCCCGCCATCGCCCGCTGCTCCCAGCTCACCTCGTTGAGGTCGCCGTTGTTGAGCACGAGCATGATGCAGCGCGGGTCCGAGAAGCGGGGCGCGTAGTGGGCGATATCGATCAGCGCGTTCGCGCCGATCATCTGAAACGCCCCGTCGCCGAGGGCGGCGATCAGAGGGCGGTCGGGGTGCGCGAGCTTGGCGCCGAGGGCGTACGGGATTGCGCAGCCCATCGTGGCCAGGGTGCCGGAGATGGCGGCACTCATCCCGGCGCGGAGCTTCAGATGTCGCGCCCACCAATTGGCTGCCGTGCCCGAGTCGGCAACCAGCATGCAGCGATCCGGCAGGAGCGGCGATAGCTCGTGGAAGACCCGCATCGGGTTCAGCGGCTCGCCCGGAAGCAGCGCCCGCTCCTCGAGCATGCGCCACCACCGGGCGACCTCACGCTCGATCTGCTCACGCCATGAGCGATCCTGATTGCGCTCGAGCATCGGCAACAGCGCCCGCAGCGTCGCCCGTGCGTCGCCCACGAGTGGCACCTCGATCGGGTAGCGCAGGCCGATCCGCCGCCCGTCGATGTCGATCTGGACGGCCCGGGCCTGCCCCTCGTCCGGAAGCCAGTCGGCGAACGGGAAGTTGGTCCCGATCATCAGCAGCGTGTCGCAGTCACCCATCATGTCGCTCGAGGGCTTCGATCCGAGGAGCCCGATGGGGCCGGTGACAAAGGGAAGGTCGTCAGGCAGTGCGGCTCGGCCGTTCAGAGCCTTGGCCACGCCGGCCCCGAGGCGGTCCGCGACCTCGATCACCTCTTCCGCCGCCTCGGCGGCTCCGGCGCCGATCAGGATCGCCGGCTTGCCCCCGGCATTCAGCACCTCGGCCGCGCGACGGAGCTGATCCTCCGCCGGTGCCCCGTGGGGCCAATCCAGGCCGGCCGAGGAGAAAACGGACCCGTGGGCATGCGGAGGCTCTTCGTAGTCGTCGTGCTGAATGTCGACCGGGATGACGATCACCGACACGGTGCGAGAGGTGATCGCCGTGCGCATCGCCCGGTCGACGAGGTGGCGTGCCTGGCCCGGTGCCATGCACGTCTGCACGTATTCGCCCACGTCCTGGAACAGCGTGTGGAGATCGATCTCCTGCAGCCAGTCGGCGCCGAGCGAGACGCGCTTCTGCTGCCCGACGATGGCCAGTACAGGCTGGTGGTCGAGCTTGGCGTCATAGAGGCCGTTCAACAGCTGCACGGCGCCCGGGCCCGACGTCGCCACGCAGACACCGACCTGCCCGGTGAACTTGGCGTGGGCACAGGCGGCGTAGGAGGCGATCACCTCGTGGCGGACCTGGATGAGCTCGGGATCTCCACCCAGGTGCTGGAAGGCGCCGATCACGCCGCTCAACCCGTCGCCCGGGTAACCGTAGACCCGGCGCACGCCCCATTCATCCCGCAGCCGCGCGAGGACGAACTCTCCGACCGACCGGGCCATCAGCGGCGCACTAGGTCGCGACCGTCTCGGCGCCCAGCGTCTCGGAGATGGCCACGTCGATCGAGTAGTCGATCGGGACCACGATCAGCGACGGGACGTCGAGCGCCAGCGCCTCGCGCAGCCGCGGCGCAAACTCCTGTGCCGAGCCGCAGCGCCATGCGGGCATCCCGAAGGATTCGGCCAGCGTCACGAAGTCGGGGTTTCCGAACTCGACGTCGAAATGGCGGCCGAACTTCTTGTCCTGCTTCCAGGCGATCGAGCCGAATTCGCCGTTCTCCCAGATTACGTTGACGACCGGGGTGCGTAGCCGCATCGCCGTCTCGAGTTCCTGGCAGTTCATCAAGAAGCCGCCGTCTCCGGCCACGACGACCACGCTGCGGTCGGGATGAACCAGCTTCGCTGCGATCGCGCTCGGGAGCGCGAAGCCCATTCCCGCCAAGCCGTTGGCGATCAGAACGGTTCCCGGCTCGTTAGCGGGAAACATGCGTCCGATCCACAGCTTGTGCAGCCCGACGTCCGAGACGAGGATGTCCTTGGGACCCAGCGCCGAGCGAATATCCGACAGGACTCGGGCCGGACGCAGAGGGAAGTGATCGTCCTCCCGCGCGTCCGCGAGCGCGTGCGAGACGACCTGGTGCAGCCGGCACCAGGACGGGGGAACCGACTCGGCTCGCTGGCAGGTGGCGGCGAGCCGCGCGATCACGTCGGCGATGTCGCCGATCAGCTCCACCGCGGGGATGAAGAACTCGTCGATCTCGGCCGCGACGCTGTCGACAACGACGATCGTCTTGTTTCCGCGCGGGTTCCAGTTCTCGGGGGCGTGCTCCACGAGGTCGTAGCCGACAGTGATCACCAGGTCGGCATCCTCGAATCCCGCCAGCTCGTAGTCACGGGTTTGGAGCCCGACCGTGCCGAGTGAGTGGGGATCGTCTGAATCCACCAAGCCCTTGGCCATGAACGTCTCTGCGACCGGGATCCCGGTCGTATGCACGAAGGCGCGCAGTGCCTGACCGGCGCGGGCGCGGATGGCGCCGTTGCCCACGAGCGCGATCGGATGCTCTGCCTGATCGATCAGCTCCGCGGCGCGCTGCATCTCACGGGGCCCAGGCTCCGGCTGGACAGGGGCGTGCCGGACCAGGGGTGATGCCTCGAGCGGCTCGGCCATCACGTCCTCGGGAAGCTCGAGGTGGGTGGCGCCGGGCTTCTCTGATTCGGCGACCTTGAACGCCTTGCGGACGACCTCAGGAATGATCCTGGGGCTGGAAACGCGCGCGTTCCACTTAACAACGGGCCGCAGGATGCCGATCAGGTCGATGTACTGGTGCGATTCCTTGTGCATGCGTTCGAGGTCGGACTGCCCGGTCAGAGCGACCAGCGGCGCCCGGTCGAGGAAGGCATCGGCCACAGCGGTGACGAGGTTCGTGGCCCCGGGGCCGAGTGTGCCGAGACACACACCCGCACGCCCGGTCAGACGCCCGTAGGCGTCGGCCATGTAGGCGCCCCCCTGCTCGTGGCGAACCGGGACGAAGTCGACCGAGGAGTTGGCAAGGGACTCGTT
>Ga0070731_10003120_pt1 | contig 15128 bp, 16 predicted proteins | sample Coa_R1_2_FD_66448 | JGI IMG/M metagenome (GOLD analysis project Ga0070731, IMG submission 66448) | Surface soil microbial communities from Centralia Pennsylvania, which are recovering from an underground coalmine fire - Coalmine... | ecosystem: Environmental > Terrestrial > Soil > Unclassified ... | reverse complement strand
CACGGATTCATTCCGCTGATCAGCATGAAATTGGCGGGAAACGAAATGGTCATCTGGGCGCGGGCCAGCGTCACGCTGCCTTCTTCGAGAGGCTGACGCAATTGTTCGAGGACGTTGCGAGGGAACTCGGGCAGTTCGTCTAGAAACAGGACGCCGTGATGAGCCAGGCTCACCTCTCCGGCGCGTGGAGTTCCCGAGCCGCCTCCGATGAGTCCAGCGTCTGAGATGGAATGATGCGGCGACCGGAATGGTCGATGACCTAGCAGTCCGGTGCCTTTGGGAAGCAAGCCGGCGACGCTATGGATTTGCGTCGTTTCGAGGGCTTCAGAGAAGGTCAGGGCCGGAAGAATGCCTGGAAGCCGCTTCGCGAGCATGGTCTTACCGGAGCCGGGCGGGCCGACCAGAAGGACATTGTGCCCTCCGGCCGCGGCCACTTCGAGAGCGCGCTTCGCCGTCGTCTGACCGCGCACGTCACGGAAGTCGAGGAATTCGCGGGACTCGGTCACGGGCGCGGGCGCGGTTGCCACGTGCGGCGTAAATTCGGCCGGGCGTTGCAGGAATCCCACTACGTCGGTCAGGTGGCGCATGCCGAAGACGTTGACTCCATCGGCGACGGCTGCCTCGGCCGCATTATCGGTGGGCACCAGCAGGTTGCGGATGCCGGCCTTCCGGGCGCAGGCGGCAATCGAAAGCGCGCCGCGGATGGACCGGATCGCGCCGTCGAGCGAGAGTTCGCCAACGAACAGGTGCTCTTCGGCTTTTCCTACGACACCCATGGCGCCGAGGATTCCAAGGGCCATCGGCAAATCGAATCCAGCGCCTTCCTTGCGCACGTTGGCAGGAGCGAGGTTGATGGTCACGCTCTTGCTGGGATAGCCGAAGCCGGAATTGATCAGGGCCGATTTGATGCGCTCGCGGCTTTCTCGAACGGCGGTGTCCGGCATGCCGACGGTGATGAACTCGCGGCTGGCGCTGGGATACAGGTCGACTTCGACGTCGATCAGATGCGCATCGATGCCGAAGACGGCGGCCGAAAGGGTACGGAACAGGGCCATCGGAGATTAGTGGCCGCGTCAGGATCTATTCTCGTGAAATTCGTCTTCCCGTGAAATTCGTCTTAGGGTGATGCGCCGGAATCGCGCCGGTTGAGAAATGGACAGCGTAGAGTCATGAAGGCGTTGGTTTTATGAATCCACGACGTACCCAGCACGTTTGCAAGGCGGCGAGTCAAATAGACCCGCTGCAGTGAGAACTTCCGCCGGTTCGCCAGATACGCCGGTTCGACTGGCGATTAACGGTGCGCGCCGCCGCGGGCTCCTCCACCGCCGGCTGGCTGTTGCCTTTGTTGCATCTGCTGAGTCTGCTGCGTGTGAACTTGCTGCATTTGGCGGGTCTGCTGCTGGTGTTGCTGTTCCAGTTGCTGCGTTTTGGCCGGGTCGGCTTTCTGTTTCGCCAACTGTTGATGCTCGCGATCTTGCTTCTGCTGGAGATTTTGGCGATCCTGATTCTGCTTTGCGGCTACCTTGTCCTGCTCCTTTTGGAATTTCTGATCCTGCCGAGCGTTCCCCGTACCAGGATTCGAGGGGCGTTCGACAGGAGCCAGCTCCTTAGGATGAGATGCGGCGCTAGCGCGAGGCGTGGCTGTGACCGGCGGCGCGCCGCGGTTCGCGGCATAGCGCTGTTGAGGGTCGTTTCGAGCAGACCACGCATGCTGCGTCTGGGCCGCCAAAGCCGGGGTATGACCGCCACGAGCAATGGCTTCTTCTTGGGCCGTGGCGCGCGCGTTGATTCCGCCGTTCCCACCGTTGAAACTGACGCGGTTCACCCGTTCGTCCACTCTGGTGTTGTACACATTGCGGAAGGAGCGGCCGTCCACACGATTCAATGACGTGTTGTAAAAGAAATGCCCATTTTCCCAACGGCCGCCTTCATAGCCGTTTCCGAAATATCCGAAGCCGTAGTCGATCCCGCCATAGAAACCCACGGAAGGACCCCAGTAGCCGTCATTGAACATAAATCCATTGCCGCCCCAGCCCCAGTAACCAGGGGTCCAGAGGAACCCAACTTGAGGAGGCATCACCCACGTGCCAGGGGTCCAGTAGTAATCGTCATTGGCCCAGCCCCAATAGCCGGGCGTCCAGATATAACCGTCGCCGGGACACATGGGCTGCTCGTAGACAGGCAGCTCAGGAGGCGCAGTTCTAATGGATATGCCAATTTGCGCGAAAGACACAGCCGATAGGAATATGGTTGCTCCTACCACCGACAGCGAACGAATCAAGCGAATACGCATCCTGCTCTTCTCCCGTTTCCTGGTCCCCATCCAACCCTAAATGCTTCAGTGGCGGGCAGCGATCCGATGAGGTTCGGTGCGCTGCCCTCCTCCGATTGCCCGACTGAAAACTGGCGATGGCCTTACTCGCCTGTGCTCTTGTCTTCTCGCGGCGAGTACTTGTTCAGTAACTGGATGAGTCTCGCGGCGGCCGGGGGCATCCGTCGTTTTTTCGTGACGATGTCGCGGTTCTCCAGCTTTTTTCCATAGATGCTGGCATTGTCGTCAAGGTCCTGGCGCAAGGTGGCGCCTTCGAGTGCGAGACCGGCAAACAATCCCTGAGAACGCGACCAGGAGAGAATATCGGCGTGCATCTGAGCGTCGGTCTGAGCTGTCGCGGTGCGGCCAACAGGACCTGCCGCAACCGAACCCTCCGCGCCGAGAGTGAACTTGCTCGAAAGCAGCTTGTCCGCGCCCCGTGCATTCATTACGAGCATGATCAGGTCGGTAGACGAACCACCGATCTGGAAGCCCACGCTTCCGCCTTCGATGCGGACGGTGCCCGGAGCCGACCAACCCGGCCCCACTTTGCTCCTGCAAGAAAGGTATCCCTTCCCATATTTCCCGCCGACGATGAAGGCGGCGGTCTTCAGATCCGGGACGATTACGATACAGTGAGCGTGCTCCAACATCTCCTGGGGAATACCTTTGTCGGGAGCTGCCATGATCTCGGAAAACACGGTTGCGGCGGCATCCAGCCGCTTTGCCGGTTCCAGGTCTTTGGCGAGAAGCGGCGTGAGAGCCACGGCTGCTACTAAGAATAGTTTCATTTGTTAACCTCTTTCGTCGCGTCGCTGGTGGTCGCGACCGCTCTGTCTAAGGCACGTTCCGGACCGATATCAGCCGGTGTTGAAGACGCTGACTCTTGATTCTGAATCCGCGTCGTGAACGCCGGAAGAACAGCCCGGTTGGTAACCACATGCGGTCAGGTGACCGCGGAGGGTCAGCCGCCGGTCTCTAGATTTCGGTAGGCGCGATACGGATCGGGTCTATAGGAAGCGGCTGCCGCAGGAGAGTTCCTTGAGGTCCCATCTGAAATCCGAGCCCAAACATCAGCATCAGGCCTGCACCCACACAGATCACCGTCGCGATCGATAAAACTGGAACAAACAGGAAGAAAGCGCCGATGCTCCCAAGAAGCAGGGCGGCGGAAGCGGCTAGAACAATTCGCGTCATCATAATGAACCTGCTAAGGCAGGCGCAGGGCCGATTGGAGCGTCACAGATCGCCGCGGGAGATGCCCAGCTTTTTCATCATGGCGTTCAGAGTGGTCCGCGGCATCCCGAGACGCGTTGCGGTGGTGCTGACGACGCCGCCGGTCTCACGGAAAACGCGCAAGATGTAATCCCGCTCCACTTCCTCAAGCGTCGAACCGCCGCTGTTTTCTATCGCATCCGCGCTCAACTCGGCCAAGGGAGCGCGAAGATTGGGACCGCGCGAAAGGATCACAGACCGCTCAATGAAATTTTCCAGCTCCCGCACGTTGCCCGGCCAGGACCAGGCGACTAACGCCCGCATGGTATCCGAGGGAATTTTCTCAATCGTCCGATCCATTTTAGCGGCGTACTTCTTGGTGAAATGGCGCGCGAGCTCGGGTATATCGTCGGGGTGGTCGCGCAACGGCGGCGTCGTAATCGGGAAGACCTTGAGCCGATAGTAAAGGTCGCTGCGGAAAAGTTTGTCGCCCATCATCTGCGTCAGGTTCCGGTTGGTCGCAGCTACCAGTCGGACATCGATGGGGATGGTTCGGGTGCCACCCAGTCTTTCGAACGCCTTTTCCTGTAGCGCCCGCAGCAGCTTAGGCTGCAGGTCCAGCGGAATGTCGCCCACTTCGTCCAGGAACAGCGTTCCGCGATGCGCCAGTTCAAACCGTCCTATTTTTTGCGACAGCGCGCCGGTGAAGGCTCCCCGTTCGTAACCGAACAGCTCGCTTTCGAGCAGTCCGGTCGGAATGGCGGCGCAATTCAGTGTGATGAAGGGAAGATTGCGGCGCGGGCTCATCCTGTGGATGGCGCGCGCGATCAATTCCTTTCCGGTGCCGGTTTCGCCAAGGATCAGAACCGTCGCGTCGGTCGGCGCCACCACTTCTACCTGGCCCATCACGCGCTTCATGGCGGCGCTGCTGCCGACAATCTCTTCAAAGTTGTGAGCGACGTCGAGGACTTCCGCCTCAACGTTTTCTATCCGGTCGCGCTCGCGGAGATCCTGGACGAAGGTAAGCCATCGAAACGGCGAGAGCTTTAAGACGGCGGTGGCAACCAGAACCGGGACCCGGGTTCCGTCTTTCCGGATCAGCTCTTTCTCAAACGGCGTGCAGGCGCCGAAGCGGAGCCCTTCTTCATGCGCGAGTTGGTCGAGAGGCAGGTATTCCGGCGGTGTCAGATCGGGCCAATTTAAGCGGCCCTCCAGCAAATCCTCGCGGCTATATCCGACAAGTTCGAGAAACGCGTCGTTGGCCTCCGGAATCCGCTCAAACTCTCCGGAAACGATGCCTGCAATCGTCGACTCCGCCGGCAATGGACGAAGACGCGCCCGGCCGCGGCTCAACTTTTCGTCTCTCTCGTGGCGATCGCTAAAGTCGCGCGCGACTCTGGCAAAACCTTGCAATTCTCCGCTTCCGTCTTTCAGGGCCATCGTGATGACGTTGGCCCAGAAGCGCGATCCATCCTTCTTGTTGTGCCAGCCTTCCGCCCCTACATGGCCCTCGCCCGCGATCCTCTTCAATTCTTCGGGCAGATCGCTCGGGAGGCCTTCACTGGCATTAAGAAACGATACGGCCTTACCCACGGCCTCATCGCTGCTGTAGCCGTAAATGCTTTCTGCCCCCGGATACCAAGCCACAATCTGTCCGTCGGCATTCAGGAGGCAAGGCGCATAGTCTTGCACCGAAGCCGGAACGCCGCGCTTCGCGAAATCGTCGAGCCCGGGCGGCAGGGGTTCGGAAGGGTGGAATACGATGGCCCGAAACAAAAGTTCGAGTTCGCGAAGACCGTTTTCCGCAAGCCAACGAGAAATTACTGGCTGAGAGGCCGTGGAGCTCAAAACGCGTTTCTCCTATGCCCCGTCGATCTTTGGCTTTTCGAAATCGGAGACGGTGGGCCTGGAGAACACGTCACGCGGGTTCTCCAAACAGTAGGAAGCCGAGAAGAGGCGGTCGACAACCAGTCTAACACCCGGCACGGCGGGGCACGCATTTTTTCCTTTGACCTTATTCGGTCATCTGACCCTCGGCGGGCAAGCTCACGAACCGAGATTCCTGTGCTAAATTGCGCCTCGCCGTCCAGTCACCAGATTGATGACGACCACGATCAGAGCCAATACCAGAAGCAGGTGGATGAGGCTTCCTCCGATGCTCAAGCTAAACCCAAGAAGCCACAAAATCAGGAACACAACGACGAGCGTCCAAAGCATAATTTTCTCCTCTGCGCGGCGGGCAAGGCTTCCGTGCTTTGTGCGCCGCTACAGGTATTGGTTGATGCACGTGCAACGCCGCGGCCGCCCCGGCCTGAGCTGATACGGTTTCACGGCGACGCCTTCGGCGCTAGAAGTGCTTCGTGACACAGCGAGATCGAAATCGAAATGAGGAGAACATGATGAAACCCAGTACGAAAGATCAGATCCAGGGCACTTTGCATGAAATGAAAGGCAAAGCCATACAAACGGTCGGCGAAGTGACGAAGAATCCCGACCTCGCGGCCGAGGGCCAGGACGAGAAAATTGCCGGCAAGGTGCAGAAAAAGGTTGGCCAGATCGAGAAAGTGCTTGAGAAGTAAAGGGACCTGAAGATAGGAGGCATCGTGAGCAAGATTATTGGAATGATCCTGATTGCGCTTGGCCTGGTGGGCCTTGCGTGGGGTGGATTTACTTATACAACCAGAGAAAAAGTGGTAGACCTCGGGCCGATCCACGCCAGCCGTGACAAGACGCACACCATACCATTGCCTCCTATCGCGGGGGCGGCGTCGCTGATCGGCGGCATCGTCCTGTTAGTCGCAGGCCGGAAGGACTAAGCCTGCTCTGTTTCGGTCCGGAAGAAAAGGAAAACGAAAGTGTTACTACTCATCATTATCTTGTTGCTGGTTTTCGGCGGTGGTGGAGGATATTACGGCCACAGCCGCTGGGGGGCCGGCGGGGGCGCCGGAGTGGGCCTCGGCACGGTCTTACTGATCCTTCTGATCTGCTATCTCTTGGGCATTTTTCATTAACCTGACCCAGCATGCCGCAGAATAACCCGCCAGAACCTCAGCACGGTTGCCGTGCGACATTCGGCCCGCTCGAGTTGCGTATTCAAGTCACTGCGAGCTTGAGCGGGTTCATGGTTTACGTGGACGATCCGCGCCGCGAAGCGCGATGTGTGTTCGAACAGTCGGTACAGAGCACGTTGGAATCGGCGAAGGACTATGCAGCGCTGCGGGCGGGCGAATACCTGGCCAGTTATCAGGAAGCCAGTGTTCACGAAGTTGACTGGCGATGCTCGTGACGCGAATTTGTGACCGCGTACGGTCGAGTGACCTTACGCGGTCAACGGCTAAAGACCCTATTATTCAGGGTTGAAGCAACTAAGGCCTTTTTTCGCCGGCGACAGTGGATGCGGGATTGCCAATAGGATTACCGAGGAACATAAGAACATGCCTTTGATAAACCTGGTTATTACGCTCATCGTGATCGGCATGGCGTTGTGGGTGATCAATCGTTTTATCCCGATGGCGGGAAGCATCAAGACGATTCTGAACGTCGTGGTGGTGGTCGCCGTCGGGGTCTGGGTGTTGCAGTCAACCGGATTGTGGGGCCCGATATCGAGCTACCGCCTGCCGCACTAGCACCTAGAAGATCGCCTGAAATCAGCCCAACGCCGGCTCAATCGCCGGCGTTCTTTTTTTGTTGCCATCATTTTTGTTTCGATTCGATCGACTACTTGATCTCGACTTTGAAGAGCGCGTCATTCGAGTGATCGTGACGCCATTTGAAGTAGTCCTGCTGATCTCTGGCTTTGGTTTTGTTGAACGCACGATAAGTCCGGTGCTGTTCTCCGAGGTAAACCCGGTAGGCACGATCTTCCTGGGCGTCCCAGGTGTGATAATCGCGGCCGTTCCGGTCGTAATACTTCTTGTCATGATGATCGTCGGCCTGGACCGCCACTGGCGTAATCAGGGTGGCGGCGGCGAAAAGCGTGGTCCAAATCAAAAAACGACGCATGTCATTGGTCTCCTGCCTATCGGAAAGGCACGTTCGTAGCCCTTTGCCAGGACCACGGGCGCACGCCGCCCGACGGGCCGGGGGAGGCTTGAGCGACGTTATTCGGTCATTTGACCTCGCGCGGTCAGTTTGCTCCTCGACCAAGTCGGTCGCAGGCCTTTAAACGAAGCCGCAGGCAGATGGGCCCTGGAGTGCTTCTCCCCACAGAGTGTGACCGCCAACGGGGTTGCGCAGAGTCAGAGCAATCAAAGGGAGAAGTACATGAAATTCTTGAAAGCAGCACCGTCCATACTTGGCATCGCATTGTTGAGCGCAACCTTCGGATCCACCGCAAAAGCGGACGATTGGAATCGTAAGACCATCGTCACTCTCAATAGTCCTATCGAGACTCCGGGCGTTCACCTCGCCGGCTGGGGCGTATTGCCTCCTGGCATTTACGTGTTCAAGATTTTGGACTCGCAGTCGGATCGCCATATTGTGCAGATTTTCAACCAGGACGAAACCGTGGTTTACGCCACTGTCCTGGCCATTCCGAACTATCGCCTGAAGGCTACAGATAAGACTGTGATTACGTTCAGCGAACGTCCGGCCGGCCAGCCGGAAGCGCTGCGCGGATGGTTCTATCCGGGAAGAAATTGGGGCGAAGAATTCGTCTACCCGAAAGCCAAGGCAATGGAGCTAGCGAAGACTGCGAAAACGCCGGTACTGTTCACGCCCATGGAGGTTCCCGTCGAAGTCGCCACACCCATCAAGACCGTGGACGAGCCGGTGGTGATGCAGTTGAGGCAAGCGCCGATTATGGCGGTCCAGCCCACGGGAGAAGAAGTGCAACTCGCGGTGGTGGTTACTCCGCCCCCGGCTGAGCCGGCTGTAGCGACCGCTCCCGTGCAGATGGCGCAGGCGCCGGTCGAGAGACTTCCAGACACCGCCAGCAACCTGCCGCTGATCGGACTGATCGGATTCTTGGCGCTCGGCGGCGCGCTCGCGATCCGATCCGTTCGAAATCGGGCCCTGTAACGTGATTCGTCAACCGGGCGCCCCAGACTCTGGTGCGCCTAAGTTGGATTCACAATGCCCCAGGTATTAAGGAGAGTGAGCATGCGGCCGAGAGTCGTTCCGCTATTGGCCCCGCCGCTGCGCAAGGGCCGGCCCGGGGGTGCGGGTTGCTACGAGACCAAGATCCGGGGAATGGCCGTGCTCACCACGCCGATGCTGAATAAGGGCACGGCGTTCACCGCGGAGGAACGAGAGGCGTTGGGGCTGACGGGTCTGCTTCCGCCGGTGATCAGCACTCTGGACGCGCAAGTAACGTGCGCCTACGCGCAATACCAGCGATTGCCGGATGCGCTGAGCAAGAACATTTACCTGACCGCGCTTCACGATCGCAACGAGGTGCTGTTCTTCCGCGTGCTCTCCGAACATCTCCGCGAGATGATTCCGATCGTCAACGATCGCACCGTGGGGCTGGCGATGGAGCAGTATCACCACGAGTGCCGCCGTCCCCGGGGCGTGTACCTTTCGATCGACCATCCGGATGCGATCGAGGAGGCGTTCGGAAACCTGGGAGCCGGCCCCGACGACATCGACCTGATTCTGGCCACCGACGCCGAACAGATCTTCGGTATCGGCGATTGGGGGGTGGGGGGAATCGAGATCTCGATCGGAAAACTGGCGATCTATACCGCGGCGGGCGGGATCGATCCGACGCGCGTGGTCCCGGTGATGCTCGACGTCGGCACGAATCGGAGCAGCCTGCTGAACGATCCGATGTACCCGGGAAACCGGCATGCGCGGGTTCGCGGCGATCGTTACGACGCCTTCATCGACGCCTACGTCAAGGCGGTCTCGAAGCTGTTCCCGCATGCAATGTTGCAATGGGAGGATTTCGGGCCAGGGAATGGCCGAAGAATCCTCGAGAAGTACCGCGGCCAGGTGCGCACGTTCAGCGACGATTTTCAGGGAACCGGAGCGATCACCCTTGCGGCCGCAGTGTCCGCGATGCGCGTGTGTGGAACGCTGCTGCGGAATCAGCGCATCGTCATTTTTGGCGCAGGGGTCGCGGGTATTGGCATCGCCGATCTGATTCGCGACGTGATGATCGACGGCGGCTTGACGGCGGATGAAGCGCCACGGCGTTTCTGGTGCGTGGACGCGCATGGGCTGCTTACCAACGATATGGGCGACCGGCTGCACGACTATCAGGCAACCTACGCGCGGCCGTCCGCCGAGGTCAAAAGCTGGAAGCGCGAAGGGAACGGGAACACGATCGGCCTGTCCGAAGTGATCCGCCAGGTGCGGCCAACGATGCTGGTGGGCACGTCGGGAGCCGCGAGCGCGTTCACCGAGTCCATTGTCCGGGAGATGGCCCGGCACACCGAGCGGCCGATCATCTTCCCGCTTTCCAGTCCTCCATCGCTTTCCGAGGCGACCCCTGCCGACCTGATCGCCTGGACCGACGGGCGGGCGCTGATCGCGACCGGAAGCCCGTTCACGCCGGTCACGCATAAAGGAATTACCCACGTGATCGGCCAGGCGAATAACGCGATGCTGTACCCGGGGCTTGGTCTCGGCACGATTGTTTCCAGGTCGCGCCTGATCAGCGTCGGAATGCTGGCCGCGGCGGCCAACGCTCTGTCGAGCCTGGTTGCCGTGCGGTTGCCGGGCGCCTCTCTGCTTCCGCACATCGACGATCTGCGCAGCGTGACGGTAACGGTTGCGGTAGCCGTGGCAGAAGCGGCGGCAGCGGAGGGCTTAGCCACCGCCGAACTTGAAGACATCGTTCAGCAGGTGGAAGACGCAATGTGGCAGCCGGAGTACAGGCGGATCCAGGCATCTTGACGGATCGCTGGTCGGTGTGAGGAATGAAGGTGCTGATCCGGAAAACGTCCCTGCAGATGGCGCTGCTGTGGGCTCAGCGCACGCTATTTGCCGGCGGTATTCTCATGCTGGGCTATTGCGGATTTGTGTTGCTGGACATCTGGAGATTCCAGCATCGGGAGAAACAGAATCTCGACCGTCTGTTACAAGAGCGTCAGAGTGAGGCCGCGTCAAGCGTTTCGCGTGAATCCTCGCCGTCGTTGAAGCCGGCGATAGGCCCTGACGGATTGATCGGCCGTATGGCGGTGCAGCGCCTCAGCCTGTCTGTCATGGTCGTGGAAGGAACCGATAAAACCACCCTCCGGCGCGCGGCCGGGCATATTATCGGGACGGGACTGCCGGGGCAGTCCGGCAACATCGGAATCGCCGGCCATCGCGACACGTTTTTCCGGCCACTGAAAAACATCCAGCGCGACGACATCATCACGCTCACCACGCTAAGAGGCGAGTACAGTTATCGCGTCGTGTCCACCAAGGTGGTCAGTCCTGAAAGCGTAGAGGTCTTGAAGCCGGATGGGAACGAGATCCTGACTCTGGTCACCTGCTATCCCTTCTACTTCGTGGGGTCGGCGCCAAACCGATTCATCGTCCGCGCGGAAAGAGTTACCTGATTTGAGGAAGGAGGCATGATGAAAGAACATTCCAAGGTCCGCAAGGTCGCATTTGTAGGCGACCATCTGCCGCGCAAATGCGGCATCGCCACTTTCACGTCGGACCTGCTGGCGGCCGTCGCAACCGCACATCCGGAAAGCCGGTGCTTTTGTGTTTCCGTCAACGATATCAAAGATGGCTATGAGTATCCGGAAGTGGTTCGCTTCGAGATCGAAGAGCAGGACTTGTCGTCCTACTTGCGGGCCGCGGACTTCCTCAACATCAGCAACGTAGACATTGTTTGCCTCCAACACGAATTCGGCATTTTTGGCGGACCATCCGGCGGCCATATCCTGGCGCTGCTGCGCGAGTTGAGGATGCCGGTGGTGACCACGCTTCACACGGTGTTGCAGGATCCAACGCCCGACCAGCGGCGCGTGATGCAGGGATTGGTCTCCCTGTCGACCCGGCTTGTGGTTATGGCCAAGCGCGGCCGGCAGATGCTGCAGGACATCTATCAGGCGCCCCGGGCAAAGATCGATCTGATCCCGCACGGCATTCCCGACGTCGGATTTGTCGATCCCACGTTTTTCAAGGACCAGTTCGGCGTGGAAGGCCGGGTGGTGCTGCTTACGTTCGGGCTGCTTTCGCCCAACAAGGGGATCGAATACGTACTCAACGCGCTCCCCGAAATTCTGGCGGAGTTCCCCAACGTTGTGTACATCGTCCTGGGCGCGACGCATCCCAACGAACTCCGCGAGAATGGCGAGGCGTACCGGCTCGGACTGGAGATGCTGGCGAAGAAGAACAAAGTTGAAAAGAACGTCATCTTCTACAACCAGTTCGTCGATCTGGAAAACCTGAAGGAGTTCATCGGCGCGGCGGACCTCTACATCACGCCATATTTAAATGAAGCCCAGATCACTTCGGGGACGTTGGCGTACACGTTCGGGTCCGGCAAAGCGGTGGTTTCCACTCCGTACTGGCACGCGGCGGAGTTGCTGGCCGACGATCGCGGCGTATTGGTGCCCTTCGGAGACGCCCGCGCCATCGCAACAGAGGTGAACAGCTTGCTGCGCGACGAAACCCGCCGGCACGCCATGCGAAAGAACGCGTACCGGATCGGGCGCGACATGATCTGGAGCAACGTCGCGCAGCAGTATATGCGGGCGTTCGAGCTTTCCCGGCTGGAAGGCGCGCCGCTATCGCGCAAATCCGTCGTTCCGAAAACGCTGGATCAACGTCCGCGGGAGCTGCCGGAGTTGAAGTTGAGTCATCTGTCGCGCATGACCGATTCGACCGGAATCTTTCAACACGCCGTTTTCAGCGTCCCCAATTTTTCCGAAGGCTATTGTACCGACGACAATGCTCGCGCGTTCGTTCTGGCGGCGCTGCTGAGCGAATTGGGAGAAGAGACTGAAAGCGTCCGGACGCTGGCCACGACGTGCGCGGCGTTTCTGCATCATGCATTCGATTTGAAGACCAGGCGCTTCCATAATCACATGAGCTTCGACCGCCGCTGGCTGGATGACCAGGGATCGGAGGACTGTCATGGCCGGGCTCTTTGGGCATTAGGCGTGGGAGTCGGGCGGTCGCCTTTCCGGAGTTTTCAGATGATGGCGGGGCAACTCTTCGCGCTCGCACTGCCTGCGTTCACGGATTTCAGCTCGCCGCGCGCGTGGGCCTTCGGGCTGATCGGCATTCACGAATACCTGCGGCGATTGGGCGGAGACAGCGTGGTCAATCAGACTCGCGAGATGCTGACCACGCGGCTGATGGATCTCTTCGATGTACACGCCCACGCAGACTGGTGCTGGTTTGAAGAGGAGCTATCGTACGACAACGCCAAGCTCGCCCACGCTTTGATCTTGAGCGGACGCGCGACGGGGAATCAGGCGGTGTTCGAGCGCGGCTTGGACGCGCTTCGCTGGCTGACCAAGTTGCAGATCTCGGAAAAGGGCCACTTCCGGCCCATCGGCAGCAACGGATTCTATCGCCGCGGCGGCACGCGCGCCAACTTCGACCAGCAGCCGATTGAAGCGCAAGCCACCGTATCGGCATGTCTGGAGGCCTATCGCGCAACGTCGGACGTGTGGTGGCATGAGCAGGCCCAACGCGCTTTCGACTGGTTCATCGGCTGGAACGATCTCGGCTTGGAACTCTATTCGAGCGAGACTGGCGGCTGCCGCGACGGGCTTCATGTCGATCGGGTCAATGGGAACCAGGGGGCCGAATCCACCTTGGCTTTCCTGCTTTCCCTGGCGGAAGCCCGGCTCGCGCAGAACATGCTGACGAGTTTCAAGCAGCCGATGGCCATCGAGAAACCGCCGGTCACTCTTGCGCTTTCCCGCATCGGCGGGCGCTAAGCATGCGGTTGAAACGCTCCGCCACGATCCTCAAACCCGATCCGTCTCGCGTCCTGTTGCGGCCGTTCAATCCCGGGAATCAGGAGCGAAGCGCCCGGATCGTCGGCAGGATCATGGCGCTGCCGGAAGATCGGATCGGCGCGCTGCTGGACGAAATCTCCGCGGAGTTCTCGCGGCGGCACAAGGATGTCCACAAAATATTCCGGGAGCGTTTCGAGCAGGTCTGTGAATCGAAATTGGCCGATGTCTCTGAAACAAGAAAGCTATTGATCGGCGCTTACTTTCTGGCCGAATATTCGCTGGAAGGCGCGGCGCTTTTTAATCCTTCGATGGTTCCGCATCCGGATCAAACCGGTGTGCCTGACGGGGCGCTGCGGTTCATCATCAGCCTGCGTGCCACGGGAGAAGGGCATGTCTCTTCCATCACATTTCGAACCGGCGTTATCCATTCCGATCTGCGCATCGAGCTGTGCACCCCCGCGGGCTTGCTGACGGAACCGCGCCAGATCCCCAACCCGCTGTATGAGAAGGCTCTGTTCGATCGGAAACTGTCGGAGCTGGGATTGACCGGCGATTTCACGCGCCGGGTGATGAACAGGCTGGGGAGCTCGTTCGCTTTAGAAGAGCTTCGCGTGAGTCTTAAGAGCCAGCAATTCAGCCGGCCGGATGGAATGTCGCACCAAGATCAAGATGAAGCGCAGGGAATCTGGATGCTGGCGCGATCCAACTACGAAGTCCAGTTCCAGCCCGAGCAAGAGTTGTCGGAACGAGTGATATTTCCGGTCACTCCGTCGCAGCGTAACGGTATCGAGGACGCCAGGTTTGTGCGCTTTCAGGACGACGACGGGAAGCATCGCTACTATGCAACGTTCACGGCCTATGACGGAAAAGTTGTGATGCCGGAACTGGTGGAAACTACTGACTTCCTCCATTTTCGATTCATAACGCTGAACGGACCGGCCGCGCAGAACAAGGGAATGGCGCTGTTTCCGCGGAAGATCGACGGAGCCTATGCCATGCTCTCCCGCCAGGACAACGAAAACATTTACGTCATGTTTTCCGACAACGTCCACTTCTGGAATGAGCACAAGGTGCTGCTCAAGCCGACGTTCGCGTGGGAGCTGGTCCAGCTAGGCAACTGTGGCTCGCCGATCGAAACCGACGCCGGATGGCTGGTCCTGAGTCACGGCGTGGGCGCGATGCGAAAGTACTGCATCGGGGCGTTTCTGCTGGATCGCGACGACCCAACCAAGGTGCTCGGCCGCCTTCGCGAACCGCTGCTCAAGCCGACGGAGAACGAGCGGGAAGGGTACGTGCCTAACGTGGTCTATACGTGCGGCGCGCTTGTTCATCAAGACGAACTTGTCATTCCATATGGGCTCGCCGATCACGCCACGGGTTTCGCAACCGTTCCACTGGTTGACGTGCTGTCCGCCATGAGTTAGGACCAAGATGCCCAACAAGCGAGTGGCCATTCTTGCTCCCGTCGCCTGGCGAACGCCTCCGCGGCATTACGGCGCATGGGAGACGGTTGCCGGCAACATTGCCGAAGGGCTCGCCGCCCGCGGTTGGGATGTGACATTGTTCGCCACCGGCGATTCCGTCACCCGCGCCCGGCTTCACTCCGTCGTAGCTCGAGGATATGAAGAGGATCCAGGGATCGATCCTAAAGTCGCCGAATACCTTCATATTTCCGAGGCCTTCGAGCACGCCGCTGAGTTCGATCTCATCCACAGCCATTACGACTTCATGGCTTTGTCTTACAC
>Ga0070731_10003119_pt1 | contig 15132 bp, 8 predicted proteins | sample Coa_R1_2_FD_66448 | JGI IMG/M metagenome (GOLD analysis project Ga0070731, IMG submission 66448) | Surface soil microbial communities from Centralia Pennsylvania, which are recovering from an underground coalmine fire - Coalmine... | ecosystem: Environmental > Terrestrial > Soil > Unclassified ... | reverse complement strand
TGAATCCATGCAAATCGAGCGTCCCGGCGTTCATCGTGACACCGCCGGTTCCCAGCGCCGAGTTGTCGCCCAGTTGCAGCGTGCCCGAGTTGACCGTCGTCCCCCCGCTGTAAGTGTTCGACCCGGTCAGCGCAAGGGTTGCCGCCCCGCCCTTGACCAGGCTTAGTTGACCCCCCGGGCCATCGTCCAGGACGCCTCCGTATATTGAATTATGGGCGCCGTTTGTCGTGAGCGTCGCAGTCCCGGAGACGGTCGTCGTAATAACGCCCCCGCTGCTTCCGCTCAGGACGCCAACAGTCGGACTGAAGCCGTGCAAATCCAGCGTTCCTCCGTTGACAGCCAAGCCGCCCGCCGCCGCGCCCAGAGCGAAGGTGTTGCCCAATTGAAGAGTCCCGCCCGTAACCGTCGTCCCGCCGCTGTAGCTGTTTGAGCCGCTGAGGGTTTCCGTGCCCGGGCCGCTCCAGGCAAACGCAACAGGACCGTCATCGTTCAAGGCTCCGGCGTAGGTGAAGTTGCCGCTTGCGCCGGCCGTCAAGGCGGAGTTCCCGGCGCTCGAAAGGATAACCGCTCCGCTCGAGCCGCCAAGCCCCCCCACCCTCACGCTGACGCCATCCAGATCAAGCGTTCCCGCGTTGATCACCAGGCTGCCAGTCGTCGATCCCAAGGCGAACGCATTCCCTAGTTGCAACGTGCCCGAATTGACCACGGTTCCGCCGCTGTAATCGTTCGAGCCGGAAAGCGTCAGCCTCCCCGAGCCGCTCTTATCCAAGGCCAGCTGTCCTGCGCCATCGGTCAACTCCCCGGCGTAGATCGTGTTTCCCGCGCCGTTCACGGTAAGAATCGAGGAGCCGGAAATTGTCGTTGTGATGAGGCCGCCGCCGCTCAAAGCGCCGACCACGGGGCTGAAGCCATGGAGATCCAGCGTCCCGCCGTTCACCGTGAGTCCGTTGGAAACCGCTCCGAGCGCCGAGGCGTCGCCTAGTTGCAACGTGCCTGAAGCGATCGTCGTGCCGCCGCCATACGTGTTCGATCCTGAAAGAATAACCGTCCCGACCCCGCCGGTAGTGAGGCTGGACGAGCCGCTGACCTGTCCGCTCACCGTCAGGGCGTTGGTGGAATTATTCGTCCACTCCTCGCTCGCCCCGAGGACGACATTTGTTGTGATGAAGTGGGCCGCCGAGGCGGCATCGACGGTGACGCCGTCCACGCCAATGGCGAGGGTGTTGCTTCCTCCTATTGTAACCGACTGCGAGCCCGCGGTGGTGCCGGTTCCCGTGAACACCAGGCCTTTTATGGAAAAATCCCGGCCCAGGACGGTGTTCAGATTACTCCCGCTGTCGGCGGTGAAGAAGACATCGTTTGTCACACCCGGAAGCGCCCCGGAGTCCACCGTTCCGGCGTGATCGACCCGCCAGTTTGTCGCCGTCCCGGAGACAACGGTATTCCACGCGCCGCTGAGCGCGCCGCTCCAATACGCGGCATTGACGATCGATAGGGTCACCGTTTCGTTGCTGACCGTCGAATTGGCCAGGGAAAGGGTGTAGGTCGTGCCGCCGAGAACGATGCTGGCGTGGGCAAGGTTGAATCCGTTGCCGTTCAAACCGCTGAAACCGCCCGCGGTCGTGATGAGGTTATACGTTCCCGTGGTGAGGCTCGTGTCGCCGGCCAAAGGTTTAATGGTTATCATGCCGCCGCCGGCAGGCGCTGAAACGTTTCCGGTCACCACGATCTGATCCGTCCCTGCGGCGTTGTTGCCGATTTCAAAGTTCAACGAGTTGCTCCCTCCGAAGATCAATGCATTGCCGCTGAAGCCGCTGTTTTCCCTAAGATTGAAAGCGCCGATGGAGCCATCCACCATGCTGAATGACGCGCCGGCATTGAGCGTCAGCGTCGCTCCGGCGGAACCCGCTCCGTTAGTTCCGGCATTTAAAACGCCGCTCGACGGCAGGGCCGCAAGCGTCGCGCCCCCGCCGATGGTGATGGATGTGTTGCCGAGTGAAGCTCCGGCGGCCAGCAGGAGCGTTCCACTGTTGACAAGGGTCGCGCCCGTATAGGTGCTTGCGCCATTCAATGTAAGCGTGCCGCCGCCATTCTTAACCAGCGCAACACGCCCCGCGCCGTCGCTCAAAACGCCCGCGTAGGTCGTATTGCCTCCGCTGCTAGCTGTCAAGGTTGCCGTGCCCGAAAGCGTTGTGGTGATGAGCGCCCCGGCGCTCCCGCTCAACGCGCCCACCGTGGGGTTGAATCCATGCAAATCGAGCGTCCCGGCGTTCATCGTGACACTGCCGGCTCCCAGCGCCGAGTTGTTGCCCACTTGCAGCGTGCCCGAGTTGACCGTCGTCCCCCCGCTGTAGGTGTTTGATCCCGATAGCGTCTCCGTACCGGGGCCGTTCCATACAAACCCTACAGGACCGTCGTCATCGAGCGCGCCTCCGTACGTCGAGTTGCCGCTGGCGCCAGCCGTCAGCGTGGAGGATCCCGCGGTCGAATGAATCAACGCCCCAGCGCTGCCGCTCAGCGCTCCCACTGTCGGACTGAAGCCGTTCAAGTCCAGCGTGCCGCCGTTCACCGTCAGATTGTTCCCAGCTATGCCAAGCGCGGATGTATTGCCTAGTTGCAGCGTGCCGGAATTAACCGTCGTCCCGCCGCCGTATGTATTCGATCCTGAAAGCACGAGCGTCCCCGCTCCCGCCGCGGCAAGCCCGGACGAGCCGCTGACCTGCCCGCTTACTATCAAGGCGCTAAGGGAATTATTTGTCCATGTCTCGCTTGTCCCCAGCGCGATGTTGCTGCTGATAGTATGCGCCGCTGATCCGGGCTGAACAGTGATCCCGTCCGCGCCAATCGTAAGAGTATTGCTTCCGCCTATAGTCACCGATTGCCCGCCCGCCGTCGTCCCGGTTCCCGTGAAGATAAGGCCCTTGATTGTGAAGTCCTGGCCCAGCACCGTGTTCAGATTGCCAGCGCCGCTGTCCACCGTGAAATAAACGTCGGTCACCGCCCCGGGAACAACATTCGTATCGATCGCTCCCGTGTGATCCGTGCGCCAGTTCGTGGAACCGGAGACGGTTGTGCTCCATGTTCCGCTTAAAATGCCGCTCCAAAAGGCGGTGGATGGCGTCACCGTTGTCACTGTATAAGTCGTGAAGGTTATATTCCCGCTCGAATCGATGGAAAAGTAGCCCAGAGCCTGGCTGGTCCCGCTTGAGCTGACGGTTGACGGCGCCAGCCTGTCCAGTTCCATGGGATCATTCACCTGGCCCAGGCTGCCAATTCCGGAGTTTGCCTGAAAGTTGAAGAACGTATTGGAGTTCGCGGAGTCCGTTTGCTTGACTCCAAGGTTGCTGTTCGTGCTGGAGGTGCTGCCCTGGTAAAAGCCCCCCATGCTCTTAACTGCGTTGGCGGTCGTGCTTTGTGTTCCCGCGCTATTCTGCGTCAAGGAAGATTGTCCGCCGAGATTGCTTGTGCCGCTTACGTCAACGGCGGCATAGAGAGTGTCAGCCGGGTCCGTTCCATTCACGGCCACGTTGCCGCCCACCACCGTCCAAAGCGCCGCGGCATTGCCGGAATTGTTGCCGCTGCTGTTATCGACGCGCGTGAACCAATCCGAGCCGAAGATATTCGTCAAATCCGCCCCGGTATTGCCCACGTTGGGTTTGACTATGCTCAGCGTGAAATTCGTGTTGAAGTTGAAAGTCGAGGGCTGGCCGATATCTATCAGGTAATCGTTGGGCGATCCCGTGCCGGCAGTCGCCTCAAACCCGATGAACAGATCGCCGCTGGTATAGACGACCTGCTGGCCGCCGGCATAGGCGAACCGGCCGGCAAGGGCCGCCGCCATCGCCAATGCGAAAAGAAGGGCTGCGATCCGTCTCTTCGCATTAATAGGTATGGATAGGTTTTTCACTTTATAAATTCACTTGGCGGCCGCCGAAAACACGGGGCTGTGAATCGTATAAATTGTCTTATCCGGAGACGAAGGCTTTTATTGTTACAATCATGTAACAAGCTCGGCGGTCGCGAACGCCGCGGAATTTCTCGCCTCGGACTGCTGTGCTAAGCGCCGCTTCCGGCGCTCCCTTTACTTGCTCTTCGCGGGCAGTTGGGAGGGAAGCTTTATGAGCGACGGCTGTTGCGAGGTTCCCGTTTTAGCCGGCAACTGGGAGGGAAGTTCTATCAAGGGCGGCTCTCGCGAAGCGGACTGTTTGGCGGGCAGTTGAGAAGGAAGCTGAATCGCCGCCGGCCCGCGCGGATGCTCCACCGGCTTTTCCGCCGGGGCGCGCGCCTGGGCGATGAGGTCTTTCTCCTCCGGATAAAGCGGGGCTTGAGCGGCGAGGTCGAGATACTTCGCGGCGTCCGGAGAATTTTTCGCGGCGAGCAGGATTCCGTAGATCGCCGCGACGGACGGCTGGGTGAGATCCTCGGGCTTCAGGGAGCGCAGCGCCAGGAGTCCCTCGTCAGTATGCTTCCGGAGATGAAGCGCCAGGGCGTGGGTGGCGATGATGTCCGGAACAGCGGGGTTTTTCTCGGCGAGGTCGGCCGCGGTCCTCGCGGCCTCGTCCTTCTCCGCGCTGAGGAGGAGGGCGAGCCTCGCCCAGTTGTTCTGGGCTTCCGCATCGGAAGGGGCGATCTCGCGCACCTTCGTCCAGACCCGCAGGAGCTGGTGCGTATTTCCCGCGGCTGCGTAGCGCCCCGCCAGGAAATGAAGCGTTTCGAGCGGTTGATCCGAAACCTCCGCCAGGAGCCACAAGACGTCGTTCCCTTCCGTCTGCCAATCCCACGCGGCGGCCATGCGTTCAAGGGTGGAGAGGCGTTCCGGCTGCCTGGCGGCCAGGATGACGGCGTCGCTCCAGCAGTTCTCCGACCCGTGCGGATCGCCCGCCTCGCGGAGCGCGCGCGCCAGGAACGCCTTGCGGACGAACTCGTAGGAGTCCCAGTTTCCGCTCGAAGCAAGGACGCGCAGTTTCTTCCAATCCAACACCAGCAGGTACGAACGCGCCGCCTCGCAGGCCACGGGCGGCTTCGCAATGAAATCCGGCGGCAGCGCGCCGAGCCATTCGCAGGCGATCATTGCCTCAGCGTGGCCGTTCATCCACGAAAGGAGGCGCGCGGTTTTCCATGAATCCCCCTTTGCGGCCGCCTCCATCGCGGTTATCTGCGTGAAGAGGAACGGCTGCCGGATAACCTGCAAGACATTCATAAATGCAAGCCGGTCCTCGAAGGTGGCATCGGGTTCCGCCGTTATTTTCTGGAACAGGGACAACGCGCTGGCGAAACGGTGGCGGGCCAGCGCTTCCCCGGCCAGGGCGCGCAGAGCGGGCAGCCGGACCTTGGGGTTGGCGGAGAGTTTCTCAAGCCGGGCTCGCGCGTCTTGCGTGTCCGAAGCGAGGGCGTTGATCGCCGACTCGAGTTGAAACGTCTCGTTCGCGGGATCCAGCCTGAGCGCCTCGGCAAACTCCGCGTCAGCCTTTTTCTGTTGTCTGGAAGCCGCCGCGAGTTTGGCGGCGGCTTCGTGGCAGCGGGCGTCCCCCGGTCGCACGCGGCGCATGATGGCGAGAGCCTGGGCGGCCTCGTCGAGATCGTTGAAACGGAAGGCGTCGTCGGCCCAGGCGCAGGCGTCGTCGAAGGAGCCGGGCATCCCTTGCGACACCCGCTTGCGCAAGCCGACAGCCTGCCGCATCTCGCCCTTTTCCGCCACGGCGGCCAGCAGCCGCAGGGCGTCCAAATTGTCCGCGTTATACCCAAGCGCGCGGTGCAGCCGGCCCACGGCGGCCTGGTAGTCTCCCCCGGCAATAAAGCGGCGCGCCTGGCGGACGAGGCGCCCCTGTTGCAAGTTCGAATAAAGGGGAGGGCCGAACCATCCCGCCGGCAGGCCGATAATCCCGACCACCAGGGAAAGGATGATCGCCAGCTTGCGCAATTTGCGCGCACGCTCCTCCGTCAGTGATTTTAATTCGCCCGGCATGGGGCCAGGAAGATAGGAAGGCGCCCGGCGCGTTTCAAGAGTTATCGCGCCCGCTGCGCCGCGGCCAACCAGCCCCGCCACTCCGTCCATGCTTGCTCCAGCGCCCGGCGCCCCTCTTCTTCGCCGCCGGCGGAAATCGGGATGCGGATGTCCGCCAGGATGCAGCGTTTGTCCGGCAGCCGCCCTTCCGCCAGCACCCAGCGGGCAACCTGGCGCGGGTTGAATTGCGGAAGGAAGACGTTCAATAAAACCTCCCTGGAAGTCGCGGCCGAACGTCCGTTCGCGCCGAGGATGGAAACGAGGTGAAACCGCGCCCCGTCATCCCACAAGCCGTGGAAGCCCTCGCTTTCCCGCCTGATCTCCAGCGGTCGCATGGGAACCATCACTCCCTTTTCGTTCGACTTCACTCTTCCCGTCGCGTCCGCAAAAAAGTGCAACCCCGCGTCCAGCGGGATGTCGCCCGCGGGCGGCATCCGGGTTACGAGGTCACTTTCAGACCGGTGGTAAAGGTGGATATCCGGGATGAAGCAGAAGGCGGCCTCGACAGGACCTTTTCGATAGACCGCGTGGCTGGGATCGCCCGTCTCGACGGCTCCCCAGCCTGGAAGCGGCTGGGAGGGAAAGCGGAAAGCGGGCAACGGGCGTTCCAAAGGCGCCGGGGCCAGGAAGGCCCTTCCCAGAAAGCCGAGCGTGACCATGAGCGAGGCCGCGAGCAGGACGGCCCGCGTTCCAGGGGGTGTCATGTAATTATACCCGCTCTTGGTTGCCTGAAGACCTGGCGTTGCTTCCCGCTCCAGGCGGCTGGCACAGCCGCCTCTACAATGACAACGACGCCGCTCGAAGCGAAAAGCGCAGGGTACGCCTTACGCGGAATGCGTCTCATGGAGGATGATGAAATGGTAAAAGAGAACGAAAGCAAAGACTGACGCGCTCTCAAAAAGAAGCGCGCCGTTTCCAAGATGCCAATACTCGAACGCTTCGTGTCTGGACTCGCTCACCAGGATGATGAGGAGCGCGACACGACACGCGTTTATACCGAAGGCGATGGCGATCCCCGCGGGCAAGGCGGCCAGCTTTCCCCAGCGCGCCCGAGGGGGAAACAGCGCAAGGAGGGTGATCGCGAGACCGAGGAGAAAGAACATGGAGCGGATGCCCGAACACCCCTCGAAGACGGCCAGCAGCCCGCCCGGGGTTGCGACATACACATCGCGCGCCACGGCCTGGCAGCCGAGAATACGCGCGAGCCCCGCCGCCGCGGCGGCCGTGGCGGGGGAAGGATCCCAACCGAGGAGATCGAACACCAGCAGATGCAGCAAAAACGGGGCTTGCAGCAAAACGAGGAGGGCGAATTCCTTCCAATATTGGCGCACTCCCCCGGAGGCAAGCAGGGCCATGCCCAGGCCGGAAACCAGAGGCGCCAGCGAAGCGAAGAGAGACCCCGCGCTGGAAACGCTCTCAACCAACACGAAACCGATGAGGAGAAGCCCCGCAATGGTCGGAACCAACCCGCTCTCCAGACGGAGCGACTCGCGCCGGGACCAGAGCGAAAAGAGCAGGACGATGGAGCAAAGCGCGCCGAATCTCAGGACATCGAACGGAAGCTTGCTCCAAAGCATGAATTGCATCCCAAGCAAGGCGAGCCCGTTCAACGTCAGCAGCCAGCGGATATTTGCGGCCGCAATCCCAGAGAGGCGTTTCATGGCGTTGACGTCAAAATGACCTCGCCAGGCGGCAACCCCTCGCCGGTTACCCGCAGACTTATCGCTCCGCCAGCCCCCGGTTTTGCCCGGACAACGGCCAGCGCCAGGCCGTTAAACGCATTTCGCTCCGGGGATGAGAAGGTCGTGTGATCCGTGGGGTCGCCGTTGTCCGTGGCGACGATTTCCCCGGGGCCGGTGATTGCGAATTTCAGTTTTGGATGCGATTGCGGGACCATCTGGCCGTCCTTGTCGGCAACGGTGACGGTGACAAACGAAAGGTCGAGTCCGTCGGCCTTGATCGTGGCGCGATCCGGCGCGAGCAGAAGCCTGGCGGCGGCGCCGGTGGTTTTGACGGAGGAGACCGCCCATTCCTTGCCGTTTTTGTACGCGATGACTTTTAGCTCGCCCGGGGCGTATTTCACGTCGTCCCAGCGCAGGCGGTATTCAAACGGGGCCTTCTTTTTACGACCGAGGGATTGTCCGTTGAGAAAAAGCTCCGCCTCGTCGCCGGAGGTGTAAACAAAGACGGGGGTCACCTGCCCGGTGCGATCCGGCCAATTCCAATGCGGCAGGATGTGGGCCATCGGGAAGTCGGGCCGCCAGCGGGCTTGGTAGAGATAAAAGCGGTCTTTTTTGAATCCGGCCAGATCGACGATTCCGAAGTAGGAGCTGCGGGAGGGCGCTTTGATCTTGCCGAGGGCTTTGAGTTCCTTCGCGGCCCGGGCCTTGTCGGCTTCATTGTGGTAATTCAGCAGATTGGTGCTGTCGGAGTTGTAGGGGCTCGGCTCGCCCAGATAATCGAACCCCGTCCAGACGAACTCGCCCGCGACGAACGGATTTTCGTCCTGCCCTTTGAATTCGGCGTCCGGCATTGTCGCCCAGATCGGCGCAAACGAGTCGTAAGAACTCACTTGGAAATCGGATCTTGCATTGTTGACCGGAAAGAAATATTCGCCGCGCGAACTGACGGTGGAGGAAGTCTCGCTCCCGAAGAGCGGCTGGTCCGGATTCTTCTCGCGAAATCTTTTGTATTCGAACGGTTTGTAGTTATAGCCGAAAACGTCCACGCAGGTTTGGAAGCCATTGTAGCCCGCGGCGGCGCTGCTCACCGCAATGGTCGTGGGACGCGTGGGATCCTCCCGGTGCACGAAGCCGGAGAGTTCCTTGCCGATGGCCGGCCCTTCGCCCCTGCTCTGTTCGGGGATCTCGTTGCCGATGCTGAACAGGACCACGCTGGGGTGGTTGCGATCCCGGCGCACGTAGGCGCGGATATCCGCCTGGGACCAATCCGCGAAGAGCAGGTTATAACCGTTCGGCTTTTTGCCAATCTTCCAGCAATCGACAGACTCATCCATGACGAGCATGCCCATGCGGTCGCAGAGATCGAGCAACTCCGGCGCGGGCGGATTATGACTTGTGCGGATGGCGTTGACGCCCATCTCCTTCAGAATCTCGATCTGGCGTTCCATGGCGCGCGTGTTGACGGCGGCTCCGAGCGCGCCAAGATCGTGGTGCATGCAGACGCCCTGGATGGGGACGCGCTGGCCGTTCAGCCGGAAGCCGTCCGCCACGGTGAATTCCGCCTTCCGGACGCCGAACACCGTCTCGCAGCGGTCCACCACGTTCCCGCCTTGTTCGAGCGTCGTCACAACCGCGTACCGTTTTGGAGACTGGAGGCTCCAGAGCTTGGGATGCTCCAACGGGCTCGTGACGGAGAACTGCGTCGTCTTGCCTGCGTTTAGGGTGACCGACGGAAATTCCACGACCCGCGTCCGTTCGTCATCGTTGAGCGCGAGTTCAAACAGCACAGTTTTCGCGGTGAGGCTCGCCACGGCGCCGGCGCCGTTATCGACCGTCACCTGCACGTTCACCGTCGCCCTCTCCGCGCTCACCTCGGGCGTCGTCACAAAGACTCCCCATGGATCGACGTGGATGGGCGATGTTTTTTCCAGCCAGACGTTGCGGTAAACGCCGCCGCCGGGGTACCAGCGCGAGGACTTCTTCGGGTTGTCGAGACGGATGGCGAGAGAGTTGCGCGCGCCGGCTTTCAGGTAAGGCGTCAGGTCGAGATGATACGACGCATACCCGTAAGGCCAGCCGCCAACGAACTTCCCGTTGCACCAGACGGCGGAGTAGGACATCGCGCCGTCGATTTCCAAATAGACCTGGCGGCCTTGATCGGAGGCAGGCAGGTCAAAAGTCTTCCGATACCAGGCGACGCCAAACCACGGCAGCTTTCCGCCCTCGCCGGGGAGAGCCTGGTCAAAAGGCCCTTCGATGCCCCAGTCATGCGGAAGCGTGAGCCGGCGCCAGCCCGAGTCGTCGAAGCCCGGTTGCGCGTAATCCGCCCTCTCGCCCGGAGCCTCGCCCGCGGGCCGTTGCCGGGGGAGGGACACAAACGCATTGGCCGTGGGCAGCAACCACGGTTTGAGCTTCTCATATTCAAGGCTGTCGCCCACGCCGGCGGGATCGCCTTTTTGAAAACGCCAATCGGCGTCGAAGAGGATGCGTTCGCGGGGAGAAGACTCGGCTTCGGCCCGGACGACCGCGGCGGTGAAAAAAAGGAATAGTATCGGAAGGAGAAGGGATGTGCGCATGATGGGTATAGGCAGTGGAAATGGACGGGGCTGAATTTCTCCGCCGAGCAGTTTGGCACAACGCGGAACTAAAAGGAAGCGGCGCCCCATACCATGCGGACGAGCGGCGATGGCGCCGGCAATGAGCGCGCGGTTGCCGGTCGCGAAGGCCGGCCGCAGGCCACGACTAGATGGTTACACCCCGTTGTAAAGGCGTCTTTTTACCTGCCCAGCAGCGACAGAAGATGCGACGAACCCGCAGGCGCCGGCGCGCGACCGGAGAGAATCCGCCCCGGCTTCACGGGGTGTCCGTAGTATCTCTCGTTCTCGGAATTTCTCGAAACGATGACGGCGCCTTCCAGCGAGGCTCCGGCAAAGAGGCCTTTGCTGCGGCTGTAGCTGTAGATGGCCGCCGCGGGCAGGCCTTGCGCGCCGGCTTTGACGTCGCGACCCACCGGCCCCACAGCCACGCTCACGTCTCCGCCGAGATTCACGTTCCCGCCGCGCTCGAACGCCTTTACCGCCGCGTCCGTGTTCAATATCAACACGATGTCATTGACCTCGACGCCGATCTGCGGGCCGAAACCCGCGCCCCCCGTGGCGATGAACGCCGGCCCGGACCAGCCGTTCGCCGTTCGCGCGACGACCACGCCCTTGCCGCCCTTCCCGCTCACCCAGAACCCGGCCTTCACGACGCTGAGGATCGCCACCCCGCGCGCGTCGCGCAGCAGTCTGCGCGGAATCCGCCGCTCGGGCATGTCCCGGAATTCCCGTACGATCGCCGCCGACCGATCGACATCATCCTGCCCCGCGGCGAAGAGTTCAGGAAGCAGAAGCATCCAGCCCAACAAAATGACAATAAGCGTTTTCATAGATTTCTCCTTTAAAAGGAACGTAGCCCGCGGGCCAAATGGATGTCTCGGCGTGGGCCGCTTGACGCATCGCGGGAAGGGCCGTACGTTTTCTTCCTCCAGTTGTGTCCACGGAATCGAGTTTTATCCCTGTAAGCGCAGCCGCCGCCGCGGATGACGATCATCTGGCTGATTTCAGCACGAACCGGCATGTGCTGCTTTTGTGCGCCATGGCGATTCCCATCGGGGCGATCAGCGCGGTCGTCGCTTACGCGCTGCTTTGGTTGATCGCAGTCATCACCAACCTCGCGTTTTACCAGCATTTCTCCTCCGCCCCGGCAACGCCGCACGGGAATCATCTGGGCGCCTGGGTGGTGCTCGTGCCGGTGATCGGCGCCCTCATCATCGGCCTCATGGCGCGCTTCGGTTCGGACAAGATTCGCGGCCACGGCATTCCCGAAGCGCTCGAGGCAATCCTCCTTGGCCGCAGCCGCATCCAGCCGAAGGTGGCCATTCTCAAGCCGCTCTCCTCGGCCATCTCCATCGGCACGGGCGGCCCCTTTGGCGCTGAAGGCCCCATCATCATGACGGGAGGCGCCCTGGGTTCGATCTTTGCGCAGCAGTTCCACCTGAGCGGGGCCGAGCGGAAGACGCTGCTCGTGGCAGGCGCGGCGGCGGGGATGTCGGCCATCTTCGCGACCCCCGTGGCGGCCATCCTGCTCGCCGTGGAACTCATGCTCTTTGAATGGAAGCCGCGCAGCCTCATCCCCGTGGCGGTGGCTTCGGTTTTTGCTTTCGTATTGCGCGGTCCGCTTCTCGGCGCCGGGCCCATCTTTCCCGTCGCCGCGCATGCGCCGCTCTCCGGGCCGCAACTGGCGATCGCCGCGGCTCTCGGGATTCTCACGGGGTTCGGCTCCGGATTGCTGACGACGGTCGTCTATGCCTGCGAAGACCTTTTTTCAAAACTGCCCGTTCACTGGATGTGGTGGCCGGCCATCGGCGCCGTCTTCGTCGGAATAGGCGGCTTGATCGAACCGCGGGTGCTCGGGGTCGGTTACGACACGATTCACGGCCTGCTGCGCGGGGAGATCGCCGGCCCGATCGTCATCGGCTTGCTCGTGGCCAAGGGGCTTGTCTGGTCCGTCTCGCTCGGCTCAGGAACTTCCGGCGGCGTGCTCGCGCCGTTGCTCATCATCGGCGGAGCGCTCGGCGCGCTCGCGGGGTCATGGATCCCTTCGGGCGATCCGGGTCTCTGGGCCACGATCGCCATGGCCGCGATGATGGGCGGCACGATGCGGGCGCCGCTCACCGCCGTGGTTTTCGCCGCCGAGCTGACGCGCGACTTCAATCTCTTCCCCGCCTTGCTCATAGCCTCCGTGGCGGCGCTGGGCGTGACGGTGCTGCTGATGCGGCGATCCATCCTCACGGAAAAACTCGCCCGGCGCGGCCACCATATCATTTGCGAATACAGCGTCGATCCCTTCGAACTGGCCCGGGTGCGCGACGTGATGGACAAGGAAGTTCCGACCGTCCCCTCCACGATGAAGGTGTCGGAACTCTCCGACAAGATCGCCCGGGGCGATCCCGCCTTGACGCGGCGGCAGGGAACCCTGCTCGTGGACGGCGAAAACCGGCTCGCGGGCATCATCACCCGGCGCGACATTCTCCGCGCGTTGAGGCAGGCGCCGGATATCACCGCGGCCCAGGCCGGAACCGCCGATCTCGTCGTCACATTTCCCAACGAGTCGCTGCACGCCGCGTTGACGAAAATGCTGGATCGCGACGTGGGGCGGCTTCCCGTCGTGGAACGGGGCGACCCCACCCGCGTGGTCGGCTACCTCGGGCGCGCGGCGATTCTTTCCGCGAGGATGCGCCTCCACGAGGAAGAGACCATCCGCGAACGGGGGTGACGGGCAATGATCGGTGAGAGTCTCCAGCGCGTTGTCGCGGAAGAGATCTCTGCCGCCATCGAATTGCTCGCGAAGCTGAGCGAGGCCAACGCGCTGCACAACACGCATGAAGCGCGCCGGCGTTTCAAGAAGACGCGCGCGCTCCTGCGCATGATTCGCGGGGAGGTCGGGGAGGAAGCTTTCGCCGCGGAAAACGCCCGTTTCCGCGACGCCGGGCGGCGGCTGCGCGATCTCCGCGATTCACAGTCCCTGTTAAAAACGCTGGATGCCGTCAGCGGGCGTTTTTTTGAACGGCGGCCCGCGCTGGCGGCGCACGCGCGCAGGCTTTTCATGGATGATGAGCGCCGCCGCCTCGAGCACGTCACGCAACCCGGCGCCGGCGACGGTCTCCTCGCGGCGCTGGAAGCCGCCCTCGCCCGCAGCCGCCAATGGAACCTCAAGGCTTTTCGCTGGAAGGAGGCCCGCCGCGCCATCGAGCGGCTTTACAAGCACGCCCGCGCGGCCCGAAAGACCGCCGGGGCCAAACGCTCCGCCGAGACCCTGCACGAATGGCGCAAACGGGTCAAAGACCTCTGGCTCCACGCCGGCCTGCTGCACAAGGCGTGCCCGCGATTCCTGAAGGAATTCGCCCACGAGCTGGAGGTGCTGGCGGATTTCCTGGGCGACGACCATGACCTGGCGATGCTCTCCGCCGCGCTGGAGGAGCGGCGCGAAGTCTTGAAACGCCCCCGCCAGTTCGCCGCCTTGCAAAAGATGATCGCCGTACGCAAGGGCGAACTCATCGACACGGCGCTCGACCTCGGCGAGCGGTTGTTTGAAGAGCGTCCGGCGGAATTTGGACGCGGCTTGAACAGGAAACGCGCCTCGCATCGCCGAACCAAGCGGAAGACAAAAAAACTCGCGGCGCGGCTTACCCTTGGCAAGCGCGGAGCGACAGGGTCAGGATAAGCGTTCCCACGATGGAAACGAGCAGCGACCCCGCAACGCAGTCCATAAAATACGCTGTCGTCGGCGCGGGCGCCGTCGGCTGCTACTACGGAGGGAGGCTTGCCGAACGCGGAGGCGACGTTCATTTCCTCATGCGAAGCGACCTCGCCGCCGTCCGGGAGAACGGTTTGACCGTGCATTCCCCCGGCGGCGATTTCCATCTGCGAAACGTCAACGCCCACGCCTCCACGGCGGAGATCGGCCCTTGCGACGCGGTCCTCATCGCGCTGAAGACCACTTCCAACGCCGCGCTGGAAGAACTCATCCCGCCGCTTCTCAAGGAGGAGACGCTCCTGCTGACTTTGCAAAACGGATTGGGCAACGAGGAATTCCTCGCGGAGCGCTTCGGCGCGCAACGCGTGCTCGGCGGGATATGTTTCGTCTGCCTGAACCGGGTCGCGCCGGGCGTCATCGAACACATCGGTCACGGGAGTCTCTCCATCGGCGAATTCGGGAGAAAACCGCTCCCGCGCACGCACGGGATTGCGGATCAATTCAAGCGGAGCGGGATCGACGCGCGCGCGGTGAATGACTTGATGGAGGAACGCTGGCGGAAGCTGGTATGGAACATCCCGTTCAACGGATTATCCGTGGCGGCGGGCGGATGCAACGTCGCGGAGATCCTGGCGGACGAAGGCCTGCGAACTCTCGCGGAAAACCTGATGCGCGAAGTGGTTGGCGCCGCGAACAGGCAGGGATACCACATCCCGCCGGAATTCATCGACGAACAACACGCGCGCACCTTCCCCATGGGGCCTTACGAGCCCTCCTCGCTCATCGACTACAAGCTGGGGAGGGAGATCGAAGTGGAATCGATCTGGGGCGAGCCGTATCGCCGCGCAGTCGCTGCGGGAGCGAAAGCCGAACGGCTGGAGACGCTCTACTTTCTCCTGAGGAATATTGCTAAAGCGCGTCATGCGCCTTCCGCCCGCTCTCGGTTGTAGAGGCGGCTGTGCCAGCCGCCTTGGAGGGGGAGGCAACCGCGCCAGAGGCGCTTCCAGGTCATTTAGAGCAGTTTAAATAAAACTGTAGCCATTTTCAGGGGTCGGCGATAGGATTTTTCTATGCGAACCCTATCACTCGATTTGCGGGAACGGATATTGGCTTCCTACGATAATGAGGAGGGCAACCGTGAGGAGGTCG